>Ga0179593_1528252_pt1 | contig 15735 bp, 19 predicted proteins | sample CZODoug2_1_08_16_FD_185931 | JGI IMG/M metagenome (GOLD analysis project Ga0179593, IMG submission 185931) | Vadose zone soil fungal communities from Angelo Coast Range Reserve, California, USA - CZODoug2_1_08_16fungal (PacBio error correction) | ecosystem: Environmental > Terrestrial > Soil >... | reverse complement strand
TGTTCCGGGCGTGTTAACAGCCCCTCCTGAATATGCTTTCTCCGTAGACCGGACTCCATAGATTGGACCTTCCTCATCACACTTCGTCCCCCTCGCTCATGGAATTCACTATTACTTTCCCTTCCCCGCCCCCCTTTTTAACCACCTTTCCTTTAAGTGTACGGTCCCTTGCCCGAAAATTCACGAGGCCTCTCCTCGTCCACCATATCCCCATAATAAGCGCTTCCAGGCGGCATAGGACTTTATGCAGCTTGTCTTCTGTTCACTTGAGGTGGCCTTTAAACAAATTGTTTTCCCCCCTTTCCTGTGGTATTTCTCCCATTTAAGGAACCCTTCCCCTTTTCCCCTCCTAGAAATCTCTCCTTCCAGGACCCCTTCCCGCGGGAATTGTCTCCTAGCCGATCGCGCACTTCTTCCCATTTTCCCGTGCCCCTTTTTCGGGACCCTTTTCGGGTATTCTTGAACCGGCCTTTTCCTTGTGCGCTTCTAGCTTCTGCCCGGACCATTCCCACCCTCCTCGCCAGATATTGGACTTCCGTGGTCGACCCCAGCCTTTTTTTGCTTTGCGTTCTCAACCCGCGAACCCGACTTTTCTAGGAGAAATTCGTCGCTCTTTCTTCCCCCGTACTTTTCTCTTCATAATCCCTTGGTGAAAGCCTTGTGTTTCTCTTAGGCATCGGTTTTTGCGCGTAAAGAGATCTTGGGATTGAAGTGCCTTCTTTCTTTACCCCTTGCATACACTCATTCCCTTTCCGATTTTTCCCCACAGCTTTTCCCTGTCGACTCTTCTGGCTGGAATCGCTCCCCTCCGAAATTGACCTCCCTCTCCACTGAGGACTTTCTCTCGTCTTCCTTTTCGTCGACATCTCCTTTCCTTTTTAGCCGACTCCTATCTCAGGCCTTTACCATAGGGCCCCATTTCTGGTGAAAACTCTGCTTGATGTGACTTCTATGGTCTCCTCCCTAAATCCTTGTTTTTTTCGGGATCGATCCGGAGCGGTTCGGCGTCCCTGCGATCGGCCTTGTTGTAGTATTCTCTTCCACCCTCGTCTCCCGTCCGCCTTCTACGATAAACGCGTTTTTTCTTCTATCCTTGATGAAGCCTCCAAAACGCGTTTTTCTTTGACCGATACCCCCTCCATTGACGTCCTCTCTCCCCCCACTTTTGTTTGGAGTTTCTCTACACTTCCTGAAAGCATATGCAGGATCCCCCTTTTTCCCCCCGAGTGACCCTTTTTTTCAAAGATCGCCGATGAGTGGCCTTTCTCAACATTATTCTCCCTCGATAAGGAACGACTTTTGAGACTTCTCGGCACCTCTTTCCATATCTCTCTTTTCCTTTTGTTTTCTCCCCCACGCCTTTCGCATCCTTTTTTTCTATTCTTTTTTCAATTCCTTGCGTATATTGTCCCTGACGCAAGGTCCCCCCAGTCGTCCCGTCGAGACTACGATGACGTGGAACAGATGAGGCTTCCCTCTTTTTGAGCCCCACGTTTGCCCTTTTTAATTTCCGATGTGCTGTGATTCTTTCGAGCTCGACGCGTTATTTCCTCTTGCCTCCGCGATATCCAACAATCGTGTCATTTTCCCCTTTGACGGCATCTGTTTCGGGTTCCTCCGAGGAATGAAAGCTTGCCTTTTTGTCGTCCTGAACCATCCAATCTCGCGCACCTCCCGAACACTATTGCTATTTTGGAGGCTAATTAGTTTCTGCAAGTAGCCTTTACCAGGATTTACTTTCCCCGGCAGCATTTGTACCGCGAAATCCTCACCTCTTCCACTGCCCCTCGGGGGCTGTTCCTCCTTCCCCTTTCCCCATTGTTTTCTACGGCTTTTTTCCGTGATGATCCCCAAGAAGAAGAATAAGGGTCGCTGATCACTACTCCTGTTTGTCAGTAGATCGTAGCTGTCTGAAGATTTTTTTGGGAGACTTCCACTCATCGATTATTCTCCTACCCCCGATGCTCTTCCTTGATCCCCCCCCCCGCGATGACGCGATTTATTTGGTCCATCTCTTTTTCTGAAGATACCAAAGTTGTCCGCCTCTATCGAAGTCCCCCCGTTCGGTTCTTTCTTTTATCGTCCCCCCTTTTTCGGCCCGACTTCCTCCCGTTCATAGGGCTGTTTCCCCCGGGCCAATTTCCTCGCACAAAGAACCCTCATTCTTGTTCGGCCCTTTTTTCTTCACCTCTCTAGGTCTCGCTTTTCCGCATCCTTTTCTTTCCTCGACATAGAGCCAATCCGCCCCTTTTCCCTTTCTATTTTTCCTTTTTAGGGCTCGTTTTTCCCCCTTTTCCGTTTTTCTGGCCACTCCTTTAATTGGTTCTTCTGATCTTTCATAGTAGCAACCATTCCCTTCTTGTACTATTTCCTCCCATTCGACGGCTTAGGTAGTCCTTGGGCCGCTCTTCCCTGTCAAACTTCTCCCAAGTACTCTCCGCAATGTGTTTTCCCATTGCGACTTGCTTCCGTCTCTCCCCTAGTAGTACCGCTTCCCAGGAGCGGTCGGTTTTTTTTCTTCTACACTCTTCGGGCCCCCCCCCCTTTTTCTAGTTGCTTTTCGAGCATGATGGCTTCGCTCATACTCCTCTTGCGCCTCCCTTTTCTTTAGAACCCCTCCGTTCTCGATTTTCCGTTGTCCTCTTCCTCCTACTCTACCAGCCAGACTTCTCTTGCAGTCCCCTCAATTTTCTAATAGCTTTTCTTCATTTATTTAAATCGGCGGCCCCCTGAAAGCGTTTTCTAGCATTTGAGGGAGCGGACGCGGTTTTCCCCCATTTTTTTATGAATTTCTTGTCCTTTGACCCGAACATCACGTACTGGATGGCACCTCTCAATACAGCGTCGACGGCGGCCTTTCGCGCGCCCTATGTCCACCAATTTCCCCTTCCCATATCCCCATTTCCGTAATTAAAATGACAACTTTCATAGCCCCCGATTCCTCCGTTACCTCCCCGGCGAGCATCCTCTTCTTAGAGGATCTATTGCTTTTGCTCCCCTTCGTGGGCGGTCTTGAGGTTTCCCGCCGAACGTTCTCCCCCCTCGCCGTGTTCTTTTCTTTTATTTTGAGCTTTTTTTAGTCGCCATATTACCCCTTCGAAAGAAAGGCGTGTTTCCCGTCCGTAACTTCTTTCTCCCTCTTGACGCCTTTCCGAACTTGGCTGTTTTGGAGAACTCCCTTTGAAACCCCCCTTTACTATCTTTCATCATCCCCTTTTGTGCCAGCGATTTTTTTGTCGTATTCGGCCCTCGCCCTCTGTTTGGGATCAGCTGGGTAGGGTTGATCCCTCTTTGCGGCTTTTCCTTTCCCTTTCCCCCCTGTTTTCTTTTGCAAGCACTTGCTTACGACAAAAAAGATGATATTCTGTTTCTGCTGTTTGGCTTGAAATTTGATTAAGCACTTTCCTGCCCCCAGCCGTCTTTTTTTTCGCGTTCTTTCACCACTTTCGCCATATGAGGAACAGCTCCTCCCCTATTTCGCATGGCCTTTTACCATACTCTTTTTCTGTTTTATTCTCGGCTCTTTCCCTTGACTTCAGCGTGCCCCCAAATCAGAGCGTTTGGCCAGTTGTTCGGTCCCTGTGCTCGATCCGGTTTGTTTCCCTTCGAGATTGTCGTCCTCTTCGCATTCTCCTCCCTTATGCCGTCACTTTTTCTACGATAACCGAGTTTTTCTTATTATCCGTTTAGCCACTTTTCCCCCCCCCAAAACGCTTTTTTTTACTCTCCCCCTGATCTCCCCTTATCTGAAATTGAACGACAACTCCATTCGTGGATTTGCTCTTTCTCCCTGGACCAAATGAAATTTCTTCCCCCCTAGCTCCCCCTGTCTGCCTCGTTTCAGGTCCGTCTACTTCTTCGACTTGCCCGCGACAGTTTCACTGACATTTCTTTCTTTTCCTCTTCTCTTCATGTTTTATATTCTTCACGCTGTTTCTGCGCAGCAGATATCGGCGTAGTCGTTCCTCTTTTCGCCTTTCAGGTTTCTTTTTTCTATGTGTCCCTGACGACCGGTTCTGACGTCGAGTTTTTTTCTCTTTCCTTTCAGCGCCTGTCGGCTGTCGAGCCACCCTACGGCCAAGTTTGATGGACCTCGATTGTCTCTAGTGTGTTCTCTGAGGTCGATTTTTTTTTTTGCGTCTTTTCCCTCGCGCATTCTAGTAGCCCTTTACTGCTTCGAAAGAGGGGCCTGCTTTTTCCACACTCCCCAAGCCAGGTCTTTCGTCGTTTTCCCCCCTCCTTTCCACCTGGTACCCGGACCCCTATTGTGCCCCCCTCTTTGGCGCACGATGAAGTCCCTTCTTTCTCATCGGACCGATTGTGTACCCGAGCGGCCGAATTTGTAATCAAGTCCCCCCCTCGTCTTCGTTTCCGCATAGTCTTCTAAGTCCCATTGTTCTCTTCTCCACGGACTCTGAGGGTTCTCAGGCGCAGTGATTCCACTTCGCTGGATTCCGTTGGTATAATAAATCATTTGGTTTTCGTCCCAATATTGTGGACTCTTCTCACAGGTGGGCCTTGTCCCCTTCTTCCCGCGAGCCTCCCATCATTCCAAAAACGTTCAGCTCCGCCCGAAAGAAAGAGATTTATTAATCCCCCCATTAGGGGCTACGTTTCTTTTTTTGAAATTTTCTCTGACGTTTCCCTTTTCTGGTTTAGGACTTTCTCTAATATTTCGGCCGGTTTTGTCTATTCGTTTGTTGGTTTGGTTTTTGGGCTTTTTTTTCGTTTTCACCTCATCTTTATCACCTCTCCATTTGTTCGGCTCCCTCGATTTGTATAGCCCATGCCTTCTCGATCGTTCATTTCTTCTGTGATTCATAGACATGAGTCTTTTTAAATCCGCCTCTCTCTCCTTTTCTTACTCGATTGCCTTCGTTTCTCTTCCGTGCCGTTTGATATGGCCACCCTTTGAACAATTGGTGATTCTCCTAGGTATGAACCAGTTGCGCGCATTTTCCTATGCCGCCTTCTTTTGTCGTTAGTGGGCACCTCCGTGTCATATTCTTTCACTTTTCGGTGAAAGGGTAACATTCCTTGCGTTAAGAGTCCAGCGTACGCCCTTTCAGAGCCTTCCCTTATCCCTTTCTTGCCCGACGTGTCGTATCCCTTGCGGGCCCTTCTTCTAATTTCCCGAGCATGATTCTTTTTTTCTTAAGCAGATTGCGCACTCCTGTCTAGAGAATATCTCTTCTTTCCCGTTTTTTTAGGATTATCGATGGGACGTGCCCTTCCCCCATATTTCGTAACTCTCATTTTCCCTTTCACGTAGACCGCTCTCTGGGAAGGCGTCGATCCCTTTCGGTAGGCACCTGCTCCTGTCTTCTTGGTGGTTCCTCCCAGTATCATTTCTCCATTTACGACTTATCTTGACGGGTCCTTGATAATGTGGACGTATAGACCTTACTTCCCCCCCTCTCCATACTACGCTCTTTCTTTTGCATCGGAGCGAATTTTCCCCTTCCGCTAATCATCCCCTCACCATATGGTCCCTACAACAAAAGATAATTCCCCTGTTTCCTTTTTTCCCGGAAGGCAGTCTTACAACTGCCCTGTTCGGGCCTCAAGAATCGCTCCCTCTTCCCCGAACGGTGACCGCTTGGGCGAGACCTACCCCTTCGGTCCGTCCTCTCTTCCACACGACGTAGTTGATTTTTTTTCTAGATTAGTTTTTCCTCTGCCATATGCCTCTCCGTGCCTACCTTTTTTTCTGATACTCTCTTGACTGCCATCGAAACGAACGGGTCTTTCCGTCTAACCCTTTCTCTCTTTTACTTAAAAACTTTAACCTCTGGTGAAATCTCTCCTTTATCTCTTTTTTGATAATTTTCCCTTTCTTTGATTGAAGTTTAAATTAATCAGGATGGAGTTACATTTCACCACGTCCTGCACGTCTGAAATCAATTTTGCTGCCGACCCTCCCCACCGATGATTATCTCCCCCTTGATGTTTCTCATTTGCTACATGATTTTCCGGACATTCCCCAAGAGCTTCCTGTGTTTTCCACAACAGGTCTTTTATCTCCACATCCTAAGCCTGGATGGGCGAAGGACCCATATCATTGTCGTTGGTGATGATTTTTCGTATATTCGGCGTTTTCCCAGAGCCCTTCCCCTGCACATTTTGTTCGGTTTACCCTTCCCTCCGGAAGCGTTACGGGCCGTTTTTTTTTCCTAATTTTCCTTTCTTTGTCTTCTCTATTGCTTCGTGTTCCCTTATGCCTTTCTCCTTCCTCCCTGTGTTTGATATCGCGCGATAGGTGAAGCCCCCCCCCTTCCCGGCGCTTCATTGACTCCCCTATTCTTCAATCCAGGTTTTTGATTCGAACTTTTTTCGGTTCCTTCCCTGGGCTTAAAACATTCCCTCCCCCATTGTTCACGTCATTTTACCTCCAGTTTTTCCCCCCGATACTGCCTGTCCGAAGAAGTTTTTGTCCTATATCCCCTTCTTAGGCCCTCATGGACAAGACTACGGCCGCTATCTTGCATGAGCATGGCTGAGGAACCCCCAGGACTTTCACTCCTCCCCTATTTCTCCTAGTTGTTGTTTTTTTTTTCTTTTTCTAGCCATTTCTTTTGTTCGTTTCCTATTCGCAAGTAGAACATGGTTTCCTTTACCCTGAAGAAAGGCCACTTTTCTTTCGATCTTGAACCCTTGTAGAGCTCGATGACGATGCCTTCATTTTTCCAGGTCGAGCTGTTTGACTCCTCGTTTTCAGATAGTGCTGATTGATCCTTTTAGCTCGCCGCGTTTTTTGCCTCCGATATCCCTCCTCTCTCCCAACCTTTTCTCTTATAAACTCTGTGTGGACGGTTGGTTTCCTTTCCTCATCGCTGCCCCAAGCCCGCGATCGCATTTCACCTCCCTCCCGTAACGCTCCGGATCCTTTCCTAACTCCTCGCCCTTCTGCTTTTCTTTCCTTACATACCAGTTGTGTCCTTTCAGGCAGCATGTGTCATCACCCCTCCCGCTATGGTTGGCCTTCTGCCACGCCTTTCTTCTGCATAGGACTCCTTTCTCGCCCCAACTCTGCGGCTGGTTTCCTCATTCGTGAGATCAAATTTCGTGCTTCCCATATAAGGACATGGGATCCCTTCGGTTTGTCTCCCCATTCGGAATGCTTCCCCGGCGTGGAGACATTGTTCCTTCCAGGTGTTTTCCCCCTTCACGCCTCCCCCCCCGATTTTTATTCCACCCCCGTAGCTCTTCCCTTACGACACCCGAACTACTCCTTGCCCGATTTTATGACCAACCCTTAACTTCCATTCCTTCCCTCCTGCCCTTTTTTTTCCGAAGTTGCTGCCCGCGATAGAAACTCTTCCCTTGAAGCCGGCATTTCTTTTTTAAATTTTTTTTATGGGCCTTTTGGACCAACATCATCTGCGCCAACCCAATCCCCGATTCGATGTTCCCTTTCGTACCTCCTCTGAGGTTCTCCCCAAAGTTAGGCCACTTCAGATGTTCCTATCTCCGCATGCCCCCCAATCCAGCACTTTTCTGTCCCTTTCGTACGCTTTGTGGAAACTGATATGTCCTATCCCCACAATTGGTGATGATTCTCCCTTTCCTGTAAAACCCTTCCTTGAGCAAGATTTGTTATGTCCCCTGGCGGAGCTCTACGGTCGCTCGTGACTATATCAAGACCCCACTTCATACGTCGCCTTTTGACATTGCGCTGTCCCTGTCGCCCCCTCGTCAGTTCAATAGGTTTTCTCTTGTAGGTGTTTTCCAATCCTTTACCCCCTCTTTTCTTATGTGAGACCCTGAAGAAAGATGCATTATTTCTTTCGCTACCATTCCTTTTCCACAGACAGGCTAACCCTTCTCTCTCACTTTGTTGTTTTTTATGTTTTTCGTTTTTCTTCTGCTTATGCGCGAAAAGCCGATCCCATCTTTCGATATCTCACGGTAGTCCGTTCCTTCATGTATTTCCGGACCTACCCGGCTCCTGTCACTCTCGCCTATTGGCGGTGACTTCCCCGGAAAGCAAGTTCGCATTTCCTTTTTTTCCAGTTTTTTTGAGGACTGTGTAATTGGGATACTTTCCATTTTCACTAGACGACCTCCCTTTCATCTCCTCTTTCGAAGTCTCCCGAAAATATGATCAGCTCTGTTTCTACCCTTCTTTGACGATCATCTTTCACATTATGTTTCCCGGCCCATTTTTCCCAAATCCCCCCTGTACCGTCTCTACGGAAAGTCTCTGCGGTGGTATCGGAGAGAATGTGCGGTTTTCCTATGTCGTGATCCTCGCGCGAACACTGTCTCCTTCGAATTTTTTATCTGACTCCTGATTCCCTTTTTCTTGGGAGTTGAACTTTCCCCTGACTTTCTTTTTGTTTTTCCTTTTCTGCCTTCCCCTACGCAATATTAACCTATTAGACTTGTTGACCCTTTGCCTTCCTCTTTTGCGATCCGCCCTCCACCTTCTTGGATTTTGGTTCCTCCACTTCTTCCTTACGGGAACTACTGTGGTTCTTAAGATTCCCCCATTTCCCCCATCAGGTCTTGTGGTATCGTTCTCCCTTTGGGATCCCCGATCCGTTCCCTTCCTTCCTCTCGGACTAAGGTTACCCCCAACCATGTGAAGCCTTTTTTTCAAGCAATTGCTCCGCCCCCCATACTTATCCTTTGATGGTTTTGAGAAATTTTTTTCACGGAGAATACAGCCCCCGCTTTTTTTGTGTATGGAACATCTAATTGTTCCCTCTCGCCCTCTTTTTCCATTACCCTACGCGTTAGTCGGTGATGACCCCTTCTTTCCCCCTTTTTCCCAATCCGTTCTTCTTTGTTCTTACATGTTCTCGATCTTTTTGGGGAAATCGTTTCCCCCCCCGGCTCGCTTTTCTTTCCTGAGTGGTTGAAAGTTGCTGTCTATCTTTCTCAAACCGCAGTTCCCCTTTAGAATATGCCGTGGCTCTATTTATACGATGGGACCAGCGTTTTCCTCCTTTCAGTCCCTCAAAACGCTTGTTACGTTTCCCCCCTAATCCCTTTTCCTCTCTTCACTCCCCCCCGTTGATTTGCGTGGACCCTGAACACCATGCAAGCTCATTCGTTTGTCCCTTCCCCTCTTTTTCTCGACAATGTTTCAAGATCGTCTTTTCTTTCGTCAGGGGTACATAGCTCTCTTCGCCCACGAGATAAGGAAATCCTTACGGTTTTTCATGGTCGGCCTCGTTGACTAATCTCTCTCTTTTCCTCTCGTCTCTTAGTCAACGCTTTCTTTCGCAGCCTGGCAATCTCTTTCGTCGTCAGGTACCCCTTTGAAAGGCAAATTATAGGACCTTCCTCCCCCTACCTGTCGACACCTATGACTTGAACAAATTTTTATTTTCATGGTTTCCCCTCCGGAATTTTTCTTCCCTGTCCCCTTTTTTCTCTTGCTCTCGGGTGATTTCGTTTTTTTTTGAGGGTTCACCGACTTCAACGCTTTTATCGTAGACCCTCGCCCGGGCCTCCTCTTGGTCCTTTTTTCCTTGACCTCCCCTTACTGAATGAAAACACGCCGTACCCCGGATAGAGAAACGGGTACCCCCTCATGGCCTCTTCTTTCTTTCGGCCCCTTCAGCTCCACTTGTCCCCCTCTCCATCCTGTGTCATCACCGACTCCGGAATATGGTTAAATGCTTTCTACCCCCATATATGTTCAGTATTCTTCCCTAAGTCTCCCCAGTTCTTTCTTTTTCGGAAGCCGTCTTGTTTTTTCCTCTTCGATTCTCCCCCTTCTCAGGGTCGACAAGTATAATCCCTTTTCGGTGTGCTCTAGGCAGCAATTTATCTAAATGGTTTCCTTGTATTCTCCCGGGTGAGTCTTCTTTCACTTCAAGGCTCAAGCCTCTTCCTCCCTAGGTGACTACAACGATTCTCTGATTGCACCCAGCCTTTCCTGTGTCTTCAGATAAACATCCCTTTTTTAGTAAGACGATATCCTTTCTCTGCTCAACCTCCCTTTAGAGTTTAGACTTAACTATCGCAACTTTCATTCACAGCAGATTTTCCGATGGACTTCGAGTTTAGTCCTTTTAAAGTCAATACACATAACAGACTTCCTCCTCAGCGGCTTCCGATGTTATAGTTCCCGTTCGCTTCGCGCTCGAGCAATCCCCTCTCAGTATAAGGAAGAGCTTGCCTTCAGTAAGATGGTAAGGGGAATTCTCTTTTCTTTGCAATTTTTTTTCCCCCTGGTGCTATGATCGCCCGCCCCCCTGCGCGCGCCTTTCCTGGGAGTCTGGCCAGGGCTCGCCTCTTCCTCCAGGTAATCCCACTTTTACACTCATCCGTCTCGTTTTCAATGGAACTTCTTTTTTCCGCGTCCTTGTTACGTCTCCCTGGTAGTTTCTCAATAACTTCCCTTTTTATGGAGCAGGTCCCTTTCTTCGTTTCGCCAGATGATGATTTCTTCTTTCTTGCTCACGACCGCCCATCGAGTCTGTTAATAATCATAAGTGTTGTTTTTTGTTTAGACGGTGTGGCCCCCTATGCTTAACCTCCCCTTATTGTTTCCCCTTTTTTCTCTCCCGTTCCGCTAAATAGATGGGCCAACTGGTTTTTTATTTTCTAACATCGTCGGAATTCCCCTTGAAGCCTTTTCTGCTGGACTTTTTCTTTTTACGTTCCCCCCCCCTTTTTTCTCTATGAAGGTAGGGTTTCAATGAAAGAAAAATTCCCTCTTTTTCTTCATTATCGCCTCTCCCTATCCCCTCCTGCGGATCTTGCGCCTCTCCATCATACTTCCCCCCTGTTCCCCCTCTGGGCCATACACATTTTCCAGATAATCCACCCCCTTTTCCCTCCTTCCTCCCCTAGCACTTTTCGTAAGCTTTTTTCCTTGGCTCTATTTTGATGCGGTTTTTCTTACGCGTGGGTTATAAACTCGTAATGAACCGCCCTTCTTCCTTACACAGCGACGTTTTCTTTTGTGTTCTGCCCGTCCCTTCCTTCCTCTGAATTGTGGCCGACGGAGTTTTTTGCCGATACGCTATTTCCTCCCTCCCTTCTACCCCGCAACTTCTTTCCGCTGCGAACTTCGAGTTTGCCTTTCACACCTCTCCTCACATTTTTTTTTTCGTGGTGCGTATCCTCGTGCCTCGGTTTGGGGAGTAAAGAGAAGTCGGGTATTTCTCCAGGCCCTCTTTTCTTTCGGTACAAGGCCCTTTGATTTTTCGCAATCTTTTTCGACACCCCTCTTCTTCTTTTTTCCGACACTTGCGCGGCTGTCCTTTTTCCAATTGGATAATCACTGCTCTTTCCTCCCGCATTTCCCCTTGAGGTTTCCTGGAGAAAATTTTCTCCTTGCTTCCTTGAAGACTTTTTTACCCCTCTCCTTCTCGGTTCTAATGATGCAGATTTCTTGTATTGCTATGGTCTCAGGCGTCGTTTTCCGCTTCCAAACCCCTTTCTTTGTTCGGCTGAGCGGTAAGGAGTGGTTTTCCGAAGTTTTCGGGCGTGTCGCCCAATCTTCCCCTACTTCTTTTTTCCTATCGTACTCCCCCTCTTGATATCGCGCCTGATTCTTTTGATTGATGAAGCCTTTCTCGTTCCCTCCCAATCATTGGACGAATTTTTTTTTTTTTTCATTGGCGTGGCTTGCGTGGCCCCTGGAAACAAAACTTGCCCAGCCTACTCTCTTCTCAATTTGTTCACCGTCCTCCCCGGTTCCTAGTTGCCTTTTTCGACGCAACCTGATTAGACTTGCACCCCCTTTTTTCCTGCATTGTTCCTCGCTGGCGGAACCGCGTTTCTCCTCATCCTCCTTTTTGTTGATCCCCCTCGGTTTCCCCGCCTCCTTTTTCTCGCGGCGTAGTCGTTCCCTATTTTGTAGAATAGGGTTGCTCTCCTGAACAATTCTTTCAGGACAGGCGATCTTGTCCCCTCTGACGTGATACCCTCTGCATGGATTTTTTTGTGTATTCCCCCTCCCCCCTCCAAGTTTGAGACGAGTTTTTAACAGATATTTTTTTATTTCCCATCCCCCCTTTTTTACGGAAAAAGCTCGCCCTTGAGGGATTAAACAGATCTCGCTCCCAAGCTATCTTCAGCAATTTTTCACGGCCTCTCCTGTTTTCTGGCGACGTTTTTCTCGGACCCTTTTCATTGCCCCCCTTAACTCTCCTTTCGGGTACCTCCCCTTTTACGCTCGATTTTTTTTTTTTGCACGATGAAGCACTTTTTTTCCCATTCGCCGCACCTTTTGTCAACGAGAAATCTTTTCACCCCCTTTCATTTGTTCTTTTTCTGCAATCTTTTTCCTTCTTTAGGCAATGCTAAGTCCGTTTCCGAAACAGCAGTGTCCCTTTGTTCAAGTTCGCCTGATGCTACCATTTCGCGGAGCTCCTTTACATGCCTCTTATATCTTTCAGTCCTTCCCTTCTTCCTGGAGCCTTGTACCTGCTGCAAAGAGAGTTCCCCTTTTAAAACCTCCCCTATTGCTCTCCCAAATTGGCGCTGTCTCCCAAGTCCTCCCTTCTTGCACCAGCGTGATCTGAAACACCCCCGTACGGTTTTCAAGTTCTTCAGTTATGTTTCCTTTTTCTTTCCATCGTATCGCAACTAATGTAAGATGTAACTTCTATTTCACCTGGCGTCTTTTGAGGGAGGGCTCCAATATATTTATGAAGCATACCCCGTCCCAGTCCCTTGTATAGTTCTAGCAAACGCTCCTGCACCCCACCATTTTTCTGAGCGGATTCTCCTCTGCCCCATCCGTATACCGCTCTCTTTATGTCAGTTTTCCTCCTGATAGGGCCAATAAGTGAACCCTTTATGATCGGCAACTATAGGTATGCAACCTCTCTCAGATCTTTCTTCTCTTGCGGAGTCTTTTCTTACGGGCTCCGTATATAGGTGTGCCTTCCCTCGAGCCCACCCGTCTTTTCCCTTTTGTATTCGATGTGGTGAAAGCGAAATTGCGTTCGAGTATCCATCTTTACGACTTCCGATTCACTTTTTTTGCACTATGTTCGTTTCTTGACCCTCTCAAGGAGCTTTATTTTTTGTTTTTTTTTTTTTTTGTTTTTTTTTTTTCCATAGGCCTTCTTTCTTTCTCGCATAACTCCTCTCTCACGCCGGCCCCGTTTTATCTATATTGTCTCATCCGCCTTTGAGATATATTCTCTGGGCAGGGGTGCGCCCCCCTTTCTTTCCTGCCCGCTTCCCCCTTTTCTTCTCTTTTCGGGCCGCATTGACCCGACTAAATCGATTGCATTGATACCATTTTTTTTCCTCCCGGGGTCCTCCCCCCATCCCCCCGGAACGCTTTTTCCCCCCCCCCCCCTTGTCCTCTTCATTTTACGGGTCCTTGTTTTTGACCGCACACTTCACCCGCTTCTCCCGGTCCCCCCCTCCCCTTCTCCCGGCATTTCCCTTCCTGCGCACCTCGTGCGATCATCATCCCCCCCCCAAAACAATAGGGCCCTACCTTTCCGGAACATGTCCGACCATCCCTCTCTTAAGTAAAGTCTCTGCGGTCTCTTCTCTTTGATCTACCTTTTTTCCCCCCGCGCCCTTCTTCTTTTTGAAGCGTGGGCGAGACCTCGAGGAACGAAGATGAAACGGTGTTGAATCCTTCTCACGTACGGTGAGGGGTCTTTGCGCCTTATATTTAGATCCCCTCCTTCACTCGCCATTGCGGCAGATAGGAATTCGTTTTAACGTTCCTTTCACTGATGCTCTCTCCAGCCCCCCTAAACTTTTTTTTTTCTTAGGAGAGAATCTGGAGCCGTTTTTTGAAAGTAAACGTACTTTTGTATTTTTCAATCAGCTTTGCCAGCTCGTTGGAGCCCCTCGACCCCTTTTCCTCGTTTTCTCCTTGTCAGGGGCTTGACGAGGAATAATTCCTAGTTCTCCTACCAGCCCCGTGACGCTTTTTTCCCAAGGCCCTTTAACTACCCCTTCCCATGTCGACCTGATTTGGCTGGCATCCGCTCTTTTCTAATCATTGTCTCTTAAGTGAACTTCCTGCTTTCTTTTTCCAATGTGCTCTTTTTTTGACAGCCGAAGCCCTGGGAGAAGACTTTCCTCTTGATTGTGACCCCCTTTGCCTGACCCACTGTTCTCCTTTTTTCCTTGCTTTTTTTCACAATCGTTTTTTCTTTGTTCGGGTTTACCCGGGCTGGAGAGTTATGAGGTGCCTAGTCGTTCTTTTCTCTATGGAGTTCCTGGCTTCTCCGTCACTTCCGATAACGCGTGTTGTTCGCAAGCTCTCCTTTCACACCCCGCTGTTCGAAATCAACGCCCGCGACGCCCTTTTCCTTGGCCTTTCTTCGTGCCAAAAAAACACCCCCCTGCGAAACAAATGAAAAGCTCCTTCCTTATTTGTTACTTATCGTCTCTCAAGGTTCAAGATTCCCTTTTTTTTCCCCCTCCCTCGGAATTTCCCCCCCCCTCCCCGACTACGGCCGCTATCTGCTTTTTGGTCGGCGGAAAACGGTTGACTCCTCCGCCCTGTTGTTCTTAGAGATATAGACCCGCGTTTTCCCCGCTCATGCTTCCCCTTATTGTTCCTTCTCTTTTCCATAATTTTTATCTTCACTTCTTCCTTCCCTCCTTTGGCTCTGAAAAATTGGGAAGCCTGCATGAGGCTTTCCCTTTTTTCCCCAATCACGGCCCACTTTTCCTTTTCCTTTTTTTTCTCCCGTGATTCGAGTTCGCCCTTTTGGGCTTAACCGTAGGCGCTATATCCCCACCTCCCTTTTTCCTAATAGTCCTTTTCGACTTTTATTTTTTTTGGTTTTCCCTCACTTTCTCTCCTCCCCCCTCTTACTCGTCGCTTCCACGACCGAAAGCTCCGGATCTCACCTAACACTATTCCCTTGCTTTTGGCGGGCTCTCCCATCGCTTGCACGAGATTCTAACCGACGAACTTTTTAAAGGCCTGAGACATTTTGGGATTCGGATGTACTCATATTCCTCCCTTTTTTCTCATACCAGCATTGCACGGAAGCGTTTTTCCCGGCTTCTTTTTTCAACTTTTCTCTTCGCAACTTCATCTCGACAGGCCAATCATAGGTTTTTCGCTCCTGCGCAGATTGCGAGACGGCTCCATTTTTCTGTATTTCTACTTGCTTTCTCCCCTTTCCAAGCCCCTCTCCTATGTAAGTGATCCCCCCCTAGTCTTGACCCGCGTCCGTTTTTCCCCCCAAATTTCCCCCCCCTCCAGGCCGCTCTCGAAGGTTTCTTGTCCCAGCCAAGTTCGGTTTTCTATAGTGATTCAATTTTTGGCCTGCTGCCCGTTCATATGGTTTTCTGAGTGAGGGGACCTCACCCGAAGCGCACAACCCCCCCTCCCTCCCCTATGCTTTTCGTTCCCTCTTGTGATAGGTCGCACAAAGCGTACCGTTCGGCCCTCCTCGAGCGTTTCTTCGAAAGACCCCAATCCGCACTTTATACCCCTCGATCGTACGTGGTTTTTCCGAGAACTTTCTAGGTCCCTTGAACAATTTTTTTGATGACCTCCATATCAGGTATGAACCTTTCTCCCAATGGTTTCGATGAGCCCCTTCGAAGCGGCTTTTCCCGATAAGGGTTTTCAATTTTTCCTCTCAAACTTCCTCCTGTCTAATGTGCGTGTCCCCCTCATGAGAATTGCTTACGCCTTCCTCCAATGCTTCCCCGCTTTCCCTGGTGGTAGTGCCGCCCCTCCCAAAACTTCCCTTCCTCTATGTTTAGATTCTTCCTCCATTTTTTTGCATCGGGCTTTCTTTTAAAGAAGATTGAGCACTTTTTATAGATTTC
>Ga0179593_1341918_pt1 | contig 15735 bp, 22 predicted proteins | sample CZODoug2_1_08_16_FD_185931 | JGI IMG/M metagenome (GOLD analysis project Ga0179593, IMG submission 185931) | Vadose zone soil fungal communities from Angelo Coast Range Reserve, California, USA - CZODoug2_1_08_16fungal (PacBio error correction) | ecosystem: Environmental > Terrestrial > Soil >... | reverse complement strand
GTTTCGTATTTTTCTATCGCTCGTACTCCTAAACTTTTTTTTCAACCTCTATTTTGATGGCTCGTTATTTTTGTCGCCGCCTTGGGCTTTTTCTGTCCCCCTGCTCTCCTTCTTTCCCCAAGGGTCCCCCCTTTTTTTTTTCTCGTTGCCCCCCCTTCAATCTTTAGGACCGGGGGCTTCCTTAGTTTCTTGGACCATCTAGCAGCTTGTATTTCTCTTGGGTCCTTCTTTCCCTGGTTGGGTTGGCAGGCAGACCTATTTCTTCTTTACCCCCAAATTACTCTGCCTCATTCATGCCAGCTCAGTCTCGGCGGAATCCCCCCCTTTGGAGATTATTTCTTTTTTACGTGCTGTGTTACTTGATTTTCTTCCGTTTGTTTTCACCGCTTCCTTTGAACAGCGAAATTTTTTTGGTCCTATAGACCACGCTTTTTGATCGCCTGTCTCATGCCAAACTCGTAAAAACGATTTTTCCCTGCCACAGACGGTCTCCTGCCTTTTCCATCTTTGTTTCACCTCCCCTGATAGTAAAGACATTTCCTCTTCCGAGTTTCCCCCCCACTTGCCCAACACGTTCCCCTGATCTGGGACCTTCCGCTCAATGTTATCACCGAGGCCGGGGCGTGTCCATTGGGCGCCCCTGACTTTTCTCAAGCAACAAACCCCTTGCCGGACGTCCGGTCCTTCCCTCTCATTCGATTCCCGTGAGTCGCTTTTCTGTGACACCCCCATTTCAGGGGTCCCGATTCACGCCCCCGTTCCTTCCTCCAACCTGACCAACAACCAGCTGTCTGCACCCTAATTCCTTCCATGTTCGCGCTTCCACAAACCCTCCACTGGAATCCCCCATTCCTACACGAACAAAAACTGTTCCCCCCCCCCCCCTTCTTGAAAAGGGCTTCATTTCCTCACTCCCGTATTTCTCCCCACCATGCTTCCGCCAAGGACGTGTCTATTTGATAGGTTTTTTCCGGCGCTCCCCCCATTGGGAGTCACCTCCGCGCACAGGTTCTATTTTCCTTTTGCATCAGCTTGGTCTTTTAATGGGTTCCAACCGCAGATGATCCACCAGCCGTTCTTAGTCTTTCTTTTCGTTCTTGTATTGTACAAGCGTTGTGCTTTCCCCCTCGGATTTAGGTTTGCCCGACTTTATCCCTTTTGTTACGCACCCCCCCTTTCATATTTCCGTGTGTTTCTGACGTTTTCAACCGTCCGCGATGCTTTCCCACCGACACCGGACAACTTTTCTTTTTTTTCTCTTCCTTTTTTTGTTTTGAGAGAGAGATTTCCCCCTTTTTTCTTTGAGAAGCCTGGTTGCCTCTAGGTTTTCTGGAATCTGTTTTCTCTCCTCAAAAAGATTTCACTCTTTTTTCCCGTTGGTTGAGTCAACTTTTCGCTTTTCGGCCAGCTTTAGTACCCCCCCTTTCCCACTTACCCTACTCCCCTCTGTCTTGGTGCTGATTTCGGGCTTTTGGATAAGCTGCCTTCATGCGACCGAGCCGTTTTCCGAGATCTTTTTTCTTGTTGAACCTGGGTGCTTTTTTAACGCCTGATCACCTCTGTCTCTGTTCTGTCCAGCATTTTTTGCGCCTCTCTGATGGATTTGAGATGAAGGGCCCCGGGTCTTTAGAAAAGCCCGGTGAGTTCAAGTTTGTATCTGGTTTTTTTTTATTGCCCTTTTGGGTTTTGGCTCGCTTCCTATTGGCAGACTTCATCGTTTTTTTTCCCCTTGCCTTTTAGTTGGTTCGGTTTCTGCTCTGTTTTTTTCCCTCGATTGCCCTCATATTGTGGTTTTAATCCTGTCCCCGTAGACGTTGTTCCTCCCTGGTATGGACCTTGGTCGTCTCTTCCTTTTTGGGGTTTCCCTAGTTTTTTCTGTCCTTCGCGGTGTTGTTCTCGTTCTTTTAGAGAAGTAATTTATTGTGTCTTTTCCTTGTTTTACCCCTTTCTCATGGAGGAGATTTCTTTCCGAGCTTGAGTTCCTCTGCTGTCCTTCCGAATAAATGGTTCTTTCTATATGTTTTTGCGAGCTCTGTTTTTGATTTGAGGAAAGGCCCTCTCAAAGTTTAGCTTCTTGTTTCCCCCCGCCGGCATTTCTGGTCCTATGCCTAAACCTTGGTACCCAGAATGTTTATCCAATTCGTCTTTTCTTTTCCTCCTCTTATGAGCTTGCGCTTTGCGTGCAAGGGGTGCCCCCCTCACAATATCCCGTGTTCTGATGCCCGATAGCCGGTCTCCCCCCCTCTCCCATCAACGCTTGCTCTTGTACAGCACAAGGCCTCCTTCCGTCCCTTCCGTTTTCTTGGTGTGCCCCATGTTTTGATCCCAACACGTTTGGCCTTTACTCTGCCTCACTGCCTTCCTTCCCTCATGCCCTCTTCTTCTCCTACCTCAGCATGACCTATTTGGCAGTTCCATTCGGAGTTTTTTGTATTAGCCTCTCGCTCCCCCCTTCTCTTCCCTCCTTTCCTCCCCGCAAATCAGATTGAACGACGTTGGTCCCCCCCCCAACCCGTTTCTAACTATCTCTCCGAGTTTCTTGTCGCAACCCCCCCTTTACCAAAAAACGTACTCCGAAAGGTTTTTTTTTCCATGTTTTGAAAGTTCTTTCTTACATTCGTCGATGATGGTGCGTTTTCCCGTACCCCTTCCCCTCGCCACTTCTTCTCAAAGTAAAGAAACAGCCCGCTGTCTCCCTCCTTTGAGCATTTTTTGACCCTTTTGGCAAATGTTCCCCAGCGGATTGACAGCTCGTGTTTTTTGTGCCTTCTCGGGCGGGTCCTTTTCTCCTAGGCCTGCAAACACCCTCCTTTGCTCCACTGCCTCCGTTTAGCAAGTTTCCCTCCTGTCTCGTTGAATCCCTGGTTTCTCTCCTCGGAGCGGTTCTGGGTGTTTATTTACAGGTCCCTCTCCCACCTTGAGCAGGCGACGTGTTCCGTAGGGTTTTTCATTCTTTCTCTGTCGTCAGGCAATTTTTCTTGACGTGTTTTCGTCAGACAGCAGCCCCCTTTTTGGCGCTCCTTTCGTTCCCTTTGTTTTTGCCCACTAGACGGCCCACCGTCCTCGCCCCTTCTCAGAGGCTTTCTCACCGGCCCTCTTCTTCTTCTCAGACTTCACGTGGCCCTCGGTCGCCCCGTTGGCCGTGTTGATTCGGCTCCCCACTCTCTGCTTCAGTTAGTCGGCATTTTGCCCTAACTGATCGCACTGAAAACCTCGTCTCCTGTAATGGTTTCCCCATTTGTACGGTTCAATATATTCCGCGAGCTCTCTCTCTTCTCCTCCTTCGGTTGTGTTTTCTTTTTTTTTTGGGAAGAGATTTCCCTCTCGCTTGCCCCTTTCACATTCTGTCCCGCGTTGTAGTGGTCTTTTTATTCTGAAATCCCTTCTCAACGAAATTCACTCACTGTGTCACAAGTCCCTTTCACCCTTACCCGGGTAGAAGGATGGTCCCTTCTTTCTTCGCAAGAAGATGGCCTTTCCCATGCCTGGTATCCTTTTTGGGTCCTTCCCTTCGTTATTCTGCTTCTTTATCGGACGTCCCCGCGTCCCCGTTCTTTTCTTTTCTCAGAAGGGCCTGTCCCCCCACTACCCCGGGCTGACTCCCCCCCCGTTCATACCCCACATCAGTTACCCGCGTTCTTCCTTGCATGTTTTTTTTCCATTCCCCCCATCCCCCCGTCCGCCTTGCTCTGGACCTGGCTCTAAAAGACCCTAACCATCGGTCCCCCCTGGTACGACTCAAAAGAGGGTTTAGTCCCCGTTTTTGTTTTTGGTTCTCACATTTGATAATTTGCCTCCCCCTTCTCCTGTCAAAAAACGGCCAAAAACTTTTTCCAACATCGACTCGGCGTCTCTGATGAGTCCATGTGCCAATATTAAACACCCTGCTCCCTCCCCCTGCTCGCGGTTGCTTTACTTGCTTCCTCTCTTGGCCTCTGGCCTTGGGGATGGACAACCCTTCAATTCATCCTACTTCTTCTTTCTTTCTGTTTTATACTCTACCATTAAATTCCCGCCTACCCTTTTCGTTCCTTTCCTTTTTGTCCTTGGGTTTTTGTCGTCCTGACCCGTTCCCATACGTCTATTTAGTTTTTTCCCCCCTTTTTTTTTTCTACCGTTCCCTTTCCACTCTTTTTCTTCCTTTGGGGCGCTCATTTTTTTTCCTTTCTCGGTTTTATCTCCTCCTCTAATTTTCTCCTTGTCCCCCCCCTTATTGTTTTCTTTTTTTTTGACTCCTGCGGGCCAGGGTTAGGCGCGTTTTTAGTCGTCGTTCCCGTTCCCCGTTTTTTGGTGTCCTCTTTGTCACCCTCCTCCCCCCCCTGCACGGGCGGCGTCCCCCCCTTTTTTCTTTTTTTGTCCAGTGTCGCATCTTGGGAGTCATGCCTCTTTTGTTTCTTTCCTCCGGGGACCCAGAATTTTTGGTGCTGTTTTCACCCCTTTTCTTCCCCCCATCCCACGTGTCCCCGGCCGAGCAGCAAGACTCTTTCCGGCCCAGCGCCCCTTCTCTTCCTTGATCGGCCAGTTGTTTTTTTTCCCCCTTGATTGTTTTTGCGACTTCCTCCCGTATGCTTTCTTGCAACGAGTTGAATTGTACAGACTTTTTTATGCCCTGCCTTGTTCATAAGACAACAATACCTTCCGTACCCACCACTTCCTCGCCTTCCCCCCCGGGAGCTGCCTTCCCTCCTCGGTCACTCCATTAGTACTCCTTCTCCCTTCTTTCGTGTTCACTTCTCACCCCACGACGAGTACATTTTTTTCTTTCCCCTTCCTCGTAGCACCACGACTTTGCTTCAGTTCTCCACCTACCCTCTCGACCCCCCCCTTCTTCTCGGGGGGTCGTCCCCCTTACTCCCCCGCTAGCCCTTTTTCTCCTTTTCCTGCTTTCCCACCCAAAAGCGACTTGCCAGATATCGCACGCACCCTGGCCCTCACCCCCTCCCAAGCAACGCCGGTCCGACCCCCTGTCGGTACTTCCATTAGCCTAGATCCCACCCCTACATTTCTCCCCAGGAGTGATCCCCCCCTTCCTCCCCACTCTATGAGGTCACCTTTTGGGCACCGGTTTGTCGAGTCAGCCAGCCTAAAGACCCGACAGAGGTGTGGGTGGGGTGGTTTGCGTCCCCTCAGAGGAAAAGAACCTTTATTCTTGCCTTCCATTGCAATCGTTCCCCCCATGTTTCTCGCTTCTCTTTCGTCTTCCGGCCTGCTCCCCAGGTGTGCTCAATCTTTTGTTTCATCGGCCCCTCTTTCTTTCCTCACGCACCGCATGCTGAGCATCTCTACCGTGCTCCCGTATAGTTTACCTTTTTTTTTTGGTGGTAGTCCCTTCGTTGATTCGCTTTCTCCCCTTCTGAACCGGTGTTTCCGTCACCAGTGCGTCATACCTTTTGCTTTCCCCTCCTTGCAGAACCGGCCTTTTTTTAGTCTCTTCCTCCGTTCAACCCTCTCTTCTCTTTTTTTTGTTTTTCTTTCCCTTTTTTTCTTTTCTCCTCTAGGGCACTCGCGTTTCTGTTTCATGGCCCTTTTCCTCGCAAAGGGGATATGACGTTGTTTTCGCCCTTTTTTTTTGACGGGGGGGTTTCCCAGCTGAATTATTTCCACAACCATATTTCACAAGCCTCTCCCCGGGATTCTGTTTGTTATTTTTTTTTTTTTCCCGCTGTCTTGCCGCTCTGATTTTGTGCTGTTTGTTTTTTCTTCGCTTCCTCCCCTCTGGGGGCGCGCGGGTTTCAACTAGCTCCCTCTTCCGCTGAGTGTCCTTGAAAGCAGTTGGCCGTATTATGCTTTATGTTCTCCTTTCGTGCGTTTTTTTTTCTGCCAGCTTGCCTCTTTTTCTTTCTTCTGGATTTGTGTGACCTTCCACTTTTTTTTTACCCCTTTCTATTTCAGTCTGAGCCTTTTCCTTTGTCGGGTTTTAAGTTCCTTATGGTGTGTCGCTAAGCTTCGCTTTTGCTTTTTTTTCCTCTCCCCCCGTGCTGCTTTCCCCGCCTCCCTGTCTTGCCCTTCCCCTGACGAGCTTCCTTGTTTTCTGTTCTGCCCCAGTTTTTTGCGGTCTCACCCTGTCCCCTTTTTCCTTGTTTGTTCCCTTGTGCCTTTTCCGCATTCCGTCTCGTATTTTTGACAGTTGGAACCGCTTTCGGCTCTTTCTTCCTCTCTTTTAGTTTCCATTGGCAGGGCAGCTGTTTTTACAGGCGGATTCGTGTTTCTTAGTCCTTTTTTTTGGTCCATGAGACCGGTTTATCCCACGTTTTCTAATCTTCCCTTTTAGGTCAAGCTGCCTGTGTTTTTTCCGTTCCCCGTTTGAAACACAACTGGTCCAGCCTTTCCTCTCCCCCTTCTTCCTGTCTGTTGGCCGTCCGTCCCGGATTGTTTCCCCCCTCTTTTTTCATCTGCATTGGGGGTTTTTTTTCCAATCCCCTCCTTTGCTTTGCTGCCTGACTACTGCCTTCTATTGACCACTCAAGATTGGAGTCCCATCCAGCAGGTACTGCAGATTTGGGTCCCAGCCCCCCTCCTCCCCCCTTTGGAAAACGTTTTTCGTTGGTTGTCACGTTGGATGGCACCCCCCCCCTGTTGTCCTTTCACTCTTCTCCCTGTTCCGGTTCCCCCCTCCCCTAAGCCTTTTGCACCCCAAGTTCACCACCTAAAACCATGAGGTTTTTTCAAGCTCCCTTGCGGACTATTCTCTCCCTTTAACCTCCCACTCCTGACTGTACTGTTTTCCCCTCACTGAGGCCCCTCTTTCCCACCACCCCCCCTTCCCGCCTACCTTCTCTTTCGTCTTTTTTTAGGTTCCCCACCATCTTTTTTGCCAAACCGCCCTTCCTCCTTTTTTTTGCTTTCATTATTGTTTCTCTCCCCGACATGCCTGACCATCCTCCTTATTTCTTGTTTTTCCTTTGTATGCCGCGCCCCTCCTCCACACTTTCTTTTTCGCGATGCGCTCTTTTTGTTTTTCCCTTTTTTGTCCCAAACGCTTTTCGTGTTCAGCGGATGCCCAGTCCTATTGCTCTTTTTGTGGTTTTTCAACCCCCGTTCTCAGGGTCGGCTTTTCGTTTCCTGAGCCTTTCCCAACACCCCTACTTTTCGAACGCACCTCTGTTGATTTTTCCCCTCGTGTCGAGTTTCTTTTCTGAGTCCCTTAATCGTCGATTTGTTTTTTTTTTTTCTTTTTCCCTGTTGTTCATCCTTCAAAGACACGTATGGTCTCGGACTTCGTCTCTTTTTCCTTCTGTGCCGCTTATGGTTTCCGCCCGTGTGGTCTGGACTTTTCGTCCTCTCTGCAAGCGATTTCTCCGTCGGAAACCTCTGGCTTCTCTTTTCAAGCCGACCCTTTCCCCTTCTTTTTTTCGGCTAGCTTCTTAGCGATGCCTTCACCCCTCTTAGTCCCTGTGAATGTTGCCCGGCCCCGAGTCCGGTTTCCCGTTGAGGATTTTTTCTTCAGTTTTTTCCTTCTTTTTTCCCAGACCTCACCTCGCTCATTGGTTTTCCGCCTTTCGAACTCTCACGTCCTCACATCCCGGTTCTTCCTGGGATCTTGTGTTGTGAGAGAGAGTTTGTCGCGGTTTGAACTACCTTAATTGACCCCCCTTCCTCCCCCCGCTACCATGTTCATGAGTTTTGTATTTTTTCGTGGCCTCTTCCGTTCCCTTGGCAACTTGGACAACGTAACATCAAACACTTTTTTACCAACTACAACGGATCCCCTTTATTTTTTGCTTTCGGGTGAGTCGTCTTTCTTCCGCTTTCCCTTTTCATCCTCTGTCTCTTGGTGGTCGGAGTCCGTCTTCCGCTGGCCCTCCCCTTTTTTCTGATTCTCCACCCTCTGACTTGATGATCGGTTCTTATCTTCACGTCAAATACGGTTTTGTTTCCCGTCCGCTTCCCCCCTCAGTCCCCTTTGCTTGCCGGGCGGTTGTTCATGCTGTTCCTGGTATTTGTTCTCCCCCCTCACACTCCTCTCTCGTTGTGGAATCTTTTACTTTCTTTTCCCCTCCCTACCGACACTGTGTTCTTTTTCTCAATGACCAATTTTTTTTGCCGTTCCTGCCCTTTTGCTTGTTTCCTTTTTCGCAAGTATTCGCCCTTTCACTCCCCCTTTTTTTCTACTTTCCCCCCCCCCAACCCCGGAGATGCTTTTGCGCTTGCTGGTCTGTTCCCTCGGGTGAAGTACATTGCACCCTTCTTTTTTTCGACCACATGCTCAATTTACTTCCTTGCCCCCACTTTTGTGTGCTGTATGGATTCCGGTGTTATATTTCGGTGGGACGGTCCAACTTCCCCCCCCTCCCTTCTTTTCTCCTCTTCTCTTCCGCTTCACGGACTCTCCCTCTTACCCACTGTTCCCTTTTTTGACCTTCCGTTATTTTCCCGTTGGGTTTGGTTCCTCTCGGTCCCCCCTTTTCTTTCGTTCTACGTTACTTCTTTTTTTCAAAGGTTTTGTTTGACTCCGACGTTTTTTCGCGAGTTCTTTTGTTCCTTAATTTTGCGTCGGTGACCTGTCGTTTGTTTTCGTAGTTTTTCCTTCCTTCCCTCCTTTCCTCCTTTTTTTCCCCCACCGATCATTTGGTGATGTACTCATTAGTTACGCCGCCGGCGGGTCTGTTTATTTCTCTTCTTTAGCTTTTCGCCAGGGCAAAGTTGTTGGTGCTTCCCGGCATTTCACTGTTCCATGTCTTTTGGTCTTGCCCACTCGCAAGAGAGGTTTCTTTGTTTCTCGGTTGGCCCATCTTCCCTTATCGGGCCTCGTTCCCGGTCTTGTTCGAGCACCCCATGTACCTTCCCTCTATGGCCCTTCCCTCAGGCCGATTCCTTCCCAAGCCTTGATGTTTGTCAGTGATCGTCCCAGTTTTTTTACTTTCCTCGTTGTGTTGTTTTTTTTTGTGACTCCTTCCGTACCGCGGACGTCTTTCTTCCCTTTGGTGCAGATTGACGCGCCTTTTCTTTTAGGGTAGCTCCCCGGTTATCATTCCCCCCCCTCGCCTTAACCCAACACCCTTCCGCCCGACCCCCGTCTTTCCCTTCGTTCCCTTTGGTGAAATAACCTCTTTAGTCCCTGGACAGTAGCCTCTTTCGGGCGTTGTAGCCACTTCCCACGACGATTGTTGGTCCCTGCGTGTTCGCAATCACGTCTTTCGCCCCCCCCCGAAGCCGAGCCTGTGTCAGCGCCACAGAATGCTTGCCGACCCCCCCCCCTGGCCCCTTCTCTGTCATTTTCTTTTCCTCTTTCGAGACCCTTCCGTTTCTTTCCCCCCCAGAGCGGAAGATCTACCTTTCTCCCCTCTTCCTCAAACCGAACAACAAAGCCCCTTGGCGTTGGCCGTTCATGACTTTGCCCATCGCTTTTTTTCAGCTTATTCCCCCCCCCAACACCAAAGACTTTCATGAACTCCTTGGACCGCCCCCCCCCTTTCTCCACCTGTCCTTCAGCAACCTTCCTTCCCCCCATTTTTTTGCGTCCCTTCTTGCCCGATGGCAGCTTTTAGGTGCCTCGGTTTCTACTGTTCAGTTCCTGTGTCACTCGCCCAGGTGGCTCCAACTCCCTCCCACCGTATTCATCGGCCACCGATCGGGTTGAGGATGTCATAGAAATTTGTCCCGCTTCTCCTTCAGGCTTATTTTCCTTCGGCCCCGCCGTTTCTTTTGTCGTTTTTCTCGGATTCTGTTTTCCTCCCCTCTTTTCCTCCCCTTTTTCGTCCCCCCCCCTGTATATGCTTTCAGCCTCGGTTCTTCTCAGGCCCCCACTGCCTCCCGCGTTTCGTTTCCTCCCCGTGCCCCTTTCTTCTTTTCCTCCTTCCTCCGGATTTTCTCGCTCTGTCCTTTTTTTGTTGTGAATTCCCGTTTTTTTTTTGTACTCCGTTTGCGCTCACCCGTGGCTTCGTCTTTGGTTTTTACCCCTTTCCTTTTCGGTCCGGGTTTTTCGAGGCACAACACCCTTTTGTCACCTCCTCTACCCTGATTCTTTTTTGCTCTTCGTCCGTTTTTTTGCGTGGACTATGCGCCCTTTTCTTTTTTCTTCCTGGGTTCGATAAGCTTGGTTTGCTCGCTTTTACACGCCTGATCAACCTAGTTCCTGACTTCTTTTTTCATCAGTTTCTCTCTTATGTTGGATTTAGTGTCCTTCTGTGCTGGTCTCCCTCCCTTTCTCCATTTTGATTAGTTGTATTTTGTTTCTTTCTTTGTGTTTGTTCGCGTCTTCGATTTATTTTGACAGTGGCGATGGTTGCTTTTTTTTGATTTATGCGGTTTTCCTGCTTCCGTTTTTTTTTCCCTGCCCTCCAACTGTCTGGGTTTCCTTTCCGCGGTCTTGCCGTCCCCTTCCACTCTTCCCGTTAGGGTTGTTGTGCGCATGTCGGTTCTTGACCCTATCCTTTTGTTGTTCCGGGCTTCCCTGCCCTTCTTTTTGAGTCTTTGCCTGTTTCAAAACTTAGTCACTCGGTTCTCTTATTGCTGATAGTGGCTTTCCCTTTTGTTATTTTCAGGGTACCCTGTGGTCAGTGATCTGGGTGCGGCCTTGGCCTGCGACCGGCTCTCCCCACCCCCTTTTTCATCTCTCCCCCTTTGCTCTTTCAAGAATTGACTTTCTTTTTCTCCGAGAGGAGAACAAAACCTCCTTCCCTCCCTGTGATCCTGATTCCGGGACGGGGTTTTGCCTCTTCTTCGGTGGGGCCTCTGGCGTGCATGCGGTTTTTTTCATCACAAACGTTTTTTCTCCCCAGGTCCTCTCCCCACCCTCTCCATAACAAGATATGAGATGGTACTACCTCCCTCCTGGTTTCCTCCGCTTGCTCTCTTTGAAAGTCTTCAACCACAACGTGTGCCTGGTAACGCGCTAAAGACTGCGACACCCTGCTTTTGTTGTAAACTACCCATCCATCACATGACATGGTTTGTGCCCCCTTCTTCCCCCTTCTTTCTGCTTTCGATACCTGAAGAAACCCTGAGCCTGGCTCCTTCTGAACAGTCCACTCTCCCCCTCGTTCCCCCCCCCCCGTTTGACTTCCGTAGTAGACGCTTTCCTCTGCATTTCTCCCCCACCCCACAATGGACAAACGAGAATTTCCGGCCGTTGGCTGTGTTTATTTACTTTCCCGAGGACTACGACTAGCTCCTGATAGTCTGCTGTGACTTGACTCCCCCATAACTACTCACCTTCTTCCCCGTAAATCCCTCATCTTTGTCTAGTTTTTATTGGTTTTTTCTTGGCCCGGTGGACACCCAGGTTCATTCCCCCCTCCCTCCCCTATTTCCTCTAAGTTTTTGTGTGTCCCTTTTACCTGGTAGGAATTGATTCTTTGATCCAATTCCCCCCCAAACACCACTGTATCACGCCTGATTCGTTTTTTTCTTCGATTCTGTCACCCGGTCTTCTCCGGCGTCGCGGTTTTGTTTTTTGGACTTCCTCTTTGAAAAAAGGGTGGAGTGCTTAAGATGTGGTGACCCCTTGTTTTTTTTCTCCTTGTTCTTTACGGGTCCTTGCCGGTCTCCCAGCCTCCCCCTTCTGGAGGCCTTGGACCCTTTGCCTGCCTCAGCCGACCCACTCTTGCAGCGTCTTAGCCTTCCCCTCTTCTTCTCTCTCATTCAGTGGAAATGTCGTCTTCTTGGAAAAGGATTAGGTTTTACCACATTTTCTGGTTTTTCAGATTTGTCCTCCTTTTGTCCCTCCCCTGATTACGAACCTCTTTTCATGCTTTGGTTAAGCTTTCGTCCCTGTTCCATCTTCGTGCCCACTTATTCTCTTTTCTTAGGTGTTTTTTCCTCTCTTTTTTCCCCTCTGACTAGATGTCCTACCGTCTTCCCCCTATGAGCGAGATTGTTTCCTCCCGTTTCCCCCGGCCCCACGTCGACCCCCTCAATATCAATGGTGAAACTAATTACGGGGCCCTTCCGGTTCGTTTACTGGGTAATTTTTCCTTTTCTCTGGCCTTTCCCCCTCCCTTGGTCGAGGATTGTAGGCTGTACTTTCTTCTCTGGACCCTAGGAAAAGATTTAGGACTGGTCCCCCCTGGATGTTTTGCTTTTCCTGAGCAGTTCCGTCCAACTACCCTTTTCTCTTGCCTTTCACCGCCCATCTCCCCCCCGCTCGCCTCCTTTTTCACTTCCTTTCCCCTTCCAAGCAACGCTAATTTATTCGAAGTTGACCGTGGCTTACCAGAAGACATTCGACCCCCCCGGTCTAGATAAAACTCTCGTTTCCTCCACTGTTTCCATGTCAAGGAGACGGGACCTGAGAAGGTTTTTCCACCCCCACCTTCCCCATTCGCCCTTCTAGCTGTTTCTTTACGATGGGTGCCTTTTCCCCAAGGATTTCACAAACATGAACCCTCAACCTCGATTTTTTTGGCCGTGGCTTGTTTCCCAGGTTCTACTCTTCTTTTCTTTTTAATTGTAACCCAAATCATCCCTCGGCTGTCTTGTCCGTTTCCCTCTACCCCCCTAAAGCAGAAAACCTTCGTCAGTACGGTTTTTCAAGGGGTAGTTTGGGCGACCTTTCTCTTCTCTCCCGCGTCTGTCCAAAACTGGTTTTTTTCCCTCTTCGCAATCCTCGTTTCTTTGCTTCGGGAGGGGCCTGCTTTTCTTTTTGTAGTTTCTAGGATATACTATTACGCCGAATGGTTTTTTGCCCCAACAACCCTTTTGGTAGGTTTATGCGCCTCCTGTGCATTTTATTTCCTCTTCCTTTAGCTGGTTGTGGTGTTTAAAGGAAAAAGTGGGTTTTTCCACTTCACAAGCGCCTCACTTACGGAGCCCCGTGATTCTTTGCTGACCACTCCGATGTTGTTATTTTCGTGTTTTTTTTGGGCCTATTGGTCTCGGGCAGGTTACAGCCCGGTACTTTTTTCTGCCCCCCATCTTGCAAGAAAGGGAGGGCTGACGTCCTTAAGCGGCGGGTCCCCTCCCTGAGGGATAAGTTTTATACAGTGATGGTCTTTGGTTCTTCTCTCTTCCCTGCCGTGAAGGCTTTCTTGCAACGGGCCTCTTCTCACAAAAGTTTGTTTTTGATCCTTTTTCTTTAAGAAAAAATCCCTCCCCCCCCCTCGCAAGGCCCCCTTTGCGACTCCCCGCCCCCCCCCTTTTCAATAAAACTCTTTCCCTCCTCTCGCTTCGAGTTTCACCCTGCCCCCCAGCCTTGTTTTTACTTTCCTGCGTTCAACCAACCATCTAGGAAACAGTCGTCGTTTTTTCCCCCAGTTCTCCCGGGCTTTTGTTCTCACCGCCGTCTCGGCAGTGCTTCAAGGCCCTCTTCTCTTTTTCACCGTGCATGGGTCTTGGCCAACCCAGGGGGGTTTGCTCGGCCTATATAGACGTCCGTCTCCACACCCCCACGCCAAGGCCCTGTCAAACGCTAAGGACCTCCCTCGCCGCGCTCCCCCCCCCCCCCTCCGGGCAAAACAACCAGACCTTCCAGACCAATCACCCCATTGTCGCCAAACGCTTCCCTCCCCTCCCGGAAGGTGCACCCCCTTCTTCGCGGCAACTTTTCACGACCCCTCATTGTCGGTCATTAGGGCTTTTTTGGCCCCGGGTGGCGCAATCTCCCTTTTTTATAATAGGCCCAACACGCTCGGTTGCCACTCTCTCTCCCGTTCCGCTCCAGTCATCCATCCTTGTCGACTTTCCTTGTTTTTTTTTCTTCCTCATTTCCCTCAAACGTCAGGCAAAAAACCGGTATTTCACAGCGTAAATCCTTTTGCGCCTTTTTTCCCTCCCCCTCAATCCGTCTCCTTGGGCTCAAAGCCCCCCTTTGCCCCCCCCTTCTCTTTTCCTCTCCTTTGTTTTTTTTTTCTTTTTTGCACTTTGTTGCTTCTCCTAACTGGCATAGCTTGTTGCTTTTTGGATTGGTCTTCTTCCTTCTCCCTCTTTTTTTTCAAAACGTTGCGAGGGGGGGCCCGCTCGGAATAAACAGGGACGCACGCTACCTTCGTCCCTTTATGATTAGAGAGGATGTTATAAGCTGGTTTTCTGCTCCTCTTTTTCTGCTCACTGGGACCGTTGCTCACTGGTTCGCGACGGTTCCTTCTCCCTCTTCCCCCCGTCCGTTTTTAAGTCCTTTACCTCTTTGATTTGATTTCCTGTCAGGGGGGGTGATGGTCGTTTGTTTGCTTCGTCCTCTTTCGTATTTGGTTTTCTGCTGTCGGTGGTTTTCTGAGCTGCGATTTTCAAGGCTCTTGATTTTTTTTTTCTGTTTGCAGGTCAGTGCTTCCCTAGAGCTTTTGGTTTTTCACCTCCCTCAGGCGCCTTGTTCCTTCCTTTTTGTCGCCTTGGACCCCCTCTCTTTTGTTGTTTTTGAACATCTCTTGTCTCCCTTGAAACAAAGCTACGGAGTGGTGTCCGATGGTTTTCTCCTTTTCCATTTATCTTGTTTTGCAGTTGGAACCAACTAGAATTTTCAGATTCTGACAGATCCCCTTTTTGTTCCCACCGATTTCTTCCCGAATAACTGGTGTCCCCCCCAGTGCGATCCGTTTTTTGCGTCTTGGCTTCTGACTTAGACAACTTTCCTTTTCCCTTTGATGGTAACGCATGTTTCTTTTTCAGCGCGATGTACCCCCTACCCCCTTTACCAGAACTGGTAGCTCCCAGGTCTCTTTTTCCCGGAATTCGGCTGCGGTGGCAGTTTTTGGCGTGAGTTTGTTTCTCAAGCCACTTCCTTTGCTTTGCTTCCTTTGCATTGTCCCCACGCGTAATACCCCGCTTCCCCTCTTTTCTAAAGGCACCAGCCTCTTTTTCCTCGTTTCGTTTTTTTCTTCTCCCAACCCTTGTGTCTTTTTTCCAGGCCTGGCGAACGCCCGAGGCTTGGACCCTCAACGTTCTCCCCTTCCCTCTTTTTGGGCCAAGCTTACCATTTTTTACTATGTCACGAGACCTCGAACGTACCTGAGTCCTTCCCCCCTCCCCAGTACTCCCCTCAACTCGATTTTGACCCCTACGTCTTTCCCCCTTTTATCATTCTGAGTTATGACCGTTTTCTTCGCCAACCCCCCTTGACCCTCCCCCTCCTCCTTTTTTTTTTTTTTGAGTAATGTATGTGTCGGTCGGATCAGCGTTCCTACTCCCCTCCCCCTGCTCTCTTATTTTGCCATTGGTTCCCCTTTCCCACCGTCCCTGACATTCGTCCTTCCTCCCCGTACCCCCTCCTCTCTCGCCCCGTTTCTTTTAGCATTTTTTGCAACTTTCCTGTTTTCCACACAAGAGGATGCACCCATTTCTGATGTTCGCCGGTTTGTTTTTTCCCTTCTCCGGGTACGGCCCCATGATTTCCTTTTCTTCCCCAGGCCAACACCCCGGTTTTTTCTTCCCTTTGATTATAGCTTTTCGATTCTTCGATTGTTATAGCCCGTGCGTCTCCATCGTTTCTGGTTTTTTTTCTTTTTTCCCCGTTCCTCCTTCTACTACCGGGTTTTGTCGCTCTTATTTCGGATGTGGTGACTGCGTGTCGGCTTTTCTTCTTCCTTTTCCCTTTTGGACGTCCTATGGAATGACCTCACTGATCTGAGTCTTTCATCTAACAATGGTCCCGTCCTTCTCTGTCACTACCCTCCTTCTTCCTCGACCCCCACCCCTCTTCCGTCTGATCTTCATCTCTCTAGCGACGGTCTGGTCCCCCTCGTCGGATGGAATTTCCCTTCTTAGGTTTGCAAATTTTTGGATTTCGTTTCCAGTTTTGCACACTGATTCTCCACTCCTCTCTCTCTCTTTTCAAGACGTGAGTCTCTCTCTTCCCACGTTCCC
>Ga0179593_1294604_pt1 | contig 15735 bp, 15 predicted proteins | sample CZODoug2_1_08_16_FD_185931 | JGI IMG/M metagenome (GOLD analysis project Ga0179593, IMG submission 185931) | Vadose zone soil fungal communities from Angelo Coast Range Reserve, California, USA - CZODoug2_1_08_16fungal (PacBio error correction) | ecosystem: Environmental > Terrestrial > Soil >... | reverse complement strand
TCCTTTTGCATCTGATTTGAAACTTGTCCAGCTTTTTCCTGAATGGATCTTTTTGTCCCAAACATGTTTCTGCCCCCCCCTATTTTCTTCCTTAGGGGACCCTTAAGGGTGTTCTTATAAGTGCATCCTCCATTCTAAAGCCTTGGGTTTTCATTTTTTCCTCCGAGAGCAGAAGAGTCCCTGACGTTATTTCATGGAAGTTCTAACACCCCCCTTGGACATTTTCTCCTTGTTTTCATGTCTTTTTACTCCTGCCGGTTTGACTGATATGAACTCTAACTTCGCTCCCCCTGTCTCAGTAAGGTCACAGAGCTCCCGGACAGCCGTGGGGCAGTTTCCCAAAGCTCTGCACAGCCTTTTTGCATTTACAATGCCTTGATCAGGGCCGTGCCTAGAAACCTTTCTTTCCAGTCATGTCGGCTTTACGTTTACTATGGCTACCCTGGTTGCTGTACCAAGGCAAATAGGTTCCTGCGCGGCCTCTTCTCTTTGCCTTATTGTGCACACATTTGCACGCCCTCTCAGTTTTGTGCGCTTTCCTGTTCGGCCCCCCCCCCCCTCCCCTTGGTGAGAAACATTGCCAACGCCGTGCATTCCCATCAACCTTGGCCGCTTCGGTAAAGCGCAACCCCCCCTCTCTCCCTATGCGGCTCTCTTCCCGACATGTTCCAAGGACCTTTTTTCTACTTCCTCTTGGTCAACCTCTTGTGGAGGTCGATTTGTCCCCTTTCCCTGTCGCCTCATCTCCACGTTCCGTCCGTTCGTGTTTTCCCCTTTTGATTGTGTTGACAAAGTGGTGCATATCCCGGCTACTCCTCCCTGGCCTTTTCGGTGCGATCCCTTGTGGGGACTTCTAATTCTTCTGAACTTTGGTGCTCAAGATCGGGTCTTTCCTTCGCCTTTCCCTCTCCTTTAGCCCCAACTAGAACTTTTATTATTTGGAAAAGAAACCTGTTCTCTTACGAAAAGGAGTCCTTTCTGTGTACCCCCCTAACGCTTCGCTCGTTTTAATGACCCCCACTTTCCCATTCAGTAAGAAGGGACCTATCCCCTGGTTCTCCTCTTTACAAATACTTCCCTTCTCGCGATCTTTTTAGGAGCGCCCCTGCAGTCATGTGCGGCCTACGTCTTCGTCTTCTCAAGTACTTTTGGACTAGTTACTCAGTCCCTGGCTCGTGTCCATCCCCATGCCGGTCTTTTTGTTCTGCCTTCGTATATGACAGCCGTCGCTTGCGGCACGCGTACGATCCGTGCTGTTAGGTGGACTAATTTGATACCGGCCTTCAGAGTGGTTGAGCAGTTTCTTCCCCCTTTGATTCTTTTTTTGCATTCCTTTCCTTTACCTGGCACGCGTGAAACTGCCAGTCTTCCACCCCAGTGGCCTTTTGCGGGACTGGGTATCTTGGAATTCTATTGCACTCTTTTCTTCTTGCCGCTTGAACCCCGCTTTCCCGCCATTTCTTCGCGGCGGATCGGGGCAGGACCCCTTCCGGGATTTTTTACCAGGGAGTGGTAGTTTATTCCACCACCTCCGGGGATCGCTTTTTTTCTCGGTGGCATCGGTGTCCTCAAAACTAGGCGCATTTGCGTTCGCTTCCTCGCCACTCTTCCGCCAGACTCGCGCCCGCGCTCGTCTGTATCCTCGCCGCACATCCTTCACGCACCATTGTAACGGAAACCGTGATGTTCGCAGCCAATGTCGTCTTTCCTACGGGGAGGCCGACATCCGGCGTTCAAGTTCTCCAGATGTTCATGTACCTCTTTCGGCCGCCCTTTTGACTCTCCTTTCAACTTTTCCTCCCCCCGCTTGGCGCTCGCCTTTAGACAAGAGCCCTCTTTTTTTCGTAGGAGGCGGCGCCCCTTCTTTATGCTCCAGGTTTTTCCAAAATGACCTCTCTGACGCAACTTGTCTTGTCGTAACCCGCTTTCGTCTTACACGCTGTTCGGCGCTTCTGCTTTTATCCGCCCTGCTCCGAGATTGAGAGAAGCGGGTATCTACAGCCCTTTCAATGTACATGGCTTGATTGCGCTCCTTTCTTTTCGACTATATGAGGCTTCCTTCAGCAATGGTGATTCCTAGCTCAGCCGTTTGGTTCTCAAGCCCATCTTTCCATCCTTGCAAGTTAGCGCGTAGGTTTCTGAGAAGTTTCTTTGACGCGCACATGGGACCTTTGCTTTCATTTGCTCTTGTTTCTTGTTCTCGACAAGGGTTTTCGCAGCTCTCCTGCTTCGAAAATCTTTTAAGTATACGTTGCGATGAAATCGTTTATCTTTGGCGCAGAGGCTTCCCGCGGGCAGGGTTCTGGGATGGTGCGATCTCTTTTCCTATCCTGTGTTGTTTTTTTGAGAGACTACCATGTAACCACATGATCTCTGTTCTCAAGTTCGCTGCGAGCGAAGTTAGGATACTGAAGCCGAGTTCCAAGTCCTTTAGCGCGAACTGTCTGCACGATCGCAAAAGCCAAATGTTTTTTAGGTCCGTTGGCGAGTTTACTATTCTTCCACGACTATGCTTCCCCCTTTCAAGGATGAAGAGTCCTTTCGATACCCGAAAGCCGATATACTGATGCCATCCATCTGTGTCTGACACGCCCCTTTCGCTCTCATTTCACCCCCCCATCCCCCCCTCAATTTTCCCCTAGATTTTTTCCTCCTTTACCCTTTTTCTCTATACCACGTTCTTCAGATCCGGATCCCTGCTGTCAGCTTCATGAAAGGAGCCGCTCGCGTGGTTTCGTTTTTCCCTCTGAGTCTCCCATCGGGTACTTTTGAGGACCTTGGAGTTCCTTTTTACAGGTCTCGCCTGCCAAGACCCCAGGACTTTCCCACATATATTTTTCGAATCCCGTCGCTCGACATTTTCCCGGGTGGCAGGTTCCTTTCACTCCTTCCAGCGTCGAGGGGACAAGGAAATCTTGCTGCCTCCGAGTTGGACCGCGTGCTTTCCTTCCAGCTCTCCCGCCAGGACGACATGGGATGCTGGACCCATCACCTCTTTCCCCTTTTTTTTAATCTTTTTCTTCTTCGCCCTTTTTCAAAGATCTTCCTCACTCAGATACCGGAGCGAAATCGATGCGTCAACGCCAAAAGGTGTCAAAGAACGATCTCGGACCGCCCCGAACCACCGTCTCTTTTTGATTTCAAGTAGTGGGACTTCTTCCCCATTCTTCCCTTACCTCTTCCCTTTTCCTCGACCGCCCTTGCAATTCGTCCAATACTACGCAATGTGGCTTTTTGATCTCACTAAGAACGTCACGGGAGGTTTATCTTCCCCCCTTTCCGCTCGTCGGTACTGCGCCCGGGATTCGAGTGTCCGTCTTCTCCTCCTTCTACGCAAGATGTGTTTTTCTTCAGCCTGATTAACCCCCTTCCCCGGATCTTACTCCTTTCCGCCCTGCCGTTTATTTCGTCAGTTACTGAGGTCGGTGCACTCTCCACTACCCTGGTATGCTTGATTGCTCAGTTCCCGGGTCACGTTAGCGTTTTCGGTCAAAACTCTCCCGTTGCTTCAGTTCCTGGATGCTTCTTCCTCCTTCAACCTTTCTAGGAGCTAAATCGCGGCTGAAACCTTGTTATCACCACTTCGTCATTCCTTCGTTCCCCTTACCTTTCCCATTTTTCATTTAATAAACTCGCTCGAAAGGCGTCTTTGCGCGTTGGTAATTTTAATTCCTCCTTTCCCATCCTTCCACCGAGTTTCTTGGAACCTCTTAAGTCGTTATTTCTTCTTGACCGGAGTAGGCTGTATGAACATGTCCTCTTTTTCAGTTATACAGTCTGTTCCAGTTCCCCCGCTTTCGCCCCGGCATGCCCAGAATCGCCCGTCGCCCTTGTTTTAGAATTGCCCCCAAGTTGGTCCAAACCTCTTTTTCATTTGCGGAGCCCGCCTGACGTCCTCAACTTTTTTTCTCTCCTGCTCTACACCTTTTCGAATCTATATTTCATCCACGGATACTTTTTTGAAAATAGTCGTCTACACCTGTCCTTCGACGAAACATGGGTAACATGATTCCCGTGCATACGCTCTCTCTTGTTGTTTTTTTCTTTTTTTTTTTTTCTCCTCTATTCTCCACCGCTCACTTGTTTCTTTTTTCCGCTTTTGGTTTCTGACATCATTTTCTTGAGTTGCAGTGCCCCGATCTTCCTAAATCATTTTGGTGCCCTTTTTTTTTTCCAATTCCGCCCCCCACAAAAGCTCGCACTCTGCCTTTTGTCTACTAATCTCTGACGTCCCCATGTTCTTCTCCCCATAGAATGTTCCCAACAATTCTCTCCCCTTTGCTACCTGTTCTGGTCGACTGCCACCAGGTTTGAAGCTCTCGTTGGCAACACTCGGTTCGCTTTTCCCGACTCTCTTTCTGTGCCCTTAATTTACTCTCTTTGCTCCTCTAGAGTTCCCTGATTTTCTTATTTCGCGCCCGCTTACAACCCCCTCTTCCTCTTCCATTTGGTTTTTCAGGTGCCTTCCCCTCCTGACTTTTTTCTTGAATTTATAAGTTGCCCAGCATGTACCCATGGGTCGCCGTTTATGCAGTCTTCCACCCTTTTTCTACTTTACCCACTGACTTGCACCACTCTCAACCTTTGCAGGCAATACGTCAGCTCCCAGGTCTAGGATATGTTTCAATCCTGAGGACATTCCTCTCTCTTTTCTTCTTCTGCCTCTCGTTTTTGGTTTTGTTGTCTGTCTTTTCCATCTCTGATTCCTGAAAAAAGATCTTTTGACCGCGGTTTGCAGGGCACTCTTTTTCAAACATGTTTTGTTTTTAAGTTGTGGTTTTCTTGTCGCGCCTTCTTGGTCCTTCCAGTGTACACTTCTCAGCAATTGGGGTTTATTCTTTGTTTCTCTGTCGATCTTTCCCAGGACTAATTTCTTTTTTTCAGGGTCCTGAACCCCAATGGAAAAAAAAGCGACTATCGGTTTTTTCCCTTTACTCCTACTCTCCTCCTTTTTGCTTACATCTACTGGGTATAACGGTCCGTAATCACATCTCCAGGGGTTCCCTTAAGTTCAAAATTTGCACAGCCTTTGTTCCGCCTCGCCCCAGCGTCTGCCACCTTTGATTCGAATAGCCATCTTGAGGACGCAATCCTTCTACATTTTTCAAGAGTCCGCGATCTAACCCCTCAACTTTCCGGTTTCTCTCTCCCAAGTTGTTTTTGTTGACCCCCTGGGGGATGCGGATTTATGAGGGTGCGGCATGGCTTTTCACATAAAGAACTGGTTTCCCTCATCCTGCTATTCCATTTCCCTCTTGTTCTGACTCGGCCCTGACCCTGAGTTCTACTTTGTTCTCCAAGGAGTTTGTCTCTTTTCGATGTGTCAACTTTAGCGTGGGCCTAGTTACGACACTTTTCTTTTCGAATATCGAAAGTAAGTTTTTTTTTGACATTGATTTCTCTTTCCCCCTTGTGCCAATCGGCTGAAGCTTTCCCTTGTCAATTCCTGTGTCTGCTTCTCTCTCTAGACTCTAACTGTCTCCTTTGGAGACCCGATAACGAGTAAGGCTCATCCGTGCCAAAAAGCTTCTTTTTGGTTCCCCCCCAGACATCGCGTCTGCAATCCTTCACCCCTTGAGAATTCTTTTCCCTTTCTCAAAACCGCCCGCTAATTTTAGTCGTGTTAATGAAAAATGCCCCGTAGTGACGCCGGGAATTACATCACATGGTTGTTTTCCCTTTTCTTCTTTAGGACTTTACGTAGCGTCAGTCAGTGCGTGCGGCCTTTTTTTTTCGATTTGCCTCCATCTTTTCCACGCACGGTTACATCTTCTGCTGGGTGGAACACACCAAGGCCTTTCGCTTCTTGCTTCCCGCTCCCAGCCTCCTTTTATCGCCTCTGGTATTCCAGCTTTACCCGATGGGTGGGCTTTTTTTCCGGATCATTCCGGGGAACCTCGCGTCTAGTGCGGAGCATTTCGGACAAGCCTTCGAGTTTACACCTTTAGTTTCCTTACATGACTTCCTCTTCTTCTGGGCCAGCTCCTGGACCCTCCCCTTTTCCCGCACGTGCGTTTGCTCCCTTTGATTGGCCCACGCCGACTCCCTTTGAGGCGATGCGGACGAACGGAATTTTTTCTCAGATGTCCGTGGATTCGTACCGGGCTCTTCCCTTATGTCGACTTGAAGTCCCACTTCCTCCGGGCGATCCGTGTTCGGGGCCATTTGCAAGCTCGGATGCAATTCTTTCCTCTCGACTCTCTTTTGATCGTCTTTATGACAGTCGCTGCTTTTACGCTCCTCTTTCAAGCCCTTTTGCCCCCTGGTCCTTCCAGCGTATGCCGCAAGACCCCCCTTCGTCGTAGTTTGGCGGGAGGTCCTAAGAACGGGCGCTCTGATCTATCAAGCAATTCTGGACCATTCGATTTCCATCGTTTCATTCCGCCACTTTTCCGATCTACTTTGTGGTCCCACTCGGCAGCGGGTCGCTTTAACTCTGTTCAGTATTTCGTAGGCCGGCCTTTAGGTTCATCGTTGAACTACGGTCACCCCCATACCCCTAGTTCTTTTTTCACCCTGTTGAGTCACCCGATTTTGACCAAGGGCCCCCCTTTATCTGAGATTACAGCCTTTTCTCTTGATTTTTGTCTGGTTTTTCTCTACACAGGAAGGCTTTTGCTTGATGGACTGGAGATCTGTCTGTTGTTTTTTCCGCTTTTTTTAGGACCGGCGCTTTTCGGGTCAAGCCCCCTTCTCTTGAAAGTGCCCGTATTCGGTTCCCCGGAGAATTTCGTGCTCGCTTACCTTTCGCTTCCAGTTTGGCTTTGTGTTTCGCGAAGGTTGTCGGCGTTCTTTCCCCTCCCTTCTTCCCTTCTACTTTTATGATTGCGGCCTCGAAACGTTACTTTGGCGGACCTCAGGCCGCGGAGGTTGTTTGCGGTTCTGGCTATCTCTCCTTCTTTTTTCTTCTCCCCCGTTGTTGTTTCTCGATCTGCTTGCAACCCCGCGGGCCGGCCTTTCCGCCAGTCACGATGGCTCTTTTCCAAGGTATGAGATCTTACTGTCCTCGCTTTTCAATCGCGTGAATTGTCCTCTTCACCAATGCCCAACTGGACACCAATCTTTGGCGTTCCGAATTTTTTGAGGAATCTACGACTTTTTTTGTTTGGAAGAAATGGCTTTTTCTCCCCCGAAAGCGCCGTTTTGATGCCATCACCAGTGCTGAGAAGGAAACTTCTCCAGGGAAAATCACTTTCTAGATTTTTTTCCTCTTTAGCCCCTCCTCGATCTAGCCCGATAAGGGATGTTCCGTGTCCTCTCCTCTTCCGTCTAAATCTCTTTTCCCGCATGATTCTTCGCTCGGGTCAATTTTGAGTTCATTCTAGTTCCCCCTTATCCGTGTTTACCCTCCCTATTCGTGACCTTTTTGATTTTTCTTCGATCCCCATTGGAGCTCGCAAGCCTTCTTTTTCCACTTCTTGCCCCTTCCCACAGGAATGACGCGAAGTCTTTGTACCCTTCCTCTGCTGGATAGAGGTGAACTCCGTGGCCCTCATACTGCTCGGCGACTAACGCCTTGGCTGCGACAATCTTATTTCACCCGGTGCCCCCTTGAAGACGCACGATCGAAGGGGGCCTCCTTCCCTCTTCGAATGCGATCCGCCCGAAGGGCCTTCTCGTGCTTGATGACACCGTTGCCCCTGAACACTTTCTCCATTCCTGATAAAGGTTGAGTTAAATTTGATCTCCCTTCCTGACCCTCTCCCTCTCTGGACGCCAAGTGTTCCCCATTATGACAACTTCCTCAACCTTGCTTCGGCGGTTTTGTTTTTCTCGTCGCAACCTCATGGCCTCCCTAGTTCCTTGAGGTTCCCTCTGTCGATGCGCCGGCTTTTTCTAGTGTCAGAGTTACGTTTACTTGATCATGTCGCATGGTTTTTGCAGATGATTCACGCCCCCCCTCTGAATCGTACGAGCGCGGATCTGATAAGCTGTTTTCTTTCATTCACTCCCGGGGTCTTTGCATGTTCCTCCCTCCAGTCTCTTGTAACAGTCAGCGCTCAGCTTATGGCAAAATGAGCACTCTTCCTAGCCTGACTTGTGGTGCTACGTAACACCCTCAGCTCCGAGGATGTTACGTTCTCCTTTATTATCTTCGCTAAAGGACTGTTTCCTTTCATTAAATTTCCGTGTTTGCTTGAGTTTGTTATTTTCATTCTTCTCCTTTCCTATTGAGACCTGTTTTTGCCCCCCTGACTAGAGTTCGGGATTTGGCCACGAGGATCTGCCCTCCCCCATGGGACCTCGCCTTATCCCCCAAATTTCCAGGTTATTCTTCTCAGTCCCCGCGCTCCCCCCTGTAAAATTGCCATAATCGTCGCTGAGATTGTCTGTGTAACCTCCTCTTCCTGCCGTAACTTTCACTGTCTTCTTCTCTTGCCCTTTCCCCTGTTTCTCCTTCTTCTCTCTTCCCTTCTCAATAATTTTGACCCTCGTCTTCATCCCTTGGAGTAACCATTCTCCCAGAGTCACTTCTCCGTGATTCGTTGTTCTTCTAACAACGCTTTTTCCGGTGATTGATTCTTTCCCCTGTTTACCCCGTTGCTTTGAGGTGCTCCATGCCCCAGCCCCCAATCCTTGGCGTCAATTTTCCCCCCGGTTCCGCACCCCATTCCGACGAAGTTCGCTGTTCATTTTTTCCAATGCTTCCCCTACAGTCGGCCACGAATTTCCTCTGTCCTTGTCGCGGTGAACCAAGGGCTGTGGTTTTTTTCCCACTTTTTGGCCTTTCTCAAATGATTGTGAACATTTCCCGGTAAGCGCGCTTAGTTTCGCCCCGATGCGGTCTTAGTTTTTTCCCTTGAAACAATCTGTATCTTTTTTTTCCGTTGCCTCTTCCCCCTGCTCCTTTCGCTGCAAGCTTTTATTCGTCTTCCAAAGCATTTTCCCCCCATTTTAGCTATCACTGTATTCACTTGAGGCGAAGAAGACCTTTTCTACAATTTGGATGCAAATGTTACTGCAATGCCGCTTGAGCCCTAACTGTTTCAATTCATCTGATGACAGCATTTTTTTTCCTCTTTTGTCTTCGATGAGCTCCTCTAAGCTTGTCCCCTTTTCCTCCTCGCCCCGGGCATTTTAATTGCTGAATTTGCATCACACATGTTCCTGTTTCTTTTCACTTTATGGTAGCTCCTTTTGTCATTACAGTTCCCCTTTCCGCATTGGGTTTCCTGTTTTTTTATGACGTAGCATAAGCTTGTTCAGCCGTTATTCGTTTTACTTCTTGTTGAAACCCAATGGAAGGTACCCGTCTCACTTCCCTTCTCGCTTTTCCCCCCCCCCCCCATACCTATCAGGTGGTCTTGAAACTCTTCGTACCCCGGTCGTAATCCATCGTCCAAACCATTTAACCTCTCGCCTTTTTCTCTCCGCATTTCCTGAGCCTCAGTTAGTGATTGAATCCCTCCAGTGCTAGGACGTTAGCCTTCGACCTTGGATTCGTCAGATTGACCCTCCCACTTCGCTAGAGTTTGGCTGAACCTTTTTTGCAAAATGCCCTCAAGAGTTTATTTGGAGTCGGTTGTCACATCCCTCATTCTGAACCGTCCCCCTATTTTCACCCTAAACTTTAAGCTTTGTTACGAAACTCTTCTATGCGGAACTCTCACCGCCTGTTTCCAAGGACGCGTGCGGATGGTAAATATGTTTGCATCTCTCTTCCCTTGGTCCCTTTCTTCTTTTTCAAGTTTTTCATCGTCGTCGCTCGACAAAGTTGATTTGGGTGGCCCAATTTATGCCATTCTCACTTTTTTACGTATTCCCTGGCCACTTCCTGGTGCTTCGGCCTCTTCCCTTAGACATTTGTCGGCCGTCCTCTTTTTCTGATTGTATCAGCTACCAAAATTCTTTTTTTTCCGGTCGCCACACCTAACTCCCTGGTCCCCAAGCCCGAAACTGGTCTTTTCATAAGGAAATTTTATTATGTCCCTTCTTCCCCCCCAAAGCCTCCCACGCCCTTTCGCTCGCTGTTTAATGACAAAAATGCACCCACTTTCTCAAGGTACAGTCTTACCACTGTGATGATCACCTTATTTTTGTTACTCTAGTTGAAGGAACCCCCCCAGTGCGTTATGTCGCCTTTTTTATTTTCGTCATGCCTTGCTTCAGCCGATTCCTACTTCTGGCGGAACCCCTCCCCCCGCCCTTTTCTGCCGCCTAATGATCAGCCGTCCTTACGGGCCCCTCTTACCCCTCTTTTGGGCTCGGGTGGAATTAATGTTTGAAACCATGCGCCCTCTCCTCTTTTGTTGTATCTTTCTCACTCGCGACTTTGTCCTACCTCGGAACTGTTCCCTCTTCGGGTCCCTTCCATTCCTCCTGTGCGTTTTGACGTCCTCTGTCCAACCAAGCATCCTTGCGGAGGATGTGTCCGCCCCTCCCCTGCATTTTCTCAGCGACCTCTTCTCTTGTTTCTTCTTTCCTGGCGATTCATGGAGGTCCGGACATGACCCCCACTTTTTTTATCTTTGACCTACCCCAGAGTCGTGTTAGGTTACCTATGTGTCCCAGTTCACCACCCTTTTGACCCTTGCTTCAGAATTTCTTCTAGACCCCTTCTGCCGCCTTTCTTTTTTTCTTTGTTCCGCCTTTCCGCCCATTTTTTTGAAAGGAAGTAAGTTCTTCGAAGAAATTTTCGTGTAGCAGAGCGGTGCTCCGAAGCATGGCTTCTTCTTGCAATCCTTTTGTACTTTTTTTTTCTTTTTTTTTCCCTTCAGGTTTCCTATTCCCCACCCGGGACGCTCGACAACCTTTCTGAGATTCTCGGTATATTTTACCCGTAATCGATTAGAGGCATTGACCTGATCGTTCCCTCTTTCTCGTTTCCCTCCCATCCCGAGCGGACCCACCTTTATAACCTATTTATCCCAACGCCCGGATCCTTTTTTGTCGCCCTATTCTCGATTCTGAGAGATCTTTCTCCCCTTTCGGGATCAGTGAAATTGGTGATTGGAGAGATAGAGGGCTTTTTCTCAGGCCCTTTTTTCCATTCCTCATTCTTTTTCCCCTTTTGTTCTCTCCCCCTCCCATTTCTTCTCCTTGAAGTAGGAGTAGTTCGGTTTTCCCCCTGAGAAGTTGGACTGAGACATCTGGACTTGATTGTTAGTTGTCTTGGTGAGAGTTTTACAGGGTAGCCCTTCCGGCCCTTTTTTTTGTGCTTACAATCTTCCTCTGTAAGAATTCACTTCTTTTTCTCCCCATCGTGTCCTTTCTTTTTGAAGAGGACCGGCTGGTCTTTCTTTGGTGCGTCTGTTTTCCTTTACGTCGTTTTTGTTTGGTTCTTTTTCCTCCACCCTGCCGCTTTTTTTTTTCCCGCCCCACGCTCCGTTCGAGGCGAAAGCGTCTATCTTATCCGAGTTTAAACTCTCTTCTCGCGACAACCTTGTCCTTCTTCCCCCCCTCCCCGATTTTCAAGGGTAAGTTCGCCCTTTAACGGAGTGAAACCGAGCTTCTCCCTTCCCTTTTGAAGACACTTTTTGGTTTGGATGAGAAAGAAGCGCCGGTCTCATGATTGCCTCCCCCATTTTTTAAAGCCATCTATAGTTCCTTTTCCCCCTTAGCCCCTGTGCATAGATGCTCTTTCACCCGATTATACGAATCTTGGTCTCAGTTCTTTCTCCAATTCTCCCTCCCGCTCCTGTGTTCGAAAATAGGGTTCCCTCATGGTCTATCCTATTTGTCATTTGAGGAATTTCTTCAACTAGTTACCTTCCTGCCCTTCTAACGTGAAAATATGATTTGATCCCTCCTCATCTTTCCACGCGTTCTTGCTCTTCCACGGGTTAGGTAACTCGCCACGGGACTGTCCGTCGAGTGTACAATTCATCTGTTAGTTCGTTTAACCAGAACCGGAGCGAGGCTACGAAGTCTTTGCCGGACCCCCTCCCTATAATTAAAATTGGAGTTCGACTTCCACGCTCTCCCCTTGTAAAGATCTCTTATTCCCTCAGCAACCTAGGAGCACCTTTATTCTCGAAAGCCCTTTCTTAGTCGTTGCAGCCTCCTATCCCAACGCGCTTCATCCCCCTTATGACTCTGGACACTGGTATTTAAGGGTTTACCGCAGCCCCCCCCTTCTCTCCTCTTTACGACCTTTTTCGAAATTCTTCCCATCCTTTTCCAGAAATGCTCTTCTTTTTTTTCCAGATTCCATTTTTCACTCCCCTGGGGCCTTGCAGTTCCCGATCGTTAGTCCACGGTTCCCTTTCTCCTTCCTCGTCCTTTTCCTTCCTCTTTTTACGTCACACCTGCTCAGAAACGATGAGCTCAATTTTTCAGGGCATTCCCACCCGAGCCCACATTCTCCTTTTATTTCCCTCGACGGCGAGACCTTAGGTAGCGTGCTCGCCCTCCTTTCTTTGTGATCTTTTTTCACAGTCAGTAATCGATTTTTAACCTGCGCTCAGCCTGTCTTGGACCAAAATCGAGCACGTTTCCTCCTCCTGAGCCTTTCCTATCCCGATGCAATCTTCTTCCCACCGTTCCCCTTATGTAGTAATCTCCCGTCAATTCTTTTCATTTTTTCAGTAAACGCTCTCCTAAATTCTTTTTGCTCTCTTTTTTTCACTTTCTCTGTTGAGCCGAGTTCTTTGACCATTTATACTATGTTATTTCTCCTTTTCTCGCGTAGGCTGACTTTCCCCATTTCCTCGATATTGTCGCACCCCTTTTTCTCCAGTTATTCTTTTCCACAGCGCGCGCGCACGGACCCTCGTAATAGTAGCACACTTAGGCCTTCCTTTCTTTCCTCAATAAAATTGTGCTTTGGATGAACTTATGTCCCCCTTTGCATTATCTCGCCTCCCCCTGGCGTTCTTTTCTTTTCATTAGTTCAACGATCCCTGTATTTCTCCACGGCGTTTAGTCCCTTTCTCTTAGAGTGCACTTCGATAGTGCTTTCCCCAGTTTTCCTTTTTTCTTCACGGTTTTATTTTATTCTTCCCTTGCTGTGCGTCACATTAAGTTTCGTGTGCTCCCCTGCCCGCCTCCAATAATCATGGTTTTCTTTTGCCCAACCTTTTCTAACAAAGTCTGCCAGAAGGTTATGTGCTCCTTCTCTCTCTTCAACGGCATGACTTTTTTCTCGAATCTTAACAATGCGAAATACTAGTTGAGTTCGAATTTCTGAACTTTGTCCTCTCGTTTTTTTGGCCACCTTTCTTTTTTCTCCGAAATGCTCTCTGCTCCATTTAAGGACCGTTCTCCCGCCTTCGATTCCTCTACTGTCTTTAGTTATCGTTAAAACCATATTCCTCCCCTTGTTTTTCCTTCCTTCCCCCTCTTAGAAGTTAAGTGCTTTACTTCCTTTTATTTTCCTCTCCCCCCCAAGCCTTCAACCCATGGCTTTATTAGTTATTGCCAGGTACCATTGTCAAACCCTCCCCCCCTCTGCATACAACATCTTTTTTGCCTTGCAAGTCGTTTTCAATGCCGCTGTCTCCTGCCTTATGTTTCAATCATTTTTCTCCCTGGTCTTTCTTTCTCTTTTCTTCCTTTGTCGATCTCGGAGATCTGGCCTATCTCTTTCACCTCTTCTACTCCTACAGCGGCATTGCATCCGAAATTTGCATCCACCCTGTTTATGCAGAGTTTTCTTTTCTTCTTTTTCTCCTAAGGTGGACTTGCATACACTTCTAAGCATGGTTATGTTTTGCCTCCGTCGTCTCAGCTGCTGTCCCCCCATCCCCGCTTCTTTGTAGGTTGTACAAAACCCTGGCCTTACTATTGGTTTTCTCTTACGTGCTACTTCGTCGCTTTAACTTTACTTGCCCCTTCTCCTTCCTTCCTTGGCCAGCCGACTGTTTACCAAACGATTTGCAAGCCTTTTCGCCTTCTCCCAGCGTATTCAAGGTTTTCTTTCCTGCTTTTTGTTCCTACCTTTCTCGGAAGGTCCAGGAGTAACATTTCAAATCCTCTCTATACCTCAACTTCTACGGTCGCGATCCTTTGTTGGTCCCTTTTTTGTCCCCCCCACACCTGCACTCCCCACTAGTTTATTGGAGGCTGCGTGCCTTTGGCTTCCCCCCCTCAGCAACCTTTTGCCGACCCTCCTTTCCCCTCAACCTTGGCCCCGACTTTGTGTCCCTAACACAGATCGCGGAATGCTTCCCTCTCTGTACCGATGTTTATCCCATTCGTTGTCTACGATGTCCCTCCTTTCTCCTCATATCCTCTACTTATTCGACCAGTGGGTCGGAGATAGCCGTCCCTTCGTAGTTTTCGTATCTAATGTGAGCTTTGACCTTTTTCTTTCCTCCTATCTTACTGGCACTTTTGCGTTTCCGTCGCTTTCTGGACTCCTGTAGAACTTCTGGGCGACCCCAGACTTCGCGTCCTGTCCATTTCAGCCCCCTTTGTCGTCCCACGCACTTATTCATTGGTCAACCCTTCGTTTCCCCTCCTTTCCCTCTGCCTTTATTTCCATGAACCTTACCCCCCCAAGCAAGCGCCTCTTCTGTGCTTTTTTTTCATGCAACCATGACCCCCCTAAGTTCCTCCTTTCCTTCAGGTTCCGTTTTTCCTCGATTAGTTCCGATTCGGCTTTAATCTTTTCCTATTACCTGCGATGAAGCGTGCCTGGATTTTGACCCCTTTCCTCTTGTTTACTTGTACCCCTCGTTGGATGGAGCAGCCGGTATTGTCCCCGAGTGCCTTTCACGCCTTATACTTTCCCCTCTCACGTAGCGTCTGCACGCGTCCTCCTGTTGTCTTTTTCTCATTCGTGAAGCAGTCTTGAGGTTCCTCCCTCTTCTCTCCCTCTCTCTGGAGCATCTCCCTCTTCTGTTTTTGATCCCTTACTTTCCATGACAGTCCCCTCCGTGCTTGGCTCTTTTTTAGTCTGGAAACCAACGCCGTCACTCTTCTTATTTCGATGTGCACCCGCTTTTGTACCCTTTTTCTTCCGAAGAGCTGCTTCCCGTTGCCTTCCTTCGATAGTCCAGGAGTGGGTTTTCACCGTCCCTTCTTCCTGTCCGTATCTTTCTTGGGCCCTTGGTTTTTAGCACTCGTTTTTGCCTTTGCATGCATTCCTCTCCCCCGTTGTCTTCTTTTGAATTTCGCATTTACCCTGCCGTCTCTTCACTCCCCTTCCCTGGACCCCTTCCGTAGTGCATGGTCCCTGAAGCCATGTTTTTATTCCCCTTGCCGAGAGTTCGGTCCTCCCGCCCCTCTCTGTTTAGCACTGAGCTTTTGGACACTCTTCTCTGTTCCCTTCGAATTTCCTGCCCCCGGGTGACCTCTCAAAACGTCTTCCCTCTCCTCCTCAGTGAGATCTCCACATAATATGTCAAAGTACTCGTTGCCGTCTTATCCCCCTTTCACCTCGGGCTACAGGTTTTCCCACAAGGAACGACCTTCAGACCTTTTTTTCCTTTTGAGTACCCCTCCGACACGCGGCTCCGTTCTGACATCCTCTCTTTTTCTCGGGTTGTTAGCTTCAAAAGGTTTAAAAGGAGAATCATCTGAACTTGATGGACCTGGGTCCTATTCTTCATTTCCGCCCCTTTCGGTCCTTTCTCGACGTTTTTTTCCTCCAAGGCCTTATATCTTGAAATAGCGTAGTTTTTCTTCCTCGCGTTCCTTCTGCTCCTGGCTCTGATTTTCCAGTTTTCCCCTGGTGAGCGAGGAGTCCCGGTTTCTCTCGCTCCCTTTTTCGTTTACCGCTAAGAATCTCTCGGATTGCTTTTCTTCCTTTTCGGATTCCTTTATTCTCTGGCAGGTGGGTTTCTTTGAGCT
>Ga0179593_1664208_pt1 | contig 15736 bp, 8 predicted proteins | sample CZODoug2_1_08_16_FD_185931 | JGI IMG/M metagenome (GOLD analysis project Ga0179593, IMG submission 185931) | Vadose zone soil fungal communities from Angelo Coast Range Reserve, California, USA - CZODoug2_1_08_16fungal (PacBio error correction) | ecosystem: Environmental > Terrestrial > Soil >... | reverse complement strand
TAATAGCGCGTGTTCTTTTTTCAGCGTCATTGGCAAAATTTTTCTCGTTTCTCTCTTCTCCTCTTCCATGACGAAAAGACTTCCCGGAGAGAGCATCATTTTTTTATATCTTTTCTCGTCGTGCCTTGCCCCCCCTCTGGCGTCCTTTCCTCAATGGGATTCTCCGGCAATGTTGAGCGCTCCTCGTATTAACCGGCTTTTTCGTCTCTTTCCCCGCTCTTTCCCTTTTTTTTCTAACTCGCTTTCCCAGCTCATCGGGGAGGCCCAAAAATTGTCTTTCCTTGTAGCCGGGAACTTTTCCGGCTCCCGCTTCTTCCCTTTCCCTTTTTCCTTTTTTTTTTCTCCCAAAGGTTTCCTCCCCTCCTTTTCTACGAATGATTCTCCTTTCCTTTTTCCCTTGCAGGCGTGTGAAAATTCCTTTTCACCCTTTTTTCCTGCTCCTCCCTCCCACTTTCCTATCTTTTAGAGGAACTCGTCGTGACCGAAAGAGGTCTGCTTTTTTTCCTGTCGCGCATGCGATAACAGTTAGTTTTTTTTCCTTTCTCCCCCCCCTTTTTTGCCCCTCTAGAGTGAGATCTCACTCTCCTCTCTGCGCTGTCGGCGCATGGATCCACGCGAGTCTTTACTACTCGCTATCTTTCCCTCTCTCGATTATATTTTGTTAGTAGGTTTTCCCCCTCCCTATCGTGATCGCCTGATCGCTCCTTTCCTCCTTTTTTTTTTTTTCAGCGCATCTTTATCCTTCAACTCTGCGGGGCCTTTTTGAACTTTTCCTGGATTGAGGGAACCTCTTTTCTCCTTCCCTGAGTTCCACTCGGTCGGCGCTTTTTTCTCTTTCCCCTGAGAGTTCAAACGAGGGACCTCCTCCCCTTCCTTTCTTTGGACACTGGTTCGAGCGAGCAAATCGACTTCCCCTCGGCTCGCGTCCCCCCCCCCCCTCCTCTCCCGACACAAATCTATCGTTCGCGAATTTTCTTTTCGATGCGTTGAAGTGAGTCCGTTCTCTTCTTTTGTAGCTCTTCCCTTCTTTTTCACGTCCAGAAATCCTGTTACCGGCCGCTCTCGGCGCGAGACCCCCGAGACTTTCCGGGTGAGCAGAGAGAAAGCTCTTTGGCCTGAGCCCTCATCACGTGGATTCCTCTTCTTTTTTGCGCTTTCTCCTTATCAGATAACATCCTTTTTTTTTTTTTCCCGACCATAAATTTCGAATCGTCATCTCTCTTTTTTAGAGAGATTGACGATTAGAAATTTTTCCCCCATTTTTTGCTTGATTCTCCTTCCCTCCCCCACTCAGATGAGTTACATTTATGGTTCTCGCGTTTCCTGATTCGATGTTATTCCTTTTTCTTTTGCGAAATACACGAGATATTTCTCTTGCTTTCCCTCTTCTGTCTCCCGATGCCTCGACGAGAACGTTCATTCCCCTAAAGAGCGGCTAAGAGTCAACCCTCTTGTACCCCTCGATCTTGTCTTGGCGCGTTTTTTTTTTTTTCTTTCTCTTCTCGGGGGGTCATTCTTTTCCCTTCTCGATCGTTTACGCGATCTCCCCCTCTTTAAGCCTAGAAATGATGTATTCCTGGAGATACCCTCTCCGACCTCCTCGTTCCGCTGAACAAGTCTAGTCTTCTACTTTCCTACGCGCGTTAGAGCCTCTTTTTTTTCCCTAAATGCGAGATGGAAGACTTTATCCATATCGATTCTTTTCCTATTTCTGCAAGGCGCGAGATTTCCGACTTTTCGTCCTTTCTCCTTCCGAGAATCAGACAATGGGTAAGCGATTTTTTCTTTCAGATTGTCTTCCTCCCCTTTCCTCTTCTCTCCATTTTTGACCTCTTTTTCCCATCATGCGATTTCGATCTACTAGCTTCGGTAGGAGCATACATCCCCCTTTTCTTGGTTCCTTCTCCCATGGGTGCCGGCATGAGCGAAAGGATTCAAGTGTTTTCTTTTCCTCGGACGCGAGTTCACATATACGCTTTTTTTCTCTTCTCAGAGACACTCTTCTTTCCTTGTCCTCCCTACTGGAGCCCCCCCTTGCCTTTTTTTTTTTCGCCTTTCTGAGAAGACCCAACCCCCACTTATCATCACGAAGGAAGCCTTTCTTTTTAGTTTCCTTGCACGCCCTCCTGTGCTCTCGTCGCCGAAACCCGTTTTCGTCTCCTTTCCAGGTGATGAAATTTCTTTTTTCCTTTTCGCTGAGGCTTTTGTAAATCCCTCCTCTCTTGCCTCCCTTCCACACCTGACAGGACTCCTCTCCCTCTTTTTGTCTCAGCAGGTTGATGATACCTCTCTGCGTAAACAGTGTTTTTTCTTCTTTCTTATACAGTGAGGACTTCGTTCTTTTCCTTCTCTTTCTTCTTCCCTTGAGAATTATTATCATCAAGACCTTCCTTTCTTTGAGTGCGAGAATCCTTTCCTTTTTTCCCAGTCGACCTTTTCCCTACTATTCCTCTTCCAGACTAAGCGCCCATTTTCGCAGATTAAGTCGCGAGTGCCTCTCTTCTCGCGATTAGAACTTCCCTGCTGTCATCTCCCCCTCTCCGTTAGTATCAAACACCGGTCTCCTTTGGCGGCAAGTGGTTGAGGGCGAAAGCCTTCCCTGAACCGATTCCGCGAAAACGAGAGGCTGTTTTTGATCTCCTTTCTTAGGCTAGGCCTCTGTTCTCCGTCCAGTCAAAGAAACACTTCCCCTCCCTTTTCCGGCGCAGTCAGTCCACAAATTACTCCCCCCCCCCTTTCCCTTCAACAGATGGCAAATGGCCTGCCCCCCCCCCCTTAGTCCGTTTGTCCCCCTTTTTCTCCTTCTCTTTTTGCCCCAATATATGGACCCCCTCCGATAGTATTTCTTTTTTCCCCGATTGAGAAGGTTTCGCATCGTATTTTTGACTTTCCATTGCTTTTTCGTATTTCTGCCAGAAATGAGCTGCTGTTCTTTTTAGACTCGCGCGGGGATACGCGATGTTTCCCCTCCTTCGGCTGTCGAAAGAATCTTCGATTCATTCTTGGAAACCGTTTTTCTTCCTTAAAGATGACTTCTTTTTTTCGCGAGCAGTCCTCTACCTCCCTCGATTTATTTTGCCTTCCCTTTTCTTTTTTCCTTCCCCTTCGGGAAAGAGGATCTGATCACAACGGTTTTCCCTTAGACCTACGACGACACCCCCCCTCCGTCTTTTCCTACGCCGCCCTCCTGTCTTAAACTCCTTCCCTTCTCTCTTGCTGATCGCGCCCCTCAAGATTGGGGAGATGCTTCTTTTCCCCCTTCCATTGAGTAGCAGAAGAGTCCCTGTCCTTTTTCCGCCTTAAATTATAGTGTCTTCCCCCCCCTCCCCCCCCATTTGATATAGCTCTTTCCTCTTCACATGAAACAGACTAATGAGGATCCCTCTTTTGGACCAAGGATATGGAGTGTTTTTTCGGGGACTTTTCCAACCTTTTTGCTCGATCCGTCCCCCTTCCAATGAACCCCCCTCGCTTCCCGGGAGTAAATGTCGAGAGTTTCCTTTTCTCCGTAGTACAGGATGTTCGTTACTTCCCTCCTCCCTCTCTCCCCCCCAAAACAATTTTCCCCTTTCGGCTCCGCCCAGAGACAGGCTCTTTCTTCATAATTTTGATACGTACAAGTAGACTTTCCTCTCCCCGAACCTGACGAACCGCTTTTCTCCCGCAACCTTCGCCGTCGGATTTTGTTCGCTGGAGCAAACTTTACGATTGTTTTTTTAAGGCGTCCTCCCCCACGTTCCCCTCCTTTTCGGCGTCAGGAGATTTTTTTTCACGACGCCGTAAAACCCCTCTCCTCTCGTCCATAAATCCCTCCCAGAGAAGTCCAATAGCGACCCACCCCCTCACCTCGACAAAGTTGCCATTTTTCCTTCGCGAGCATAAGGCCTCTTTCATATGATCGCGAATCGCCTTTTTCGTTTCTTTTTAGCTCTCGCATTCATCGATTTTCCTCAGAAGATCATCCCTCATAAGGAGAAGGAACGAGACAATATCTCTTTCCTCCCCTTTTGGGGAGAGATTCTTGCTCTTCTCTTCTTTCGAGTTGAGTACAAGGCGTCCCGCTGAAATGGCGCGCGCTTCATTGGACGTATGTAGGCGATTTTTTTTCTCCTGAATTCCTTCTCTTCTGACGGGTCAATTCACCACTCTTTCTAGTTAGGAGGACGTCTCTTCCTTAGAGTTTTTTTTTCATAGAGGGTTTTTTTCTCGGTTTTTTTTTACCTTTCTTCCTGCTTAGCGAGCTTTCCCCTCCTTTTTTTCCCTGACACGATCCACCCTCTTAAGTCCGTCACGTTTTTGACGTGACGGAGGTTTTCTTTTCGACCGCGCTAAAACTCTTCCTCTCAGGCTGAAATAGATTTTTCAGCTGACTTGGCTCTCCCTCTTTACTCCTCTACCCCCTTACTCCTTATTCAAAATATTTTATCCCTCCTTCCCCCTTGTAGAGGGAGGTCTCCCTGTTTTATATTGTAAATTTCTCTTTTTTCCCTCCCTCCTTTCGGAATATGGAACTCTAGCATCCCTCCGGTCGCCGAACATCTTTACGTCTTCCTCCCTCTTCCCCTTCCTTTCCTCCCGAACTTCCCCGGTCCTCCGTAGTGTCCGATCAGGTTTGTCGTGACTTAAGGTTCTCTTACACTCTTCAATTTTTTCTCCCCCTCCCTTGATGATCGACGTGCTCCCTTCTGGTTTCAAGGTTCCTTTTCCGTCATCTGGAGGTCTTCCTTCCCCCCCTCCCTAGATGACGTTCATTGTCCTTCCACGTCCAGTGATGCTAACGATTGACGTAGTCGCACATCTTTATCGTGACGTGGTGTTTCTTCTTCCCCTCTGTATCACCTCCGCCGCAGTTAGCGACCGAGTATAAACTCTTTTCTCGTTTTTTTTGGTCGTAGTAGTATGGTTATTTCCCCGTTTTTCTCTATCGATGATTTCCTTTCCTCCACAAAACTGAGTCCCCTATCGGAAACCGGGCATTATCCTTTCTTCAGCTCTCTCCTCCTTCCCCCTCCGTCCCGAGGGTCCTTTCCTGGTGAAAATCTCCCCATTCTTAACCTCTTCTTCCTCCGATCAGGTCGGGCGCCCTCGATTGCGATTCACTTTTCGCTATTTCGGAAGACCCCCCTATTTTCTTGACCCTTTTTTCTTTCCCCCTCTACAGGGTGACTCTGTGATTCCCCAAGACCCTTCTCAAGAAGGGCGTGCCCCCTCCCTGCATCACGGTTCTCCTGCCAGGTCACGGCCCGATTTCTTGTTTGTTTTTTCCCTTTTCCAATTCCTAAGCAGTTTGCCCCTTTTTTCCTTTTTTTGGCGAATGTTTTCCTTTTCCTCGGAATCTCGAATGGCATTGATTTGAATTTTTACAGGGCGCTCTTTTTCCTCCGCCTTCGGATCATACCCCCCACTTTACCCCCTTGGCAGACTAGGGTGATCGTCGGATGACTTAACGATGTTCCTCCCCCAACAAAAGGGGGCCGCCCCCCCCAATAGGAGACTTGTTTTCTCTAAAGGGAGTTTTTTTATCATTTTTGTAGTCCCTGAAGCGGTCTCTCTCCTCGCGATCGTATCTTTTAGACGAGCGTCCCCCTCTTCCCCTGCGGCGGAGTGTTAAAGTCCCCCCTCTATCTTGTCACCTTCTGACTCTTCTTTTCTTGAAGATTATTCTCGCCCCCCGAAACAGATAATGGATCCTTTTATTAATAAGGAGATCTCTTTCTCGTCCCCCTCTTCTTCCCGATTTAGCTCCTACCCCCTCGAGAATTACTAACTTCTGCTCGGAAAGTTTTTTCCCTTTTCCCGTTAGACCGGTTCTCCTCTCTTTCTTTCTCTCTTCCGGGGGAGGGCTTTTTTGGTCGAAAGCGCCCCCTTTCCCCTTCCCCTTTGGGGATTTAAAAAAGAATCATCTGTTTCTTCCCCCCCTTCCCCCTATTAAAATTTTCGCGGGAACGCTTCTTTGGGAGCCCCTCGCCCTTACGAATGGCGCGAACGGTGCCCTCTTTAAGTTAAACCCCCTCCTCATCGGTGATTTTTTTTTTTCTTGCTCCCCCTTTCTTCACAAATTCCGAGATCCCTCCTGTCCGCCAAAAGTTGAAAGTGACAGTTTCCTCTGACCACGTGATAGATCTCTTTCTCTGATCGCACGACTTCCTCTCATTCCGCTTGAAATACGCTTGTCGCTCATGCGCCTTCGGCAGGCCAGCGATGAACCTTTTTTTTTCTTACCCCCCTTTTGGAGCGAAGAAACGAGAAGATTTTTTTAATCGCCCTGATTTTCCCATAATTAGGAGCTGACGGCGCCTTTCTTTGGAACGCGAGGCTCTACCCCACGAGAAGAGCATAAGCGCTTTCTTGCGCTCTCCTGCAGTTAGCGATTACCCCGGCGTTTTTTTCTTCGGACAGCTAGAGATTTTCTTTTCTTTTCGCGGCGGAGCAACTTTTTTTCTCTCTTTCCTTTGGGATTTGCGTAGCGAGTAGTCTTTCTGGCCGTATTCCCTCCTCCTAAGGCATCGATCCCTTCCCCTTTTATCTTCTTTGAGTAAAACGATGGGGAAATCTTCCCTCTTTTCCCTCGCCCTCTAAGTCAAATTCGACTGCCACCTCTTCTCTCCCCCCTCAAGAAACCTAGAGATTAGCGACTCTCCTGTACCCCCCATCGATCGAGTTTGTTTTCCATTTTTCTCCGGTTTTGATTCTCTTTTAGTTTTCCCCCCTCCCTCGTGACAGAAAGATCGTCTCCTTTTTTCGAGTATTTCTTCCCTTTTTTTCCCAGATGCTCAGCGAATCCGTACGCCTTTCTTTTTCTCTCATCACGTGGAATGTTTATTGATGGTTTTTTTCTATAGCCGCAGTTGGGGAAGGATTACATTTCCTTTCTATACCCCTTTCCCCCTCCCTTCCCTTTTTTTTTTTCCTCCTTCTTCCATTTCTTGTAGGAAAGGTACTCAGCCCCACTTTTTTCTGATCGCTGAGACTCGCGGAAACCACCAAATCTATGGAGAAACGCTAGGAAGGAGTCCTTTTCTCCTTCAAGTATTCCTCGTCGAAATACTTCTCTCTTCTCCGCTTTCTTGTCCGGTAAAGATGGGTTTTTTTTTCTATACTGGATCCAACTGATGGACGCTCTCCCCTCTCTTTTCGAAACTGAGCCAATAAAGCCGCTTCTGTCATCGATTCGCGATTTTTCGAGGGGGGAGGGCGTCTTGTCTCTCTCGGGGGTTGCTTCCTCTCGGATATTTTTTCTTCCTTGGGCGCCCCTGGTCCCATCGTTTTGTCCTCTCCCTGCATTGGTCCTCGTCCAAAGCGAGCCTCCTTTTTCTTAACAGTTACTGGCTGACGACTTTTCCCTTTTTCCTTCCCCAGGAAACAGTTAGATGCTCCTTTTTCTGTTGTCTCGCCTGCGATCCCTCCTCTCCCTTCTTTGCGCGGCTTCCAGATCGCTTTTCGCCTCTCGCTACTGGAATTCATAGCGCCTTCCTTCCTCGAGTATGCAGATTATAGTGTTTTTTTCTTCTCCCCCTGAAGAAGTCTTTTCTTTCTTTTTTCTTGATACCTCCCGTGTCCTTCCCGATGATGTAAATCCTCCTCCTCTTTTTTTCCTCCCCCAAAACTGGGAGCGCATTGAGAGCCCGCTTTCCCCTTTTTCTTTCTTTAAATCCTCATTTTCTTCGTTTTTTCTTGGCGGGCTCTTAAAGAACTTTCACTTTTTTTTCCTGAGGATCCCCTTCCCTTTTTTATGAGGAGACAGAAAACCTCTCTAGTCGCTCCCACCCCCCCCTTGGGGGAGGCAGGCCTTCTCCCTTGATCGCCGAGGAATTCCCCTTTCGTGGCGAGCGTAGATAAAACATCCTCCTGCCCCCGTTCTCAATGGTGAGCCGCAATTTGGGCCGACCGATGTCTTCTTTTCCCTTCATTATTCCCGATCTGTCGATTGCGCCCCTCCCCCCCTGGAATATCTAAAGATTGGTCTTCTTTCTAGGGAGAATCCCTCCCTTTCTCCCCCCTTGAAACGAGCACTTTCCCCTTGCTCGAGAGTCGGCAAGAGACTCTTCTTCTATGCGGCTCCGTAGAGACTTCCTCAAATCTTTCTTCCTCTTCCCCCCCTTCGGAAAGGCCACCCTCCTCTCCTTCCATCTAGATTGAAATGTCCTGTTCTCCTGCGCGATTAAGTTCTCCTTCCCCCTCCCCTTTTTTTTTCCTTAGCGATTCGTCCCGTCGCTTTTCCCCCCTATAAAGTGCCCTTTCACTCGTTAGATACCCCCCTTTCCCCTTGAAGGAGGCAAGTTTGTTAGGGGCGCCTTCTTTCCTTTTCCTTCCCTTTGGTCTGAAATGGGAACGTTGATTTTGATTGTGGTGTCTCGCGACGACAGTTTCTCTGCCTGCGCGCCCAGATTAAAGTCCTCCCCCCCCTACCTTTAGTTCTCCGGGCGACAGCAGTTCCCTCACACGACTGTTTCTCCCCCCCCTGCTTAGGAATTTAGGTACATCCCCCCCCCCCCCCTGTCGACACGGTAATCTGTTTTGCTTTTCTTAAGCGTGCCTCCTCTTGCGAATTGTTTTCCTCCCCGAGTCAACCCTTTCTTCGATGGAGGTCAAGTAAGATTTTTTCTTCCCTCTTTGGTATGCTCATTTTCTCGTCTGGGAATCATCGATGTTTCAGGATTCTGCTGTCCTCCCCTATTTAAGGAATCTGAGATCTTCCTTCACTTTCCCCCCTCTTTAAAGGATTTTCCCTTTCGCGCGCTACAAGAGTCTCTTTTCGGTTCCAGATAGTAAGGTGTTTTTTTTGCATCTGAAGATCCTTCCCCCCCTTCCTAACAGACTACCTCTCCCCCCCCTACCCCAACCGATCCTGTGGAATATTTTTCTCCCTTAAACTGCGGCGGCTTCGAAAGTATTCTTCTCCCCTCTACTAAAAGACAAGATTTGGATTTTTTTCCTTTTCTTTTCTTGACTGGAGTTAGCAGCCGTTTCCCCTTTCACAAATGGCAGTCTCCTCTTTCCCCTTTATCTTTGCCAAACACAGAACCTTCCCTTCGATTGACAATGAACCCGACACTATGTTCCCCCGTAGAGCTCCAGTTAGGAGCGCCCATTCTTTTTGAGCACTCGTTTCGAACGAAGTTCCTCCTTATTTCCTACCGGAAAAATCGCGGCCCCCTTTCAATTTTTCTCTCTCCTCGGGAGGCATCAGAATTTCCTTTTATGTACGCGAAAAGATTTTTCTGATTATGTAACACCAAATCTCCCCATTGGCTCCTCCAGCGCTTTCCTGCCTCCCCAGAATTTTTCCCTCCCCTATAGAGTCCCTTAGACCCCCACATCAGTCCTTTTCCCCCCAGGCAAGATGCTCTTTTTTCATCTCACTCGTAGCCGAGGTTTTTTTCTTCTCCGGTCGCGAGATCTTTTGCCTCCATTCCCCATTTTGTCCGAAGTTCGGTTCCCCCTTTTCCGCGCGCGTGGCGGCGTCCCCTCGCTCCGAAGCCCTTCTCCCCCCTTAACAAAACGCGATTTTTTTTTTTTTGGTTTTCTTTTTTTTGTTCCCAATGTAAATTCCTGTTGACGTTCGGAAGAGCCGCCCCCCTTCGAAGAACTCGACCCGTGATGGTTGAATTTCCCCTTTTCCTCCTGGAACGAGGCAGGATATTTTTTTCCTCTTTTTTTTCTCAGTAGCGCCGCTTCCCCTCTCTTAACAGAATTCCCCCTCTTCCTTCCTCACCCGCGCAATAAGGTCCTTCCCTCTTATCTATAGAGTTCCTCGTTTTTTTTAGGCAGGCGCCTGATTGTTTCTCTTTTTCTGAGGTCCCCCAGGGCGTGTTAATCGATGAATGGCGCGAGTCCTCCTTCCCTTTTCCCGGGCGAGTAGAATTTTTCTTTCCTATACTCATTCTGATGCATCGCTGCTTCTTTCCCCTTCCCTTTTTCCGAGTTTTCGCTTTTCTTCCGTCGCTCGGAAGAGAGATGGACCTCACTGTTTCAGACGTGGAATATCTTCCGATCTCCCCAGACGCCTCCCTCGGGCTTCGACGTTTGTCGTCCCCCCATTAGTACAAGAAGCTTCTTATTTACGTTGAGACCCTTTCGACCTTCCACTTTACAAGGTTTACCTTGCTGAATCGAATCAGGGAGGTTTTTTTCTTCATCCGGCTTTTAGAATCTCCTCTTTGAAGAACACCCCTTTCTTTTCTCTCCGTTAGATCCCGCCCCTAGGATTTTGTCGTTGCACTCCCATCTGGGAACGTCTCTCTCCCGGTCTCAACATAAGACCCCCCTTCCCCTTGGAAGCAGAGTATAAGATTCCCCCCTCCTATTATTCCTTTTTTTTTCGTAGTGCTTCGGAGGTGTCTTCGTATTCAAGGTCTCCCCTCCCGGAAAAGAAGATCTCTTTTTTTGCCTCTAAGTGTTGCCCAGTGGTGTAGTCTGGTTTCTCCTTCCCTTTCTTTCCCCGCCTAGTAAGCTAGGCGGTTTCTTCTCTTACTTACGTCGACGGGCAGAGAGACTCCCTTTGTCATGTCCACGGACTTTTCCTCCCTTCCCCCGCGAGTCGCAAGTTACCTCCCCCCATGTAGTGTTCTTTCCATCTATACTTTTCCCTTTCCTTCCGGGACTTCGCGAAAGAGTTACACATTCTCGGTTGGGGGATTTCTCTTTTTTTTTTCGTAGGTATGTTAGGAGCTTTCTCAACCGTTCTCTAATCGGAACCTACCTTCCTTTTTTCCCCTGCATGCCAACAGTAATCGAACCCGGGCTTCCCCCGTGATTATCGGGTTTTGCGCTCGGGCTCAAAAATCTTTCTTTTTTCCACGTTCATCTCGCCTCTCTTAGTAACTTATGTGTTCCGCCGGACTGGGCTCGAGGCTCCCTCGCGATGTCGAAGGAGCCCCCGCCACTAGGCTGACCTCTTCTCTCCTAAACTAAGAGTTTCCGTCCCCCCAAGCCCCATCCCCTACGTTACGTGTGATTCTCAGTCAAGAAAATTCTTCTCCCCCTCCCTTCCCTGAATTCACGCTCGAGACTCCTTTTTGCCAAGAGTGGCCACCCCTCTTTCTAAGGTAAAAACGTCCTCCCTTTCCTCCCGCTCCCTGTCAAAAAGGGGCTTTCCTTGGGGAATGATGTTCTTTTCTTTTACTTGCATTTATTTTTGAATTCTTTCTTTTTCTTTTTTTTCAAGAGGAACATAAGACTGGACTTCCCCCTCCCCCATCCAAAATACCCTTCCACCCCCCTCTTGCAGACTAGCGTTGAGAGGAGGTCGGACTTTTCCTTTAGGGGCGCCCCTAACACATTTTTCCCCCAAAGAGGAGTCCCCTTTGATCTACCGGGCGTCTGTGATGTCTTTTCCCTTTTTTTCTGCGAATCGCGATTATCTCCCGCTTTTCCTCCGGCGAGATCTCCTCCCTCTCCTTTTTTTCTCCTTAGGTAGTTCCACTGCGTCATTTTCTTTTTTTTTCTTTTTTTTTTTCTTTGAACGTGCCGGGCTCTTTTCGCGCCCTAAAGCCTCCCCCTCTCCCCTGGATCTTCTTTTCTGCTCATAAGGCGCGGCCCTTGAGGTATCGCGTCGTCTTTTTCCTGCCTAATGAGCATTTCCTCCTTCTGACTACGGCCTTTCTTTTTCTCTCTTTTCCGCTTCTCGCGTATCTCAAAAGGTTTCTTTTTTAGTGAGTGGCAGTATTTTTTTTTTTCTCCCTTCCCGTTAATTCTCGGGACCCCCCCTCCTTTCCCTTCTTCACACACTCTTGGCCTCACATTGTAGCCTTGGCTTTCTTTCAGGTGAGTCTCACTTTCCCACGAAATGCGAGAAAAGTCCCCTTTCCATCCTCACGCCTCTTTTTCTCCTCCTTATTATCCTATCCTTTTCTTTTTTTTCTTCGCCTTCGTGAACTTCCTGGCTCTAGGATAGGCTCTTTCGTTTTCCACAATTATCGATTCCGCCTTTTTGTGACCTCTTCCTGGGCGCGCATCAGAGTGACTCTCCTTCGCTCCCAGTTTGGCATTCGGCCTTTTTCCTTTCTTTTTTTTTAATCTGACTAGGCCGACCCGTTTCTCTCCCGTTCAGAAATCGAACTTTTGCCCCTCGTGCTTCTGCTCCGTCTCGAGTTCAGCCGAAAATCCTCCCCCCCATAATTTACTGGAGTGGACATTGGCTCTTTCTGAATTGAAATCCCGCGATCGGATCCTTCCCTTTCTCTCCCCTCTTGGAGCGCATCGGATGAGAGGCGATCCCCCTTTTCTTTTTTTTTTTTTTTACTTTGATTCTCCGGAACAGGCGTATTTTCGTAATGTTAGAGCGACGAATGCATTCTCCTTCTTGCGCGGCCATTCTCCCTCTCTTCCCCTTGACCGCCCTTCTCGGACCCCTGTCGAGGCAGCTCACACCTCCCCCTCCCCTTGCCCCCACCCGCTTCTCTGCTCCATAACGAAGCTTCCCTCCCCCCCCCTCCCTCGCTAATAGAGATGGAAACTTTCCTCTGTTTTGTAGGGGCCCTTCTTTCTATCTCCCTCCTTTATCAACGACAGAAAATTTTTCTCCGTCCCCCTTCGCTAATCGGGAGATTCTTTTTTCCTTTTTTTTTTTCTCTCCCGGCGATTCCAGATTTCCCTCTTAAGAAGCCTATCGTTTCCGTTACTGCCTCTGATGGGTTGACGTCTCTTTTCCTCTCTCAGATCACATAGCAAAGTTGGGGCCTTCTCCTTTCCCCTCTCCTACTATGTTTTTCTTTTTTTCTTCCTCGACATTTATGGTCGGCAGGGAACCTCCCCCCCCTGCCTTTCCCTTTATCCTCTTTGTTTTCCTCAACCCAATCAGATTGCAGTCAAAAGTGATGGTCTCCCCCTCTTCCCCCTCTTTTTTTTCCCCCCTTGAAACTCGGCGCGGCGAAAATTTATCTTCTATGATCAGATTCCCCTTTCTTTTTCCCTGCTTCCGGTGATCAAAAATGCTGACTCCTCCTCATTTTTTTCGAACTGAGCCCTACCGAGAGATCCCTCTTCTGTACTCGATTCGCGACCTTTAGAGTCGTGATTTTTCTCTTGTGGCCGTCGGAATGTCTTTCTTCTTTTCCTCTTACAGTGAGAGGTTCCCTTTCTTGGTCACCCACTTTTGATCGCCGATTTTGTCTAAATCCTGGACGACCTCCTTCTATTTTTTTACCTTTTCCAGTTTCATGGATAAGACTACCTCCTCCTTTCCTCCTTTAAAAGTCGATGCGAGATGGAGACTTTCCCCCTTCCAGCCGCACCCCTATCGCGCTAGAGTCTTTTCGAGTTTGTTTCCGATCCCCTCTTCTCTTTCTCTCGCTACTCGGCAAAGTGGAATCCCTTCCTCCTCCCCCCCCCAGAGTTTAGCGGCTTCTCGTGGTCTTTTTTTTCAGGACCTCGCTTTTTCTCCTCCCAGAGCCCCTCATTCCCATCGGGCGAGGGAGCTTCCCTGTATTGATTTCCAACCCATGGTCAGCGCTGGGGCCTGCCCGTCTTTCTTTTTCCCTTCTATCTCCTCTTCTCACGGGCGCGCGCCCTCGTTTCCGCGAGTTTCCCTACGATTTGATTCTGGATTTCAACGTGGTCGGGATATACTCCCTTTTTCTGAATTAACATGCGAATGAGGAGCCCCCCCCCCCCTTCTGGAGATTCCTCCCCAGAAGGAATCTTCTTTCTTCTTACTTCAATTTAACCTTTCAGCCATCGTGTCTTCCTTTTTTTCTCACAGTATAGGCGTTCCTTCTCTTTTCTCATTGAAGGCGATCACTTTCCTCCCTTTTTGTAAATCCAGGAATATAAAGAGTCCTGCCACAGGAACCTAACGGAACTGGTGGCGCGATTCTCCTTTTTTTCTCTTTCCTCCGAGACATCTTGTTCCTCGCCTTCTTTTCCTCATGCAGTAATAAATTTCTTCCTCTTTTTATTCGGCACGCGACGAGATAACCCCCCTTTCTCTTCTGATCTCCGACTTCTATGTTCGGAGGTGCGCGTAATCAATCGGCAAGGTCACCCTTCGAACTGGACATATAGATCCCCCCCCTTTTCTCTTTTTAGATTTAAGGGCGTCAGCCAAGTTCCCTTCCTAGAGATTCGCCGATCCCTACTCCCGTCAAGAGGCTCTTTTCACCTTCGTCCCCTCCTTTGAGTACCGTTGTTGGGGCGCCCCTTCCGTTTCTTCTTTCCGAGGGATTTCCTTCCTCCCCGCTCCTCTCCCGCTATTATGAAATACTTTTCTTTTTTTTTTGGGTATCGGGAAGAAAATCTCTTCCTCAGCCATTAAGTCACACCCCCCCTCACAAGTAAAGGAAATTCTCTCTTTGCGACAGTCAGTAAAAACATTATCCCCCCCTGTCTAGTTGCAAAAGATGGCCCCCTTTACCCTTTTCAAACCTATTAGTAAGTTGACATGTCTCACACCTCCCTTTTCCTATAGGACACCCCTTTTTCAGCGTTTTACTTCTTTCTTTTGAGAAGGGTATTGATGAGACCCTAACGGTTTTGAAGGTCAATCCTTCTTATTAGTTATGTCTTCTCTCTGTTGTCTATGCTAGTGATGACTTCCTTTCTCGATGTCAAGACTTCCCCCCCGGGGAATTTTCTTCTTTCTCTCTGTATTGAACCTTTCTTCACAGTAATTTACATCTTCCCTAGCGCAGAGAGAGACTTCCTCTTTCCCCCCACCCCCCCCCCTCCCCCCCCCCCTAGTTTCCCCCCCCCCCCCCCCCCCCCCCCCCCCCCACCCCCTCCTCTCGAGTGCTAGGGTGTGTCCTCCCCCCTGTGCCCCCCGCGTTGATCTTTCCTGCTATTACTGTGGCAGGAAGTTTTTCTTTTCCGAAAAACGGTGCTACAGCTGCCTCTCTCTTCCCCCAAGAAACGCCCCACTCTCTGGGTAATAGTTTTTATACTTCTTTTCGCCTTTTCGGCGGCTTAGAATTTTACCTTCCTCTCTGAATACTCCCCCTTCTCTTTGCGATGCTTCCTTTTCTTCGTACTCGACATTGAGGTCTCCCTTTTTATGACAAATGACGTTCTAGCCCTTTTCCTTTCCAGAACCCCGCAACTCCCTCTTTCTCCCTCGATGCCTAGTGAAAATGAAACCGTCTCCTTTTCAGTTCGGTCCGGCCCATTTCTCGTGTCCTTCCCTTTCCCCTTTTCCCGGGAAGATAGAAATCCCCTCTCCCATCCGAAAATTAAAACCCTTTTTTTTTTCTTTTTTTCAAGGGAGAAGCGGATTACTAGGCCTGCACCCTTTTCTCCTCCGGCCGTAGGTAAGTATGTTTTTTACTCGGAGGCGCTCGACTCTTTTTTCAAAACCAAAATTCCCGATGGAAAAGTGCGGCCCTCTCTTTCCCGTAAGCAGCGACATCGTCCCCAGTCGACTTTTCTATTTTTGAGAACAATCAGGCCCTGCATTTCCTTTCGAAGCACTCGTAGCCTATTATTTTCTCCCTTTTCGCGCGAGGGCGCCCCCAGCCCCTTCTCAAACTGTGCCTGTCGTGAACGCCTTCCTTTTCCCTCCCCTTTCTCGGCGCATTCCCTCGCGGATATTAACGACGCCGTCCCCTCTCTTTTTGTCAATAGTCCATCCCTCTATTTGACGGACGCGCGCAACAGGACGCTCCCTCCTCCTTTTCCCGCGCAAGAACCGAGGCGGATATCTGTCTTCTACGCGAAGACGTATCGTCTTATTTTACGTTTCACCCTTCCTCTTTCCCTTTTTCCTCAAGACGACCTCCTCCACGCGCCCTTTTCCGATCAGCAA
>Ga0179593_1603464_pt1 | contig 15736 bp, 24 predicted proteins | sample CZODoug2_1_08_16_FD_185931 | JGI IMG/M metagenome (GOLD analysis project Ga0179593, IMG submission 185931) | Vadose zone soil fungal communities from Angelo Coast Range Reserve, California, USA - CZODoug2_1_08_16fungal (PacBio error correction) | ecosystem: Environmental > Terrestrial > Soil >... | reverse complement strand
TTGTCTTTTTGATAGAGGGTGGGTGAAGGTCTCTGAGATATTGAGGACTATTACCTGCTGCTGCGGTGGAGGTCCTTCTTTTTCACCTCCTTTTTTCTCTCCCCCTTCAACCTCCCCCCCCGTGAAGTGTCCCGATTTCCAGTGACTCCTCCCTCCCCTGCATGCTTCCATTTTGGGCTGAAAGGTCTTTTTCCTTTTTTCCGAATAACCGTTCTTATGCCCTTTTTTCTTTATCTATCTTCTGCTCTGTTTAGAGGCAGTGCCCCGCTCTTGATCTCTTCTCTTTAGACTCCCAAAACCACCTCCTTCTTCTTTTGTCGCGGCTTCCGTTCCTTGCGGGACCTTGGTTCTTTCTTCTTTAGGATAGGGCCCCACTTTTTTTTTTCCCTCCCCCCTCTTACCGGAATGTTGCCCTTCTGGCAGGTTCCCTAGCTTGTGTCTTGTAGTCGTCAACAATTCCTGTTTGAAGATCTTGGTCCTGCTTTTCTCCTTATCCGCAAAACACATGCTTTGGTTTGCTCCGCCCTCTTCCGCGGCGATCGTTAAAATCGCCCCTTCTCCACGCCGATAAAAGCCGCTGCTGCTGTTTTTTCTTCAGTTCTTTTTCCCCCACGACACCCGAGGGTCTTCCGGTACCTTCACCTCATCCTCCCTCCCTTTCTGCGTGAGATTCCGTTCGCGTCTTTTGTCCCTCTCTTCCCCCCGAGAAAGAAGTTACACTTCCCGTCCTATCCTTTCCCCCCCCCCCCAACGCCCTTTCCACTTTTTTTCCTCATTCCACTTGAGTCTAACCGCCATGTTATGTCCCTCTATGATTTTGATTTACTGAATCCGCTTCCTTCTTGTCTTTCTCCTCTTCGCAAAACTGACTACTGTTTCTCGTTACGAAATCTTTTGACCTTTTTTTTTTCCCATTAGATTCAATGCTGAGCTTTTCTTCCCCTCTTTCTTGGCACGTTCCCTGTCTTGGCTTTACTTTCCTTCCAGATCACTTTTCGTAACTTAAAGCGTGTGCCCTCCTTTTCCTTTTTTCCCTTCCCGTTTGGGTGGGCAAGAGGCCCCTGTTTTACTGTCGTCTTTCCAATGTTCGCTGCCGCCGGGCTTCAACGGTTTTTCTCCTCCCTTTTTTTACTGGCCAACGACCGGAAGGAGGCCTTGTAATGGAGAACGACCTCGAGATCACTCCCTTTTATCCCCCTTTCCCACACTTTCACAAGGATCACGCTTCGGCTTGTTGTGTTCCTCATTCTGGTCGAAGACCCCCTGTCTTTTGGTGTACCTGACTTGGCTGAGCGGCCTAGCGTAGCAACCCTGCGCCCCCCAAACCGTTACCTGCCATTGACCGGCCCCTCTTGAAATGGGGGGAACCTTTCTCCCTTGTTGCTTCCTTCCTGAAATCTTTTTTTCTCCTTACCCCTACACGAAAAATTCCTAGCGGGGAGCCCCCTCTTTCCCCTTATAGCGTACGTCTCGAACCTTCCCCCCCCTTTTCAGTTTTTTTTTTCGCGATACACGGTGCGTCACAAAAGTTCGACCCTTCCCTTTATGCCGTCAATAGCTCTTTCTCCCCTTTCAGTAAGAGGGGTTTTTTTTTCTTCCCTTGGCCCCCCAGTATTATCTATTTAGATCCAGGGCTTCCTGCTCTCGAAAGACGCTGTGCCCCTTCCCTCTTCCCCCCAATCGCGTTTTTGAAAATTGGACCCTCCTTCCGAATGCGCTCTTTCCCCCCCTCTCCACACGAAATGATAGCTCATCGACCTGCCTTCTCTTGGCTCTTTTTTTCCTTGGCAAGGCACCCTTCCACGGAATTCGCGCGCGGCGACAGATCTCTTTTCCAGTTCTAAGGAGGGAATTTTTTCGGCTCTTTCTCCACCCCCCTTTATTTTGCTTCTCGTCGTGCTTGGCTGCCGAATCGGTTTCTTTCTCCCTTTCTCAGGACAACTGCTCAGGTTTCGAACCTTTCCTTCTCCCCTGTTTCGTTCTCCGGAACATTTTACCGACCCTTCTTTTCCCTGGGATTTCTTTTCCTCCTTTTTTTGTTCTGATAAAATGCGGCTGTCCAGACTGCTTCTTTTTTCCTTTTCAGGGGTTCGGTGCGCATACCGCGCGTTTGTCGTCGCTTGCTATCCGATGACGATCGGCCAGCCCTCTCATCTGCTTCAGGAAGCTTGTGTTGTGTGGCGGTAGATTGATACGACCTGCTCCCACCTGGCCCGCTTGGTCCGTTCCCTCTTGGTTACAAAGAACTCTGCTGCGAGGCATCTTTGCAGTTTTTGCCCATCCGTCCCCGATGCCAATAGGGTCCTTCCAAGCCTTTGTGAATAGCACGAGCTTCTTTTTTCCCCCCATGTCGTTTAGCCTCCCCATTGTTTTTGGTGTCACCTACGATCGGGTCACGCTTTCTGTTTTTTTCCCTTAGTTGCATAGCGTGTTTTTGTTCCTTGACTTCGACATAGAGCTTACTTTCAAGCGGGTTCTCCATACATCCTTCTCTTATGTTCTATACAGCCTGAGCTATGGCGGCAGCTTTCGCCGTCCATGCACCTTTTTCCTTTTACCCGCACCCCCAAACCTTTCTGAGGGATTTGGCGGTGTCTAGCCTTTTTTTGCTCTCGGGTCCGCTAGGATTTTGGTTTTCTCGACACGCTGTTCCCACCCTCTTTTTGAACGTTTTTCCGTTTAGCGGGACCGTTTCCCCGAATTTCACATTTTTGGGCCTTTCCTTAACCATAGGTGTGTTTTTTGATAGCCTTTTTTTTCTTGGCGCGTTCTCCACAGTACTGGGACCCGCTAGTACCGTTTTTTTTAATTTTTAAGAACACTCCGCGCGCTCCTTTTTTTCCTCTTAGCTCGCTCTTATCGGTCCTTCCAATTCGCGGATTCCCTTTCATGAGTCGACTTCCTCCCTACCGCATTTATTTCTTCCCCCCCTCCACCCCCATCAGCCCCTTTTAACTGCTTTTCATCGCCCCTTTCTAGGATCCGAGTCCCCCCGGTAGGTTCAATCCCATACCTTTCCTGTCCCCCCCTCCCCTATTTGGTTACCTTTTCCCCTTCCTTTTACCAAAGTTCGCCTTCTGTTTTCAGGTACAGTCCAAATCCAAAGACAGGTCTTTTCCCTTTCCCTCGAGGCGCGTTATCTTTTTTCCTATCACATGCCGGGATCACCCTTTCCTCCTCGTTCTTTTCCCCTCAACACAACTCGCTCAGTTTTGATCCTATTTCCTTTACCTTATTTTTCTATCCCCATTACTGAGCAGTGATTTCATTTTTTTTTTCCTTAGCCTTTACTCTTTTTCTTTCCCTTTCCTTTTGCGGGTTGGAGTGGCTACTCCTTTTGGGAGTCTCTCCGCGTTGCGCGCGAATATTCCTTTTCGACCCTCTGGGGCTCTTCTTTGCTGAATACGCGCCACTACCCGTACGTTTTTGAGGTTTTTTTCACTGAATTGAGTGAAATCCAACCTCCCTTCTGGGATTCGTTTCTGCTTTTCTAGGCCGGCGATCGGATATTCTTCTCAGCCGCCTCGTCCCGGACCATGAGTTTTTTTATCTCCTTGCATCCTTCCCTTCTACTTTCTCTCACCTCCCGACGCACTTTCTTCTGTTTTTCGATCCTTTTGCTTGCAGAAGGGCACCCCCCCCTCCTTTCGTCATTGGTTCCAATCTACAATATGATCCCCTCTTAAGGTCGCTACCTCCCTTTGTGAAAGCTCGCGACCGTGGTTTCCCTCTTCCTTTATGGAGGTTTTTGCGTTCATCGTCTGTCTTCTCAAGGAGACCTCTTTTCCGAAAATCTAAGCGATTTTTGTTCCTTTCTTTGCATTACGCTCTGCCTTCATTCAGACGCAAAAAACTTTCCCCCTCCCAAGCTGTTCAGGAATGCTTTCTCTCTCTCCCCCCGAGTACCGCGACCCATTTATTTTTTTCATTTTCTTTCTTTATCCCCTTTCAGGTTAACTCCCCCAATTTTTTTTTTTTACGCCCCCCTTCGCAGAAATTTCATCGGTTCCTACTTTTCCTACGCACTATCCTCCCCGGATGACACGTCTAAGGAAAATCTCCCTCACTTTCCCCTCCCACTGTCTCCACCGATCCAGCCGCGCCTCCTTTTCCTTCCCCTCCCCAACACGGCTCCTGGCTTTTTCCTCGGTCTTCTCCCCCCCCCCCCCCCGCTGTGCGCCACATCCGCTTTTCATCCCCTTACATCCTCTCTATCATGGCCGCATGGACCCCTTTTTACCTCTTCCTCCGTAAAATTTTCTCCTTCCCCCTTCCGCTTTTTTAGCCGGAACCTCCCTTTTTTCCTGCCCAATTCTGAAGTTTTCCCCCCCTCCTCCCTCAAGAGATCCTGCTTTCCCTCCTGTCCACCATGTCCACTGAGCCCGCTCGCTTCACCAGTGTCTGCCGCTACCCCCCCGCGTCCTTCGCAAACACTTTTTTTTATATTCGTTGGCTTTCCCTTCCTGTCTGACAAGTTAAGGCATTCTCCCTGTTCTCTTCTCGACGTCCCGCCCCCTTCACTCTGGACGACCCTCTCCCCTTTCCTTTTTTCCCTAATGTGGTTGGCGGGTGAGAAGCTGATTTCCCAGAGAACAGCTTTTCATGCCTCACCTCAGCTAACAGGGGGCGATGCAACTTTTTGCAGTCTTCCTTTCCCCTAAACAAAAGACTTCAAATTTCCTTGTTATCCCTTTTGAGCCACTAATGTCCGCGAACCTTTCTCAGTGACAATTTTAAGTCCCTTATAGATGTGAGGACATGTTGAGCTCTCCATGGGTGAAGTCCTTTCCGCGTGGAAAAGTTGCTTTGAATCCGCTTTTCTCTTTAGGACCATTTTGGGGTGGTTTTGATCCATTCTTTTGGTTGTACTGTCCAGGGAGGACATGATCTTGATGTTTCTTTTTCTTCCTCTGATGTGGACACCCAGTTGCTCTTTTTAGCTCCGCCCCGAGAGTGCTCCCAGGCAGCTTTGTCGTTGTAATCCTCCTCCTGCAGGCGGGCTGATTGTCGCCAAGTTTTTGAGACTTGGATGTGTGATTCATGATTCGAGAGATAGGAGCGAAGGTGGTTAGGCTCGAATTTGGAACATTAACTCGCTCACTTTTTTGTGTTCTTACGAGGGTTTCCCCTCCGTTCGAAGATCAAGTCCTGCGAAAATTTGCCAGTGCTCTTTAATCTTGCTAGCGAGCGCCTGAGCCTTCTTTTCTTTTTCAGGCGCGGCTTGCTATCCTGTGATTTTTTCTACTTTTAGACTCTCTAGCCCCCCACGGCATAGCTATGTTTCTCCTTCGTTTCAAGTCCCCGTTCTCCTTTTATTGAACTCGCTCTCCCCAAAACATCCGCATATTCTTCAACTTTTTCCCTTTCCCATTTCTTAGCGGACGTGCGGCTTCACTCTATTTTTTCTCCTTTCCGTGAATGACCACCTTGCTAAGTCCTTTAATTCTGCTTTTTCCCCTTCCTCCTCGCTCATGGCGGCGAGAAGTTGCGCACCTTTTTTTTGGCAGTTCCTTTTTCCCTTCCTGCAGGCCCCGCAAACCCTTCTCCCTACTTTTTTCCCTTCCCCTCTCCGCGGGAGCTAAGTCGCCCCCTTTCCCGCCATTTTTTCCTCAGCGTACGGTTTGTGACTGTCCTTCTTTTTTCCCCGCACCAACTAGGGTCTTCCCTCAAGCAGCATCCCTCTTAACGGATAGCGATCAGTTTTCTTTTGATCTCTTTTTTTTTCCACAGCCTCATCTCAATGCCAATCGATCTCTGCGCCAACACCTCCCCTTTGTTCCTCCCTCAAACCCAGGCTACAAGCATGTCCCCTTTTTCCATGACTTCCCCTCATTTTTGTAAGGTAATCCTTTCTTTCTTGGCTTCCAGCCAAATGACGGACTGTTTGCGCTCCTTAAGCTCTATGGTGATGACCTGACCATATTCCCCCGGATTGCCCCTCCTTACCTATATCGAGCTTTCCAACGTCTTTGGATTTGCACGTACCTAAGCAAGATCCTCCTTTTCCAGGTGTTGTTCCTTCCCAATTTTTGGAGGACAGTTCCGTTTTTATTTTTTCTCCTTAGGCGAGGTTGGCAATTTTATTTCTCGCCAATGGTCTATTCGTGTCTGACCCGGTGAGGATGTTCCCTGGTTTCCTCCCTTAGGCCTTCCCCCCGACTTCCGGAATGGAGGTGATTAACAGCCGCTCCAAGGCCGTAACTTTTATTCCCCTCCGCTGGGAGGCGCTCGCGTCCGGTTCGGTCCTCTCCTTTCCAAAGGTAATTATTCCCCTTCGGATCAGTCACCCCCGAGCGCTATCCTCAACCCCCGTTTAATATGTTCGTCCCACCCCCTTTCAAATGTGGGGCTTCGCCCCCGTGTCCGCGAAAGGACCCTTTCTCCCTTCTCTCCCCCTCCGCTGTGAACATCTACCAACCCTAGCGTTCCAACGGCCAGCGTCCGCGTCTGTCCATTTCGCTTCTCTTTTTTTTTTTTGCTCACTGTGCGGACAAACCTTTCCTTTTTTTTTTTCCTCTCCATTGATTAGAATAGATTTTCTTCCCCCTATGTTTGGTCTTTTCGACTCCTTCCCCTTGCAAACTCTCTTTTTCTTTCTCCTCCTTTTTCTTTTGAACCCTATAGTGCCTCTATGAACACTAGAGATTTTTCCCCTCTCTGTGGTAAAAAACCTAATCGCGACACCTCTTTCTAAGGGCTTCTCATTCAAACGCAAGTGATCATCGACCTTCCCTTGGCTCTTTCTTCTTTGCCCTCCCCCTTCCTCTAGAAGAGCCAGATATGTGAATCACTTCTTTCTCCCTCCAAGGGAAGGACTCGTCCGTCCGTTTCCGCAAATTCTCGACTTGAGTTTCCTTTTGGTCTCCTGCATGATGTCTCTTCCACGCTTAATGGTTTGAAGACCAAGATCCCCTTCTTGAGGTAGATCCCACTGCAAGTCTCCGGTACCGTTTGAAGATAATTGGGATTCCTTCTCTTTTCCCCCTTGTTTTTTGTTCTTTCTGGTGGGGGTGTTTTCCCCTCTCCAAGACGTTCCTGGTTTCCGAAACCGAGGGGACTTCTCACTTTCTACCTCTTTTGTTTTTCGTTATTTCGATTTCCTTATTCGAAGATCCTTACTTACCAATCCGCATCGCTCTTGTGGTGGTGGCTCTTTTCCCTCTTCCCGCCCTTTTTCTCACTGGCGCGGCCCGCTTGTGCTTTCCCCGACCCTTCCTTTCGGTTTTTTCCTTCAATAACCCAGAGCCAATCCCTTTTTTAGGTCTTCCCCCCTTGCGTTTTCTCCAGACCGACGCATTTCTGCCGGTTTTTTTCATTTTTTTTTCCCCCCCGATGGGTGGTTCCACCCTTCCTTCTTCCCTTGGCCATTTTCTCAGTGTTGCCTGAGTTGCCACTAGAGGTTCCTTTACGTTTTTCAATAAATTGTGCCGTATTTATTCCCCCCGACCCAATTCTGCCCTTTCTTTCTGAATTCGATATTGACCTTCCGACTTCTTCCTTTTTTTGTGTTTCCCTGTCCGCGCCCAAAACCAATGAGTCTTTTGAGGGAACTTTTTCTCGTCTTTTCGGTTTCTCCGGTTGATAGTTTGGTTTCCTTTTTTTCCAGCTACCCAGGTAACCCTTCCTTTTTTAACCCTTGTCGTCGTTCCCTTTTGCTTCCAGGGTCCCAACCTTTTTTCACGCTTTTTTCATGATTCCCTTATTTTTTCTTGGTTGAGTCATTAGCGCAATCGGTTTCCTTGTCGCGCCCCCCCCGGAGGGGGAACACTCTTACCTGGTGTCTTTTTATCTCCCTTCCGTTCGCTCCCCAGCGTGATATTGTTAGGTCGTCTTCTTCATTTTCTTCCTTTTTTATTTATTCGTCTCTTGTACTTCTCAGTTTTCCCCTTTCCCAGAACAATACTCCATCTGTTTTTCTTCCTTCACTTTCCCTGCATCGTATCCTTAGACCCAGAGCATCCATCCCCCCCCCTTCAATGTACCAATACATCCCCCTTAATTGTTTATGCATGACACGCTTCCTTACTCCCTTGGTGTTCCTCCGGTATCCTTCAACTCCATAGGGACACATTTGTGGGCAATCGTCTTCGAGGGAGTCCGGAAACATAAGTATACCCTGGAAACTTCCCAGAAAGCTTCCAAATAGTTTTTTCCCCCCCCCAAAAGTTAGGCTCTTTTAAAGAGATTCTCCTTTTTTAATAGGCCCCATGACACCACTCATATGTAAGGTCTTGCGGAATTTTTGTAGCTTTAGCCTTTGAAACCCCCCCCCTGGGTTTGAGGTCATGGAGAGGTTTTCTTGCCTGGAGAGAATTGGAACATTGGTCTCGATTTGCCTTTTCTCTCCCCGATCCTCTACAGTGAATACGGAGAGAAGGGTTAGAGTTTCTTTTTGTTGTTGTTTTCCTCCCGGGAGACGGCGTTTTTGCCGTTTTTTTGCTTTCACTTGCATAAACCCTCAGGCTTTGATAGCTGGTATGGTCCGCTTTCCTTCCTTTTTCTTCGCCAGATCGCGCCGACATTCTGTTTTTTCTTAGCCTGTTTTAAGGCAAGGAACTCGTTTCTTCCTCCTCTGTGTAACGCTTTCTGGCGCCTCTCGGGCCGGCGAAGGACCCTTCTCCTAGCTGGGTTCCGTTCCTTTTCTCCTCCCTTCAGAGGAACCCCCTCCCCCCGTCCCTGTTAGAAATGTCCCTTTACCATTTTTTGAATCTATTTTTTCAGGTTTTGGCGTTTCTTCGCTTAGCTAATGCACGTCACTCCGCGACCCGGCGGAGCGATGCGATCTTCCCCCCCTCTCACTCCCTTCCTCCGGATCGCCAACCCTTCCTTCCTTTCCCCGCTGGGCATTCCCTTTTTCTCCCTCGATCCGAGATCCTTCCCAGGTAAGTTTGTGGCTTCCCTTTTTCTGACGGGCCCCCCCCCCTTCCAAGGACCGACACGCCCCCCCCTCTTTTTTCATGAGGTCCACACTATTCCGACCTGCCCTTTCCACCGCGATCATCTTGTGCTTGGATTGCCCCCCTTCAGAAAGGAACAGGTTTAAAATGTGTAGGTCTAACAAGTCTTGAAGCACACGAATGAAGGGTAATGAAACTCCTCACACGCAAGTTCTGAGAACCGATTTTTCTTGAGCAAAAATAACGAGATACCATTTTTCGCCCCCCAAGCCACTTTTTCACAAAAGCGGATTGATTTTTCCCATGGCGCATGGACGAGTTCCCCCTCCTCCAATTTTCCACACAAATTCCCTAGTGCTGATTGATTCGAAACTTGGAACTTCGGGTGGCTTTTCCCCCCCCCTTTCTCCGATCAACCCATGTCCTCGCAATCTTACGGTTTCCCGGGCCTACCAGTCACTGAGCCGAATTCCGGCCATCGTTTTCTTCCCTCCCTGCTAACACCTTCGTCCCCCCACTTTTTTGGTGTTGGTTGACGCCTTTCGTAATCTTCCAACTTGTGCTTGATAGTGTTTGGTCACAGGACCCCTCTTCTGGACTCCCTTCCTTCCTCTTTCTTTTCTCATCCGTGTTGTTGCTCCCTCTCATTTTAGTAATGCTCTGGTCTGCCCCCCCCACCCGTGTCCCCCCGCAAGGGGCCACTTGCTCATCTTCCCCGCTTGAAAGCCACCCCCCCCCCCCCAGGTTTGCGACGTTGATCTTCAGGTCCCTAAGGAACTTAGGCATCAGGTGCCCTCCTTCCCGTCCCCTTCTCTCTGCTTCCCTGGTGCGGATTATCCTTGTGTGCGGACCACCGTTTCCTTTACATTTCTCCATATAAGGCGGCCTTTCGATTTTCTCCTTTCCTTGTGGACGACGGCTCCCACGCGCAAATGGCTTGCCATTCTCGACTTTTCTTCTCTGACGCGTTTTCCCCCTGAAGGCTTCTTTTGGAGAATCCTCTCTACTCTCCTTTCTTCTCTCCGTCTTTTTATTAAAGGTTTAATTAGAAGCGCCTTTTTTCTTTTTGTTCCCCCAGCATTTTTTCTCCTTTGGCTCTTTTCACTTTTTCTGCGAGACCCTTCTCGCTTTTTTCCCTTAGAGGGTTCGTCTTTTTTCTCGGAACTCGTTAATCGCGGTCTTGCTTTTACCTTCGTGTCACCTGGCCGAGTGATTAGCTTCCCCTAACTTGCTTCCCTGTGCCTTGATCGTGATCTTCCTTTCCCCCTTCCTGCCCCCGGAGTGTTTGCGGCAGGCCCCTAGTGTTTTTTCTCCCTTAAGGCCTTTTTTCATAGGAGACGATAGCCGCCTCGCTCTTTTTTTTGTTGTTTTTGCCCCAGGGACCGCTCCCCCTCTTTTTCACCTCGCCGATAGAAGCAACAAACATCATCTGACCCCCCTTTTAGAGTTGTTTTAAAGGCTTTTCTCTGCTTGATTCTTCCTTCTTTCTTCCCCTTTATTGCCCACAGTGCTCCAGAGCTAAGTAAGGGGTTCTCTGGTCCTTCCCCACCCTGCGCTTTCTTTCGAGAAGTTCGTAGTCCACAATCTGCTTCTTAGTTACTTTGCATTGAGGAAGAGCTATCGCCTCGGCTCTTTCCGCCGCGCAGATCGTCACGCTCATCCCCCTTCCCTCGACTCTCACGCAGCGCACGGGTTTGATGATGCCTCCCCTGCTTTTCTCCCCAATAGGGTATTCACGGTCGCAGACCTCTCCTTTGACTGTTCTTTTCGATTCCGTTAGAGAGCGGGCCTCTCCTTCGCAACTCTCTCCTTCGCCCCCCTTTCCCTTCGATCGCCTCCGCCATGGAATCCCCCTTTTGTCTACCAAGCTTCCTGCTACATCCTGTTCTCCACCCCATCTTCTCCTTCTTGGTTTCATCATCGATGAACTATCCTCCCTCGCTTGAGAATTTTCACTGACGACCTGTTTTTGGCCCTTGACACGCCTGATGTCTCGGGGTGATCCCTCTGGGCTTTCCTCCTCCTCCCCTCCCGCGTTTTGAGTGCCCGGGCCCCCCCCTTTCCTTCCTTTTGATTCCCGTACCCGCTTGGACTCCCCGTTTCGAACTTTTTCCTTTCGTCAGCCCCCCCGAGTCGTGATTTTGGATGACAGGGCCCTTTCTTTTGTTGATTGGGCCGACCTTTGCCTTTTTTCCCCCCTTTTCCCGATCTTACTACCCCGCAACTTTTCTCTTTCTTTTTCTTCTTAACACCAGACTTGTTGATTTTCTTGGTCCGACAGGAAGGACCGAGAATCTCCTCTGCTCCATCTCCTCCCTTGGATCTAGACAAAATTTTACAGCTCACTCTGAGGAGATCGTCGTGTTTTCCTCTGCACTTTTCGCTTTTTCCCCTTTTCGATTCCCTCCCGGTCTGTCCCCCTTCAACAGATGCTCTCAAAACCCCGCTACCTCTGTCGCTCATCCTTTCCCCCAAAAATTTCCCTGGACCCTCGCCCCCCCGTGTCCTCCTTCCCCTTCCCCCCCTAAGCGAAACCGTTCTAGCTTTTCCCCCCGAATTTTTCTTTTCTCGATCAAACCTTTATACTTCTCGTCCCCCCTTCCCCTTTTAAATCATTAATTGTTGCGGGAAGGTGAGGACACCCCCCGTGTTTTTTCTCCTTCTCTTCAGACCTAGCTCCTCCTTTTCTTCTCCATTTCGTCGGTCTGTTTCCTACTCCCCCTCTTCCCGGAATACCGTACTTAGCTCTTAGTTTAGACGCTTCCCTCCTCTAGTGAAAACAGGCTCCCAGCATGGCTCTGCAGCCTCTTCCACCCCTTTTTCGAGCAACCGGAAAAAGCAAGATTCCGAAGGCTTTCCCAACCGAAATGACCTCTTTTCCTCTGGCCTCTTCCCCCTTGCACCCAACGGCACCGAGAATTTCCTACCAGGTACCCTCCCATGCTCCCCTTTCCCCTTGCGGCTTCTTGGGCGGCGTATCACCCGACCCCAACCACCCACGTTTCGCCAGATTAGGGATTTGCTTCTATGTAGTTTCTCTTCTTTCGTCTTAAGGGCACAAACGCCGGTCTTTTCTCACCTTTACTTCTCTCTTTTCCTTTCCCCCCCTCCCACCGTGAAACAGTGCAGAGGATCCTTTAATATTCCTCTTTTTTTTATATTTTACAATGCGGCGACTGCCCGGTTTCTACCGAGCATTCTTTCCTTTACATGTCATCCGAGCGGTTTCTTTATTTTTTGGACATCTTAGTCTTGACGCTTCCAACTGCGCTTCTCAGCTCGCGTGGTTTTTCTAGTTCTACTCCACTCAAGACACGGACCGCCTGGAGACACGTTTCCATGGTTCCCAGATCCCGTCGTTATTCGGTGCCGGTGGCCTTGTCCCTTTTTCAATTCTCCTTCCAGGTCTCTTCCTTCTCACTTGAGGGTTGCATAAGAACCTTGCCTGTCCTTGACGGTTTTCTTTGTGCGGCCTTGTTTTTCACACTAGGAGGCATCGGGACAAGGAGGAGAGAGGAGGACGAGTGTTGCCCCCTCCGACTTTTCTTGATTTGTTTATCTGCCCCCTTTCTTTTTACCTCCCCATTCATACTATCTTACCCCTCGGCTGCATCTCTCCCCTTCTCCTGCTCTTCCTCTCCTTCTCCATTCATTTCCTTCTTTTTCTTATACTCACTTTCTCCGTGTTTCCTTACCTTCCCTCCCTACCATTATATTTCTAACATTTTTGTCTTTTTCTCCTTTCATCTACCTCCCGTTTTTATTATCCCCATTCTCTTCTTCCCATTTCCGTCCTCATCGCTTCATTTCGGGCTGGTCCTCCTACTCTCACTCCATCTCCCGCCTCCACCCCTGTTCCTTTCTTCCCTTTCCCCGCCATCCCACCCTTGCCCACCCGTTCCTCTTCTTTTCTATTTCCTTCTTCTGGATTTGGAATTCGTCTCTTTCAGTCTTCTCCTCACTCCCATGCTCCCCCTCTCTTCTCTTTCCTGCTCCCCCTCTCACTCCTTTCCTTGACCGTCTTGTCCTCCCTATTGCTGCTGTTCCTTTGTCTTATCCTTCCATGTCGACCATCTTGTTCGTCTTTTCCCTCCCTAGTCCCTAACCGCTCTCCCCCCCCCCATTCTCTATCGTCCCCTCCCTTTCCCCACCGCCTGCGCCGCTCTTTCTTTTTCCCACCTCTAAACCCCCACCTTGCTTCTCTCCATTTTCGTGTTTTTTCCATAGTTCTTTTCCCTCCCATTGCCCCCCTCTTCTCTTCACCTTTCCCCTCTCCGTCTTTCCCGTATCCTCATTCCTCTTTCGCCTCTCTCGGCCCCAGCCTCTACGTTTCACTTCAATGTATACACGCCACCACCCCACGCGTCCCTTACCTTTATATTCTCTCTTTCTTTCCTCCCCCTTACACTCCCACCTTCTCTCTTTCCTCGTTTTCCAAGTCCACGCTTCGCCTAATATTCCCTGTGCTCTTCCCCCCCATTCTCTCATCCTGTCCACCATCGTATTCACTACCTTTTTCTCTCTGCTTTCCCTCCCCCTGTGGTCGCCCCACCTTTGGGTTTTTTCCCGCCTTCTTTCTTCCCCCCCAACCCCTACACCGCAACCCATTCCCCTTACCCCTACCCCACCCACACCCATCTCTTCACACCACCACCACCCTCACCCCATTACCTTTCCCCCCTCTCTCCCCGTTATCCTCCGCTTTGGGTAGATTTACTGGACGCTTCCTGACATACCCCCTGGTCAAGGGTCTTCAACCCCCGACCCCATTACCCTCCCCTCTATTGCTTCCCCCAAGGAATTCTTTTTCGACAAACTGCACCTTTTTTTTTCCAGTTCGGCCCCCCCATGAGGATTTGAGGAATGTGCGGCTTGTCCGCCTGTTCGCAGTTGCTTTTCACGCTAGTTTTTTTAGGGATGGTAACATTTACTCCCTCTCTTCCCTGGTCTTTTTTTACGAGGCCCGGGGGCGAAAGGTCCCCCAATCCTTCACTATTTTGTGTAATGTCCGACTAGGTATCCTTGGTTTAGCTCATCGTCTGGGGCGCGGCCCATCGAACCGGCGGACCCGCTCTTCTTGGCTTTTCTTAACTGCTTTTCCCCCCCCGACGCGATCTCCCCCAGTCTTTTGTAAACATTTTATACTCGCGTTCTGCCTTTTCCTGCTTCCTTCCTATTCCTATTGCTTCCTCTTCTTTTACCCTACAACTTGATTTGGTTATGCGGCCCTTTGCTTAATAGACAATTTTTTCTCTCCCGCTTCTCCCGCTGCCAGTTCACCACAACATCCCCATTTTTTTCAGCTGGACAATTGCCGTTTAAGACAACTTTCCTCTCTTGAGTTTCCCCCCTTCCCCCCGCACATGGGACAATTCGGCACTCTCTCTCCGATTTTTCCCTGATACCCGTCCGTGCATCCCACTCTATCCTTTCGTCACCAACAGGTCGAGTTTTGCTGAAATAGTTCTGCGACTCTAGTTCTCCCTTAATATATGTCGGATTCATTTACATTCTATAGTTCCAGTGGGTGGAGGTCATCGGTGCAGCCCTATTGGCCTGGCGAGGAGGATTTGACAGCCGCTCCCCCCCCTTTTTTCCGCCCGTTGAATAGTGCTCTTTTTCGAGCTGGCTATTTGCTTTTTTCGTGAAGACTTCGTTTTTGGATGTTTTCCCCTATTGCGTGCCCAAGAGCTTGACGGGCGGCTGGGTATTTTCCTATTGGCCTTCTCCCATCTCGTTTTCCTTTTGACTCCGATCAGCGCAGTCTTTTACGTTTTTTTTCTCCTGAGCCCTCTTCCTCGGCAAGATGTGGACGTGCAACTTTTTTTCCCTTTTGATTCTGGCCGGCAGAATTGTTGACCCCTGCCCGTCCTCTGTTCAGGGCCCGTTCAAGATACCTCAGCCCGAGGTCCCTTTGCTCACATGGAACGCACGCGCCCCCTTGTTCCCTTCGATGTCGGTTTTTTATCCGACTCGGTGAGCCTAAAAAGGTCCCTTTTCCCCCCAGGGGACGCGATTTGCCCCGTTTTCCTATTCCTGAGACCTCGCATTAACGATCGCCCCCCCCCGTTTTTACCTGCCGCCCAACCTGTCATGCTCCCTTTTTCTTTTCTACATTCTTCTTGTAGAGTATATGTGTTTTTTTTTTTTTTTTTTTTTGTGTGTGTTTGTGTTTTTTTTTCTTTTTTTTTTTTTTTTTTTTTTTTTGTTTTTTTTTTTTTTTTTTTTTTTTTTTTTTTTTTTTTTTTTTTTTGTTTTTTTTTTTTTTTTTTTTTTTTTTTTTTTTTTTTTTTTTTTTTTTTTTTTTTTTTTTTTTTTTTTTTTTTTTTTTTTTTTTCCCTTGTCTGACGGCAGGTTCACGCCATTCTCAGGTTTCCGCTCCCGAATTCATTTCGTCTCCTTTTGCCTTTCCCCAGTCTGATTTGGACAATCATCACCCCTCGCCCATTTTCCCTCCCTCTGTTGTCCCGATCAGCCCGCCGGCCTCTTCTCACCTTCCCTCCCCTTCCTTGCCAGCTCTGATTTATTCTTCCGTGGGCCCCTTTCCCCTCAAAGGAATGCCCCCCCATATTTATTTTTCTTTTCCCAGCGGATTCCCACCTTTTCCGAGAAAACTCTTTGCGCTTTAAACTTTAACTCGGTTTACTTCACAATAGAAGCCTAACCCGAGCCATCTATCATACCAAGGGCTTCTCCCCCCTACCGGCCCGGTCCTGCCCGCCCCTCTAACTTAAAATTTGTTGGGCTATTATGGTGGTTGTTACCGCGCCCCGCTCTTGCATAGGCCCCCTTGGTCTTGATATTCAAGTGGTCTTTCCCATCCTTTTCCGGGGGAAATG
>Ga0179593_1536764_pt1 | contig 15736 bp, 19 predicted proteins | sample CZODoug2_1_08_16_FD_185931 | JGI IMG/M metagenome (GOLD analysis project Ga0179593, IMG submission 185931) | Vadose zone soil fungal communities from Angelo Coast Range Reserve, California, USA - CZODoug2_1_08_16fungal (PacBio error correction) | ecosystem: Environmental > Terrestrial > Soil >... | reverse complement strand
TCGCCGTCCGCAATTGACGAGACAGACTTTCGCAGCTTTTTCCTTCCCCCCCATAGTGCGTCTTGTTCTTTTTTCCCCCTCTAGCAAGCGTGAGAGGAGAAATAGGTTTCCCTTTCCTTTTCGCCGTCTCCTTTTTTCCCCTCTCCTCTTTCCTCCTAAGCCCGAGGCAGGAAGTTAGCGAGATCCTCTCGAGTTTTCTTCTCTCTCCTCGGTCTTCCGCATCCTTCTTCTCTACCTCTTACCCTCCCCCTTTTGTCGCCGAATGGATTTGGGTATAGACCGACGTCTTTTCCACCTTAGGCCTCTCGCGTTCTTCCCCCCCCCCCCCCCCCCCCCTTCTTCGATGCAGTGATGAGGGCAATGGAGCCATGCGCACTTTTTAGGAGGCGTGTCCCTTCATCGGTTTCTTTTTCCCTTTCAAGAAGCGGCAGACCGGGATGAAAAGGGATATGTGAATGAAAAGACGCCATCAGTACCTGAGAATCTCTCTCTTTTTCCCTCTCCTCTGGACCACAATCCTTCTCCTTCCTTTATTTTCTTCTCTTCCGCTAAGACATCTTCGGATAGTGATAAAGGCGTCGGTGAGCATAGGCGTCCATGCCTCACCCTTCCTCCCGCGTATCGCTCTGTCCCTCACCCCCTTTTCCTCCCCCCCCCAAATCAATTCAGGAGGAAAAATGGAACGTTATTCTCAGGATTTTCCCTCAGACGCCTTTCCCTTTCCTTCTTCCCTTCCTTTCAACGTCGCCGCGGGATTAGGAGCAGAGATAGACAAGTGGCGCTTACGATCTTCTTCTCTCCTTCAACCGATTCGCCTCTCCCCTTTTTTTTCCCTTCCTCCCTGCAACCCGACGGCGGCTATGGGAAGAGAGGATTCGCCCTTGGATTTCTTTCCCCCGTCATTTGCGCCCGTCTCCTTCCCCCCTTTACTAAAGAGAGATAATGAAGATAGGAGAATAATATTGGGCCAACGTCTTGGTCTACTTCCCCCTTTTCTTTCCCCTGCAAGCCAGCCTCGGTATTTCTTTTCCTTCCCCTCCCCTCTTCCCAAGGCAAGTAGAAGAGATCGCAGCTCGCCTTCCCCCCGTAAACTCTGGAATTCGTATCTTTTTTTCTTTCTTTCCCTTCTGAGGGAGGAGGGATGGAAAGAGGTAAATTCAGTGCTATTGTCTCCTCCTTCATTGCCTCCCTCTTTCCCCTTATCGGTGAGGAGAGTGGGTGTTGGGAGGAGGGATCGCGGCATTCCTTCCTTTTCCAGAACCCCCCGGCGTTCCCTTTTTTTTTTTTTCAGTAGAAAGAAGAAGCCCACCTGATCCCCCTTGTCGCTCTTTTCCTTCCTTCCGCGCCATGCGGAGCACGAAGAGAGTATCCCTTCCCCCTCCCTTTCTCCCTGGTGGTCTAAGGGGTCGGAAGGGAGAGGTGCCACGCACTCGGGCTTTCTCTCTTAAGTCGAACGCTTTAGTTCTTTTTTCCCCTGGACGTGCTAGAGAAAGAGGCGATTCTGTTTTTCTTTGTGATCGTGCCATAGGAATCGACTGGAAAGGAGCTGTTTCTCTCTCGCTGGAGTTCCCTTTTTTTTTCCCCAATTGCGCAAGGCGAAGGATAATAATCTTCCTTTTCCCTCGGCGTTTTCCCATCTCCTCCCCCATCTTCACAATGGTTGAGGAATGCATTTCTTTTTGATCTCACTATCGTTCTTTTTTCTCCCTTGGACGGAGTGGGGGAAGAGCAGGGAAGCCGGTGGTCTTTTTTCCCCTCCTCAGATTGCTCATCGCCCTCTCCCCTTTTTTCCTTCTTCCAAATCGGTTCACTCAAAGGAGTTAGTTAAACAGTCCCTTATCGCCTCCTTCTTTTCCCTTTCCATGGAGGTAGAGGAATAGAAAGATGTACTCCTCTTCTTTTCGAGGTCGCCATCTCCCTTTCCGGTCGGAATAGAGACAGGCCTTTTATTTCTTCCCCCTCGGAGTCCATCGCAATCCCCCCTTTCTCCTTTTTCCCTCTCCCTATGGGGGGCCGGCAAATCGACTTGGAAGAGATGAACATCTCTCTCTTTTTCCTTTCCCTCTTTCATACGGGCCAATCCTATCCTTTTTCTTTCTCCCCCTTTGACTGAGAGGCCGAGAACTAGATGGTGATGGCGGTGTCTTTTTTTTCTTCGTGTCCAATGCATGTCCTCTCCTCCCTTCAGCGAGGGTATCTATAGATGGAGAAAGCTACGTCCTTCCCGCTCGGTGACCGCCCATTCCTTCCCCCTTTTTTTTTCCTTTCCCTACAGTGGAAGAGGAGATGTTTCCAAACTTCCCCCCTCTGTGGAGGTGACACTTTTTTTACTTCCTGGCTCTCTTTTTTTCCCTACTCACTGCCGAGGGCAAAGAAAACGGATTCATGAGAGTCCCCCACTTTTCCCTTTTTCCTCACCCACGATCTTGCGACACCATCCTTTCCAAAAGCGTAGTCATGCAGGCGTCCCCCCTTGGTCAGGTCCCCCCCTTCCCTTCCCCTCTCGCCGACAGCATATCAAGGGCCGATTCTCTTCCTCTTTTTTCCCCCTTTCTCTTCGGCCCCCGGACCTCGCCGAGAGACGAAGGACATCTCAACCTCAGTCTTTTTTCCCCTCTACCCAGCAGATCGATAATGGATAGAGAAACGCCCTTTCTTTCGATTCCATTCCTCTTCTCCCTCTCTTCCCCCCTCTGGCACAGCGCAATGAAGAAAAAGAGAGGATTAAACATAATCTTCTCCCCCTCCTTTGGACCCTGCGCCTTTTTCCTTCTTTTCTTTTTCCCCCCGAAGGGGACGGAGGAAGAAAGTTAAATAGGCATAGCGCCTCCCTTTTCTTCCCCTTGGGAGGAGGATGTGTCTTTACCTCTTTTTTCCGGAGGGAAAACTTCATGCGCTTTCCTGACTTTCTTCCCCCCTCCCCCCTTCCTCCCCCCGTGAGATACGGAGGGAGATGATTACTACTCCCTCCTTTTTCGCACGTGGTTCTCCTTTCTCTTTTCCCTCCCGAATCAATTTAAAGAAAAAAAGTGTCGCAGGCCTTTTTGACGGGTTGGTTTCTATTGCCCAACTTTTTTTTTTTTCCTTTCTTGGATAATAGAGGGGGTTTCTTCCCCTCCTGAACTTACTCCGAGATTGCGGAAGGGAATTGAGGGAGAGTTTGCTTCTCGGACCAGGCTTTCCCCCCCTTGTTCGTTTAAGTCTTATCCCTTTTTTTCCTTTTCCCTCCCATTGACGATCCAGATGTAGAAGAAGGGATCTTCAGCATCCCTCCCCTTCCCGGGTGATCGGGTTTCTTTTTTTTTTTTCCCCCAGCGCCGAGGAAGAGATGCGCGGACGAAAGCGTTTTTCCCTTTCTCCCCCTCCGATATCTTTTGCGCCACTCGGCTTTTCCTTCCCCCTTGTGCGCGCGATACTATCGATGTTATTATAGATAATGTACTGGACCTCTTTCTGACTTTTTCTTCCCCGTTACTTTTTTTCCCCCCTTCCTTTCCTTCCTCCTTTTTTTTTTCCATCGGATCGAGTTGCGTGCAAAAGAGAGAACTGTCGCGCGTTCTTTCCTTTTTTCCAAACCCACCTTCTACGCTGCGTTTTTTTTTTTTTTTCCCCTCCGTCCCCTGTGATCACGATCTAGAAGATGTGCGTAGGCGGCCATCATTCTGACCTTTTTCTTTTTTTATGCACGAGATATGTGCATTCCATCGCTCCCCCTCTCCTTTTTTTTTTTTTTCTTTTCTTCCTTTTATGTTTCGTATATGGAATGCAAAATATTAACGGGGGAATCCCGGTCGGCCGATTTCCTTCCTTTTTTTTTATCGGGATACCCCGGGCGTCGGTGCGCATTTCTCCTTTTTTTTTCCTTCCAGCGCTTACAGTCGATCGTGGAAAGAAAAAAGAGCCGATGGACACCGCCGTCTTGTCGCCCTTTCTTTCCGTATTCCTTTGGAGTGCACTCCTCTCTTCCTTTTTCCCTCTCCTAACATCGAGAGGATCGAGAGAAAAGTAGCCGCGGCTTCGGCGCCCGTCCCTTCCCCGCACACGGTCACAGCGTTTCCTTTCCCCCTTCTTCGCTGGTCGGCTCGACAACGTAAAAAGAAACCGACGCCTTCTTTTTTTTTTCTTGAATTTTGAAGCCCCGGCTGTTTCCTTCCTTTTTCCTCTTTTCCCTTTCCACAATCCGGGTACGACTGAAAAGAAGAGAGTCTGCCGATCGGCGCCTCCTATTTTTCTTTCCCTTCAAGTTCTTCCTCAATCCTCTCTTCTTCCCCCTTTTCCTCCTCCCTGCAGTAGCCAGGCGCTCGAAGAGAGAGGAACCCGTTTGCATCTTTTTCCCCTTTGAGCAGTTGTTGTGCTCTCTCCCCCTTTTTTTTCTTTTCTTTTTTTTTTTCTGGCCGCGGTAAATACGTGAAGGGTACGGGGACCAACGGCTCTCCCCTCGAGATTAATCCTCTCCTCCCCCCTTTTTTTTTTCTTTTTTGGCAGGCAGTGCAGTAAGAAGATATGGACAGCACCGGCGCATGCCTCTCTTGGTTCCCAGTAGACCGCTCCCTTTCTTTCTTTTTTCCTTTCCTTTGCGCGCGGAGGAAGAGGCGAAAGTCGGCAGCTTTTCGAGTATCTCCTTCTCCCCAGCCTCCAGCAGGAAAAAGAGTATCTTTAGAAGATCGGGGTCAGGCCTTTTTTTCCTCACGCGAGCGCCCTTCCCTTTCCCCTTTCTCGGGCCGCAGGGCGTGATAGATAAAGTAGGCGCTCTTTTTCCTTTTCAAGGAGTGTTTTATTCCCTCTCTTCCCCTCCCTGCCGGAAAAATTTGGCCGAGGGCAGGGATAAGCAATTCCTTTTCCCTCTTCTTGAGTTCCCATCTACCACCCTTTTTCTCTTTCCGGCATGCATGACACGCTGGGGAAAATAGAAAGTATTGAGGAGAAAAGATCGGGATGCTATCCCTCCCCCCTTCCCTGTGGGGGCTACAGGAAGCCTTTTTCCGATTTAGGCCGCAGACTTCTCTCAAGCTTTTTCTTCTTTCTTTCTTCCCCCTCGCCTCGGACAACGTCGAAGAGATAGAAGAAAGAAGTCTCTCGCCTTTGGCGGCCTTTTTTCTTTTTTTAGCGTGCGAGCGGCTTCTCTTTTTTTCTCCTCTTGCCGCGGATAGAAGACACGGCCGGGGATGTATTTTTTTTTTTTCCCAAGCTCTGTCGCCCCGCCCCCTCTCCCTTTCTTTGAGCAGGGAATTATGATTTTCAAGCAGGCGGCAATCGAACTTTTCCCTTTTTCTTTTCCCTCTCCGTTGTTGTTTTCTTTTTTCTTTCCCGGCCTGCTGGAAAAGCAGAAGGGCCCGCCTCCATGGCTTCTCCGGTTTTTTCCTCCGGAGCTGGTCAATAAAAGAAGAGCTGTCGCCCCCTTTTTTTTTTTCCCCGAACGTCAGCGAGGGTATCTATGATAGATGGTGGCTGACCCTCCTAGCCGCCCTTTTCCTTTTCTCCATGCCGCAAAAGGAGAGAGAATGCTGGCGGCTCCGTGGCGATGCGCTTGTTTACTTTATTTCTTTCCCCGATTTGGAGATAAAGAAGAAAAAATGAACGACTTCTCGTCTATTTTTTCTCCCTTTTTTTTTTTCCAAGCCACCGGTTCATGAGAGTAAAAACTCGGTCCACCGCTCTTCCTCTTTTTTTTTCCCCCCCCGTGGTCCATCCATCCTTTCCTTTTTTCCTCTTTTTTCAACCATTGGCGACGAATGGAAGGGAAGGTGGCGCGGCAACCTCCCCTTCTTTCAAGGCCGATGATTCCCTTCCCCTTTTTCCTTTTTCTGGCGGGAAAAAGAGAAATAGACGATCGACGACGGCAATCCCCCTCGACTTCCTATTTCCCCCCTTTTCCCTGGATCGAGCACGCAATGCTGAAAGGGAGTAGACTACGCGTTCGAATTCCATTCCTTTTTTTTTTCTTTTTCTCTGGCCCGCGCCATTCCTCCCCCCCCTTTTTTCCCCTTCATGGGAGGCAATTTGGAGCGGCCGTTCTTTCCTTTTTTCTGCAGGGCGGCGGCCGCACTTTCACTTCTTCCCTTTCTTTTTTTTTTTTCTCCTGTCGCGGGCGGTATACTGACAAAAGAACGAAATGACGGTGGCTTCCCTTTTCTTTTTGGAAATATATCGGATTACTGCCACTTCTTTTTTTCCTTTTCCCCCCGCCTCAACGAGATCGGAGGCGATCCCCCTCCTTTTAGCAGTTGGTCGACCTCGTTCCACTTTCTTCTTTCTCCCGCATCTTTCCACGAAACGAAAGTTGGCGTCCCTTTCTCCCTGAATTTTGACGGGTTGTGGCTCTTTTCGAAGCGCGGCGACCTGCCTGTTCCATATGGCGACGGACCTTTTTTCCCCTTTTTTTCCTCTTTTCGAGTTGCTGCTAGACAAGAGCTGAAAAATTAGAGTGGCGCCTCTCCTTTTTTTTTTTCCCCTTGGACCATTCTTTTTCTCCCCTTTTTTTCCCTTTTCCAGATGTAGCAGCGGGATTAGTAAGAAAGAATAAAGGCGAAAACCTCGCTGCCCCATAGTCTTCTTTTTTTTTGCCCTTGGCCGACCATCTCTCCCCTTTTTCTAATCGGTTTTTCATCGAACGAGGTTGACAGCTTTCCCGATCGGCGGCCACTTTCTCCTCTTTTTTTCTTTGCCGCATCCTCCGATGTTATTATAGTAAGTCCTGGACCGGCTTCTTGAAACTTTTTTTTTTCCCTTCCCCCTCCGAGGAAGTTCATTTTTTTTTCCCCCCTCTTCGGTGTCCATCGGATCAGATGTGCGTGCAAAGATAGACTGTTAGCGCTCCCCCAACTATCGGGGTGTTTTTCCTCCCTTTTTCCCTTCACCGACACGCCTCCTTGATCAAATATAGAAGAGGAGTAGAGGAAATCATCGGACCCGGGCCGACACTTCTTCCCTTTCTTTCTCCAGAGACCATCGACCGGGAATATCTCTTTTTCTTTCTTTCTTTCTGCCCACAATCTCCCGGGACATCCCGGTAGGACGATGAGAAGTGCGGCACGGTCCGATGATGGCCGCCTACTCCTCTTTCCTTCCTCTGCCTCATCACGCTCGCTCCTTTTTTTTTTTTTTCTTTTCCTTCCCCCCCCCCTTCGATCCGATGTACACCGCGTAGTGTCAGAAGAAAAAATCAATTCCGGCGACACCTGGAACGTTTCTTTCTTCCTTTCTCACGTCAATTTCAACCGGTTCCAGGTCCCCCTTTTTTTTTTTTTCTTTTTCCCTTCGCCGCGGGTTCGCGCCAGAGTAGAAAAGAATGGACGGCTACGAGCGGCTTCCTCCCAGAGGCAGGAAACCTCTTTTTTCTTTTTTCTTGGTCGGCCCGGCAAGTAAAAGCAAACGACGCTTTCCCTTCTTCGCATGGATGTGCTCTCTTCCTTCCCTCCCCCTTTCCGGACGGCTCAGAAGGAAGATGAATGGTCCACAACGGGGCTTACGTACCCCCCCTCTTCCTCCAAAGCTTTTTAGCAGGCAATCTCTTTCCCTTTCTTTTTCTTTTTTTTAACCCCGCGATATCCGTCGCAAGAGGTGGGAACAGGCAGTCGGCGCTTTTCAGTTTGCCTATCCCCCCCCTTTTTTGGCTTGGCTCTCGCCACGGGTTAGGGAAATGGATGCGGGAGGCAGGTGGCCGCTTTCTTCCCAATTTGCTCGACCCACTCTCCCTTCCTCGATAGTAATAATAGAAGACGATTCGGTGATGCTTCTTCTTTAAGGCTTTGTAAGAAGATATGGGCCCTTCTTAGGCATGCTCCTCTTTCCGCCGCCGCCCAATTGGTGGAAAAATGGGAGGGACGCCCTGGCGCGCGGATTTTTTTTTCCCCTCCGAACCGGCGCCGCCGCGATTTCCCTTCTTTTTCTTTTCTTTCATCCTGCCTCGGGGTAGGAAATGAGCGGGGCCAGCGCACTCGGGATATAGGCGATGCGCAACCTCCCTTTCTTCCCTTTTGCAAGGCTTGGCTGGCTCGTACTCCATTCCTTTTTTTTATTCTTTTTTCCTGAAAGGAGCGGTTGAGAGTGAAGTAGTAGATCGGCGATGTTTTCCTCTTTTTTCCTATGAAAATTTGCCGAGGTTCATGGCTCCCTTTTTTTTTTATGATGGTCTTGCCCAGCGCCAAAGGACCTTAAAATTAGTCGCCATGGTTGCCGCCTCCCTCTTCTTTTTTTCCCTATTGAGCCATCGGTATTTCCCTCCTCTTTTGAAGGAGTGGGGGAAGAGCAGGAATCCGGTTGGGCTTTGGCCCTCTTCTTTTCCTCCTTTGCTCATCTCCTCGATTCTTTTTCCCGTCGTTTCACTCAAAAGGAGTTAGTTAAACAGCCCTCTGCCACTCCCCTTTTTTTTCCCTTCTCTCGCTTTTCCCATGGGAGTCGAGGAATCTTCTGAGACTTCTTTCTAAGTCTTTTCGCCCCTTTTTTTCCCCTTCCTGGGTAAGGAATCGCCTCCATTCTTTTTTGGTTGCCCGCATTCTTTTCCCCTTTTCTCCCAGATCCGGCGGCTCGAAAGAAAAAGAGAGGTCTCGGCCCCCCTTCTTGAGTTCGCTTTCCCGCATTCCCCCTTCCGCGAGGTAACAGAATATAGTGTCCTACTCCTACGGGTTTTCCTTTTCTGGACATCGTTTTTTTCCTTTTTTCCAAGCAGAAGCCATGATAAATGAATGACGAGGCCGAGGACTCGATTTTTTTTTTTCCTCCAATAACCCTGAAGAGCTGTCCCCAAATGCAGCGCGAAATAAAGAAAGCGAATGTCGGCTCCTTCCTTTTTATTCTATCGCTTTGCTTCTCCCTTCCCCTTTTTCCCCCCTGCGAGAAGAGACAAAAGCATGCCGTCCCTCGATCCTTTTTTTTTTTTTTCTTCTTTGACGAACGAACATGTGGAGTTCCCCTCTTCCTTTCCTGCACGTCTCGGCGATGAGCCGTCCTTTTTTTTCCCCCTGCCGAGGGCCAAAGAAAAAGGATGGCCGCGCGTCCCCACTCCTCCCTTTTTTTCTGGGATACGCATCAAGCGTGCTGTCCCCCTTCTGGGGCCCGCGTCGGAATGAGGAAGAAACCATGGCGCCCTCTCCCTACGGCAAACTCATCGCGCGCTCGCCCCTTGAGATGTGATTTATAATGACCTCGTCCCCCTGGAGATGGGGAAACCCTTCTCTAACGCAATTTCTCCTTTTCTCCGATGGGCACGATCAAAAAGAAGATAGAATACTGGATCGAGCACGCCTTTTTTTTTTCCTTCAATCGGCTGCATCTCCCCTTTTCCTTTTTCTTCCCCCCCCGAGGGATGAAAAAGATTAGGGGAATGATGGAGGGATTTGGCGAGCCTTTTCTTTCTCCCTCAGAATGGACGGCGGTGCCCTCCCCTTTCCCCTTTGGGCGCCTCGCCATGGGAAAAGAATTGGGCGGCGGCGTCTACGACACCTCCCCTTTTGGCTTACCCCTTTTTTTTCTTTTTTTTTTCCCCATTATCGGATTAAGGAAAGGGAACTGAAGAATCCGACGCACCCCTTTTTCCCTCAGAGTCCTGCCCCTGACAGCGTTTCCTTCTTTTCCTTCAGTGAAAGAGGGCAAGCCTCCCCCCTCCCCTTTTAGAGACCCGCCTGATCGCTTTTTCTTCCCTTTTTTTTTCTCTCTCTTTTTGTCCGGCGCGCTGGGCGAGAGAGGAGAAAGGAATGCGTAAATATGGGGAAGGATATAGCGTTTGAGTTTTCCTTTTCTTTCCGGAAGGGACTTGGGGGCTCTTTTTTTTTTTCCTTTTCTTTTCCTATTCGGCAGGATCTCGGAGGTAAGTAGTAGAAAGGATTGTGGACCATGAGATGCCTTCGCCCTTTTTTTCTCTTTGTTTCCCCCTCCGCCCGGGCTTATTAGTCTTTCTTCCTTTTTCGTCGGGTTGCGGGTGAAGGTTGTTCCAGAGAACTAGTTCCTCTTTCCTTTTTCTCCCTTTTTTTGTGAGGTGGCGGGATAACTTTCCCCTTTCTCCCTCCCCTCGGAGCCGAAGCCCTCTGCGATTTTTTTTCGATGTTCTCTCGATTAGGTAATGCGAACGGTTTCCTTCCCGGCGCAGAGTCTCCTTCGTACAAACGTCCCTTTCCTTTTTTTTTTCCCTCTTTCCCGGTGTCCATAGGAATAGATGTTGAGGGAAACGATCGACTGTAGCGCGGTTCCCTCCTTTCCCCCGATGAACTCCGTGATGCGCCTTTTCTTCTCCCCCTTAAGATGTCGTAGGCGTCATCATAGGACAGGGAAGAAAGGAGAAGAGGCCGACCGGGATGCCGTGGATATTGGTCATTTTCCCCTCCCTTCCTCTACCTGTCATCCTCTTTTTTTTTTCTTTTTTCTTGGCGTCTATGGGCATTGGCAAATATCCCGGAATAAAGGTAGGCAGATTAGCCGTGCGGCCCGGTCGCTGTCTTTCTCCCCTCCTCCTTCTTTGCGAATTTGCCATGTCCTCATCCCACTTCCTCCCCTTTTTCCTTGACCGCGCTACAGTCGACTGGCACGAAACATCGATCCGATTTACCCCCTTTTCTTTTCCCCAACCCCATCCGGCGTACACCTTTTTTCCTTTTTTTTGGGCCCTCACCTCAAGAGGAAGGTAAAGGAAAGATCGAGAAGAAACCTCCTTCCCCTTTTCTGGCAACTTCCTTTTTTTTCCTTGCTGCTACGAGAGGAGTTATACACGCCACCGTCAACATCTTTCCCTTTTTTCCTTCCGCGGCTGCTGCTGGTCGGCCTCTCCCCCTTCTCCGGCTATGGGCAGAGGAGGATTAGACTGGAGGCTGCTGAAGAATTTTTTTTGTTACCTTCCCCTTTTTTTTTTTCTTTCAGCTGATGGTCCCAATCCGGGTAGAAGTGAAGAGAAGAGATCCTTCCGGCTTTTTCCGCGAGATCCTGCAGCAACTCGCCCGCAATTTTCCCTTCTCTTCTATTCCCCGCGATATCCGTCGCAAGATGGAAAAGGAAGTCGCTCCCCCTTCTTACGAACCCCTTTTGCATAGCACCCACCCCCTTCCCCCTTTTTTTTCTTTTCTTGTGGCTACCGCACAACGGAGTTGTAGTGGAACTTTCCGGGCCTCCCTCCCTCTTTTTCCAACGGCATCGAACAGCCTTCTTGAAGATAGTAATTCTCTCCCCTTTTTTTTTTTTCTTCGCGTGGTGGGGGGAGGAGGGATAGGAAGGAAGTGCATCTCTTTCTTTCTGCCATTACCGTTTCCGCCCCGTCTTTCTCCCTTTTCCCCCCGCCCAATCGGTGCCATGGAGGGGACGCCTTTTTTTTTGACAGTTCGGCCGCCTCCCTCTCTTCTCACCGGCGCGACAAAGGCCTCCAGCATCCCCCCCTCCTGGGGTTTTTTCGGGGGGGGGTTTTTGTTTTTTTTTTTTGTTCTGTCTCCTTTTTCCTTTTTTCCCCCTTTTTCTCGAACTGCCGCCGGAAGGGAAGGAGAACGCTAGTTCCCGACGCCGTGCCATCCTTTTTTTTTTTCTTTCTGGGTTACTCGTGCCCCTCTTTTTTCTTTTTTTTGTCGTCGAGCGGCGAGACCGGGTGCCAGTCCCCCCTTCTTTCGGAAGGTAAATCAATCGGCCCTCCTTTTTTTTGGGAGGTTGCCAGCGCCACCTGAAATGAAAATGCGTCGCATGGTTGCCCTTTTTTTTCGACTTGATGCGCCCGATTCTTTTTTCCCCCCCTCTTCTTTTTGGGGGACGCGAAGGAAGACGGTGGCTGTGCCTCTTTTTTTCATCGCCGACAGCCTTTTTTCTTTTCCCTCCCCGGTCAGCGTGGCGGAGGGTAGTAAAATAGGTTACTCCACAGGCTTTTCTCCCTGTTTCATAGAAGCAGCAGTATCTCGCCTTCTTTTTCTTTCTTTCTTTCCTCGAAGATGAAGAAGAGGCGAGCGGCTAGAGAGCTTTTTCTCCTCTTTCCGGACCTCGCCTCCCCGTCTTTTCTTCCTTTCCTCCTTGGATGACCAGCTCGGAGAAAGAGAAATCACAATCGAGTTTTTTCTTCCATGGAGATGTCCTTTTTTTCATCGACTTGGCCGAAAGATGTCCCATCTCTCTCCCTTTTAAGTCTCCCCCCCCCTCGCGGCCAAAAGTCGGTTGCCGGTCTTTTTTTCTCTAATTCCCTTCCCCCTTTTTTTTCGACCTCAGATTGGTGATGGCGATTTGCTCTTCTCCCTCCGATTGGTCTCCCCCTTTTCCCCCCTTTCCTACATCAAAGGAATGTAGAGATTCCGGACCGTCAGCGATTTCCCCTAACAGCTCTCTATCCCTTCCCCCTTCGAGCTCTGACCTGCAATGCAGCAAAAGGCGATCCTTTCCTTCCTTTAAGGCTTTCCGGAGGCTCTTTTTCTTTTTTCCCCCCACCGATTTGAATACAGACGACAAGCTGACCGACTTCCCTCTTCCCTATAGTAGACCTCCCTGCCGAGGGCAAAAGCCCCCCCCCTCCTTTCCTCTCGGACTATTGCTGGGATCGCAATAAAGATAGTGAAGCATAAGAATGGCGAGGGCCCTTTTTCGGCGGCAACCCTTTTTTTCCTTTTTTTTTTCTTTTTTTGGCTCTTGTGCACAAATAATACAGAGCTCGAGCCTCCTCCCTTGCTTATATTCCTAGGCAATTTTTTCCTTCCCTTCCCTCCCCGGGACCTCGCCGATAGAAGAAGGAAATATAAAACGCTCCCCCCCTCTCCCCTTTCCTCTTTTCTCGATCACCCAGCATCCCCTTTCCCCTTTCCCTTCGTCGGCTACAGCAGGTTAGAATAAATCCGGAGGCATTTTTTTCTGCTTTGCAACGCGCCATGCCGACCCCCCTTCTTTTTCCCTGCTGGAGGAGGAATGTGGAGCGCCGGTGCTCCCTTTCTAATGGGTGCTGCCCCTTCTCCCCTCGCGCCAGGGAGTCATCGCCATGTTCTCCTTTTTTTCTAAGCCCCACAGCACCCTCCATTTTTTTTTTCCTTGCAGCCGTTTTGCTGGCAAATATAGGATTAATGAACTGCTGCGATCCCTCTCCCCCCCCCCCCGAGATCGGCGGGCCCTTTCCCCCCTTTTCTGTCTTTGGTCGAGAAAAGTTGGGTCGCCTCGTCCCTTTTTTTTCCCTTTTTTCCCGACCCGCATCCATTCCCCCCCTTCCTCGCCCGCCCTGCTAGACTTCAAGCGTGGACGGGTTGTTGACTCTTCCCCCTTTTTTCTTTTAGATGGAGCGCGTTTTTTTTCCCTTTTTTCATTGCGGGTTAACGCCGCGAACCCCCCCCCTTTTTTTTTTTGCAGGGCCTGCTTTTTTTCCTTTTTTTAATCGGAGTGCGGGCGATCGGCAGGATATAGTAGTGAAGTCGTTAGCCCCGGCTTTCTCCTTTCCTTTTCTCCATTTCTGAATCCAGATGAGCTCGTTTTTCTTTTTTTCCTCCTTCGGCTTGCCCATAGCCGGAGTAGCGGTTGAGGTTGAAGTTGTACGAGGCCCCCCCCCTTTTTCTTCACGATTCGCGGCGACACCTCTTTTCCTTTTTTGTGGCGGGATACACGCGATCGTAGAGCCACTTGGCGATCTCGGCGCCGAAGCCCGCTTTTTTCTTTTTCTTCCGATGTTTTCTCGATCATGTCCTTACCCTTCCTCCCTTTTTTTTTGCCGCCAGCGTGCAGACTAATGCGGAATAACGTTCCATTTTTCCCTTTTCTCCTGCGGGTCCATCGGATCGCTTTTTTTCTTTGTCACGATATGAGCACCACCACCCTCGGATCGATGCTTTTTCTTCCTTCTCCTCGCCTTGATCACGATCTCTTTTTTTTTTTTTTTTTTGTGGTGGGGGGGGGTCTTCTTTTTCTTTTTTTTCTTTTTTTTTTTTTTGGGGTTTTTGGGGGTGGACTCCCTCCCTCCTTCCTTTTTCCTCCCGGGCGAAGAGGCCGAAAGAGGATGACCGGGATATTGTGCATGCCATTAAGACGCCTCTTTTTTTCCTTTTGAGAGTTTATTCCTGTCGATGGCGCTTAATGCACAATATTCCGGGCATCAAGGTAGGAAGAGTACGAAGTGAGGCAAGGTCCGATGATGGACGACGTCTCCCCTTCCCTTCTTCTAAATGCCCTCATCACGCATCTCATTTTTTTTCAGAAGATAAGTAGATAGTGGCACGCACATCTATCCTCTTTTCCCTCTTCCAATCAATTCCGACACCTTTCCCTCTTTTCACCGTGCGCACATTAAAGAAGAAGGGGACAGGACATGATCGATGCCTCCCCCTCTCCCTTCCGCGGGCTTCTGCGTCCCTTCTACTTTTTCGTTATCCGAAAAAGTCACAGCGTGCGGAAACCCTTCATTTTTTCTTTTTTTCTATGCGTTGCCTCGACCACTTCCCCCTTTTCCCTTTCCCATCTAAGTGCTTCGAATGGATGATGATGAAGAAGCCCGGCTGCTATTTCCTCCCCTTTCTTCAGGACATTTGCATGGTCCACCCTTTTTCCCCTTCTTCTCCTGCCGGATCGTCGCCTCTAGTGGGAAAAGTGGTAGAGACAGCAACTTCCTTCCCCTCCTTTCTCCTTTCGGTCGTTCGCGGCGTTACCCGCTCTCCTTCTCCCTTTTTCCCTCCCGCGATAGAAGGAGCAGGACCCCCCCTCTTAGCAACACACCAGTCACGCCTTTCCCTTCCCCCTTTTCCCGTTCTTGTCGTTAAATGGCATGAGGGAGGAAGGATGGACCGCGAGCATTTTTTTTCCCCCTTTCTGAAACCGGCTCGAACAAGCCTTTCTCCCTTTTCCTTAATTCATCTCCGCGATATAGGTGAGGAGAGTGGTTGTTGGCGTGCTTTCCCTCTTCCTGGAACCGATAGGCCATCCCCCTCTTCCTTTTCTCTTCCAGAAAAAGAAAGGGAGTGATTTCCCTTTTGACCTTGACCGACCCAGCCCAATTCGTTTTCCCCTTTTTCTTTTTTCGCGCGGATGGAAGCTTCTCCCCCGCTGCGTGCTCCCCCCTCCCCCCCTTCCCCCCGCTCCAAAGGAATCAAGAAGGCCCACCTCTTCTCTGGTCGGCATGGCGCTTTTCCCCCCTATCGAACTGGTCCACAGGAATGGAAGTAGAACTTCTTCTTCCTTCTCTCAGTAGGTGCTCGATCCTTCTTTTTCCTTCTTCATCTCCTGTAAAGGGAGGTTGAGATTGCATAGTCATTTCCCCTTTTTTTCCTCCATTTCGAAGAAGGAAACTTGGACGAGGGAAGGATAACCCCTTCTTTTGATGCGGCTCGCTTCTGAGGGGGGGGTTTCCGGCGCACCTGACCTTCCCCTTTTCGTGACGAAGATGAGGAAATAGAAAATTCTTGATGGGCCCTATTTTTTCTTCTCCCATCTTGCCGAGCTTTTCTAGGGGGGGAAGAGAAGGAAGAGGTTGGCCTCCCCTTTCCCTCGGTTCCCTCTTTTCTTCATCGCCGAGAAGTAGGTTAAGTTGGCGGCGGTCCCCCCCCTTCTTCTTATCAACAGCGGCAGTGCCCTTCTTTTTTCTCTCGCCTTTTGAGGAATTGGAGGTAGAGGCATCTCTCTTTTTTTTTCTTTTCCTTTTCTTAGAGAGAGAGGTCTCCCTTCTCTGCCGGTCGGAGGTATCCAGCAGGCCGGGATGTTATTTTTTGCTCTAGGGGATTGACCAGCTCCGGAGAAATAGAAATACAAAAAGTAGAGGTCTCGGCCCCCTCCCCCTTTTCCCCTTCGGAATTTCCCAGAAGGGCCGGCAACCTTCCTT
>Ga0179593_1656705_pt1 | contig 15737 bp, 20 predicted proteins | sample CZODoug2_1_08_16_FD_185931 | JGI IMG/M metagenome (GOLD analysis project Ga0179593, IMG submission 185931) | Vadose zone soil fungal communities from Angelo Coast Range Reserve, California, USA - CZODoug2_1_08_16fungal (PacBio error correction) | ecosystem: Environmental > Terrestrial > Soil >... | reverse complement strand
CCTCATGGCATTTTTTTTGGAACATTTTCCCCCCGCTCATCTTTCTCCCGGATGGGCCCGTTTTCCCTGCGTTTGACCCGTTTTTTTTCTGCGGAAACCTTTTTTTTCGAGAAAAGGCCCAGGCCGCGGCCCGTTTTTCTGCGGTTTTTCCGAGATGGGTCGTTTTCTTTTGTCCCCACGCCCCCTTTCTTGGAGGCCCCCGTTTTTTTCAGAGCCATTTTCCGCCGAGACGAATCGGTGGTGTCAGGGGTGTTCTTCTTCTGATTTGCGAGCGGAGTCCGTCTCCCCTTCCCCAATGCTTTTTCCTTCGGCGCTTCCAAAAGTCTTTTTTTTTTTTCTCACCCTTGTCTCATCGAACCTGAACATTGCTTCAGATAGCTTTTTTTTCTTTTTGGCTTTTCGCCCGTTTTCGTTTTTGGGATTCTTTTGACGCAGGCTGGTAGATAATTCCTCTTTTCAGCGGCTTCATTACTCAGCTCTTCCTTCCCCTTTGTCGAGTGTTCGGGAAAGTCCTGCCCGATGTTTTTTTTTTCTCCTGGCCGGAGACGTCGGACTTTCGGGTCTGAATCTTTTTTTTGTTTGTGATTTTGCCCCTCCCCCTCGGCAAACCAAAGCCTGCCCCCCCCCTTCTTTCGGCGTCTTTTCTTGTTGGCTTAGAGGTCCTTTTTTTACTTCACGGTTATGGCGCCATTGACACCTTTGTGCTCGCGTAAAGCGGTTTTTGGTAGGGGCCCGGGCCCGTCGAAACGAAATCTGGGCCCTTTTATGGAGTTTTTTCCCCCAAAGTCTTTTTTGCGCTTTTTTCGATTTCGTGCCTCGGATCCAATTCTTTTTGGGCTTGCGTTCATTCGTGGGTTCTGTCAGCTGCGGTCCACGATTTTTTTTTTGCCCGGCTTTTTGACAACGTTTTCCAGGATCCGCTTGATATTGCTGCTTGCCCCCTTCCGCTCCAACTCCACCGTTCCCGTTTTCGTTCTGGTTTCTTTCCGGGCGATTTCCAGATGGAGGGCGATTATTTTGGCGCTTGCGGGTCAATGCGGATTCCCCTTTCCAATGTTTTTGTGTCGTTAAGTCATTCCCACAGGAGCAGGCCTTTTTTTCAATGATTTGCCTTTTAGTAGGGTGCGGTTTTTTTCTCTGTCGCAAGGTCGGGCCCGTTCGCGGTTTGTTGTAAACTGGCTTTCTTCTTTTTCCCGCTTCTGTCGATGGATTTAAAGGTTTCTCCCTTTCCCTCGGAAGTGTCGCCCCCTGAGGGCAAAACTTTCCCCCTTTCTTGATGTCTCCTTTTAATTGGTTGTTTTTTTTCCGCGCCGGATCGGTTGCTCGGGAAATGGTTTTTAAGCGACATGGTTTGTCCCCTTTTATCTTTGGCGGGAATACTTCTTGCCGGCTTCCTCCTGTTGCCACTCGTTTCCCCTTTACTTCCCTCCTTGGCCCCCCTTTGTTTTTTTTCCGCCACTGGTCCCTGAAGGCGTTGTTTTTTTGGAACTTGTCCCTCCTTTCTGGCATTGACCACATCGGGAACGTTATGACTCCTTCTTTTGCCACTTCCGTGAAAGCTTTTCCTTCATTCCGGTTTTTTTTTGCGCTGTGGTGGTGCAGTTCAACACTTCCTTGTTGCCGCAACTTGGAATCCAGTTTCGGGAATAACCCGAATTTTTCGAGGCCTCTAGGATAAGTCCCGGAATTTTTTCCCCTAGTTTAAACCTATTGAAGGTCGTCATCGTCTCCTTGGGTGTGCATCAAACTCCAATCTCTTGTCCGTATTTTTTCCTTGCTCTTCAAAAGTCGTGTGATATTTTTTGACCTTCTTTCTGGACACATTCTTTGTGGATTTTCCTTTCTCTCCCTGATTTTGTCCCCAATCCCAGTAGCTTTGGCTTCCCGACTGTGTTTTGGTTCTTTTGTTGGTCCCTGTCCCATTTAACTAGTGGAGGTGGTTTTCCCTCCCAAAACCGACAAAAGGAAACCTCCCCTCGCCGTGGTTTTTGTTCAAGGCTTGACCGACTTTTTGTCCCCCGGTAAGTTCGGAGTTCCCTCTTCCCTTCCCGGATGTTTCCGGCAGTCCCTGCTTTTCCCTTTCCCTAGATGGGCCCATGGGAGACACCATTCTCTTCCGCGGCCCTCGAAGGCCCGTACCAAGGTCTTTTTCACTCTCTTTCGTTGTTTCCCCGGGGGAAGATGTGGTTTGCTTAGGTTTTGGGGGCGGCGGGCGCAGATTTGCGTCTGCGCTGTCTCATGTGAATTTCAAGCTACGTCCGGTATTGTCTCCATCCTTTGTCTTCATCGAAACCTCCCGTTTGCTCTCTTTGGTGCCTAGAACCCCTTTTCTTTTCTTGAGGTTGTACCTGCCGAAAGTCAAACGGAGGCCCTCAGGCCATGTCCCATCCCCCAGCACGTTCTTTTTTTGAAAACCCCGCCAGCGACCTTTTTTTTTTTTTTTGGAATTTGTCCCCTTTGATATTCTTCCCGCTCCCGATTGAGGTAAATTTCTTTTCCTCCTTATTCGAGCTTTGCCTGCACAGCTCTTTTTTTGCGCTTATGGAAGGGTCCCTTTCCTTAGGTTGTTTTCTTTTGTCGGTGTTTCCACCCGGGCTTTCCTCCTAAAATGTCGCAACCCTCCTTCCCGTGTTATCGTCTTTCCCCCCTGGAGTGGACCCCTTTCCTTGGCAACTAATGCCAACATTCGTTACCTTCCCGTGAATTGTTTTTTTCCCTTCGGCCCCCCTCCGTCCTCAGATTTCCTTCGATGTGGTCTTTCCTGTGTTGCCCCCCTCTTTCCCAAAAAAAACGCCTCCTTTTTTTTTGCACGCTCTCACAGGTTGCCATGCATTTGACAGTAACGTCTTGAACAACTTTTTCCATTGAGGCGCGGCATTTTCTCTCTTCCGCCGCTCAAAGGTTCCACAATTCGTTTTCCCCTTTCACGAAAGACCCTTCCTTCCGTTTTTCGCGAACACCATTCGGAGACCATCAAGGAACAGGAAGTTCTCCTACGTTCTGGGACATTCCGCTGATTCCTCCACCGGAACCCTCTCACGGTCCCTTGCGTTCATCGTCTCAGTTACCCGGGTGGGGCGTCTCTTTTCTTCAAGCGTTTTTTACCACCCGCCACCTACTTTTTTCTGGCAAAATTCATTCTGTTACCGACGTTTTTTTTTGACGAACTTCTTCCCCTCAACCATTTCTACTTCCGTCCTTGTGACTCCCTCCTCCCCCTTCCTCGGCTCCCATCCTTCTCTGCCGCTTGGGGCATGTGAAGGTTCCACTTTTTTTATCCTCCGTACCCTTTAAACCGTGTTGAGCGGTCCTGTTGGCTTCCGATACCTCCCTGCCGGAAAGTTGCCTTTTGTGGACCTGGCCCTTGACACACGAAAATTCCCTATCCACAAAATCGACTTTTTGAAATTGTTCTTTTTTTCACCGTGGGATCCCCCACCGAAACCACTATTTCAAAGGCCACTTCTCTTTTCCCCGGTTTCGCGGTCCCCCCCTTTTTTTTTCCTGGACCCTCTTTCCCCGGCGTCTTTACAGCGGCCGGACCTTTTTGTCATCGCCCCCCTTTTTTTTTCCTTTTCTTTATCCTGATCGACCATCTCCTCAATGTCTTAGGCAGGCTTTTTTCCCCGGAGTTCTTTCGGAATCTCAGTCGGACCGTCTTATTTCCTTAGCGCGACGACATCCCTGTGCTTTCCCGTTTTCCCCACTTCTCTAATTTTCCATTCGCTAAAGGAATCGGATGTCCGCACTGATGCGTCCCTGGGCGTCCCTTCCAACTCTCTTTCTAAAACGGCCCCCCCCTTCTCTTCCCGCGGGCAGGTTCTTTCGATTCCTCTCCCCCTGTGTCTCCTATTTCATCCGCTTCAGGCCGCTGCGGTTTCAACCCCTTTTTCGGGCTCGATAACGTCTCTCGGCCACCGACCCCTGGACACCACCGTTTTTTCTTCTCGTCGGCTTCAAGTATCTCTTCAACAACTTGGCAAGACCATTTTTTTTTTTGTACGGACTTCCCTCCCCCTCTCTGGACCCCGCCGCGTTCCCGGCGCTGGTCTGGCGAAATTTATTTGAAAACCATGCTCACCTGTCCTGTCCGACTGAAAAGGCCATCAAGGTCCCTTTCTTTCTCCTGTGTGTTCCCATTTTTCCCCATGTCCACGGGCCCTGACAATTTTTTTTCTAATACCTTTTTTTTTTGTTGAGAGTCTTTCACCTTGCCCGTGGGAACACCATTTCCGGACACGCTCCCTCTTGTGTCTCCAATGCGCACCATTGCCGATTTGTGTTCTGAGAATTCGACGACCCGTGCTCGGAAATTGCTTTTTGCCGCTTTTTCGACTTTTTTCGATGTAGTCACGCCAATGTTTCTGCTTCTTTTTTGAAGACCTTTTGATCGTTTTTTCTTTCGTCAATTTGTGGGTTAAAGTTGGTTGCGATTCGACTCGGGGCTGTATCTACCAATCTTTTTCTTTTCCACTTATTTTTTCCGCGGATTTTTTCCCACATACTGTCCTTTTTTAATATGCCCGAGTTTTTACTATATTGTGTTTTTTTTTTTCGACTGGAGTTTTTTTTCTCGCAGGGACTCCCCTTGCGGTGTAGATTTCGATCATCCTTTCTGGAAGTCCCCTTTCCCTGGTAGAGTGGTGATTTTTTTTTCGGGGTTTAGAACAAGGTTTCCCCCTATGTCCGTTCGTCCGTTTCCCCGGTGAAAGTCCCCCCGTCAGACTTTTTTCCGTGCCGCCCCTCGTTTTCCCCCCAAGTTCCCATCTTTTTTCCAGGGGCATTTTTGTTTCGAGTGACTTCAACGGTTCTCTTTTGATTGTCAAACTCGGCAGTTTTTTTTTCAGCTTCACCACTTCGACCTGTCTTTAACTTTCCCCTCGCCGAAAATTTTTTTTTTTTTTTTTTCCAATCCTTGGCCCCTTTCTGAGTCCTTGGACTTTCGTTCCCTGCCTGGCTTTGGGGCAGCGTGGATGATCCCCTTCGGGTTTTGTATTCTGCGGATTGATTTGTGGGTCGATTGAGTTCCTATGCCCGGATTGACTTCTTGTCATTTCCCCTTCTCGTTTCCCTTCGGGGTGGACCTCCCCTGGCCCCCCCCAAGGAGGATTTTCTTTTCTTTGGTGGACTTACCAGGCGCTCGAGGCCGATTGAGCCTTAACTTTTTCCCAGGCTTGCGTCAATTCGAACGCTAACTGTTTTTTCTCTTCTTCTATTCCCACCCCGCGTTTACGGGACTTATTTTTTTTCTTCGGGAAGAAGTAGGTTCTTTTGCGGTTTTTTTTGGCGCTTTTTTTCGACAAAAAAAACCAGTTGTGACCCCTTTCCCCGGTCCTGAGCGGTTTCATGTGCTGAATCCCCTCGCTCGGTTCCGTTGATTATGAAGGGTTTTTGCCGTTTATCGTTAACTCCCTCCCTTCAATGTAGTCCCCGGTCGAAAAAACTTCTGTTCTTGATTTTCGGTTGACCTTTTTTCGCGCCCTTCTTTTCTGGTTCTTTATCGCAAATGGTGAGTTACATTTGTGACCTTTGGAGCGGTTTTTTTGCTTCATTACGTTATTGGCCGCGCTCCTGGTCCTGTTGCCGTCGTTACTTCACCCTGCATTTTTTTAACCTTTTTTTCCGACTTGTTGGCCAAGGTCGGCGCTTGAAAGGTTCGCACTTGGAGGACCACTATCCGTCCCCTGTTTGATACATTGGTGGACGAAGGCTCTTTCCCGCGCAATGTCCTTTTTGTTTGGCCCCAAGGTGGTGCGGGTCCCTTCAGGTGGCCTCCCCCTTTGCACTACCCCCTTTTCGAATCGGAGGAATCAATTCCTGTTGTCGGCATTTTCTTTGAAAAGGAACCTTTCCCATGATTTTTGCCAAACACCGCGTAACAAGTCTTCTTTCGGCCCGCATCGCGCTAGGTTTTCTTAAATCATCGCTCCCCAGGAAAGCTTGATTTTTCCCTGGACCCTCCTCAGGTTTGGGTTGATCTGACCCTCCCTGGATTTTTGCAATCCAGGTCTTGGCGTTCCCTGGAACGTTGCTGTCTTTTGCTGTTTTACATTGGCCTGACCTTTTTCCCTGTATTTGGTACCAGGTCACTTCAGGGAGACCCAGGAAACTAGCCTGTCGGAGCCTCTTCCCGAAGGGCCGTTTTCTTCCCCCCTTTTTAGTGATGGTACGCTGCCCCGGAGGTTGTAGACATCTTCCTTTTAGGTTTTGCTTTCCATAGAGACTTCCGGGTCCTTCACAATTCTCTCCTGCCTGCCGCAAAAACGAATCCCCGTTACCACCTTTTCCTCCGGCATATCTTTTCCCCCCCCTCCTCGTTTTTTTTTGAGAGGCTGCCCTTTCTTTCTTTGCTCGGGTTCCGGCGTTTTTTGCTGCGCGTTTGTACCCGTCCAAGCTATTGGTATTGGTCGACAACATTCCTTATGACCATCACCCCTTTTGGCAAAGAGGCGGCTTCGGGTTCAAGCTGCCTCGCACCACGGATTGTCTTTTACTGTTTTTCTTCCCCTTTTAAAGGGAACGAGTACCTCCCTGAAAAACCTCGCGCCAGCGCCCTTTTTTTTCCCCCCCACCCCTCCAGGTGGTCGATTCATCTCCCCCAACCTGTTTTTTTGGTCCCAGTAAGAAGTCCTCTCCTCTTTTCTGCAGATGATTTGTTTTGCCCAGCGCGTCGCGGATGACCCCTTTTTTCCTTCAATAGGTTTTTTTTTGTGTTTCAATCCCTTTTGTCCTTCCGCCGTTTTGACACACTTTTTCGCAAAACTTTCCTTTGTGATTTACTTTTTTCTGGAAAAATGGTTTCCCCAAGTCTCACAACCTCTCCAGGGTTATGCCCCCCCTTCGCGCCCCTTTTATGGAATTGTTTTCTCGTTTTTTCTCCGGTCGTCACTCCCGTAAATCGGACGGGCTTTTGGTTTCTGCCAGACTTTCGGCACCTTTAACAAAAAAACCCTCCCGACTCTTTCCAACCCTTTTGGGTCGGTCACCGGTTCTCTTGGTAGTAACGACTTTCCTTTGTGCCAGTGAGCCGCGGCATTTTTACGTATTTCCAGCCCCGCTTTTTTCTCACAATTCGCTTCCCCCTTACTTTTTTCCCCCACTACACGCTTACGGCGCGATGGGGGTTTTGGGGGCCCCAAACATTTCTCTTTCCCTCAAGGAAATTCCTTTTTTTTTCTACGGCGGCCCCTTTCCTCTGATGTGATAACGGGCAACTTTTTCAAGCCCTGATCCGCGTAAATTTCTCTCCCAGCAACCCCTCGCGGGCGTCTTTTTGCAAGACCCGCCCAAACAACCCCCCCCGCACTACTTCCCTCGGCAAAATCCCTTCTTTCCACCGCTTCTGGTTGCCTCGAATTACGATCCCCCCTCCCAATTTCTATACGGTTTTTACCGCACCTGCTCAAAGGCCTCGGTCCATCTTCCTGGGCGCGCGTCTGAAGGTCCCCTCCGTCCCTCTTTCCGTACATTACCCTTTTTAGGCGGCTCCTTCTATAGGAAAAAAAACTGCTATGTTGCTTTCGGCCGGGGGGCATTTTTGCAAGGTGACCTTTTTTTAATCCGCATCAACATTCCCTCCATACAGTTGTTTTCCATCGGCCTTCCACAAGCGTCCACCGAAACCCTTTTCACAGGTCCTTTTTTTATACGTTACTCCGGTTCAGCCTTTTCCCCTTTGGTTTTTCCACTCGACTGCTGCCTTACACCGTCGCCCCCCGACCGTTGTCAATAGACCTTTTCCTGTTTCCCCTCCCTTCTAGATTCCCAAAGGCCATGCCCTGCATGCTTCTCTTTCTGCCTCACCCCGAAGTTTCCGACGTCTCTTTTTCCAGTAGCGCGACGACATCGGCCTTGGTTCTTTCTTTTCCTGGGGGGGTTTCCCCCTTCTTCCATTATGCCAGGTGAAGTCTGATCGCAAACTAACGGAAGCTGCGTCCCGGCGATTCCCCGGACGCTCGAAAACTCTCCCAATCTTCTCCGTCGGCCCCCTTTGCCCCGCCTTTTTTCCTGATTATTTTCTTTTTGCCTCTGTTTTTTTTTTAACATTGCAACTCTTTTTTTTTTTCTTTCCTACGCCGCTTCGAACCAATCGCCCCCCCTCCCCACGACTTCGTCCCTGGCGATTCAAGTATAGATTAACTGGCGTTGACCCTTTGGTGGACGAAATCGACCCTTCCCCCCCAGCCGCGTTCTTTCGGGTTCGGCCCTTCCACTTCTCGCAAACACAGTTGCATTCGTTGCAGGTCCGGATTCCTTTTTCTCAAGGAAAATGAAAACGCGTTGTAACATTACAATGACACTCCCCCGCTCCCCCGCCCCGTTTTTTTTTTCTAGACCTCCCTGTCGTGTTCTCTTTTCCCTTTTACACGCTCCTTCCTTGATGGGTCGCGTTCCCTCTTCTCCCCCGGCCGAGGGGCAAACACCCTTTTTTCCCCTTGAATTTTTTTTTTTCCCCGACCGCGCTGGGGGCTTTGCCTAGTGGAGGATGTTTTTCTCTGTCGTTCCACGCAATTTCTTGCGCACTTTTTTTCCCGAGCGTCCACTTTCGTTTGAGGACCCCGAAACCCTTGTTGTTGTCCACCCGGCTTGTCGTTCTTCCGGCTTAGCCCCCCCCCCTTTTTTTTTCTTTTGAACGGCCCTTCTTGCTGAAAGATCCTTTTGCTGAAACTCCCATGCCCGCTTCCAAGAGATCTGGTCGTTTTTTTTTCCGCGTTGGGGATTCGTTGTTGGGCTTGTGTGTAGATTTTTCTGCGCTCCTTTTGTTTTTTCCCGAACTCCTCTTTTAATTCCTTTTTCCTTAGGTTTTTGTTTTTATTGGGACCCTCCCATTCGATTCGGTTCGGCTCAGGGTTCTCTCCTTTTTTCCCCCGCCCCTCGGTTTTATTGCCCCACCTTCGGCAACCGCTTAACGAGATTCGTGCGTTTCTTTTTTTTTTGGCTTATTGTCACTTCCACTTTTTTTTTTCCAACGTCGGCGAAGAGTATCCTTCCGATTAGGATTTCTTAGTTGAAAGTCTGCAAAGAGTGGGAAATTCCCGGCCTTTCTTTTGAGTCCTTGAACCTGGTTTCTCGGGATGCTCTGCGCGACTATATCACTTATAGGTCTTCTTTCTTGAGTGTTTTTTTCGTGGGTCCTTTTTTTTCACTGATGTCTGAACCCCCCGTCCAGATTCGTTCTATTCTGCATTTTGTGAAAAAATCAGACTCCCCCCTTTTTTTTATAAGGTCTTGGGATTTTCCCCCTTTGTTCTTCATGGCCCCCATCGCTCTCCAGGAAAGATGGTCTTAGAATTTGCTTGCGGTCAATTGGGCGGACGCCCTTTTTCTTCTTGGTTAGTCTTCTTTTTTCCCCCCCCAAAGGTGCCCGGTTTCCCTTTTTTTTTGCGGGATTTTTTCCTTTTTCGTTTGTTTTACAAGACGTTCCCGGGGGCTCCGCGGTGTAACTTTGACTCTGACCCCTGCTCGTTGCCTCGTGCTCTTTTCAATTGCCGTTATCAGCTGATGGTCTTCCCCCTTCCTGTTACGCGAATGGTTCCTTTCTTTCTCCCCGGGAGTAGTTCCCGGTCTTTATTCGTAAAATGTGTTGACGCAATGGTCTCCATCTCGCGTTTCCTCTTGTTGCGGGTGCTATCATCCGTACTTGCCCCTGCTCCCCTGGCATTTTCGTTACTTTTCTGATGGGAACCGTCTTGCGTGTAGTTTTCTGTCCTCTTTTTTTGTCCCCACGGACTTTCGGCGTGTTTTTTCTCCTCTTCTTCTTTTCCTTTTTGTTTTTTTTTTTGAAGGCCTCCCTTCTTTTTATGGTTCCCTCCCTTCGCGTTTTTTTGATTTACGGTTTTGGTTTTGACTAACGAATCCGCCGGCAATTCTCTTTTCCTCTTCGGTCGCGGCCTTTGTGTTGGTGTTTCAGACCCTTTCCTTCTGCCCGCATCTTCCCAAGTTTCTTTGATACGTAAATCTCCTCTCCCTATGAGTTGGCTTCTTGGGATCTACCTTTTCGCTCCTTCAAGTTTCCCCGGCCTTTTCCCCTACACACGACGCCCCCCTTTTTTACAACAAATCTCATGACTTTCTTGCTTCCCCCCCTCTAGGTCAATTTCCCATTCTTCTTCTCTGGGACTCATTACCTGCGGAAAGTTTTCTTTGATCTTTCAGGCTTTCTTATTTTGGCCCCCCCCCCAATTTTCAGGTTTTCTTCTTTTCTTGAAATCGCTTTTTCCTGGATTTTTTTTTGACCTTCGTTTTTCTGGCGTTCCCTGTGACCGTCTTTCCTTTTTGGACATGTCTTATTGAGCTACCTCTGTTTCCCTTTAGGTTCCCTTTTCACATCCAGATAAACCTTTCTCTCCTTAGCACTTAGCATTTTTGCCGCTGCCAAGGCTGCCTCCCTCCTGTTTGTTCACTCAATTCCCTTCCTCCCTTTCTCCTATGGAAGGACCTTTCTGTCCTGTAAACAATACCTTTCTCCGTAGATTGTCCTCAACCACATTTCCCCTTATTTTCGTGAGCACATCTCTTTCCCGGCGCCGACCTGGTAAGCCGTACTTACGTTTGGTCCCTCCCCTCTTCCACTTCCCTTTTTCTTTGCACTGAGAGTGTCAACCCGTGTCGGGCTTCGGTTTCTTCTTTTTCCGTCCGATGGTGCTCCCTTTTTGGGGAATGTCTCTACGCAAGCTACGGCGGTATTGTCTCCTACCTTTTTCCTAGTCGTCTTACATAGGAAACTAATCTTCCCCCTTTAGAGTGTTTGGCCCTCTTCCTTCGCAAATGCTGCCCTCGCACCCCCTTTCCTTTTTTTCTGCCTTTTCCTTTCTGTATCCCCTTGCCCGACCCCAGGGGACCTGAGGTAAATTCCTCCCCCCTCCAACCATGCACGTTTTTTTCGGATCACGCCCAGTCTTCGGATGTCAAAAATCCCCCCCCACTTGACCGCTTTCTCCTCAGATCCAACTTGAGGTCCCAGTCCGCTTCTCTATTGTCGCTTTCTGCTTTCGACTTTTGCTGGCCAACCTTTTTTTCTCGGCGATGAATTTCCCGGCTCTTTCAATTCGGTTTCTTCGGTGTTTCCCAATCCGGACTTCCCCTCGAAATGTCGCAAACTCGTTCTCCTTTTCTTTACTCTTTCTTGAATTTTTTTTCTTTCTTTTTGCAAGGTGTCGGCACCCTCCCTGGTTCTGCAACCCTTCTTCGCCCGTTCCACATGTCTTCATTGGCGTGTTTCCGCTTCCGTTCTCACCCCCCGTATTCTTTTCAGACGTTTTTTTCCCCGATGTGGTCTGCCGAAGGGCGGCACCTCAATACCCCACCCCCCCTCCCCTCCTCAACACCCAGTTTTCCCTTCCCCTTTTGCCTGCAGCTCCCCCCCTTAGTAATCCCGTCCTCGTGAACGAACTGTGTCAGGTGCGGAGGGCTCGGGAATTTTTCTTATTTCCCTCTTCGCTTTCACAGTTTCAAAATGTTGTTTTCCCCCCATTTTACGACCTCATCTTCCACTAACTGGTACCTCTCCCTCCCCTCTCCGAAATCTATGGAACATATGTTTCTACGGTGACATTCCCGCTGATGAAAGCCCTCCCTTCCTCCCCTCATAATTTCCCGGCCATCCCGAGCGCGGTTCTCTGCTTCCGCAGTTACAACTTTTTTTGTTCTTTCGTTTCAAGTTCTCTTCCTTTCTCTTCCCCACCCTACTTTCAGTACTTTTCCTTTTCCTTATCGTAACCCGGGCTCCCCCTTGGTTGGCTTCGTAATTACCTGACTCCAGCTCCCCTTCAAACATTCCTGCCGCTCTTCATTGGCCGCACCCCCCCTGGCCCATTCCTCGTTCTCTTTTTTTCTGCCTTGGCGCGATGTTTCCATGAAGGTTTCATTATAAGATCCCCCCTTGCTCCCGTTACACCTTAATTTTACCCCCTTTTCTCGGTGCCTTTTGGACGACGATTTGGTTTTTTTCCTTTTTTCACTGTGTCTCTTCCCATACAGGGAATTCCTGTCTCTTTTCAACGTTTAGTTCCTTGTCATCTTTGGGGACCTTTGGGATCTCCTCTCTCTGGTCAACCCTTCAATCCGCAATCCATTAAATTCTCTTCAGAAGTGATCATCGTCCGCGCACCTTCTTTTTTCTCATCCCCACCGAACCCCCTTTTCCAGGACCACTAATACCTTTCCCCAAGATTTTCCCAGGTTCTCCCTTCCGTTCCCCTTTTCCGACCTCGTCCGTACCTCCTTTGGCCTGTTCTCCCCGCGTCGCCAGCCCTCTCGTTGTCATTCCTCCCCTTTCTTAATCGGTGAATCTGCCCCTAAGCCATCCCAAGCCATGAACCTTTTTTTGACTCCTCTGCATTTCTGGTATTTTTGGAGAGGTTCGGACGGCTCCCCCCCCTTACCGCCCCTGTTTTTCATTGACTTTCCCCTTCATTCCCCAGTCCTGGCGTCGTCCTTAGTTTTCTCTCTTCTCGTGCTTTCTCTATTTCCACACTCGATCAAGGACCTCCTCCTTTTGTGCTCTTCAATTCTCTCCGCTGATTTTCTGAAATCTTACCGCAAAAAGCTTTTCCCGGCGATCCATGTTTCCGCCTTCGATTTCTCCTCTCTAACTGACCCTCCTTTCTCTCGCGGTAATGTTTTTCCCCTCTCCGTGAGCCCCTTTCTTCCGCCCGCGTTTTTCCGTCTTCCCTGTCTCAAAATCATAGGGGGCCTCGATATCGGGCCTTTCTTCCCCCTTTTTCGCACATTTTGGACCACACGACTGTCTCCCTTCTTTGTCTGATCAAGTCCATTTTCTTCCATCGCCTCAAGAACACCTTCCTTGTTGTTTGGACAGGGCCCCATCGGGAACCATTTCCTTGTGCCCACAGACCGCCTCGTCTCTGTTTCGGCGAACTTCCTACCTTTTCCCCCCCAAAGTACTCATTTCCGTCTACCTGGAATTGTTTTTTCTTTTGCTCCATCAAAGGACTTTTCTCCTCTTTCGTGTACCAGGATTTCCCTTCAACTGCATTTCTTTTTCCTCCCTCCCACGTTTTTGTCCCTCTTTCGATGCATTCTGTGTCCCTCCTCCCTCTGGATTCACGATCCTCTTCTTTTTTTGGATGGTGCCCCTTTGCCCCATTCGTGACCAGTCCCTTGCTATTGCTTGAAATGTTTTCGACGAAGTTTTTTCTTCCCCAGCTTTTTCTCCGCGGGCGTTTGCAGCGACTTCCCCCCTTTTATGCTTTCGTTCTTCTTGATTGTTTTCTCTCCCTCCCTTGTGCCCTCTTTTTTTTTTCTGCTTTCCACTTTTCCTATGTTATTGCTTCTCATGTTGGCACGCTAGGCCTGATCAACGTTGCTCCTTCCCGACTAACGAAGTCTGTTGTTTGTCAAGTGTGGGTGCCTTTTTCCGGTGTTTTGTGGGATTGTTTTTTCGAGCGGAGTATAGCCCGGCCTTTTTTCTCCCCTTTCCTCGTATGTTGACCCTTACGTCTTCTGACAGAGGTCTGATCTTAACATTCCTTTTGCGCGGTTCGAAAGTTCTTTTTTTTTGAAACCGGCAACCCTCAATTCTCTTTGTGGTCCGTTTCGTTTTTGTTCCTTTTCCTCCAGGGGGAATCGCCGGGATCTTTGGACGGCTCCCTGCGTTCTTTTATGATTTTAGCTCATCCGGTCGCTCTTTGTTTTTTGGAGTGCGAAGTGTCCCACCCCTTGTCGTGCTCCCGGAACTGTCCCCAGGGCCTCCCTTTTCCCTCTTTTCGTGAGCTACGTTCTTCCTTTTCGAAGACTTCTACTTTTCGGTGGATTCCCGTGCTCCTCTCTGCAAAACCTCTGCCCCTGAGAGAGGCTTTGGGGCTTTTGGTTGGGATTATCTCTCTCCGTTTGAATTCACCTTGTTTCTTTTTTTTTTATTGACAACGTTTTCGATGTCGACATGGTACCTCTAAGGTGGTTTTTTGACAGCGCAGAACATGGGTACCCCATCTCTTTGTCCTTTATGAGTTCCCCCCTTGTCCCAAGGGTTTTTCTGGGTGAACTTCGCCTTCCGTCCTTCTTGTCCCCATCTTTAGTCCCTTGGAGATGTTCTAGTTGATCTCGTGGGTAATTCTTCGTTTTCCACGTCTCCGGGCGAAAAAAACGTTCAGTCCGTTCCTTTTATGCGCGGAGTCCTTCTTCTTTCCCCTCATTTGGTTCCCCCCTGGTACGCTTGAGTTGATTCTAGTTTTCCCCCCCTTGAATCCTCGGATTCCCCCTTCGACTCACAGCGGACCCTTATGGAACACCGTATGGACTCCCCCAGGTATATTACTTTCAGCTTTCCTACTGTCTCCCCTTCGGGGGACAGTTTTCCTTTTATCTAATGTCTGCTTTCTTTTTGTCTTTATTAGTTTCCCTTTTCCCCTCCTCCCTCGTGAGACGGCCCCTCCTTGTTTACCTTCCCCTTTGACTCGAGGAAGTATTTTGCTGTTCTTGTGGAGATTTCTTTTCTCGAAAAATCACAATCCGCCGGTCTCGTCTTTTTTTTTTGTTCTTACTTCCTTTTTCTTGGAACGAGTTCTCTTTTGTTCTTTGCGTTTCCTCCTTTCCTTATGGTGTAGACCCCCTCTAATCGGCCATAAAGTCGTGTCTTCCTTATTTTTTTTCGCTCCCCGTAGAATTTCCCCACTCTTCTCCTTGATCTCCTCTTTGTTCGTTCTTTTGCGGCCGGCTCCATCCTCTTTTCGGTCTTCCGTCTTGATCGTAACTCTTTCTGGTCCCGAAATGGTTTCTCGCTGGCAGGAACTTTCCAATACGTTCCCCGCTCGTGCTTTCTGGCACGTTCACGTCCTTGTTATTACTCAACTGTTTGTTGGTCAACCCTTTTTTTCTTCCCTACCGCACTTTTGTTTCTTGAGTTCCCGCTACTCTTTTTTTTTCTTCACGTTTTCTTTTTTGTTGCACTTCTCTTGTCCCTTCTCTTCTGGCAGGTTACCCCCCCTCTCCCGTCTTCTGCCTCCTCTCTTTTCTTTTCGATCTCGTGACCCCCCCCCCCGCCATTTTTCTTTCCCCGGCCTTTGTTCTTTCCTTCCCTCCCAAATGCGCTTGCTTGCAGAACCCTTCTTCCTTCCTCTTTTTTTTCCGCGCTGCACTCCCCCCTACCGAGTCCCCCCGACCCCAGATCCTTTTTAGGTCCCCTTCCTTCGCGGCTTCTTAGTCTCCCTCGGATTGGGGACCCCCTCATTTTTTTCTTACAAACACCGATTGCGTGCCCGCAGTCCTCGCGCTCCGTGTCTTGGACTTCAATCACATCCATCTGCAGAAAGCTTTGTTTTTTGAAGGCTTTCCCCCTTTTTCCTGACCTTCAATTCAGTTCTTCCCTTTCTCTCTCTGAACCCTTTCCCTGGACTCTTTCTTTATAAAAACAATACCTTTCTCGTGGCTGGTCCGTTAAAAGTCTTTCGTCTTCGTTGCCCCCTGTTTGGACATGTGGCATGCTCTCTGTTTCTTTTTCGGAAGGGTTCCCTCCCCCGTTCCATTCTAAATCCCCTTAGCCCGTGTGTTGATTTCCTTTGTCCCCGAACGGCCGCTTCTCTCGCACCTTCATTTTCTCCTCTTGTTCTATGAAAGCCTTCTTGATGTTGTATCTCCCAATTACAGGGAACCTTCCTCCTTATTGCTTGGAGTCCCCCCCCTTTTCTTTCTCCGTGCCCGCAGGCCCCTGCACCCAATTCTTTCCCCCACTTTTTCCCGCTCAGACTTCTTTCTTCCGTACCAAGGTTCCCCTTTTT
>Ga0179593_1469662_pt1 | contig 15737 bp, 19 predicted proteins | sample CZODoug2_1_08_16_FD_185931 | JGI IMG/M metagenome (GOLD analysis project Ga0179593, IMG submission 185931) | Vadose zone soil fungal communities from Angelo Coast Range Reserve, California, USA - CZODoug2_1_08_16fungal (PacBio error correction) | ecosystem: Environmental > Terrestrial > Soil >... | reverse complement strand
TCAATCCCTTTTTTGAAGTAGCGATTTTTCCTCCTCCTTTCTTTTTTTCTCTCTCAGTGCTCCTAAGGCTTCTATCGGTGTCCTACGCGTGCTGGCGGGTGCCGTTCGGCCAATTTGTCCCTTCTCCAACCCCTCACCAAGCTCATAGTACCCCCTTTGGGGTGTGATTCTATTTCGTGCTCTCCGAGGGAGTCCGGCGGAATCCGCGCCCCCCATACCGTCATCCTCGAGGCCCCTTCCCTACCTTCCGACTCCCTTGTTTGCTTTTTATGACGAGCACTCGCGGCCCCTTTTAGGCCTTTCTTGCCGAGACCACCTCTTGCCGCCTTTCCGACTTTCTGTCCGGTCTATTCCGGGGGATTCAGTCCCCCGTTGGAAGCACGTTTTTTCTCCGGCGCGTACATTATACCTACAAGTCGCTTACCCACCAGCTTCCATCCTTTCACGGTGTGTTGGCCGCGTTCCTACCCTACGCTGCTTTGCGCTGAGGGAGTAGAGTCGACCGCGCTTTGCGGACTATTTACTGAGGCCGTGTGTTTGTTTTTCTGCACCGGGTTTCGAACCCGTCCCTGTCTCCGCGGGTTTCAGCGGTCATTTTATCAGCGGCACCGCATAGTCCTCTCGGACGTTTAGTAGTTTCCCCTTGTATGGTTTTTTCTTTGCGGCTCCTCCCCGCGAACCGGTTCCAATGCAGATCCCTCCATCGACTAGTCGTTGCCCTGCATTTGAAATGACGTCCCAGTGGCTTTACACCCTGTGCCTCCCCTTTGGTAACCGTGTTTGGAACTAACTCCCAATTCAGGCAGATGTTGGCTCCCACGCAGCGCCCCTACGCCCGTAACCCCGAATGGTCCCTCCGCTTCCTTCCTCAGACCTCGTGTTGGATGTTTATTCTGCTTCAGGTTGCTCCCCAGTTTTCTGTTGACGATTGTATAGGAAAGTCGGTGCACGTTCTCATCCTCCCCATCCCTCGTCCTTTCCGCAGTCTGTGCAAAGCGGAAGGTCTTCCCAGAGGATTGAGTCATTTTCCCTTGCGTTTACACTCTTCCTTCCCAGGTTTTGAAGCTTTTTCTTCTTTCTTTTCGTGCCACGTCGGAGTTTGAAGAGGGGAGAAGATGCGGAAGTTAGATGAACGCAGTGTCCGACCTCCCTTCACGGTTGACGAAGGTTTACGCATTCCTCCCCCCCCAACTTGACGGGCACGCGCTGTGCCGGGGAAGTGGAGACCAGTTCCTTAAAGAATTCACTCGACCGTGCTAAACTTGGTCCCCCCCCCCGAGCACCCTCCTCCCGTTGTTGGTTTACGTTTTGCTATTGTTAGGAGTTGCCAGGCATTTGGATCAGGCAAATGCCGCCCTAAATGGCCTTATGAGGGCTCCCCTCTTCTCCAAAGTCTTTTTTGCAAAAGTTTTAGACTTTCCTCTTGGTGATTTTCTAGACTGACCTGATGGGTTTCTCTCAGGAAAAAGTATAGCCAGTCGATTTACATCTTTTACTTTCCCTTTCCCCCCTCGTTTTTTGGGACACTGGACTTCCTTTTTTGCAGCGAGAGTTTTATAATCACCCCCGCTAAGTTGTGTCCGGGAGCTTAAATTTTTTCCAGCCAGCTGACGGAATCTGAACTGCTTCCTCCCTAAGGACTTCCATTTTCGCAGTTTCCCTCCCCCCCCCCCCCTCTTCTATACCGTTTCCAACCGAATTTGTTGGTGATTTCCGGATACCGATCGCACGGCAGGTTCGTAAGGACGACGGTGACCCCCCCCCTTTTTTGATCGTCGACTTTTTTCTGGTTTCCCCTGGCCTTTGACCTCCCCGTTTTTCCCGGTTTGGGGAGTTTGATTTATTTTTAGGGGAGTATACCCCCCCGGTATAGGAGGTGGTCGACGAAGGGCGGGGCGGGTCCCGTCTCATCGACGAGCGGCCATCTGGCTCACCGCCCATCCTTGGCCGAAACTAAGCCTCCTGCGAGGTCCACTCCCCTCGGGGGTCCGTAAGAGGGTGTACCCTTTTTTTCCAATGCCCGAAATCCCTACGTCGACGCAGCGGGCTCCACGTCTCCTTGTATTCCTTCTGAAGCTTCTTTCGGTTTTCTCCCTCCCCACCCTTTTCGCTCTCTTCACTTTGATCGCCCGTCACCCGGTTCTCGCGATGACTGTAAATCGCAGGAGTGACACTTTTGCTTCGGTCTTCCTTCCCTTGATCTTGATTTTTGCCTCTGAAGTTGCCACTTACCGGCTTCGTGATTCTTTCCCTGCCTGCATTTTTCCGTGCTCCCCCCACCCAAGTCGGTTAACCCCGTACGTGGTCAATCTGTTCTAGAGTAAGCGCGTTTCTCCTAGACCTCCTTATCAAGATCCTCGGTCGATCCCGACATTAGCCCCCCCACGGCGGTCGCACGCCTCGAGCAGGCCCTCTGACCCCCCTCCTCTCGCTACACTTTGACTAATCCCAAACCCGTTAGGCTCTTTCCACGTCTGTCGCGAACTTTCCTTGTGCGGCATACGTTTTTTCCCCAAGACCGCGTTGCGATAATGTGCAAGTGCCATTCCCCCATCCGTTCCCCGTTACCTTTTCCTTTTGGCGCCCTGACGTGCCGCTCCCTTTGCACCCGCGCGGTTCAATCTTAGCCGCTTCCTTTAACACACGGTACGACACGGGGCTGTCTTGGGAATCTGCGATCTTCTCCGTTTCCCTTTTTCTTTACATTCTAATCCTGGCTCTTTTCGGCGATTTACCCCATATCCCCCTTGGTGTATGCCCATGCGGACTTTCATGCGATACGCGATCGGTTCTCACGGTTAGTTTCGATTTGCCGGACTCCTGGCTCCTTCCGTGCAGTTTCCCTCCGAAGGTGGGATCTCGCGCGTGATCGTCTTGCGTGGCGACCCCGACGCTTTCCACGGTCCCCGCAGCCACGACTTCCCCTGTTTCCTTTTCGGGATTCCTTTTTTTCACGAGTTTGCCTCCCCTAGATCCCCCCAACTCTTGACGGACTTGCACCGCCAAGCCGTCCGTCAGATTCCTTGTTGGACGAGCTTCCTGAGCATGTTCCGCCCTTCCTGCCCCCGTCTGCTTCCGACAAAGGTTGGCTGCACCTTCTCCACGCGACCCGGTTATTTTCCCCCCCGTGGCTTCGGTTTCGTGCACCGTCTAGCTCCCCCCCCCCCCTTTCCCTCCATCACCCCCACCTTTCTCCTATAATTTTATTATTCGCGCGAATGCGCACGGTCGTTCCCCCCCCCCGGTCACATCGGTGTTGGTTTTGCGCGATCTCACGTCTCTCTCGTCACCTGCACCGTGTCCCACAATTTTCCTTTTTTCCGTTTTTTTGGTCCGTCCCCGTCGTTCTCTCCCTTGCGCGGTCAACATTTCCTAACCATGTCATGAAGATGTTCCATTCGCACCATCATCTGGTTTACCCAGGTCTTTGGTCTGATGTTTTCTTTTCTCTGACAACGTTCGTAGGCCTTTTTGGAGCTTAATTCGGTGCATAGTTGCAGTTGAGGTGGGATTTTATCTCCTTCCTTTTTTTTGAGGTCTTCCCCGACCTTCTTCGGAACCCTTGGCTCCCCCCCCCCCCGTTACCTGCAAACCGACATAGTAAGCTGACCCACACCTTTTCCACCTAATTCGGGTTCTGCGAAACCCGGCCAATAGATTGCCAGACTTGTTGGGGCCCACCATATAACATGGTTCCTCGTTACTTTTCCAAGTGATCGTACAGTCCCCCGCACGGGGCCTGCGGAGACGTTTGGGACACGGTCAGTTTTTCTTTTTGAATCGATTTCCCCGCGGAGGCACTTAGCCCCCCCCCCCTGCCGGACTCTCCCCCCTCCCCCCCCACCGCCCCTTGCCCCCATCTCACCCATTAGTCCCCCCCCCCTTCTACTGCGCGCCCCCTCCTTCCACCGCCCCACCCCCCCCCCCCGCCCCACCCTCCCCCCCCCCTTCTTCCCACCCCCACTCATCGACCCCCCCCACCCCCTCCTTCGATCCGCTCCCCATCCTTTCCTCCCCCCCCCATCCCACACTCCCCTGCGCCGGGACCCTACCCCCACCCCCTTCTTCTCGGCTTCCCCTGCTCCACGTGTGTCTATCCCCCCCTCTCTTTTCCCTTCCCACCCCACCTTTTCCCCCCCCCCCCAACCGCACCACGCCCCTTCTCTCCCCCCCCCCCCACCCAAAAACACACCACCACACACCCCCACCGCCCACACCAGCACCGACACAGAAACACCCACAACGAACAAGCAACCAAACACCCACACCAACCCGCACCCTGACCGCCCCAGCCCCTCCCCCCCCCCCCCCCCCCCCCCCCCCCCACCCGCCCCCCACCCCCCCCACCCCCCCCCCCCCCCCCCCCCCCCCCCCCCCCCCCCCCCCCCCCCCTCCCCCCCCCCCCCCCCCCACATCCCCCCACCCCCCCACCACCCCCCCACCCCCCACAACCCCCCCACCCACCCCCCCCCCCCCCACCAACCCACACCCTCACAGACCAAACAACACACACACACAACCACCCCACACACTCACCCCATCCCCCACCCAAACACACCCCACTCCCCCCTCCCCTCCCACACACGACCCCCCCCCACCCACCCACACCCCCCCCCCCCCCTCCCCCCCCCCCACACCCCCCCCCCCCACACCCCACACCACCCCCCCCCCCAACCCACCCCCCCCCCAACCCCCCCCCCCCCCCCCCGCCCCCCCCACCAGACCCCCCCCCCTACTCCACCAAACCCCCCCCAAGCCCCCAACCCCACAACCCCCCAACTCAGTCCGAACGCATCGCAGGAGGTTTCAGTCCGATCTGTAGACCGGTGGTTGTCCGCCTTCTTCATCGCTTTTGCTGCGGTGTTGGTGTCTTGGTTGGTTTTTTTGTTGTTCTTTTCTTTCCCCCCCCCTTTTGGGCAATGGCGGTGGATCTATTTCGCTTGGCGGTTACCTGTCCGAAGCTTTCATCCTTCTTCTGGAACAGGCGGCTCCTAGCCAGGAACACAACCCCCCCCCCTTTCCTGATTCTCGCGGGGCCTGTTTTTTTTCCGGCGGCTCACCGCCACCGACCGCTCCCTGCGAACCTCTACGGTCCCCCTTCACACATGCCCCAGCGACGCCTTGTTTTTCTCCTTTTCGTCCTTTTAGATCGATAATCCCCACGCCCCGGAGCCCCCGCCAGGGATTCTAGTGAATCGTTATTCGGTGCGGGTCCCGGTTTAGACCGTTCTATGCGTTACACCTTCTGCGCCTAAAGATCTTCACCTCAGCTGCAATCTTGTTGAGGCGAATGGAACCCCCTGGCAGTTTTTTGGTCCCGCAAGACTGGGCCTTTCGCGGCCCCCCTCCCTTCCCTCGAGCTGTGGCGCGATGTTGTTTTGACCGGAAGGTCTACGGAACACCTGGGTTCCCCCTTTTTCGAAGGGATCGGCGAGCTTGCAGTAAACTCGCAAAAGTGGAATTGGGTCGTTTTCGGTATAGCCCGTGTAGAGCGTTCTAGCGGGTCTTCTGTTAGTTTTTCGACTGGTCGAGCATCAAACTTGTTCTTCCCCTATTCCGATTCCCCTACTCTTTTTTTAAGTGATTTCAAGCCTGCGGAGACGTCATGCTGGTCGATGCCGCCGAGGTGCAAGGCGCGTAAGGTTTTCCAGCCGTCCTCCCCAGCATCTGCAAAGTTCGCACTGACTTTTCAGCTGCCAGCCCGTTTCCTTGTCTCCTTCACATTCCCCAAGGCCCCACATAGTAGTAGTTTCGCCTCCCATATCCTAATTCCTCGAACCCCCGGTGGTGTCCCCGGGGGGCGAGCAAGCCTGATGCTGCGTATCGGAACGTTGTTCGGTGACACGAAATTGGTTCCTTTTCAGACCTTGACGGCCCCCCGCTGCCTGCTGCCAGCGGCGACTTTCTTGTCCCGGGACTTGTCACCTGGGCCCCGAGTTTTTTTTGCCTTACGGCGGAGTGATCTTAGCTGCGCGTTCGGACCTGTGAGATTCACTCGATCCCTCCAAGTCCCTTCAGTCGTTTTATGTCGAAACCACCGCTCACCCTCAAGTGTGGTAGATCCTCCACTTACAAAAAACCGCGCTGGGCTAAGGCAGTCAGTCACTTCTTAATAAGTCTTTAAGCACCAGGCAAGCCTTATTTTCCTCCTTTTCTCAGTAGAGTGCCCTCCCCGTTTTTTTTGGAATGTTTCGTATACCCTTCTTCCTCCACCGACGCTGCAGTTCCCTCCGTCTTTCCGGCAGATGCGCCGCTGTTCTTCCCACGGTCGACGTCTGATTTACGCGTGTGATAGTACTGAATTAGGGCTTCCAAGAGCTCTTCCCCCCTTCCCATCTCTTCATTTTGTTTTCAGGGGCACACGTGTTTCCTGCTAGACTAGCGCGGCGAATACGTTTTTCGAACCACTTTCGAGCGTACAGTCTCTCCCCTCGAACTTTGATGCTGTCCCGAAAGCAGTTGATCCCCCTTCTCTTCCAGGGGAGTTTCCTAGGTTTTCCCCCCTAGGAAGTCACCGTTTTTTAAACGGCAAAGGCTTCCGCCCGCGGGTCCGGATCCCCTTCCCAGAAACCTGGCGTCTTCCATGGTTTGGCCTTCGGATATGCACCTTCGACTTCGATGCGGTGAAGTTCCCGTGTTTTTTGCAGTGACTTCTCCACGGCGTCGCGGCCGTCCGTTTTTGTTTTAGCTCGTAGCGCTCCAGGAGGGAGTACGACGATCGGGTGGTCCCCTCTTTAAGCTCTCTCGACCTTATGTCCCGCTTCGGCCCCGCCCCTCTCCTTCCCATACTAGAACGCACCGTCCAGTTAGCAGCGTTGTGTGCACAAGCCACTCGAACTTTTTCTCCTTTACTTTGACCCTAGGCAATTTTCTGCTCCTTGGGTCGGAGGGCGATGGTAGCGTTCACCCCCGGGTTTCTATCCCCCGAACCACGTCGAGACGCTTCCCTCTTCTCCACCCGGTTTTTCCCGTCGCCTGAACTACTCGCCAGGATGACACCGGGTTCCTGTCGGTGATTTCGTTTTCCCGTATGCCCTCCGGTTTCTCGATGATACTCTGCCGCTCCGTGGCCCCTCCCTGATGGGCTAATTCAACACTTTTCGCTTAAACCGTATTGGTTTGTTCTCGTTGACCAGACGGTAGTCGCCTTCGTCACTTCATTCTGGATTCCTTTGCGTCTTTTTTCAGTTTGCCACGGTTTCTGCAGAAGTAGCCCATCGCTACGGTTACAGTGCCTCTACAGTTGATACTCTCCTCCCATGGTGAGCGTTTTTCCTCCTCAATTACATTTTCCGGCTGCTTTTTCCTCCCCGGAGAACCAAGGTTGGCTTTTGTCCAGAGAGTCAGACCCGGCAGTTCACCCCTCTGTGGGCAGTAGCCACCCGCGGGGTTTTCCCGTGAGAATTTTGCCTCCCCTCCTCCTGGCCTGGCAAACGAGTGTTCCCATCGTTTTTTCTTCCTCAAGTACGACCTTTGATTCTCTGCAGTCTCGGCATTTTCTTAGCTGCAGCTAAAACTCCCTTCCTGTCCCTTGGGGTCAGAGAGCTGCAAATGGATCGCGTCTGTTTTTCGGATCGCTTCCGTTCGAAAGTATTCCTCCGCGTAGTGACGGTAAACTTGTGAAGGCCCCCTTTTCTTTCCTTCCCGCCCTCTCTTTTCCGATGCGTCGTCGGTGCGTTTTCCTCCCGCGAATTCGACCTCTTCCCGCGCTATTTTCCACCGGGTGATGCCTTGATCGAGCGAGGCCTTCCCCGTCGGTTCCCCGAACGCGAACCCGCTACTTGCCTTTCCTAGCCTGAGCGCTCCCGCGGAAGCGCTAATCTGCTTCCCCCCCTTCCAATTTGTAGCACCGAGATATTAATTGCGGAGTGTACCAGTTATTCCTTCTTTCTTCCTTTGACGGCAACGTCTCGATTTTTTTATATCTTTCTCTAATAAGTTTTCCTGGCAGAGGCCCCCCGGTAATGCCCCTTTTTTTCTTTTTGCGCGGATCATCCCCCTGGACTCCGCGCCGAGTCCTTTGCCTCGGGGTCCCCCCATCACTTTCACGTCTTTTTGGCAGTAGCCGTTGCCTTCCCCCAGGGACCACTGATGCATGCCTCTTTCTAACCCCCAATTTTACCCTTTCGAGCGGGTGGACACAAGTCTTTTCTTCACTCCCTTTCCTTTGGTGGTAGTTCCGTCCCCCTTCCTGTGTTTTTCAGGGTTGAATTCTTCAGTCGCAGACCCTGTGCTTTCCATATATATCACTACAGTTTGTGTTGAGAGAGATTTCTTCCGAACTACAACGCTTCTGGCCCAGGACGAGAGTTCTGCCTGACCTTACCACAAGCCAAACACCCGTTCCCCCCGCGGAGGTGATTAACCCCCCCCCTTTCCGGTGTCCACTGGTGTGATATGACCATTAGTTGTTCCGCCGAATGTTTCCTCCGGCGCCTTTTTTCACAGTTCCACGTTACACGAGGACGACGTCATTGTGGTTTTCGTCCTCGGGACTTTCTCGATATTCCCACCAATGTTTCGTGATGATGTCCCCCCACGTGTCGCATGCCGAGTTCTTCGCGGAGATAGTCCGACTTTCTTCTCCTCAAGATAGATCCCGATGTTGATAACTTTCGACAAGATACTGTTTCACTAGCTTAGAAGTTATCTCTTGGTTTGCCGTCTAACACTTTTTCGGCCTCCCGGATAAGTTTTTCTGGGGTATCGGCTTCTCAGAAGCTCTGATGCCCTTCGTGGTATATAGGATTGGTTTAAACTCCTTTTTTTGAAGAGGCGCCCCAAGGACCCGCGCGCTGAACCCACTCCCCCAGAATTGTGTTTTTTGGTGATGGTCGGATCGCGCCTGTCCTCGTCACTTTTCTCGGAGCGGAAAAGACGGAGATAGTACTTGGACACCTGGAGTACCTTCCCCCCAGATGGAGCTCTGGTCGGTCCATCTGTCCTGAGGCCTTCCTTGCCCCCCATCTGCGCCAAGGCGATCGCATGTCTCTCTTTGTTCGACAGTGACCCTCATTCTTAGTTTTTCGGTCTGTTCAGCCCGGCCTTTCCTCCTACACTTTTAATGATCGACTCGCCTCCCAGCCACGTAGGAGGCCGTGGCACCATTGGGCTGTGTTTTTTTCCATCGGATGGCTCCTCTCTTTTGTTCACCTTTCCGTCAGAGCCACAGGGTTCACGCTGTCGCTTCCGCCCCCCGCGGTGCCCAAGTTTTTCCCCCCCGGGGAACGGGCGCCATCTATCCCCCGCACGTGCGCCCACGAATTGCTTGGTCTTTCTTTCTCTCCCAAGTTAGAGCGTCTCGTGGGTTTCGGCCTTCCGCAGTGTAGTGAGCCTTTCGACAGTCAACTGAATTTATTCACGCCACAAGTTTCAGTGCCTCTTGATTCAGCGCTTGGTTTTTATTTTTCATTGAACCGTGTGACCAACCTCCGTTCCTTGGTTGTAAACCAGGGCGGCTTAGTAGCTCAGGGCAGATGCGAAATTCCATAAGCCTCCTCCCCGTCCCACGGGTTAAACAAGGGCCACAATTTTATTTCTACGCCCCAAAGAACTAACGCCGCCCTCTCCGCGTGTGGTTTTCGGATAGAGCCTTTTTTCCTGAAAGGTCTTGATGCTTCAGTTTGTCCTTGACCACCGACGGTGAGTCAGACTTTTTCTCCCCCAATACGTTCCCCACACCTTTGAGCTGTTTCCCGGAGTGACCTTCCCCTTTTCGGGCCCCCCTCCTCCGTTAAAGATTCCCCGTAGTTTTTTGTCTCCCTCGGGATTGGGTATTTGAGTGTTTCGTGACGCGTTCCCCTGGGCGATGTGCTCCGCTCGTTTTCGCTAGAACCGCCCCACAATTCGTTTCTTCCTCCCCCCTCCCCTCCCAAGTCTGTTGGTCGATACTTCCGCCCCCTCCGCACAACCCGCTTTCCCCGCTTTCCTTTTTTCTCCCACCCTCCCGCTATGTCTCCTCCCCTATCGCCGTGGGTGTCAAGCCTTACAGAGTGTGAGCTTCGCCGGCGATCCGGCAAGAGAGGGAAGCCTTTGGCCCGGGGTTTTTGGTGATCTTAGCCCCTAGGTGGCTCAGCTAAGCCTCTCCCAGCCAGGATTCCTTGGCTTTTCACGTCGACGTGATAATCGGTGAATTTTTGCTCGTGTCGGGTTTTTCTTCCTCGACACGTATCGCCTCCGCTCTGCCGGCTTCTTTTCCCCTTTTCCTCCTTTGAGCTGTTAACTTTAGGAGTCATAATCGCCCCCGCTCGATTGATCACGACGTAGAGCAGAGCTGCGCATCGTTTCTGTTTGAGCCCTCGCGACATGCAGATCTTACTTTTAGGTGCGCGTTCCTTCCGTCCGATTTTCCCCCCCCCCCCTCGGCCGGAAGCTTCCGACCCTTGCAGGTCTCCCTCGTACACGTAGGCGGCGCTGAGCGATTTTCCCCACTTGGTGTTTTTCTTTGATCGCTCGCCCTTCACGAGATGTGTAAGCTGATTGAATCCCCTAATTCGGGACTTTTTGGCAGTTTTTGGTTGGAGTATGCCCCCCCCCCACATCCAGTTCTTGTCCGAGGTGCGTAGGATCCCTATCCCACACCCCCCCTTTTTTGTCACAAGTTTCATTTCGCTCCTGCATCTGCTAAACGAGACTTCCCCACAGCGGCACGACCTTTCCCCTCTCTCGGTTTCACACACGCCATACTGTCTCTAACGAAACATCTCAATCGCGATTTCCTTTTTAGCAGGAGGCTCGGCGTGCTCTTCCAGTGGTCTTCGTTATAACCCGGCGGTCGGTACATTCCGAGATTTCGTCTGTCGTCCCCCTTTTTAAAAGTGATTCAAAAACACCTTCAAAGGAAGGATATTTGTTTAGTTTTTTTTAACTTCTTGCCTTCAGGTTCCAGCGTTCGGAGGACGTTCCGTAACCCCTGCTCCTGATCTTTCGAGGACCCTTGCCACCCAAGTAGGCCAGTCTTAGGTGTTTGCAATTGTTCACCTGATCCCACGAGAATCTGTACGCATCTTCGATTCCTGAACAACGTCGATTCGATGTCCTGCATCTTCTTTCGCTTGACCAGGTTCTACTCAGATCTTTGAGTACACATACAGAACCGCCCGACTGACTACCCTCAATCCGAGATAGTATTTTCACGTGTTTCCTCCCTTTTTCTGGTTGTTCCCTGTCCAGTTTTTTTTACGTGGACCGGCGCAGTGTGAACTTACCGGTGAACGTGCCCTCCCTCTTTGGTTATCGAAATACACCGCCGCGTGTTTTTGAGAAGAGGTCTACCCTTCCTCCGTCGCCTGCTCCTGGGTTCCCGCCCTTTTTTTCCCCCGGTCGACACGGGCTGTCGTCTGAAATCTGCGCCCTCGCCCGTTGTCGTCTTTCTTGTAGCGTCCTGCTTACGCACCTCCCTTGTGCTAATCTTGGAGGTGCTGTTGCGGCAAGGCGCTCTTGGGTGTCCCTTATCGGTTCGAGCAGATCACTCCCTTATCTAGTAATCCGGTTATGCCGCGTTCCGGTGTCTTCGAGTAGTCGTTCGTTCCTTGGTTTCTCCGCCACGCATTCGTCGACCCGGCGCTTCTCATAATTTGTATTGGGGTTGGAGATTTAAAGTGGCTCCCGCCAGACTACCGCCTACCCAGTTCATCTTCCAATGGCGCTGCTTTTCCGACGGCCTCCAAACGGCTGCCGGCAAGTTTTCCGCTGAACCGGTTTTTTTTGCGACCGTCGTGCCCCCATCCCTACGGATGCGTCTGACAGTTTTTTCCTTCCCTGATCTTTTTCCTTCCAATTGTTCAGGAGGAACTTTGACGAACAGGCTGGATTTGATCCCCCCCGTTTTCCTATCTTGCCGGTGGTGTGTTGCGAATCTGCTTTTCGCAGATTTTACAGGCTATCCTGGCAAGACCAAATCCCGCGTTTCGTTTAATAATCGCTGGTTGGAGATCGCAGCGTTCCCCCTCCCCACCCCCATCGTTCCCTTTGAAGTGGTCGTCCCATCCTCCCCACCCTTTCGTTTTGCGTCTGGCACCTCATTGGAAGTTTCTCTGACCCTTGATTCGTTTTGGTCTTCCCGGGTTTCTCTCTTTCCCTGGTTGGTGCGGCTCCCTTTTCTTGTTTTTCTAATGCGCTCACCGTAAGCTACGATCCCCCCCCTCTTGAGCCGACACTATCAGCTGAAAACCCCCTTTTTTTTCCCCTCCTCTCCCTGTTCGGTACGAACGTCCACACGCTGGCAGCCTCGTAGGTTTAACTTTCCTTTTCGCGGTTTATTCCGCGATAATCAACGAGCCGTTGGACCTTCCACCTCCCACTGACCGTGTGCGGCTCCTTTGGGTCCTCGCTTCGGTTGCGGGTTCGTCGAGATTTTCTGAAACCGGCGCGCCTTGTCGAGCCATCTTGCTTGACGTTTTTTTCTGTAGCAGTCGGAGACGTTTTTACCGCGCTCTAGACGAAACGATCTATCGTGATCCTTTTGGCTAAGGCAGCCTCTGAAGACATGTTGCACCGCGATTCCGTCCCTTTGTGAGCCCTGTCGGTCTTATCCATTAGCTGTCTTCGGGTCTAAGCCCAGGGTTATTGGCTTTATCCCATTTGGGTGCACGTCTGGTCCAGCGATTGAGTTCGCATCTGCGGGCCACCCCTTTGCGGACATTTCGAAGCCCACTCACCGAGTCGTATGCCTGTTTGTCGGCGCTGTAGCCCCCTCCCCCCCTCCCGCCCCAAGCGGCGAGATCGCTTTTTTTCAACAGCGGACGACCAGTGTACATCGTCCCCCCCCCCTTCGTCCCCCCCCCCCCCCCGTCCTCTTCGTTGAATCTTCGATCTCTGTCACCGTCTCTCCCCCTAGCTCCCTTTCCTTAGCAGTTCGCCAGCTTTCGGGACGGTCAATTTTTTTTTGTGCGGGAATCGTCTCTGTTTGCCACCCCTCTCAGCGCCCCACCCTACGATCGAGATCGAGACCCAGCCCGGCGGGGTGAATTTTTGACACGCCGGCTGTTGTGTTGACTCTTTTCTGGGGATCGACCGGCGTCTCCCTTTCCCCTCTTCCAAGGCGTAAATGGCTCTCCCGAGTTTTTGGTGTGCCTGTGTTGGTCCCGGCTTCTCCCCCTTTTTGACCTCTCTCTTTTTCCCCTTCCCTCTCCCTTGCATGCCTTGATCGCCAGGCCGTCCCCCCTCATCGACGCCCCGAGTTTTCGCCAATGGGTTTTTTTGGGGATCATTTCTTGCGCCGACCCGAACCGGTTTCGTCCTCTTCATCGATCGCGAGAAGCACTTCTATTTCCTTTTCTCTTGGGGACGTCTGATGCAGTAGTATGTCCCTTCTGTTTAGGTGACCACCTGGTACTGTAACCTCCCCGGTGTTTCTTCGTGCGCCGCACAGATGTGGGAACATTATACCCAGAGATCCAGCCGTTGGGTACTTTCCTAATGGACTTTTGCGCGACACTATACGTCAGCTCCCGGTTCCTCCTGGCGCTTACTTTTATCGCGCGGAGACGTTTTGCCTCTGTTGTTTCTCTGTCCTGATGCCTTATTCTTGTGAGAAAGCCGTGCCCCACACCCATCCGGCAACACCGATAATAAGGGTGAATGCCTCTTCCTTGTTCTCGGTTTTTAGGCCAATCTGGGTAACATATGATTTACGGAGCTTTTTACAGGAGAGGTCTAGGCGTATTTTTTGTGACGATTTGTCAGCTTGCTTCAAGGTCATGTCGGTACCGCCCTTTCTAATGGACACCTCTTTCCCCCGAAGGGATGTACTCAAACCCGAACTTCAGCCCCCCCCACCCCCCGCGTGGGCCCGCTGCCCGTGTCTCTTACGGTCCACGGCACTTCATCAAACATCGTCGTGAATACCCTCTCTTCAAGTTTGACCTGCGACGCGTCGCCCCTGTTTCTTCCCCCCCTTTTCGTTTTTCTTTTCTCCGTTGACCGGGGTCCTCGTGCTTTCATGTTTTGTCCCGCGCGCACATGGTCTCGCACCCGCGTCCCCTGAAGAGATTTGTTTTCACCAGGTTGGATATACGTTTACGTTGCTTTCCCTTCCTCCTTTTTTTTCATCTCGTGAACCTTGCGCGCTTTCGAGAAGGGACTCCCCGGTGCCCCTCTTCTTTCCCTCGGTGTTATTTTGGAATTAATGCGAACCAATACGTGAATCTTCATAAGGGTCGCACAGACCGCCCCCTGTTGTCTCCGCTGTCTCTTTTCTCTGATTGGGAGACCATAGCGGAACTGACAATGAGCCATATTTCCCTTCCCCCTTCCTGGATCATTGTCCCCACAAGACTTTCGGGAAGGATTACGAACAGGTTGTTCTACGTTTACCGACACGACGGGGCCCCCTTGTCGATTTTTGCCCCAACTTGGTGCGGCCTGACGCACTCCTTACCTCGATTGTTTCCTCTCCTTGGGCCTTACTCGCGGCTCCTTCCTGGTCGATTCAACATCCTTCTGCAGGCGTTGGTCGTCTTTCCTTGGTGTTTCCCACCCTTTAGGGGAGCGGCCGCATCGTCACCGCCTCGACCTTGCTCCTACCATCCCAGTTGCTTATTTCCTTGGGGCAGTCGCGGTGGACATTTGAACTCTCCCCTCGCGTCGACTCCTTTCCCCGCAGAGGCAGCTCCAGGGGCCGGAGGCTTCAAGGGGATCAGGTTTTTACCGCAACCGCGTTTTCGCCAGCCCCTTTTTCCTCGCCTCTTCTTTCAAAACGGTCTCCCCTGTCGCTGTCACGAGTTGGGAGGCTTATTACGAGTTCTGGTTTTTGGTGAAGTTGGTTTGCGCTGCGAGGTTTCCCATTGCCTGCAGATTTTCTTTCGGCAGCAACCCCGTCGGTTTACACCCCGTTCCTATTTGAGGTAGGCCCCCTCAGATCAGTCTCCCCCTGACAGTGCGTATGCGATGCCTTGCTCTCCCCCCTGTTAGCGCTTCCCGTAAGTTTCGGCCGCGTCTCCGCCCCTTCATAACGATCTACTAGCCTAGCAGATCTCATGCGGGCCACGTGTGGCTACCCGGCCGGCTCGGAGGACAACGTTGTTTTTCCCCCCCCGCTTTCCTCCTGTTTCTACCTTTCCCGTTGCACACCCCAACGCCATCTTTTGGGGCTCCCGTGGCAGAGACCTTTTTTTTTCGACACCGTTCTCTTTCTCCCCAAAAGCCTTTTCTTTCATGTGCCTGCACACCCGGTACGACACCTTGTTGCTTCGCTTTCGGGCCATCTTCGACTCTAGATTGCGCTGCTCGGATGTACGCTCCATTCGCCTCTTACATACAGGAACATTTTCGGTCCAGTTCGAATCAGCACTTAGTCGTTCCCCCCTTTTCGATTTAATATTTCTGTTTCTCTCTCTGCATTCCGCGCTTCTTGATGGGTTTATTTCCCTCAATGGTGGTCCACGCTGCGCTCGTCTTTGGGGTTACCGCCTTCGGAACCTTTGCCTAAGAACCCTCTGGGTTGGTGAATGGTGATTTTGGGGACCGAAAGCAGCCCCCCCCCTTTCCTTTCGGAGTTGCCCCCCCATCCTTCCTTTTCCACCGCTAGAAGTTTTTTGGACGTCCCTCCCCTCCGCGCTATCCCCCCCTGCCCGACAGCGATAGCCCGTCTCTCTACGGCTCCCGTCGCTGAAGTCCACAGTGCATACTTTTTCGGTCACGGTGCCTTGAACCTCCCTCCCGTGTCTTCTCATCGGAGTTCTTTTCTTTCGCCCGTCCACGCTGCCATTTCCAGTTTGACTTTGTTTCCCTCCTTA
>Ga0179593_1448966_pt1 | contig 15737 bp, 16 predicted proteins | sample CZODoug2_1_08_16_FD_185931 | JGI IMG/M metagenome (GOLD analysis project Ga0179593, IMG submission 185931) | Vadose zone soil fungal communities from Angelo Coast Range Reserve, California, USA - CZODoug2_1_08_16fungal (PacBio error correction) | ecosystem: Environmental > Terrestrial > Soil >... | reverse complement strand
ACGTCTCGTGACTCCCTTTACCCTCTTTTCATTCCCTCCGAGGGTGTACTAGATCGGACCTGCCTTTCTTTCCCCCTTTCTCTTTCGGCTTTTCCTGAGTCATATGCTATGATTCCTTTGACTTGGCCCCCGTGTTTTTTTAGTTGCCCCCTCCCCAATCCGCTTTTTCCGCGTTGTTAATCGTTGGTATAGGAATACATGGGAGGAGTTGCTCATCTTCTTCCCCAGTCCTAGACGTGCACGTGTACCCCCTTCACTAGCAGTCCGCACGACAGCCCCTTCTTTAGTACATCGCCGCAAAGACCTTTTTTCGTGTTAAGCCCTACTGATGCTTATGCGTTTTGTCAGGGTCGACATGTCCCAGTGGCCTCCCCCGCCCCTTCCAGGCCCCTTGATTTCGCCTATTTCCCTTTGCACCGAATAAGACATTCTCCCCGAGGTCCCCCTGCCTCCGGCGATGTTCTTGGACCATTTCTTCGAAGTGCGTTCACCCCGCTCTGCTGCGTTGCGTCTTTTGCAAGGTCCAAGGACCGGTTGGTTTTTTCTTTTCCATCTCTTTAGCTTCCTGCTCCTGCAAGCTCAGTTTCACCGCTTATTGGTCAAAACCGTGCTTTCTCCTCGAATTGTCTTGTCTTTCGGTGCCACGCTGTGACGGCTCACCTCCTTCCCCCCCCTTTTCCAGGTTTCTTTGTTTCACATCTTTATTGCACGCAGAGTCTAAGTCTTGCCTTTTTTTTCCCAGGATTCGAGGAACCTATTTCCCCCCCGGGAGAGCAACACCGATAATTCCTGTAAAGTTTCTCCAACGTGAAGGGGGATTACTTGCCCCCTCCTGTTTGAACTGATGGTCAGACTCTTTTCGAGAGATTTGAGTTCTTTTCTTTCCCTGGTCGGGTTAAGCGCGGTAGTTTTTCTTCTGTCAGGACTCCCAGTAAAAACTCGCCAGTTCCTTCCCCTTTCCACTAAAGGCCCTCTTTTTTTTTCCTCCAGGAGTATCTTTTCCGCGCCCTTGTAGTTTTCCCTCCCTTGTAGGACGAGGAAACGTAAGAATTTTGCTTAGAACTTCGTCCCTTTGGAAATCACCGCCAGTTTTTCTGTGCGTTGGTTTTTTTGTGGGGGCCGGCTCTTTCGCTTTTTCCCTTTAGTCGCTGAGTGGAAGTTAATGTCGGCCCATTTTGTCCTTTTTGAGAACTTTGCTAAGTCATTCCTTTTTTTTTATTTGCGTTTCCCCTTTTTCTCGTTTGTCATTTCCTCTCTTCATTTCATTTTGAGAAATGAACCCCACCCCCTTCGGCGTCTTTTCGAGCCATAGGCTTCGGTGGTTTTCGGATTGTCTTCGATCCCTTATTCCTTTTCCCCCCCCCAAGCGACCCTTCTTGCGGCGGCAGGTTCTCTGGTCCCCCCCAGCCACCGCCAACTCTTACAGAATGCCTTTCCTCTCACAAGTCTGACAAGTCGAGTTTTTTCTTTTTTTGTCCCCCTTCGATTGGAGCCGATTTTTTTTAAGCTTGGAGCCTGGCGAGTATGTCGTACGCTTAAGAACCGTCGGTCTTTTCTTTTTTTTTAGTGCCCGAGTTTGCCTGTTCTCTATATTAAGAATTTTGACGCCGCCCTCTGCTATCGAAAAACCAATCCCTGAGGTGGTCCCATAGTCCTATCTCGCCCCACTCCCCCCCCTCATTATTGACAATAGGTTGGCCCACTGGTTCCTTTCCCCCTTCTCCCCTTTAATTGGGTCGCCGTCTTGAGGTTTTTTTTCCCCGTTGTCTTTCTCTTTGCCCGTTTCTTTTTTTTTCCCCCGGCTTGTCTGTGTTCAATAGAACGTCCAGAGTTAGGTGCTTGCCCGCTCTCTCCGTTTAGTCACGACACGTGGTATTGTTTTTTTCCTAACAGCTTCTTGAGCCGCTTGTTTGCCACCCCTTCCTCTTTGGTCAACCTTCAACTTTTTTTTTGCACCCCCATGTTCTTCTTTCCTTATTTTTACCGTTTCCTGAGAATCACACCTTCTTCCAGTACTCCCACCTATGGACGTTTTCCCGAATATCGCCAGCTTTTCCCTCCTTTTCGACTCGACTGGGTACCTAAACATCCTCGTGGGTCTGGGGTTCCTTTTTCCAAAGCTTTCCGTGTGCCTCTAGATTATCGCATGCGCGTTCCCTTTGAATGCGACCCTATCGCTCCCCCCCTTGGAAAGCTTCTGCGTTCACCCCCAAACTCCCGAGTACTCTGTGGTCCCTCCTTTCTCTGATGGTGTGTCCCTTTATGTCGGATTTCTCTGTTTAATTGGGGGCACGTGCGGTGGTTTTTTTTCTTCTAGAAATCACGGTAGCCTCGCCTACTTTGATACAAAGATGTGGTTTCTCCCCTTTCCCATCTCGGCTGGGGGGATTTTGTATCTTACTTGGTCGCCGTGTTCCCATAGGACTATCGGCTGCCAGAGGCTCGAAGATCCCGGCAGAATTCGCTTTTTCGGTTCCTTGGCGTTTGAAGCCCCCCTTCTTTCCCAGCGTATTCTTCGTGAATATCCTATTTCTTTGTGTGGGAGGATAAGCAATTTTTCGCTTTCCCTCTCGAATTGGCTTACCCGACAATTTCCTTCGCTTTTCTCCTTTTCAAACCTTTTTCCGTTCTTTTCTCTTTGATGGAAGTCTTTCCGCTGTCTCGGGAGATCCTTTTTACCACGGCGATGAAAAACCCCAGAGTTGCGACATCTCTCTTCGGAAGCCCAGGTGTATCATTCGTTGGTATTTGGATTCTTTTTTTTTTGCCTGGAATATTCGTCCCAGTAACGCCCTTTCCCCCTTCCAGGGTAAAGCGCGTCGTCCACGCTTCTTTTTTCTTCCAGCGATCACCATTTGATTAGACTTCCCTATTGGGGGGTTTCCCCGTTGTCGTGTTAGACCCTCCCTGCTTTTACTTTGTGTCAAATGACGATCTCGGTTTCCTCCCCTTTCGCGTTCCGGCTTCATAGCTACATGCCGAGCCATGCACCCTACTTCCCCATGGTCTCCTTTTTTCAGCCCGCGATGTTATTTTCTTCCAGCGTGCTTCCCCTAATGTCTTTTGTCGTTGCAAGGTAAAAGTATTTGTTTTTTCTTTCTTTAACTCTCCTGGTTTTTCCGGTTGAAGGCCCGTTGCTCCCCTTTTTCTCAACGGTATTGGCCACGAGTCGCGAGTCATCTGTCGGTGTGCTGGCTTTTCATCGGCACCGTGGGGACGGACTTTTTTTCCCCCCCCCCTTTTTTAAGTGTCTCCCCCCCCCTAGCGATATTCCTGTTTCGGGCCCTCTTCCCCCCCCGATTGGTGTGGGGTTTTTTTTTTGTGTGGTTATGGGGGTTGTGTGTTTTTTTTTGGGGTTGCTTCCAGCATTCTCCCACATCCAAAGAAGACAAATTTTTCGATTAGAAGACACAACGTCCACCCCCTCCCTTCAACCATATCCTCCTAGTAACAGTTTTCTCTGTTATTACATTTGACAAGTTCCTTCTTTCCAAGACGTCGTGGAGTTTCTCCTTCCGCTTGAGACGTAGATTTTTTTCCTCTACCCGGTGCGGCTTCTTTATGTTTTCCCCTGCCCAACCGGGTCTTCCCCATCTCAAGGTTGACCGACGGGGCTGGAAGAGTTTTTTCGTCCTTTTGTATCCCGCGCCCTGCGTTTCCATCGCTTTCCCCGGGGTCGACGCGGGAATTTTTTTTGCTCAGACCTTTTTTTTCTTTGGGCCCCGTCTTTTTTCGTTCCCGTTGAATGGTCGTGGTGGGGCCTTCCTCCTTTTCCTTCCTAGCTCCTAGGTAGTTTTTTCTTTACTAATGGTTTGGACTCCTCCTTTTTTTTCTTAACGCATATGGCTACGCACCCGGTCAACGGCCCTTGTGTCTCTTCTTTCCTCCTCCCGTTTTTTTTTTTTAGAGACTGTTTTGACAAACGCCCCCATTTCTTCCCTTTTTTTGACTATTGGTTTTTTCAGGTGGCGGAGTCTTGTTTTTCCCCCCTCCACGTACGCGTTCCTACCTGAGCCGCGGCAGCGCTCTCGCGTTTTCCCCCCACATGACCATTGCCCCCATCACATGAGATTTCCCCTTTTCTAATGACGAAACCCTGTTGACGAGTTCGCTTGGTTTCCCGGATTTTTGATTGAAACGAAAGGGGTCGACGATTTCCCCTCGGTAGGGGCCCTGCTTCCGCCCTTTTCGGGAGGGATTCTGGTTCAGTTCCCTTTTTTTCTTTTGTCTGGTTCGAAAGAAGCTCGTCCAGTGTATCCTGAAAAACCCCTGAGGTGTTCGGGTCTAAATAGTTCTCTTCCCCCACGGACGAGCTGGGACCCATCAGGTTCCCCTTATTGTGTCCTCTCCCCAGAAGTTTGATCTTGTTTTGACTTTGCCTTGTTGGTGTTGTTTTTTCTTTTTCTCTTTTTGTTTAATGTCATCTCTCAATTTTTTTTTCCCCTTCCTTGTATTAGGCGGGTGCGATCTCTTCCCAAGGTCTACACCTTTTGTAGTTTGCGTCACTCTTTTCCCCGATGAGCTACCAGTTGTTATTTTTTTTTTCTTTCTTTGCTCGGACTGCCCCCCCCCACTGTTGAACCCCATACCATAGTTTTTCTCTCCCCCCTTTATTCCTTTGATTCCATCCGCTTTAACAGGCGATTTTAATACCTTCCCCAACCATGTACTATTGCCGTTTTTTTTCTCTCATAGCCGTTTTTCCTTCCTCTCTTAAATGGCTCTAAATTTTTTTTTTCCCTTTTTTTTGATATGGTCGCCCTCTTCTTTTTGATTGGCAGGAGATTAAGAGGTTCCCAGCTGCTAGCTTTGACTTTCCTTTTTTTCCGATAGCACTCACCCCCCCCTTTCCCTTTTCGTTGAACAAGAAAACGAACCGTAGCTTTTTTGGTAACTAAGTCCGCGATGGTGTATCCGGCGCTTTCCTGATCCCCTCAGTGTCAAGACGTCCGTTCCTTTCTTCGGTCCTGTAGATTGAGAAGGTCCCCCCCCCCTCCAGGTATGACCCCTGCCAACCCGTTTTTTTCCTTTTTTCGGTACGACCATCCGCTTTCAAGGGTTTTCATCGACCTCTTTACGTTTTTTCACCATAAAGAGGACGCTTCCAGGATGGCCAGAGTTTCTAGTTTACAAGGCAGAAATTTTTCTTTCCGAGCGAAAACTTTTTTTTTGGAGCATCCTTCTTTCAACCGCTTTTTATCTTCCCCTGAAGAGATATCCCCCTCGTTCTCTTCTCTACGCTGTACTCCCTTTGGATGCCCCGCAATCAGTTTTTTTCCCCCTCAATAGGCCTTTTTCCTGTTCTGTTCCTTCTCCCTGAGGCAGGGCAGGTCTTAGAGTCCGCTGTGGTTTCTTTTTCCCTCTTGCCCGAACCGGCGCGTACGCACGTGACCCCTCCGGCGATCGTGATTCGACGAAGAATCCTGGTCTTTTTTCCCTTTTTTATCGATTACTTTTTTTTTTGTTCTTCTTCCCAAACCGAGACGGTTCCCGCACGTTATCCTTTTGTTCGACACGTAAGACGTCGCTCATTTTTTCCTTTCCTATAACACACCATCGATATGAATTCCCGCCCCCTTTCCTGGTCGGTCTCCGAGACCTGCCTGGTCCATTTCATTTCTTCTTTCAGACTTCAATTTTTGTTCTGTAGGCCTTCTTGATTTGATATTTCGTTCACGTCCTAATTTTTTTTCTACCAACGTCTCCATGTTATTTGGACTCCCCCCCTTTCATTTTTGCTTCAACCCCCCGCTCCCTCTGATTATATGGGCACTCCCTGGGGAAATGTTGGTTGGTCCGGACCCTTTCTTTTGGTTTAGCAGTTTTAATTATTTTTTTTCTGCCCCTTTTTTCCATCGTTGAAAGATGTATTTCCCCAGTCGCTTGAGTCACCTCCCGCTTGCCGTGTGCTCATCGGCACAGATATTTTGGCACCGGCCCCCCATACAAATTTTCTGTTAACCGCTTTCTCGTCACGCCGGACAAGACTCTGGCCTATTGAACTTTCTGCCCCCCCCTGACCCCCCTTGACAGAGAGTCCCCGCCCCCTCCTCCAGTCCCCAGATCTCTAAGTTCCAAGTCTGGAGGATCTTCCCTTACGTATTTTTCCCTCTTGTTTCCAGACATAGTCGTGGGAGTTTGGCTTTTCTTCTAGACCGACTTTCTCACCTCACTTGTGGTTTTCTCCCTGAGAGGTAGACGGGTCTGAACCTTCCTTCAAACTCGCAAACTGTTTTTTTCCCTCCGGGGCTGGAAAGATTTACTAATTTTTTTTCCCCCGGAAAATGTCTGTTCCCTCTCAGGGTCGTTTCCCGACTTTCCAGAAGCGCCCATCCCTTTGGCTTCTCGTGTCCCCTTCTGAAACTTCACTTCTTTTGCCAGTTTTTTTGGTGGTGGTGGTTCGATTGTTTTTTTTCCTCTATGAAGAGGATAATCAGTTCTTTTCAGTCGCGTTGGTTCTATGGGCTTTTCCCCTTGACCGGCCGAAGCCTATTTTATCAGGTTTCCTCTCCGAATTTTGCGTTTGCCTTTTCATCCTCTTTGTTTTTGTGATCTTCCCCCTATCAAGCGGCGTCTTTATGTGCCATAGGGCTTTCAAGGTCGCCTTGCGTCTTTTATCCATTAGAACTACTACCTTCTCTGAGCGGCAGGCGTTTTTTTCTCTGGGCACCACCATAATCAAATCCCTGATTTTTCTTTCCTTTTGACGTAACACATTGAAGCCCAATTTATTCTCTTTTCCTTCCTTCTTCCCCAGGATTTTCGCGATTGTCCTTTTTTTTTTTCTTACTTCTCTCGATCCACGTTTCGTTTTCTTTTTTCTTTCGGGGTCAGTTCATCTCTTCCTGGAAGCGCTATGGTTTACAGTCCGTGGCGCAGATCGAAAACAACCTCTTTTTTTTCAATAGCCGCCTTGACAAAAATAAAATCTTGCTTATGGTCCCCCCCTCGGGTCAGGAGGATTGTAAAAATTCCCCTCCTTCAAGCTTACTCCTCCTGTTTTCGTTGCGGTGTGTCTTCTCTTCTTCGGTTAATTTTGGTTTATCTCCCAGAAAACCCCCTCGTGAAATGGCCTCCCTTCCTTTGTCGATAGCGATTCTAGGACACCGTTTCCTTTTGGGTTTCCTGCCGCCTTCCACAGGTTGGCGATGTGTTCACCTTTTTTGCCCTATCCCACCTTGAAATATGGTACTGCCGCATGTTTTGTTTTTTCCCCTACCATCGTTTTTCAAATCTGTTTCCCCCACCTCCCATACACCCACCCGTTCCTTAGTTCAACACTAGATGTAACATGACCCCCTTTTCCCCCCCGTAATTTGTGCCTTTCCCCTTCTCTCCTTCCTTTGGTGCACTGGTCTTTCTTTTTTCCCCCCCTCTAACAGCCCCGCCGTTTTTCGCCGTTTCCCTGTCCTTTCTGGCTAGGCCCCTGTTCCTCCTTTCAACAAGAATCTTCCCTTCGTTTGCCATGTCGGGACGAGTCCCCCTACTTCCCAGTGGCAGCAGGGGCTACACCTACCAACGACTCCCGAGTAGTAATCGCGGTCCCCTTTTTTTTTGGGTTAGCGGCTTGTCGGACGCTTCGTTTTCTTCCGTTTAAAACGACGGCGGTTTTTTTTTTTCGGGCTGAAGATGAGAGTACGCACCATACCCTAGAGTGACCACCCGTTCCCACTTATTCAGGCGTTCAATCCTCGCTCCTTTTAGTGATAGAGTGGTCGCTCTTTTTTTCGCAACAGCGGACTCTTCATGTCTGAGCCGTTTAACCTCACCTCTCCTTCACCGCGCCCCGGAATTTGCGGGTCTCCCTTTCCCAGCCGTAGTTGCACCGTTTTCTCGCTTTCTCTATCTGTTCCTCTCCGTGTTTAGAGAGTTAATCCTTTTTTTCTTTTCATACGGTTGTGACCGCAGTGGGCTCCCGTTTCCCGTGTAATCTCCAGGAAATTTCTGCCTCTGAACGTCTTCTGGAGCTCTGGCAGCCTAGTCTTTTTTTTTTGAATGAACGTCTCCCGTTTTCTGCTGCGATGACCCCCACTAACTCGGGCGCTATTTTCTTCGCGAGCCGAATCCAATGATGTTGCCATGAGGCCCCCTGGTTTTTTCTTGTCTAAGCCCGATGGCCGCACGTGCCACGCGACGTTCACCTTTTTACAGCGCACCCACCAACTTTTTTCTTTCATTAAGCCGCCGATACGATCGGGAGTTTTTCTTCCTTCAGCCATGGCCACGTTTTGTCCCCTTCTAGGGGACTTCAACCTGCTTCGTTTTTCCCTTCCGTTCTGCTATCTTAAATGCGAGCTGCCCTCCCTACATGCCTCCGCTGTAGCCACGGCGAGGGACGTTCCATTCCCTTGCGTTCAAACGCGCGATGATTTTGTGCTTTGTCCACCCCCTGACCTTTTTTTCTGGTCATGTCTTTTCTTTACGGATTATTCCCTGCACAGGATCCATTGTGCTCTCCTTCGTCTTGGCAACCCTTGCTTTTTAGTAATGCGTTCTTCACGGCCGCGTGACGAGGGCCTTCCCATACTTTGTCTTCCCAGTCAATTATCATTTACGCGCTTTTTTCCTTTTACGGTGGTTGCTACAGAAGCCCTTTCCCACCGGAATTTTGAAGACCCTCCCCTCTCGGACCCCCCCGACTGAAGTCCCCCTCTGACTTTCGCGTCGCCCTCCTGGATTAAATTTTCTTCCTGCGTTCTTCTTTTCTCCCTTTGTCTGGACGTTTGGATCCCTACCTAGTGGCATTGAGCTGAGCTTCGTGTTTCGATAGAGCCGTAGACTTCCTGCCTAGAGCCTTCAAGCCCCCCCTTAGTTTATCCCATCGCCCCTTTCTTTTTGGAAGCTGGCCGACATAATCGTGCGTCCCGCCGTCGTTTAATAGCGACCATCCTTTTTTCCTACGTTCCAACGGAAGCGAATGCCCTTCTTGGGAAAAGACTCTCATTTTTAGGGTGGCTGCAGGCGTGGTGTTTCTTTACTTTCTCCCGGTTTTAATAGGCTTTTCTCTAATTTTCTCCCGCCCATGGACGACGCATTGTATTTCCCCCGGTTACCCCTCCGTCCGATTGTTATTTGTCTCGATCTCTTTTTTTTTCTTCTAGAAACAAACGCATTCCCTTTTTATTGTCCCGTACCATAGTCCGGCCCTTTTAGGACGCGGATCCCCTTCATTAAAGACGCGCTAGAAGACGACGGCGGCGCTTATAACACAGTCAGGCACATCACAATTGACAGAAGTGACGTTTCAATTCTCCCCCCCTTTTTAAGCCGGCGAGTCGCTTTGTCATAGAATGGGGGTCGGCCCTCTCCCCCCTCCTTTTGCGCGGAGATAAGAAAGAGTTGTTTTCACCTTCGGTCTTTCTTTTTTTGAGTTTCTGTGAGTCGCTAGGTCCAATCCTCTTACCGCCTTCCAACCCCCCCTCCTCCAGGTTAGGTCGTATCAAACTTCCCGCTATCGCCCACTCCACGATAATTTTTTCATGGATTGTCAGTAATCCGCCCTTTGGGCGACTGTACTAAAGCTGATTGGGGTTGTTGCCCTTTGTTGTCTGCTCGCCGTTGTCCTCCTTTAGCGTTATCTGTGTCCCCCCCCCGTAGAAGGTCTCTTTTTTCGCCGATTGATTTATTTTCGTCGCAAATTTTTATTGTAATGCCGTGCAACCCTCCGTCCAAAGCAGGTTTGCCTTCTTTTCTTTTCTGGAGCACCGACAGCATCCAGGCGAAGCAAAATCTTGCCACTGTTTTACTCGTTCACTAGTCTCCCTATTCCTTTTCTTCAATACCTTGAATTTTTTCCAATTAGATACATGACCAGCCCCCAAATGTCCTTTCCTTTCTTCTTCCGACGTCATAGCAGGGTGTCCCAAACTTGGCGATCGAATGGTCCCCCCCAATCTCCACCTTGGGGTTGACGCCGTCCTTCTTCTTATGGACGGTGCATGTGCTTTGCTTTTCGATATGCAATCAAGCAGTCCCCCTTTTTTTCTCTCGATGATATCGATGGGAACAAAGTTTGCAATCTTTTCGGTTAACACGACCAAGACTCCTGCGTTCCTTCTTTTTGTCCCTCCCCGGAATTATTCACCTCTTTTTTTTTTGCGCTTTTCTCTGAGCGGCGATTCCCCTTATAGAGTTGGCCCTTTCCGTCTAAGTTAATGGACGATTTCTGTACCAGGTACTCGGTTGCTCCCCCCCCTCCTTATCCGCATTGGTTCAGTGCGTCCGAATCAGCGCTGACGCCCCTTTTTTTTTGAGGAGTTTTTTCTTAGCTGTAAGTTTGGTCTGTCCTCCCCTGGGAACCCAGGCTGCCAGACCTTCCGACTTTAACTCAAGGCGAAATTTCTCAGACACGCGCCACGGGAATTTGCGTGTTCCCCATTTATGTTCGCTTTTTTGATTCTTTTTCCTCCGACTTGTTGGTTTCTAGAGATACTCTTCCCTTTTTGCCACTCGGTGGTACGAAGTGGTTCCCTAATCCCTCGACTCGTTCCAATTTTCCTTCCTTTCTTTTGAGGCTCTGGCCAGCTGTCCTTTCCCTTTTTATTTTTTCCATGAATTAACCACCCTTTTTTTTCGATCAACCTCCCCAGTTTTCCCCTTTTTCCCTTCAGCCGTCACATCTGTTTTTCCTTCGTATTCACTGGGCGGTTTTTGACTTTCCTTCCCCCCGACGGCTGTGCCACCTTTGCGAACTTTTCGACTTTTCGTCAGACGCCTCCTAACCCTCGCTTGCGGAATCGCCGCCAAAGAACTTCGTTTTTTTTTCTTTTTTTGGCACTGTGACCCCTGAGAGTTCCGTCGACCATGCCAAACTTTTGCCTGCATTTCTTATCGACACGCGAGGCCCCTAATAAGTATTACGAGGTCTCACGGTTCAATCATAGTTCTTTCGTTCACCCCCTTTTTTCTTAGGGTTATCGGTTAATTTAACCCTTTTCTTTCATTATATTGTTATAGGAAGCCCCCATTCCCAGTCTTAACGCGGTATTGGTAAAACTTCGTTTAGGCGAGTCCCCCCTCGGTGCGTTCTGTGGAGCTCCCCGTGCGGCGGCCTTATGAACCAATACCGTTTTCTTTTATACTAAGTGCAACATGTTTTTTGGCCATTCCGAGTGGTTGATACATTCCCCTGAGCCCCCAAAACCCCTGAGCAATCCTTTCCCCACCGACACGAAGTCACCATCCTCTTTTTCTTAGTTAAAGCGTCCCAGTCCTTTGATTTACATTTGCCCTCGCGTTTGTGAACCTTTTGGTCCCCTCCTTTATGGAGTTTCGATTTTTTTTCTCCCTCCGATACATCAGTTTTTTTTGGTTCGTCTTTCCTTTTTTTCAACCAAGCGACTCCTTGTCACCCTAACTGACACCATCCCCGACGAGATGGACCTTTTTTTTTCCATACTTCGTTTCTTCCGCTGTTTTTAAATCGCGCCCAGTGGTGCGCGCACTTTTTTTTTTTCGACGCGAATTCCTGCTTAGAAGGGTTCGTCGGTCTTTTTTTAAAATGTTGTCTCAAGTGGGAAGGTTGGCCCTGTCGATGTTTGTTCATGTCCTTCCATTCGCTGCTCCTGTACGGTTTCCGTTTTTCATTTCAATGGGATCCGAAGACCCCATCCTCTTCGACCTGGCGAAGACTATGTTCTCCCTGTTACCATTCCGCCGAATTTGTTTCTTAATCCTCCTCCGTTGTTTTGTGTCTTTTAGATTCAACGATCATTTTTCTTGGTAGACTTTGCGTAGCCCGTCCCCTTAGTTCGCAGAGGATTTCGATTTTTTCCCCTCCAACCTTCGTCACCCATATATGAGAGAGGGAAGGTCTCTGTTGGCCCCAGCTCCCCATGGCCAACGCACCCACCCTTTGCGACAGCCTTTTCTTTTCCGAATGAAACACCCCATTGAATCCCCCAGGCGAGTTTCGTTCCGTTTTTTTTCCCAGGTATTTCGCGATTTTTACCCTTTTTTGTAGAGTATTTTGACCGACCGTCTGCGTTACCGCCACGTTCTTTCTTTTTTCGTTTCCCCCTCTTTTGACGGTGCAGTCTCCTTCTCCAGCCGTTCCCCCTCCCCCCCCCCCGCCCGAAAAACAAGACTCATGCTCGCCTTTTTCACAATAGCCGTCTCTTTCCCCCCCTTACTCCTGTACCCAGGTTTCAAGGGCTTCACACCCTTAGTTGTGGCGACGATTACTACTTCTTCTTTTTTCTTTGGTAGGTTGTATTCTCTTTTTTCCTTTTTCATCCTTTCCTTTGTAGCCCCCCCTCGGAAATGGCGAGGTCTAGGCTTTCTTATTTTCCCATTGAACGGTAGTTTATTGACCTTTTCATGAAATTTTCCGTCGTCACAGCTTGTCCGATGAGCCAAGTTCTCCCCCCTTCTCCCTGCACAGCGACTGCACCCCGCACTTTTCCATCATCGTATCGCTCACCCCCCTGTTCCTCCTTCGTCCGCTCCACCAGGATCTTTCACTTTTTCTCCCCTGTTGACCTGCCGGACTTTTCCGAATCCTCTCTGGGTCCCGCTTTTTCCCTCCTTGAATTCCCTATACATCTTCCTGCGCGGTTGGAGATCCATTTAGCCCTAATTTGACGGGCATGGCTCGGCAGTTTGTATCCCCCTTCCTGAACGCTTGCTGGACATGTCTGTCCCTATGACCTCTGTTAAACCCTTTCCTTTTCCGTTTTTATAACAACGACCCCCCCCGAGTATAAGGCGCGAATTAATATCACTTCGTTCCGGCTCATGGCGGCTTCGGCTTCAGGAACCCCTTCTTTCCGCGGTGGTTGTAGCTTTCGCGGCGTTAACTGGTTGATCCTCCGGTTCTTTTTACCCCAACAAGTTTTACAAACCTGCATTGGCCGTCTTCCTTTAAAGCTGGGTTTTGTCATCGACTGCTTCGTGTCTGCCATTTCCCTCAGCTTCTCTTCCGGATGCACAGCGCCTTTTGCTCTTTTCACTCAAAGGTCCAAACTCCTTCCTTCGAGTTCACCTCCCGAAAAACTTCGTGACTTGTTTTTGGTCCCCGTTATAGTGCCCCGTTTTAGTGCGTACTTTCCTCCTCTTTTTTTTTTGTATAAGCACTCGTGATCTTTTTTCACCTCACGGTTGTTACCTCCTTTTGGCTTCCCAGTCCCCCCCCCCTTGTTTTTTTTACTCGATCCGGCTTTTTCGCCTTTTTTTCCCCCAAAGGGAGTTTCTTGAGCCTGGCCGTCTGGCCTGTCGGAATGAATTGTAAGAACACCTGTCCCTTTATGACAACATCACCCAGGTTTTTCTTTTTGTTTTTTTTTAAAGCGATGATGCGGTCACCTCATCCCCTTTTCTTAGTTGGTCGCGGCATACCTTTGGTTTTTTCTATACGTCCAGCTCCGGATTGCCGATTCCCCTTTTTCGACACTTACGAAGCTTCTGTTAGCATAACCACACATCGGCTGTCTAGTCTTTTTCTCCGCAAATACTGGGAGTCGTGTCTTTGTTACCCCTCTGGCCCCTTTCCCTTCTAGGTCGGTCTCATGTATTGTTGGCGCCGTTTTTTCCCCCTTCTCTTGCGATAGTACACTGCAGAGAATGCCCCCTCGTTACATGGGCTACTGGTCTCCTGTCATCTTTTTTCTCGGGAATTCCCATTTCCTCTCTCCCTTTTCGATGATTCGTTCTTCCTGCACCTTTTTTGACAGGTTGGTCTTTTTCCTTTCCTAAGTGCCATGCACCTGTATGGTTTGTTTTGGGGGTGGTGTTTGCTCCCCCTTCAAGGTTTGCTTGAAACGGATGTGTTCAAAACAGTGGTTGGACTTCCCTTCTTCCCTCTGTCGGTGATCCTTCTGTGTTGTCTACCCCTGCCGGGCTTTTCAACGGTTCTGATACTAAAGTGCCCCTATAGTCTTTCAAGTCCTCTGGCCCCCTTTCTATGGTGGCTACCCGGTTCTCACCCCCCCCTCCCCCGTTGACGACGGGCTTAGAGGGGACAAACCCACGAAGTAACCCCAGCTCCTCCACCGTGTCGCCCATACTGCCGGTTCCTTCCGCGTTGAACTTGACTTTGCAGATCGCGTTTAGTTTGGCCCTATTCGGGCATTGGGTCCCTCCCTTATCAGGGTGTTTTTTTTTCGATCTTTGGTGCCTGCTCTTTTGCCAACCTTAGCGCCCCCCTCACTCTTTCCACGACCTAAGGGTCCGACGGGTGTTTGCGTGGACCTCACTCTCCGCCCCCTTTCGTGCACCACACCTTCGATCCGCGGTTTCCCTGAGGGCCGTGTTCTTCAGACATTTTTTCTTCTGTCCCCAGTGCACCTTTCTTCGGTTTTTTTTTGCGTTTTTGGTCCCATGAACTGCGCGTCTTTTTCTTTGTCTTTTGTTGGCATTCTTCCGACAGACCCCCTTCGCTTCCTCGAAGCCTATGGCCGTTCCCCTACCAGACGCCGTCCCTTTCTTTTCTCTCCTCCTCCTCACTCCTTTTTGTTCTCGATGCCCCCCCGGCTGTAATGACATATGTCCCTTCTCACTATTCTTCTTCCCGGATGTTTTTTTATACCCTTTATCCCCTAAAATCGCGCCCCCTTCCGCTTCTGAGGCGTTTTCCCACCACCATGAACATGCCGTCCCCGTGCCTCCACGACAGAATTGACTTCCGCCATGTATGAACCGGTCTCTGCCTTCCTCTCTGAACAGGATTTCGCCCCTCAACCAGTGGGTTTGATGATCCCTCTGCCTTTGTAGGGCCCCTTTTTTAAGTAGGTGCAGAGGCGGCTTTTTTACCCTCTAGTTTGGAATGTCATCTCTATGGTTCCTCCCTCCCGCAGACGACTCTATCGCCAAACTGACCACATTCTGTTTTCTTCTTCTCTTCCCAGTAACGAAATCTCCCACCCGATTCAGGCCCCATCCTTTTTTCCTTGCGCTTTCAAATGTCCTCCCCTCCCCGTCGGGAGCAGTCCTGTACACTTTTATTGACTTTCTTTTTATTTTCCTGTTTTTTTCATTTTCTGGTTACGGTCAATAATTAACCCCTTTTTTTTTCTCCCTGAGTCGCCGGGCGTGCCGATCTCCGTTTATAACGACACCTGGTTATTGGCTTCTTTCGTCCCACTCTTGTATTTCTCCAACCCCCCTCCTTTGCACTAGAGACCTTACACACCCTTTTGTGACATAACATCGTTACCTCTCACCCTATTGTGCTTACATAAAGTTCTCCCATTTCCAAACCCCCTTAGCCTTTCTGACAGACCACCTTCCTTTAGGACGACTGACTCACCAGCGGGCACTTCGCCCTCCAAATTTTCCTCCTATACCCCGACGTGGCGACCCGGTTTCCACCCTTAGTATGGACCTTTTTTGGCTGGTCGTTTCTATATCCCCCCTGCATGGGAAAGAGCCCGCGCCTATCAGATTGACTCACACTTAGTTCTTATAAAACTCCTCCCTTTAGTAATCTTTTTTGGCGGAATTCATCTCCTTGTGTGGTTATCAGCTTTGGAGCCTTTGCAGTCCTTTTCATAGTGAACGATGAGGCAGGTTTCCTTTTGTCTTCAAGCCCCAGGTATCTAGCCTTACCAACTCCTTTTTTATTAGTTTCCTCCCCCACCCTAGGGCGTTTGAGTTGTCATATACCTCTTCAAGTTTTCTTCCCTCTCACCTCCCCCCCCTTTCCAGGATGCGTATCCCCCCTCCAGCTTTTCCAACTCTCGAGTACCGTGCGGTCACCGTTCATTTTCCCCTTGGAACAGCTCTGAGTTCCCCCCCCTCGT
>Ga0179593_1148558_pt1 | contig 15737 bp, 12 predicted proteins | sample CZODoug2_1_08_16_FD_185931 | JGI IMG/M metagenome (GOLD analysis project Ga0179593, IMG submission 185931) | Vadose zone soil fungal communities from Angelo Coast Range Reserve, California, USA - CZODoug2_1_08_16fungal (PacBio error correction) | ecosystem: Environmental > Terrestrial > Soil >... | reverse complement strand
CTGATTTTTCTCCCTCGTTCTCAGGGGTACAGTCGGTTCCCCCTCCCACCCCCTTTTAGCGCTACGAGGACCCATATTCGCATGAGTGTTCGAAGGCTATTCTGAGGCCTTGACTTTCCTGTGAAAGGCAGAGTCCTCTGTGACGTTCCGGCTGCTTTTCCCTCCGGCCCCCCCTTGACGGAACCCCCCTACTCTTCAATGGATCACCACCGCTCCATGGTATGTCTCCTCTTCCTATGAACTTAAAAATGCGGAAAGATGCGTCTTCCGCTCATCAATACCAAGGCTTTCCGGCTACCTTTTCGGCGTGGCTTTACGAACCCTCTTTGGGTTTGAGCTTTCATTGATTTCGGGTGCTTGTCTGACCCCAATCTCCCAGTCTGAAGTGGACCTTCATCATTATCCTCCCCTTTGATTTTCCCCAGCACCCTTCAATGGACGAGAGTAAGTACTCTTTCCCTTTTCACCTCCTTCACCTGTTAATAATGCTCATGTTCCTTTACGCGCTTCCACAAGAGCCGAGCCTTCAGCGTCCCCTTGATTGTTGCCCCTTATGTTCAATCGTTATAGATTGCTGGAAGACCCTTAATAAGCTGAACCTGCTTTTTGGTTCAGCTGGCCGTTAGGTTCCCCTTTTTTCACCCAAGTCGTTCGTCCTCTGACCAGACGCTTCAAGCCTTCGCCGGCCCCGCCTTGACCAGTGTAGTACCCTTACTTTCCGAGGAAACCCCACCCCACCCCCCGGAACTTTGAACGTTCGTACAGCTCGTTTGACAAGACTCGACCCCCACCCGACACATGCACTTTTTGGTCGTTTGTGCTTTTTTCTGCCCGTCCCTCGACCTAACCCGTTTTTTTTGGGACCACTACTCGTTTTCACCCCCCTTTTCGAGCAGCGGTCTTTCTAGAGTGCCTTTATTTTCGGCATTCCTATTGGACCTTATACGTTCAAGTCAAGTGAACCTCTGTTTACTTTTTTTCAGGTTCCCCCACGCTTGAGGTCCCAGACTGCAAGTTTTGAGGTTTGCATTTTTTTTCTGTTTCCCTCTCGTGAATCCCTGGATGTAATCATTGTGTTTCCATCACTCTTTGTCTGTAATTCTTTCAATGTTTTTCCCTTCAACTTTCTTGTTCTTAAGAGAAGAAACCCTCTAGACGTACCTCGCCGCATCCCACTGTAGTTTTTCTTCTCTCCCTGTTTTTCCGCAAGCCTCCAATACTGCTCGTAAGGCCCGGTTCTATGGTATGTTTAGAAAGACCCAGTTCGAAAAGAGCGAACTTCAAATGTCAATGCAGCTTCCCCTCCTGGATTCGTCAGCCAGAAAGGTCCTTCTCCGCTTTCAGGAGCATCCTCGGTGTCAAAGTTTTGGTGGATCAGGTTTGGCCCCCTTCCCTGCTTGAACGCAGACTGAGGAGAATTAGCCCGCCCCCCCCTGGACGAAGGGTGGCCTCTTATCTTTTTGCGCTCCCTCCCCCCTCCGCCCCACGTAACCGGAGACTTAATAAAATCTTGCCTTTAGGATTTTTTCGAGAAGCAGGCTTATGCTATTCTGTGTTGTCCCGTGAGCTAATGAGACCCAATGTCCGTCCTTTTTGCACTTCCATAACGGTCTATCGCCCTTTTCAGGCCTATATTTGGTCCTACCTTTAATCCTCCCCGATTTAAGTCCCCTACTAGTTTTGGACCTCCCGAAGTCGGAGTTGTGAAAGGAGAAGGTGTTTCGCTTTTACGTCTTCAGGACCCCTTGGCTTCCCTTCCTTTTCCCCCCCCTGCCCCCTCTTCAGCCCGCAAGCTGTCCTTTAAGGGAGTCTCCAGTATTGTTTCTTTTGGAAGCGGATAAGGAACGAATTCCCCCTCGTCGGATCGCTGACCCCTCTTTATTTCGGCGTCCCCTTGAGGACTTCGTACCAGTGATCGATTCCCTCCGGATGCAAAGTCGAAATATTTCCTCGGAACTAGGTGCTGATAACTCACCGATTCTGTTTTGTCGCCGCAGCGTAGGTTTTCCTGTTTCCCCTTTGAGTTCCATTCGCTGTGGACAGGCCCCAGTCTCAAGGTAACCTCACGCCACTGAGACCTCCATGAGCCACCAGTCCCTTTACTCCGTCGCCTAACCGCGGCACCTGTCGATATCAGTTTGACATTGTGAGGACCTTTCTCTCCCCCTTCCTGATCTCTCCCGCAATCTGCGACTCGGCGCTCGTCCCAGGGCGTGCGTTTGTCTTGTGCCGGTTTTTTTTGTTGTCAGGGTTTCTTATAGATTCCCCCCCCCGGTACCTACAGGGAAGAGGATGAGAGATTTTTTCTTCGTCGATTCATACGGTCGCATGACTTCCCACCTTCACGACCCTTTCGAACCTACATTCCACTGTTTTCTCAGGCATCTGCATGAGACGTTAGGCCTCTATTCATGGTCTCCTTATTTCCCTTCCCATATGCAGCACTACCGTCCCTTTGAATTTGAGGCCAGTCCTTGGTAGAAGGCTGGGAGGCATCCTTTCCTGACTAAGGAGCCGTTACCTTCATGATCTCGACCCCTTTATTTCCTCTGTTTTTTTTTTTGTGAGAGATCCTTTTGACTAAACGTTCTCCTTCTGTTGGTTGATGCTCCATCTTCTACCACCCCCGGTATTTCCCGTCCCTTTAAGGTGAGGAGATTTGCGGTTTTATGAAAGGGTGTCTAATGCCCCTGAGGAAACTCTCACGTTGCAGCTGCCGGACCCCCCCCGACTGAAGATTTTGTCTTCGAGCGACTTTGTAGATTCATCGGCTAGTATTCCCCTGAACTACACAACGTTATTAATCCTCTTCTCTACTTCGTTTATTCGTCATTCGCGCCCTTAAAATACAAATCACTGCCCCCCCCCTCCTCGCAGCTCCCTGTCGAGCGGCGTGTGCGTCCCTTCCTCTCTTTCATCCCCCCGTAAGAGAAGGTCTCCCCCACCTTTCCTGCAAGCGCAGTGGATTTGTGAGGCCTTCTCCCACAACGGGTGGAATGAATGCTTGCATGTTGAGTTTAGATCGTTTTTAAAGCGACTGTCTTTCCGTAGGGCGATCAGTCTTTGCCGCCACCTCGACAGACTTTACCTTTGACGTTGCTCCCCCGCACCCCTAGTCCGAGCCCCTCTCGGCCTTTTTTTTCTATCAATCGAGCTTACTTGGACCCCCCGTCCCCCATTTGGTCGCCGAAAATCAATATTTGAGCCCCCCTCTCCCCCTGGCTGAGGGACGCGGCCATTCAACAGGCTTTCCACCCCCCCCTTCTATCGTCAGTTTTGGCTCAGTTGGTCCTGTTGTATACAGTCGGTCTTTCTCCAATGTTATTCCCATGACGGTAGCAATAGAACCCCTTTCGGCACAGCGGCGCGGAGTTAACATCTCGTTGTCCTTTGTCCCTTCTCTCTTGAAATTTTTCCTGCCTGCCTTTCTCTCTTTCTTAAGGCAAGGCAGCCGGTCAGGTGCCTACCTTCTCTCGACTTCCCTACACGCCTGCGAAAATAGCATTCCCCTCGCTCGACGAGAATCTATGAATATTTTTTTCGTTTTACGTGGTTTTTTCTGCGCCCCCTTTCCCGACATCTAGAAGGTCCCCAACCCAAACTTTCCCCCCCCCTTTGCTTGAAGTTTTGCGCTGCTGCGTTTTCAATTGTTCCGGTCTCCCTTTCGGCGTCTATCAACCAACAACACGTTTTTCTCTCCTGATGCAATCTGAAGCGGCGCAGATGGCTTCCTTCCTCCTCCTACTGAGTGTGATTGACTATGTTTTCGTTCCCGGGCGCGCTTCGACTGGGTATTTCGACAAAAATAGCCATGCCTTAACGCTCTCGTCCCACTTTCCTTCCCCGACACGGAACCATTTCTCCCACTAGTTTTTTCGTTTCTTCGCGTGATGTTTTTCCCAGTGCTGTGAAGATAACGTCCATGCTTTCCCCTTGTAAGGAATCACTGCTGCCCTAGGGACTTTTTTTCCCCCCCATAGCTAAAGCAGGGCTTAATAGAGGGCCCCCCTACAACGGAATGCACCCCATCCGTGACTGTTTTTTTTGTATCCGCCCCCTTTTGAAGTCCCCCTCACTTAAAACACCTGCACAGGGTCCGGGACTGATCGTTCCCCTACTGAATCCATCCCCCCCTCACGAACGCCATATATCCCCCCCTCCTGCTAGCTAAAGAAAGTGATGTTTTTCCCTCTTCTTTCCCCCCCCCTGACCTTTTTCTTTGGCACGCCATGAATCCAAGTCGCACCGACCAAATTTGCTGTTTACCCCCCCTTTTGGTTTGGCTTAGATGTTCGTTTTTTCCCGAGCTTCGGAAGAACTTTTCAGTCTTTGACCGGTGTTTGTTGTTCAGGCCTTTTCCCACTTTTTTCTTCGTCGCCAGGAAAATTCTCCTGTATCTGATTCAGCCTTTTTTGTGCCCGTTTCCTGTTTCCCACCATAGGAAATCGACCCACACACACGAGCAAGTGTTCATTTTCTTTCCTTTCAGCACGCGATCCCCCACCGTTTTTTTTTTACTTTCTGAAACGGCCCCTTTTTTCTTTGCCCGCTCTTTTCTTGTGGAGCTTCAGGCCCCCTTCTCGTCGGCAGTCGAAGAATCTCCCCCCTAGCCGATCTCGTCATTTTTTCTTTTTTTTTTGCCTCTCCGTACCATAGTGTGCTGTTATCATCCCTGACCGCCTCTCCGGTTTTCGCGGTCGGCTACCGCCCCACGCCTCTGATTTCCCGCCTCCAAAAACCCACTTTCTTGGAGAGGGATCTACCTGCCTCCTTTATTTTTCGGTCCTTCCTTGTTTCTTATGAGCGGAAGCGCGCTGTTCTCCATGGGTTGTAGGAGAACACCTGATTACATCGCATGGAAGAGGGGTATAAAGAGTCGGCTTTTTTGGAAAAGGCCCTTTTCCTCGCCTTCTTACCCTCCTCCGTCCTCCGCCTGAACCCTTTCCACTTTTCACACCCTTCCCGGCCAAGCCCGAACTTCCACGAAGATACTCAATGGAGCCCGTCAGTCGTTTATCGCTACTTGATTTCGTCTCCGCTTACAGCCCGATCTGCTGTCATGTCTTCCCATACTTTTCCTAGACCATCCCATTTGTTGTTGTTTTCTAGGAGCCCCTCCGGATCCAGAAGGGTTGGCCAGTCTCTCGCCATCAAAGTCTCGATACGGAGTCTCCCGTCTTTTTCCTCCTGGGCAGCTGTAAGTGGATTTCGTGTACCCCTGTGACGGGCCGGTTTTCTGAAGGCTTGTCCCTTATCCGGAGTCCCCCTCCGCACACTGCCGTTCCCACCCCTTTTTTCTGGCATCCCCCAGCTTCCGGATGGTAAGAAATTCCGCCCAATTACGGGCAATTCGAGTTTTCCTTAAAAACCAGTTTATGACCTTCCTTACGGCGGAGTCGTCTGATCCCCCCCCCATCTTTTGTTTTGGAGTTGTTTTCAAAAGGAGCTTTCTTGTTATGGTCGCCGTCTTCCCTCCCCCCTCCTTAGTCGGCCACTTTTCTTTTCCCTAAAACTCTGGCGGAGAGTGACCCCAACTACCGAACTATTATTTCGTCTATGGCCTACCCTTTTGATCCTGCTCCTGTTTGCTTGACAAGCTCCCCCCCCCCCCAAGCGAACGAGCTTTCCCTAGAACAGTCTGTATGGAAAGTATTAGTAATCTTGCTTTCTTTCTCACTTTCCTTACCCCCGAGATGAACCGCTCGCTGTTGTGTGGTCAGCTTTCCGATTGTTTCCACGTTTTCCACAGCGGATATCATAGTCTGAAAGTACTCGGAAGCCGTTTACCCCTTGCGCCTTTCGCCAGGTAGTCAGCGACTTATGAGCCCCCCCCCTTCCCAAACTGAAAAGTTCCTTTTCCCCTCTCCATTGTTTCCAAGCCAGCTCACAACCCCCTCCTCCAAACTTTTTGGGTCCCTGTGAGTTCTTCCCCTTCGTCCCCCTCCAGTTTCGGGTTTGGGTCCCTCTTTCAAAACCTTCTTAGAGTGATTCTTTCCGGTTTCTTCGTGAGGGATGTCCATTTGACTAGGACCCCCTCTTCCCCCACAGGTACCCCCAGACTCCATTAGTTACTATGTTGGAATTCCCTTTTCCAAGCGCTGCTGCCCACAGACCCAGGGTTGGACAGCCCCCAAGTTCACGGGCTTGAGGGCATTCTGTATTAGTTTTATATAGTGAATCAATGCATATTGGGCAACCCCCCCGAGCCTTTTCGTGATGAGTCTTCTTAAGATTTAGCCCGCTTGTTCTTTCCTCCCCCCGCCCTCTTCTCCACTCAGCCGCACTTTCCTATTGTTTTCTGAGATTCGTTGTTCCGTCATCCTCCCCCCATTTTATCGCGTAAGGAAAGTTCCCCTCTTTGGTTCGACATACACATTCCGAAGCGCGCCTTCCACCAGTGGCTTCCACGATAAATAGAGTTAGGCCCGCAATTCTGATGCGGCCCTCAATTTTGCTTCCCATTCTCAAGGGCCAAAGTTGGTGTTTTTTTGCTCCCCCGCAGATAGAAGTAAATTGTCCTTTCCACAGACCTCTTTCCCCTTATTCACTCCCAACTTTTCTAGTTGTGTCCCTTTCTATAGGTCCTGTCGCCGCACTCCTACCAAAAAGTAACAGCGAGAATCCCCCCCTTTTTCTCAGTGTCGTCTAGCAGCGCCGTATTCCCTCCGCTTTTTTGGTCCGTTCTTTCTTTTCAGTATGGCCCCCTTTCCCGATACTGGACCCAATTAGTTACCCTTCTTCTCGAAGGCATTTCAGAGTGTCCCACCCTGTCCGTCCTCAGAAGCCCGTTCCACGTCCACAGAATTTTTTTCTAAGGTCGCTTCCGTAGCCAAGTGTTCGATTTTTTCTCTTCAGTAACAATGTTCTCCATCCACTGGTCCCCCGGCCACAACTGCGATGCATGACTCTTAATTCAGGTTTCTTTCCTCCACTAGGTCTTTATGCTCGTCCCCAGCGCTGATCGAGACCCCCTCTTTCTTTTCGACCACCCCCTTTGTAACTTTGGTACCAGTATATCTTTCTTGACTTCATTCAGTCGCGTACCTGTACCTTTCTCTCGCTCAACTTTTAGTTGTGAGCAAGCCCCTCTTCTTTGTGTTAGCGCGGCTTTCGTTCCGTTGGCTTCCACTGGCTCCGAGCCATTGTCCTAAAGACAGTCGCGCCCCGGACCTCCGTTCCTACATGCAAGACTTCATCGACCCTTTTCTAATTTGAAGCTCACCGCGGCCTGCGCCCTTTTCCCCTTTTTTCCCCTTTGTGAGTACCCTTTTTTAAGCGTCTCCTCCTGCGACGCGGCGCTCGACAGGGCTGAGTCTTTTCTCCTTCCCCGTTGGGTTGTTCGGGTTTTGCTGAATGCCGCTTCCCTTTCCGAGGAAGAGTTGAGAACGTTTTAGTTCGTCCCGTCCCTACCCGTGTCGAATGAATCTACACCTTGTTTATGCGCTTCCCTACTTCATGTTGCTTTTTCCCTGCTTAAAAAGGAAGATGCCTCGCTTCCTGCCCCACCGGATGGCAGACACATGGCCCAAATTCCGGCCTTGTCAGAATTCTTAGTTTCTTTACCGTTTTTCTTCCTATTGTATCCCTTTGTTCCTCCGCCGGAGAGACAGTTTCCGACATTTTTTCTTCCATCCGTGGTTGTTGTTGAGCTTTCTTCTCAACCCACTTCTCCTTTGACAAAGATGCCTCACCCTATTCCTAACCCCCAACTTTCGGACAGAATTTCGGAGCCGGACTTTTCTATGCCTGCTTCGGGGTTATCCTCCCCTTCCCGTTAACCTATCCTTCTGCAGGCCAAATCACTGGGCTTTTTTTCGCATTTGTTGTCGATTACATTCGTCCTGCCTTATCCTAAGAAATAAAAACGTTTTCCCTCATGTACTCTTAGACGTTTGACTTTTTTCATTTCGCGCAGACCTTAAAAACCGTTCCTTTCCACCCCCTTGCCTCCTTTCAGTCGAGCGAAGCGGAGCAGATTAGACGACTCTCTTTAAGAGCCCTTTTCTCACACACCTTACCAACGTTCAGGCCCTCTTTTACGCGGTTAGGCATCTGATTCAACTGGTGACTCCTGTGCATGGAGTCGGCGCGTTGTCCCTTTACGCGTCCTGTTCTGCAGGCCGATCGGCATTGTAGAACCCCTTCGGAAGAGCCGGTATCAGTCTCGTTGTCCCGTGATCGCAGCGTTAGAGCGAAATGCTACCCTCGGCCTTTGCAGAAGCGTCAATCGATTCTTGGTCACCACGGTCTCACGGTGTTCGTGAACATCATATTTTCGACGATCTTCTTGGATTGGCCCCCCCCCCCCCCCCCCCCACTGAAACATATTCTCGGTCCCCCCTCCCTGACTTTCTTCGTTGCATCGATTGTTTAGGTTTACATTTTTCTGATTACAAGGTTAATGAAGATGTCTCCAATCGAAACATTTCCTGTCCCCCAGTTCCCCGGCTTCCCCAAAGTCCTTTTCCTTGTTCCTTGCATGAGTTGTCACCTGCATTTCTTCACTAGCTGTTGGCTAGTCCCTTGATGGAGGCAAAGGAAAGTCGCGTCTTGTTTTCCTCCCCCGTTTCACCTGTCCAAACCAGAGTCCCCTCATCCTTTCTTAATCGCTACACGGCCCCTTCCCCCCCCGATTTGGATTCTCATGGTTAAGTGTTTTCTTGAATGCGGCGCCATGACCTACTTTCTTCCACATTCGCCCCCCCATTCTTCCTCCGGACGCCGCTTGACTTTTCCCATCACCGGATACTTCGCCTGCGGAATCAACCAAAACGTTCCCCCCTTCTAAGGATGCAATCAGAATAGTGCCTTGCAGCGCGTTTGTCTCTGTATATCGTTAATACGAGACTGTTTACAGGCTACCTTTCCCGCCCCTGTTGGTATCCCGACCCACACCCTGATGCCTACTAGAATCTGCGCTAGGAAAACGACAACGGAAGAAATGCCCCCCCTAGCGTTGCGTGCGGCGCGTGAAGGTTTCTATATTTTTCTCCCCTTGCCTTTTTCATACATCTGAACTCCTCTTCCCTCCTTGATTGCTTGTGAGTTCCCAATGCTGACCCCAGCTGGATTCACTAGAAGGGTACAACTACCCACGGGACTGCACTCCAACCCTTTTGACTGTGCTTTTGGGATCGCAAGCGCTTTCAAACTTGCCCTCCCCCCCCCCACATTTTCCCTTTTGATTCCCTTGTACATTTCCTTCTGAAATCAACACGTCCCCCCTCCCCCTTTTCCGGTTTCCCGCTCAGACCCGCCGTAATTCTTTTTCCCGCGAGTATTTACCCCCACCAGACCAATTTGAGTTCTCTCAGTTCTCACGCGCACCGACCACCCTTCTTTTTTTTTTTTCTCACCCTTTCTTAGAAATCGTGGGTTGGGTGTGTGTTGGGGGCGGTTTGGTTGGGTGGTGTTGTTTTGTTTTTTTTGGTTCTGTTTTGTGTTTGTAAATTTTTTCTTCTTTTTTTCTGCTGGTTACTTTATTTTCTTTTTTTAAATTTTTCCCTTCTCTTTTCTCTTTTGTTCTTCGTGTGATTAGGTATATTTAGTTTTTTTGCTTTTTTCTATTTTGTTTTTTTTCTATTTTTTCTTGGAGTTTGAAACTTTTTATTCTTTTTTTTCTGTTGTTTTTGTTTTTGTGTCGAATTTTTTGTCTTTTTGGTGTGTTGGGTTTTGGTGTTTTATTTTTTTTTTTTTTTTTTTTTTTTTTTTTTTTGTTCTTTTTTTTTTTTTTTTTTTTTTTTTGTTTTTTTTTTGTTTGTGTTTTTCTTATTTTCTTTTTTTTTTTTTGTTTTTTTTTTTTCCTTTTTTTTGCTTTCTCTTGTTTTTAACCCGAGCTGTTCGAAGTACCTTCTTTCGTTGGAACGTTTGTTGTTTTGTCCTCAGGAAAGCGAGTGACCACCTTGTCGGACGCCGTCCACGGAAGGATTTTCCCTCGTATGCTATATGATCCTAAGCTTTTCGTCCTGACCCCCATCCGTACATCGTCCCCCCCCACCCCCTGAGCAGGTTCATCTGGATAAGGTTCCCTTTACGCGATCAAATCTTGCTCTTTTCCCCCGTGGCTCCTTCAGATCGGCGCTTGTGTGGCGTCCCCTCAACCCAGGATCTTCTGAAGTAGACTAAGATGCCCGCAGAAGATCTCTTCTTAGTGGGGGCTCTCCGCCAGTTTTCTGTCGTACGTAATCCATTCACACGCCCCCTCCCTTTTTAGCTTTCCCTTTGAGAACGAACAAGTTCCCCCCCGCCTTCCCGTTTTTGCTCCACAAACCACCTCTCTTGGTTGCGTATCTCCGAAGACGGTCCCCCCCCGGTCCTTTCCTGGTATTGATGAGCGGAAGGTTTCCGTTCCCCCTGGGGTTTTTTTTTTTGTTTGTGGAGGAGGGCAAAATTTAGTACCCCCCCCCAGCTGTCCCTCGTTGTCCGGAGAGGAGTGTCATTCGTTTTTCCGAGGTACTCGCCGGAGGACGTAAATCCGTACGTTCCGATGCCCGTCACCTGCGTACCCATCCCACGGAGCCCATTCCTGCCCTTCAGACTACTCAACTGGCGACGCGTACTTATTCGCTACGATTCCTAGCCGCTTACCCAGTCGTGCTAAGGTTGACTAGATTTTTCCTCACTGTTTTGTTTGTTCCGAGAGATCAAGCCGTCTCTCAGGGGTATTACTGGACGACACTCAAAGTCTGACATCCCCCTCCTCTCATTGCTTTAATTCTGCTCTTGTTTTTTTTTTGGAGAGTTTTTGTGGACTTGTAACAGGGCAAGGAAGGCGTGCCAGTTCCTTCTTTCTTTCTAAGGCGAGGCTTTTAAATCCCTTTTTTCAACCATCCTCTCCTTGGACCCCCCCGCTTCCCGGCGGCCTAACTTTTGCCTCGCACAATTGACGGACCTTCTCCTTTTTTCCCCCCCCAGGATGACCGGCCCGGCTGTCGTAGATACTATAACAAGAGCTGTTGTTGTTGTGAGATTCCCTTATCAGGCTGGTTGCTTTCCTTTTCGCCGCGTTTCACCTCGGTCGTCTTCATTCCTTCTCCCCTTCCCCTCTGCGTCAGAGTCCCCCTGACACTACATGACGAGCCGGTACTCTTTTCATGCGGCGTCGATTCCTCCGGCTCCTTGTTTGCGTTCCGTGCTCCCCCCTTGCCTTATATTTTAAACCTTTCGTCTGAAAGTATTTTCAATTTTTATCCGAGTGATCCTGACCATTAATAAGATGTCCCCCTTGGCTAGTGTTTAATTTTTCTATGGTCGATGGGTGTTTTAAATTCAAAAGCGGATGAATCATAGAGCAGTTCGAATGACCTCAGTTCCTGGCCGTGCCTCCCCTTCCGGGTTTCTTCCCTCTTTTCTAGAACAACCACATTAACCTCCCTCAACTTATCTACATTCGGGTGACCGTCGTCTCCCACCCACAACCCCCCACCTAAATAAAAGTGGGTCCTTTTTCGACTGAGGACAGGCGCGCTCCCTTCCCCATTTTTGTGGGCAAATACTCATTTAAAACTCCCCTTCATTGTGAGAGACTTCCCCCCCCTTTCTTTTTGAGTGAGCTGAGGGGCTGGAAGTAATCCTTTTCACCCTATCAGTACCGTCCACTTGAAATTACTTTTACCATTTTTTCCACCAGCTTTTGTGATAGAAGTCCTCCCCCAGTCATGCCTTGAGGAATAATTTAGTTCAATTAGTGTGAAAAGGTTGTCAGTTAACACCAACATTTTGGGGAAAATAACCGCACCTTTTGTAATTCTCTCCCCTTCGGTATATCCGTTCCGACTCACTCTCTATTTCAAGGCATACATATCCCCCTCTCGTTCTTTATGAGATTTTAAGTTGCTTTTGGACCTCTAAGGACTATTAGAGCCCTTTTCTTCCTATTGGTTTTTTTTCTTCGCCCATCCACAGTCGAAAAGACTCCTCCCCTCCCCTTCTCGGACCCTGCACGCCACTTCGGATTCGGTCACTCAAGAAAGATGACGAAGATGCAGGCTTCCCCTTCTCCGGGCCCCCGTTTTGGTGTATAATCTTGTCCACGACGCTGGAATTCTTTCCCGAAGCAGAGGACGAATTGATTTCCCCCTCCCCCCTATTTTCGCTGTTTGGCCTTCGGCGATTTTTATTTCATGGGCGAGCATCATACCATTGAACCGGAGACCCCCAACTATTTCCCGCAGATGTCGTCGAGCAGTTCTTCCCCTTTGCGCATTCCTTGTGTCCCTTTTTCTCTCATTGTAGGACCCCCCATTCCCTTCTTTTGTCCGTTCCGTTCCAAGAACGGCTTTTTTCCAAGGCCTTCGATAGGTGTACTCCATGCCTTCCGCTCCTCCTTTCACATTCAAATCCTTCTGGTTTAACCCCTTCTTGGGCAGGACGACCATTGTTTCGATTGTGCTAAAGTCTCCTTTCACTGGATCATCCCTGTACCATTCCCCCCATCTAGCTCAGAGACGTTTCCTTGTAGGTGTCCTCGCCACTGTTACCTGGTTTTTTGCGCCCCAAGCGAGTATGATCGTTCAGCCCCCCTTCTTTCATTTTGTTAGGCGACCATTTGAGACCGTGGGTACCAACTTTTCCTTCCCTTCTTTTTCGTCATTGCCCCCCCCCCTTAGCTTTCCGATTTTTTCCCGATCGGAACGTACTTTTTTACCCTCACCGATCTGGTTGGCGCCCTCGGCTCCTTAGAAGGTGGCGGACCATGCCGCCCTTCCTTTCGGAAAGACGTTTTTTCCCCTTCACTTCGATCCATGCCCCCTGCATTTACCCCCAAGTTGTACTTCAGGATGCCCCAACTCGTCACTTCTTGCTAGCAGTGTTGGAAACTTTTTTGCTCACCTTCTCTCCAGGGTAATTCTTATCAGATCTGTCGAACGCGGCGTTTGCTCGCCCTTTTCTTTGCGCGTGTATCGGGTTTTTTTTGGTTTTTTTGCTCTCCTCCCGTCTAGTTCAAAAGTGCTAAGAGGAAGTCGGATTGATACCGGTTTTTTTGTCGATTAATATCATTCCGCCCAATCTCCCTCTATGTTTGATGAGACGGAAATATGCAGTGCTGGGACTTCTTTGATGCAACGTGAGAGTCCCCTCTCAGTTTCCCCCCCGGATGGCATTCCCTTTGGCACCCTTCCGAAACTAGACCTTAGTTTGACTCCCTTTTCTTACGATGTTGCATGTCTTCATGACTGCTAACTTTTAATTCCATGACTATCTATTTTCATCCCAATCGTTTTGGTTGCTGATATCATGGAATTAAACTTTATTTTCTTCGAAGATTCCCCCAGCTCCCTACCAAACCGGGGCTACTTTCTCCCGGCAAGTTAGCTTTCCCCCCCCCTTTTCTCCTTGTTTTTCCGAATACGTCTTCCACTCGTTGCAAACTCTTCCCAGGCACTAACAAATGTCCTTTGTCGCTTCATCGAGCATTCCTTTGTAGATCACTCCGAGTGAATCTCCCCCCTCCAACTCTCCTCCTCTGCCGTGCATCTAGACTTACTCCCCCCACAGTTCAAACCCGTTCCCTCCTTCCCCAAAATCTCTCAGTCTCCTGTCGTAGAGCCGCGTAGCAGTTATATATCAGTTTTCAGAGAAGGTCTCACAACTGTCACCCCCCTCTCGCTCAGTTTGCGTTCAGGTCCTTGTTTCTTTACCCTTTTTGAATGACTGGATGCTTCTTCTCCTCCGTGTTGAGGTTACCTCTCCGTCTTTCCGAAGTGCGATCGGAATTGGCCCTGCCAACTTCGAAGAGCCGTCCTCCAACCAGATCGGTGCTTTCTCCTCCCCGTAGAGCGACCCCCCTGACTTTTTATACGATCCATTCTGCTCGGTACCACGGTTCTCCTTTTTTGTTTCGTCCCCCATCCAATATTTTTTCTCTCTCCCCGCGCTTTTTTTTTTTGTTGTTCTGTGGTGTGCAATGTAAGACATATCGAGTGACCACTAACCTGATTTCTAGGCATCCGACTTTGTTTTTTGCCAGGGTTTAAATTGCGGGATGATCCCTGTTTCTTTTTGACAGTCCGGTACCCTATACCCCCCCTTCTGTGAACCGAGGCCGTTCTTTCCCCCCCTGTCTTTCGTGGACCGATGACCCTGACGTCGATTCCCTGAAAATGTCGTTCCCACCTATCTTGCCTCTGTCGAGTTTTTCTTTCAGGGCCATCCCCGATTTAATGTGTTCTCCCCCCCCTTCACCGGCCCCACCCCTCCTGAGTCACAAAAAGGATGCTGCTGGACGAGCATTCGTGCTTCACTGGTGTATTGTCTGGTGTAGGAGATTCCCTTTACCAGACATCTCTTTTGACCTTAAACACCCTCCCCTTCTTCGCGGAGCGCTGCATGCGTTACCCCCCCCCCCTCCCCAAGGTACTCCTTTCCTCGGATCGCCACCCCCCCACGTGGCAAGGTGAAATTTCTTTCAATTCAAAGCGGAGCAGTCACAGGGTTTCTTTCTACATCCCTATAGATCGTGATTGTTTACTCTGACTGTTGGAAGGTATTATTCTATTTTCGGTATTACCAACAGACCCCTGATCCCCCCCCTTATCCTGATGCGGTGCTTATTTCCCCCTCCCCCTTCAGCTTATGACCACTTAGATTTGTGATGAGGAGAGTCGTCATATTCGTGAGGCTGATACCCCCCTCATGGCTTCCTAACTCTGACCTACTCTTTTCCCATCCCCCCCTCTTGCGTGTGTCTTCCAAACCTTCCCCTGGATTCCCTAGAGGGACCCCCCCGTTCATGCTTCAAAGCCCGGCCTGGGTTATGGCTTTTTCTCCGTCAAGCGCTTTCCTTTCATTCAACTTCCCCAGAGGTGCAAGGGACGGGACTGCTCGTTCCAGCCTGCTACCCCTAATAAGCACTCTACCTCCCTATCTCTACTTCAGATGTTTTGCAAGTTGAGTAGTTCCCCCCCTCCAACTGGAGGGTTCCGCGCCTTTTCCCTTCCCCCCCGGCACCCGGTTCCCCCCAACCCTTTATTCGGTTGGGTTGGTTTTCTTGGCTTTCCCCCCCCTCGTCTGCGAAACCTTGGTCGTTTTTCGTTGTCAACGGGTGGTTGTTCCTCGTCCCAAGAGGGACTACCTGGTGTATTCATTCGGCTTTTCTTCCTTTTCGGGCTCGGATCCTCCCCCGTCTTTGGTAATCCTTTAACCCCAATTTACGGACCCATCGACCCACTGAGCAAAGGTTAATCTGATTAAGGTCCCCCCCCCCTCCTTCTCCCCCAGATTTTTCCCTTTCCCCCTCCCCCCCTCCGTGGAGTATGCCGTCGGGATTGCTGGTTGAGCTTGCCCTTCCCACCAGGTTAGAAGTGCTTCCGTAGACGAATCTTCCCCCATAGCCGAATTTCCCTTTTTCTTTGAGTGCATCGTTTCTCTCGTGGATGGCGAAGAAATCCCGTACACTCGCCGGTTTCTAGTGCGGCACGACCGCACAGCCTCGACTTGCCCGCTAAACAACAACTCCTTTTTCGCTTCTCTACGCCTCGGTAAGCTCATCTTGGAGTTCTGAGCGTGAAGATCTTTTCTTCCCAGGCGGAGGCTTTTTACCTTTCGGCCCCCCTCCTCTTGTATCAAGGAGTTAGGGTGGCGCGGAAGTGACGATTCCCCCTTGATTCTTCAATCCGCTTCTGCACGAAACTTTTTCCCCCAAGTCACCCGGACCCGCTCTCCCTTCTCCTCTACCAAACTGGCGAAGAGTACTTTTCTCTGATGGCTCTACTTGGACCCACTTTCGGATTAAGGCT
>Ga0179593_1512180_pt1 | contig 15739 bp, 12 predicted proteins | sample CZODoug2_1_08_16_FD_185931 | JGI IMG/M metagenome (GOLD analysis project Ga0179593, IMG submission 185931) | Vadose zone soil fungal communities from Angelo Coast Range Reserve, California, USA - CZODoug2_1_08_16fungal (PacBio error correction) | ecosystem: Environmental > Terrestrial > Soil >... | reverse complement strand
TCCTTTCTCGCTCTTTTCTTTTCAACCGTTTTTGCGTGTTGCTGTTTTTTAGACGTTGCCGTTGCTTCTCCTGGCTTCTGCTTTTCCTGGGATCCTTCGTGATCGCCCCCGGTTCCTTTTTTTTGGTGTGCTTGGATCTCTTTTTTTCTCCCACTTTAATGAAGTATCGCGCGCTTCTAAGATTCATGTCCTTTCATGTTTCGCCTTTCGTCCTTTTTGGCGAGCCTGCCTTTTCAAGAACGGCTGGCATTCTATGTGATCCCCTTAACCTCTTTCTCTTGGGTCCACTGTGAAAGAAAGTTGCGTAACGACTTTCCGCGATTTAGGACTCATAATTGTAATGCGCCTCTTGACTCGTCTTTTTTACCTCCAGCCTCTACCTATTCCCTTCGCTTAAACACGCGAAGCCCCCAGCGTAATTTATTCATCCCCTCAGAAAGGGAGACGGAGGTTTTCCCTGATCTGCAAACTGTAGTTTTTCGTTAATTGCAGGCATCCTACCTGTTCTTTCCGGTTCGATTTTTATTCTCACGATCCGGCCTTCCTGTTTTCTCCATTCTGAGTCTTTTTTGGCGCCCTGACTCCTGGTCTAACCCTTTTTATCGCCCCCTCCATCTTAATTCTTTATTGGCGTACTTGTCGCATCGTAACTTTTTCTTTATGATGTAAACCCCCCTCCCTGGCGTTCCCTGGTTTTCTCTTTTTCAGTTTTTTCCCCCATCTTTGTGAGCGGGCGTAGTTCACTTGCATGAAGTCGGTTTCGTGCCTTTTCTGTTCGTATTTTTTCGTTCTCTTTTTGCTTCCCTTTTGATCAGTTTCAAAAATCTATTTTCGTCTCCTAATCTGTGCTTTGATTTTCTTCTCCATCCTTTCACACCTGGGAGAGAGGAGATATGCTCTGAACTCTCTCTCGCTTCTTTCTGTGTCCTGTTTCTGCCACAAGGCCATTTGTTTGCTGGACCTTTCGCACCTGGGCAGCCTCTTGTGAAGTTTTTCCGAAGTTTTATACTTCTTTACGACTATGTCCTTCGTATCGACGCATCTTGGTATTCCTGATTAGGCAGAAACTTGTGCAGGATTTTCCCTTTTTCCGAGAAGATGCCTTTTCGGCTTCTATGCGCCGTTGTCCATGTTCCGTGTGAACCTTCTATCTCTCGCCTATACAGGTTATAAATGTTTTAACCTTTATCCCTTTGGCGGATCTTAACTTGCATTAAGCCCCGGTTTTCTCTTGGGCTGACCCTCTGTGGACTATGAACGGTTCCGCAGATCTCCTTCAGCAGATGCTAACTCATTAACGTTCCTGGACCCCGTGACACCCCTCCGCGGTCTGTCCTGCCTTTTTTTCCCTGCGCACATTTCCTCTTTCACTCTAGAACCAGTGGATTTAAATGTCGCGAGCTGACCTTAACTTTCGCACGTAGACCATGCGCTGAAGCTCTATCGAGCTCCGGCTCTTTTTACCTCTACCTGGATAAGATCAAGAACTCCCTTTGTGCGGGTTGTTTACCCATCCCTCTTGTGTCTCCGGTAGTCAGATCGGTTCTTTCCTATACTCCCCCCTTTCTATAATGGTCCCATTTCCACTCGAGTCCCCTTCCCTCTCCCTTTTCCCAGTTGCACTTACCCCTTTTTATCGATTTCAACTGTCATGCGATTTCCTTCTTAACTGCGTTTTTTTTCGAGTTAACCCCCTCCTCGCCCCCCCTCCGGCCGCTGCGCCTCGGCGTACTCTTCCGAATCATTAGACCCCCCCTTCTCCCCCACCCCGGTGTGCCTACTTCTTAGAATTCGTCCTCCTTCCTTTTACCGGTTTCTTTAGTTAGCTTAAGGCCTTCTTGTGTGCCCCCCCCACTGAATGTTACCCCGTCCCCCTGGAAGTAGCCATTTGAAGCAACTGTCTTCCCTGGCTCTGAGACATATAGCATAGTTTACTTTTCCCCTCCCCCCGTCTTTTCTATCCACGGTTGTTCACCTCCCCAGACTGGCGCTTTCATATGCTCTTTCTTTTTTTTTTTTCTTTCTTCTAGTAGTGAATTGGGTTTCCCTCGCTATTTTCCACTTAGGATGGCAAATCTGGCGCTGTTGCGGTCGTGATGGTTTTCCCCCCCACCCTTTTTTCTCTCCCCCGGGCGCAGATACCCAATCATGAACGCCCGAGAAGCGTTCCGAAGTTAGTTTCCCTTCGTGGAGACTGTCGGATTATTTTTTTTTTTTTTTTTGTTTTTTTCTTTTTCCTTTTTTTTTGCCAAAAGGTAGGACCTTAAACGGAGTGCTCTCTCGTCGGGACTTTCTTTTAGGCCTTGATGCTTGTTATTGTCTTAGTTCAGTACTCTCTTCCCTGCAGGCGTGAGCTCGCGTGTTACCTGTATCCCCTTCTTCCTGATCCCTAGAGTCCTCTGGTTTCCCGACCGGGGCGCGGGCCTTGCTTTCTACCTATGAGTCTCTCTTCGGGCTGAAAAGACCTCCTCCTGTCCCATTCGAAGCCGCAGCCAAACGAGGAGCAATTGTTTTCTCCCCCGTAGAGGCTGGCTCAATTTTCTAGGAGCTCTGAGTTGCGTGACAGCCCCCCCCCCGGTGAAGGCCGTCTCCCTCGGCGGACTTGAAGGAGAATGGTTTTCGATTTTCCGACGATTCTAAGGAACGGACTGGAACGGTGCCTTCTTTCTTTTTCTTTCTGCTGATTATAGATGTTTTGTGTCTTCCCCCTTCTAATGTACCACTTAAGTTCCCCTGAGCAGGACAGGTTTCTTTTGCCTTGGACTTGGAGAGAATTTATGCCCGCCATCGCCCTGGCTGTCCCCAGCGGAGTCCCCCGAAGAGTATTCTTCTCCCGGCGGACGGTCCTTTCTGCGACTTTTGCATCGGCGCCCTGAGACAGGAGGTATACTGCAAAATCTCCCTTTCCCCCCCCTCACATTGAACCCTATCTTCCAGATGATTCGCCGCCGTTTTTCAGGCCCGGCTCTGACTTTCGGACTTCTGACAGGTCGCTTCTCCGAGCTGAGCGGAGTTGCCCAACCTCCCTTCTCTTCCCCCATGAATATTCCAAGTCTCACTGCGCGCTGCTCCCCCCGACGTTTTTTTGAGGTCCGACCCAGGGTAAAAGGCGGGTCCTTGTCTTTCTAGAGTGTTTGCTGATTTTCCGTTCCCCTGACTATGTTGCCGGGCCGAGGCTCTTTCTTCTCCGCACTGCAGTTTCACCGCTAAACTTCCTTAGAGACCTTCTTCTCCTTTGTTCCAGATTATCTATCGGGAGGAGTTACCGGGCTTCTTTCTTGACAATGCGAACCGGATAGATCAGCGGAGGCCTCCTCGCGGTATGTCCTTCGGTGATCTCGGTTTCGTAGGGGATTTCTTCCGCTTTCATTATGGAGGTCGGGCGGGGTTCCGGCGTCGATTGTCTGTTTGCCGATCTTTTCCCTTGCTCCCAATCCTTTCTTAATACGTCCGAACGATGCTTTTGGACGGAGGTCGGAGGTCTGTAAAGGGCCTCTGGTCTCACCGGCTTCCTCTCTCGTCATTTCAGATAACGGGGATGCCTCTGGTTTTCCTCCGCTTTGCAACGTTAGAACTTGATGCCTACAATTTCCGTCCAAGGTGCAATTCATCAGCCTGGACCTACAATTTTGCGTCTCTTGAGGGATTATGAGAGTCTAGACCCCCCCGTTCTCCCCAGCCTTTCCCTGAGTCTAACTATTTGTTCACCTTCCGACTAGCTCGGAAATTTTTAGTAGTAATCTCGACTTGGGTACAGAGAACCCATTGAAGTCTTTAGATTACGGCTCTCCCGATAACTGTTTGATCGCCCTTTTCTTTCTACCCAGATCTCCTTTGCTGGAGCCCCGTGTCTCTTCCGCCGGTTTTCCCTTTGGAGAGGGCATAGAGAGTCTTTTTCTCTCCCCGGTAGAAGTTCCGGAGAGATGGGTGTCAGATGCTCACGTTGAAGTGGATAGGGGACTCCCCTGCTCTGTCTTTCGCGCGCCCTCCACCACGTTCTGGAGGCTTTTCCCGTCGCTAATGGGTGCAGGATTGGCACGGCCTTGGCTTTGTTACGCCTACTCTTTCTCGTCGCTCGATCCTTAGCTCGTGACATGTTTCCATTTTTACCCCTTCGAGTTGTCAGGGGATACAACCCGGGGTGCATTCCCTTTTCCCAATACTCCTTGTTTGCTCTCTCTCCCACGCCTTGGTAACCTGACCTTTTTTTATGGCCCTCCGCCCCTCCGTAGCAGCTGGCGGATCGAGTCCTGACCCCTCTGCATAGTAAAACTCTTTGCCCTGTCTTCTCTGCCCCCCAGGCCCTGGCCCCCGTCCCTCAACCAGGAGGTTTTTGACTGCCTCGCTTACAGGAAGTGCTCTCTCCCCCATCTCCCTTGAACGTCCCTAGAGAAGCTCCTCCTATTTCGAAGACAGGAGCCTGGCGGACTCAGCACCCCCTCATTACGCTCCGACAGTCGGCTCCTTTTCCGAAGCATCGAGGGCTCTCCCTAACAAGGGCGGTTTAACCGGGACGTTTCGGGAACTCCTGGCCACGGTCCCCGCGCCTCCCAGTCTTCATTCCCTAATCGTTTTTTCGGGATCGCGGACCTTCCCCCACATCCTTCCGTGCCCCCCCTATCCTGAAACCCCGTCCTGCGGGGAGGTGCCCCTGCAAGATTTTATAGAGCAGGAGGGCCCTTTTCTGGTTCTCGGAGAATTGACAGGACGTTGTCCCCCGTTGAGGCCTCATCAACGAGTCGAACGTTTCCAGTTTCAGAACTTCGACCCTTTCTCCGGTTTTTCCGACCTTTTCGAGAATCCCCTTTTACCGTCCTTTGAGGCTTTGTCCAGTTCCAGAGACCTTCACTCCTTTCCCCCCCCAGGATGCTTCCTTTGTCCTAGATTTCCTCCTGAATCTCCTATCTCCCCTCCCCCCCTGCCGAGAGCCCTCCTCCCCCCTCTACGAACAGGAGAAGCAAGCGGCCAAACTTCACCCCTCAAACGCATGTAGCAGCTCTCCTCTAGTCGCTTGTAGGATTTCTTCGATACTTTTCTCGCCCCAAGGGAAGGCCCGCAGCCTGCACTTCCTCTTTTCCCCGGAGTCTTGACCAAGGCATAAGACTTAGAGGACGGCCGGTTTTAGGAGGTCCGCGAACGTTTGAGCATCCTCATCCTTCCGCCCACCTCGTCTTTAGGCCCCTCACCCTCCCAGCTCTTTTGCGATCAGCTGCCGGTCGTGGGGAGCCCGACAGCTCCCCCCTTCGTAAAAAGCGCCCTTGCAGCTTCCTCCTGATAAGACCCCTAGCCGGTTAAGGGCCCTTTCCCCTTTTAGACGCGACGGGCAGCAGCAGGAGTCTCTACCTCTCGTATACGATTAGGGGACTTTCCTCTCATCCCCCCCCCTTTGCGAAAGAATATATTCTTCTGGCCGGTATTTTCGATCTGTTCTGAGCAGCGACCACTAAGTGCGCTAGCGTCAGGGACAGGACTTTTCCTCCTCTCCCAGCAATTCCCTTTTGAAGGCCTCCGGATGCCATTCGAGGCAAGCTTCCCCGGCGATTTTATGCCAGGCCAGTTCTTGGACCCCCCCGGACCCAGGAAGTATAGTTTCCTTTCCCGGCGGTAGGAGTCCCCCTCCCCCCTCGCAAAGAGTTTCCCTCAGGCCAGGCCAGATGCTACATTGCCCAAAAGACAGGCCCTTCAACTTTCTTGAGCCCGAGACTTCATCCTCCCCCCCTGCACACCCTCTTCTCGACCCCCTTAAGGTTCTTCACAAGTAGCATCTATAGCGGAAATTACTCCCCTTCAGAAAGCGACAGTCCTACACCCAGCGATATTCCCTGTGTCCCCCTTTTCCCTTCTTAGACCTAGTAAAGATCAGTGTCCCGTTCTTCTCATCTATTAGGGCGAAATTCTGACCCCAGACTTCTCCCTCTCCCTTGATGTGTCCTCCTTCTATATCTCTTTAGTTCCCTCTACGTTGTACCCAAGCGTTTAAGGTCAATCAATGCGGGGCCCCCACCCATCTCAAGCAATCGATACCGGTCTCTTCCCCCATTATTTTCCCTCAGCAGCGCTCACTGCCGTTGATTTGTCCCCCCCCCATCATTGTCTACTCCCTCTCCTTTATCCCAAAGGCATGGTGGCCTACATCCGGCGGGCCTCAATTCTTCTCCTCCTTTCGAGCACATTTCCCCCGATTTCCCCCTGCTACCTGTTCATAGAAGGAGGTTCGCTTTCTCTCTATAAAAAACAGTATGACCCGCGAGAGTACCTTCCCCTCCCTCCCCATTTTTCTAACCCCTTTCCTCCTAAGGCCTTCTTTTTTTTTGTAAACTATCAGATACTGATCGAGCTTCTTCCGTCCTTTTTCCTTGTTTCTACTTTCCCTCTTTCTTCGTCTTTCGTCCAGTATGTCCCGACGCTCTTTTCCCCTCCGCCACTCCCTTTTCAGCCCCGAAAGGAATGGTATGTAAGTTACATTCTCTCTCCATTTCTTACCTGGTGTTTTCTCCGAGTTTTTTCCTCATGTCAGTAGCAGCTTTTCTCATCGCTGCTTTCATCGTGGCTGTGACGGTTTTTTCCTCAATCCGCCTCCCTCCTGTTAGGCATATCAGAGTGGCAGACTTTTTCCAGTCAACTCTCATCACTCAGGAACTCACCTTTCACCTCCCTGGATTGTCGCGCTTCCCTTTTTTCCGGTTTTTTTTATCGAATAGGTATTAAGCGTGCACCTCTTTGGGAAAAGCTGAATTGGTCTCCCGCAGTCGTGATAGGGGCCCTTACGTGGTGCCGTTTGTACCAGCTCCCAAGGATTCGACCTCCCCCCTTATCACAGTTGTTCAAATCCCATTCTGCCGTATTTCCTTCTCTACTTTTCGAATTTCGAGAGTGCATATTAGGTTTCCCTTGCGTCTGGGAATGAAGGAGTCAGCCTCCCCGAACCTTTTTGTTTCTTGAATCGGCTTTTCCCTTCCCTTGCAGTACCCTTTTAGGGTTATTTTTTTCTTCTCTTGCCGACCAACCCTACAATTTTCGTGAAGTGCGTGCCTCCTCCTTTCATTCTTCGAAGCCCTTTAATATTCAAGCCCCTGATCAACCCTTTTCCTTTAGATCTTCTTGTTACTCATCACTTCAGCCGACACCCTTCTATCCCTTTTATGTTCGACCATGGACCCCCCGTGACTTAGCCGCCTCCGCAAACGGTGTACCATTGACAACCTGACCCCTCCTCATATGGAATGTCGTCGTCATCACCGTCATCCATCCGACCTTCCAAGAGGTGATCAACCGAAAGCTCTCCTCCCAATTGATCCTGGCTCTTCTTCCCGTCTCTCGGGAGTCCGCCGTATCCCTTTTAATTCCCCCTTAAATTTTAGGTGATGTTCCCGTGACACGGCATTCTCCCCCTTCTTTATGTGAATTTCTAGAAACCCCCCCGCCCCGATATTTCTGATCGATTCCCTCGGAGCCATCTTTCTTGACGCCGACTGAAATGTCTGAATCCTCCTTCTCCCTTTCATCCCGAACTCTTGCTGCTCATCTCCGATATCAGAACCGCGGAGCCTTTAAGATCCTCCCCTTCCCTGCCAGACCGTTCTCTGCGGTTCGTTCACCTGGGCCAGAATGTACTTTTGTCGCCCCCTCTCCATTTGTTCCTCATGGGGGGCGTAATCATCCCGCTTCTTTCTTATAAATTCCCCCCCCTCTCCTTTCCGCCCTTATCAAAGTCGCTAACCTTGCACTTTTATGAATAACGAGCTGGTTTTTTCATCAGATAAGCCGTCAAGTGTTTTTTGATGACCCCCATCCGGCGAGAGGCGCATAATTAACCCCCCTCGACCTCTCATGATAGGTACATTTCTGGATGAAGGTCCTTCCGCCCCCTTCTGTTCAAGAGCATTTTCCCCGCATGCCCCTTCTCGTATACCGCTTTTTTTTCCCCTCACTAGCGGCTGTCCCCCCATAGGGCGCAGCCTTTGGCGAGCTTTCACCGATCATTATTAACCTCTTTTTCTCCTTCCCCCCATGAGTTTTCTCCCTTTTTTCTGAGAAACTCTCCCTGTCTTGATATCTTTAATTGCAGCTGGCATCGCCGTGATACGCCTTCCGTGAAGTTTTTTTAGGCCAACAGGCAATGCCCGGAATCCTTCCCCCCCGAGCGCTTCTGACAATCCCTCGTCAACCTCCCTCCCCCCGCCCCTTCCGGTCCTAAGGGCAGGCTCCCACCCCCCCTCCTTCCACTCCGTGCAACCCCCCCGGCTCAACGCCTTCCCCCCTTTTTTCCCCCCACCCCCTTTTGACCATTCGAGCTCTCTCCCCCCCCTTCCTCCAGTCTCTCTTTTTCCTTTTTGGAGAGCCTTTCTTTTTTTGGTCGCCTGCATGGTCAAACAGGTTCCTTCGTTTATCTTTAAGGGGTCGTGGATCCTGGTTTTGTCCGTTTATCTTTTCATGTCCCCTCTTGCGGCTTCGTGCGCCTCGTGTTTGGCGCCTCCATGACATTATCTTCCCTCCTCCTTTTTTTAATGTTCCAGGGCCTGGATGCTGCTTTCCTTTCACGGCGACCAACTACTGCTGCAATGATGATTGTCTTTTCCCCACCCACCTTTTCAATCCCTCACTTTTTCACAACTACTTCTTGCTCTTTAGCCCCCTTTTTTCCTTTCTCCCCTGATCGATGCAGAGCCGAAACCTTTCCCTCCCGCTGCGCAATTGCTCCCCCCTAGCTCAGAACCCTTCCTCCAGCCTTCCCCTCGGCTTCTCCCTCGGGATTTCTCTTTTTTTCCCCACGTTTAGGTGCGGTCCTGAGTACTTCCGCAGGGTCGTCTTCCCTTTTGCCTTAGAGTGGTTCATTAGAAACCGGTCCTTGGTTTCACCCGCCCCACACTCGTCTCTCTGGAGGCCATTCGGTTAATACAGATGCCCCCTCCTTTCCCCTTTTCTCTCTTGCCATTGGCGTAAGTCGAGGGGTCGTCTCTCTCTGGAAGAAGAATGGTTTTTGATGTCGCCCTTTCCCCCCCCACTTCAATGTTTCCTTTAAGGAAGTTAGTACTATTCTTTCTTTCTTTTCTTATGTTAACCATGAGTCTTTTGCAGCTGGGGGTTTGGTGGGTGGGGGGTTTGGTTATGTTAGGATAGCATTCACTCGCCGCTTTATTTTATACTCTCTTTTTTCTCCCTACGATCTCCTTCCCTCCTACTCGCTGCGGCTCAGCTTCGCCATTTACTCAAGACCTCTATCCCCCGGAGACCCTTCACATTGGGTTTTTTCTCGCCTCCCCTTCGCGTCTGGTTTGTGTTCTCTTTTTAAGAGAAACACCGACTCCCCGTGGTTTTACACTGGACAGTCCCCCCGGAAGTAGTTCGGGAAGGTTTCCATTCCCCGTTCTGTTTCCTCCTCCCGTACGTTAGACTATATCTCTTAGAGACCCTTCATCCTTTTTTCTTTTAATCAGGTGTTTCCTCCCCTCCCCTCCCCGGTTTGTTTGTTGATACGCTTCGCCTCGGAGATTTGTCCATTGCCCAGGTTGGCTGTTTCCTTAGCGCCTTCCCGGTATATTTAGCCTGACCGTTTACTCCGTAGGTTGATGCCTTCCCCCCCCCAGGGGGAAATTAATCCTCCTGTCGTGTCTTCCATAGATTTGGACCTTTGCTTTTGTGAAGAGTGCCTTTTTTTTTTTTTTCTCCTTCTGCCGATATCGCTCCTCGACTTACCCAATATTTTTTTTTTTTTTTTTTTTTTTTTTAAGAGATTTGTCCTTCTAGGGATTTTTGAGCGATCCCCCGGTCCTTGTAGAATAGTTTTCCCTATGAACTTATGAGTTACTTCTCCCCCTTCCTCTGACCGCTTCATAGAGCAAGAAGATTTTCCCTCCCTTCCCTCTAATTCGGGCGTGGTCCCAATTTTTTTCACCTTCTTTTTTAACCATCAGGTGACTTCCCTCCTGTCCCTTTTTTTTTTTGTACTTCCACTATATCTTTGTCAGTCAAAGCAGGCTACCCCCCCCGGTATGCCCCCCCCCCCCCCTGAGGCAATCTCTGACCGGTTTCCCACGTTCTCATCGAAGTCTTGTCTGCCTCTGCCGAACTGTTGCGTAGTTGTCTGCTCTTCCCAGTCCCGCTGCACACCTGCGCTGCTCCCTTGTAATCCCTCCCACAGCCGTCGACATTTCTCCCTGCCCTCCGGGAGTTTTTCCCACCTGACATGCCTTTTACGGTTTCTTCTCCTTCTTTCTTTTTCTTCTCGGCGCAGCTCCACCCTTAGCTGTGCTTTCCCCCTTCCACCTGTCCTTTCTCCCAAGGTTTTTAACGGGCACTGCCATTGGCCGCCGACGCCCTTTTTCGCCATTCTGAACCCTGACCCTCCCCTTATGTCGTCGTTGTACTATCCCCTTCCTTGTCTGCCTCCCTCTCTAGTCTGTATGCTGTGGTTGCCCCCCACTTTCTGGGTCGATTTCTTTCATTCTCCCTTTCGGATTGTGTGTAACGTCCGTTGTCATTCTTGGTGCGCTGAAACCTTTTCGAGCCTTCGACAGTACCTTCACTTCTTACCCTGCAGTGAGATCAACAGGCCTTTTTTTTTGACCGTTTTCTTCTCTATGGAGGTCCCTTAAAGAGTGACCCGGAGGTCCTTTTTTTCGGACGTTTAGGGAGCTGCTTGCGCTCAGGTGTTAGATTTTTTTCATAGTTGACTCAACGGGCCTTCTTTTCCCTTTGGACGTATCAGCATTCAGAGGCCTCCTCTTTTTTCTTTAGCAGGGTATATAGTCCCTTCCGACGAGCTGGAGCGATCCATCTTTTGGACCGGCCCCCTCCGACTTCAACTCTGGAGATGGTGTCTTCTGGGAGAGGGTGTTTATAGTGGTAGTCCCCTGATGGTTTTCCGTTTTTGTCTAATGGGCCATGGTGACTACTCCGGTAGACTGATCACGAATTCGCGGGAAGCCCTTTCCCTCTTTTTTTTTTTTTCAGGGTAGAGGTGTATGGATGTCTATGGACTGCTTCGGTGGAGTTCTCCTGTACACTGAAGGAACTTGGCAAGACTCCGTTTTTTCAGTTGCTTTTCCGATTACTGGGCTTTCACTGAGCCTTTCCCAATTTTCTGCCTCGGAACCTATGGTCTGGATGTTTATCTTTAGCAGGACCCCGCCGTTCTATTGCACATGACCTTAGGTTCGCTGCCTGGCTATACGAGCCCCCCGCCCCTTTTTTCCGATTTACAGAGGAGTTAGCCTCCTGTTTTCATCGCCACTCCTCTTTTCCCCTTTATCTTCGAAGCGATTTGGTAGAGGTTTTCCCGACTGAGTTGCCCTTGCACGTGCCGGTTCCTTTCCCCGGATCTCGACTATTAATGACCGGCTCATCCGAGTTTTCTTCTGTGGGGACGACCTTTCCTGGGCGGTCGCCTTTCCTCCCTGTAAGGGCTGAGGCCGGCTTTCGGCGGGCGTCGAACTGGACGTTTCCTGGATTTGCGGCTGTCGCACTGCGCGGACTTACCCTAGTCCTTATGAAAGTTGTCCTTTCCGGGTGTCTCGGGTAAGGGAGGATGAGTCTGCGGGCTTTTACTCCAGTTATCGAGTAAACTCGTCTCTCTCTCGATGCGCCCGTTCCTCTGCCGGGTTTTTGAGGAAGGCAGATGCTGGCACCTTTCTGCTAGTGGGGGCCTCCTCTTTGCCCTGCTGGCGTAGCTTCTCTTTTTCCTAATTGTTTTCAACTAATCAGCCCGTGATGTTGTCTTTTTCGCTCTCCGTGCAAGGGGAGGGTCCTCTCACCTTGGTTCCTCTGCGACTTATCCTTGGAGGTTTTCACGTTCCCGACCCCCTGGTTGCTTAACCCGTTTTGTCCCATTGCGCCCATAGGTTCCAATCGACCTGCGCACTTTGCTGGCTCATGCCTTCAGAGCGATTTTTTCCGCCGACCGTACCGCGTTTGTTCCACATGATCTTAAAGTCTTTTAATCCCACGAAACTGTCGGGACCTTTGTCGTGTTGATTTTAAGCCGGGCCCGTGCTTTCCTCGAAAATCTAGAAGGTGTTTTCTCACTTTTTGACCCCCCTTCATGATGTCGGAGGAGCCCCGCTTTTCCTTTTGGAGGATCTTGAGCGAAGCCCATTGGGACGTTGGCAGCCTCCGCTCTCCTTCGGAGGGTGATCGCTCTTCCGTGGCTCCCCCTCCCCGCGGCCGTGCGGTGCTAGGTTGTCTAGAAGACCCGGTGTTCCCTGCTCGGCTGCAGTGAATAGGCCCTTCTCGACTCTCATAATCCCCCCCGCCTTCGCTATGGCGGCAACTGCTTCATTCTATTTTGGGAAAAGTTATTTCTCTTACCAATTAAGCTCTTTGCTCGATCTTTTTTTCCCCCCACATCGTTCTTCCCCGGGGACCTAGACTCTTGCTACCATCAAAGGAGCACTTCTAGTTGAGGACTAGCTCTAGAGGAAGTCTCAGAAGGTTCCCTTTCCCGGGACCTGCCAGTTTACCAACCAGTCCTTGCCCCTCCTCCCCCTGCGGTTTCCGTTCCGTCTAGGCCACAGCATCGCCCCGTCAGAAAGGTTGAGTAAATAGAGGAGATCTCCAGGCCTCACTCAGATCCCCTTCCGCTCTCCCGCCACCGCAGGAGGCGGGCCTGGCGCCAGAAGTCGATCGGTCAGAACTCCCCCGTCAGAACTCCCTTTCAGGAAGACTTCCCCCCTGGAACGGGGTCCCCATTCTCCCTTTTCAGCAACCCCGACCCTTTCGTTCTAACAGACTGAGCGCCCCACATTTAACCCAAAGGAGGGGATCTTATCTCCGATAGAACCCTACTTTCTAGGGACTCCTCTCCCTCAGTTTTATCCTGAATTTCCTCCTTTACCACGTCCGGGGTCTACCTGCAACCTGAAACTGCTCTAAAGGCTAAGGGTTCTTACTTTCTCTCCTCTTTCTGCCATATGTCCACGTCCTCGGAAAAGCCTCTTTTTCCCCGGGTGAGATCCTCCCGGATAGATAGAAAGATCCCCCATGAAGAGGCTCTATCCCGCCAGTGCAGAAAGACCCAAGGATTTCTCCTCTCTTTTACAAGGAGACGAACCCGAGCACATCATGGAGCTCTAGTCCCTCCCTGGCGTTGATCTTCTCGCTCCAGGTTACCCCAGGAATAAGGCAGGCCAGCCTAACCTTCCTCTCAAGGATTTTACTCTAAGGGAACCCCTCCCTGTCATCGCCCTGCCTTGCGCAGTAGTAGATTTGCCGCAAGCCCCCCCCTCGTTTTCCCACCATGTTTTTTCTCAGTCCACGCAGCCAGCTCCCTTTTTCATCGATGCTCGGTTTTCCCTGACAGCCCCTCCACACGTCGCTTCCGTCTTTTTCTGCCGTCGTAGTCCCTTGTCCCTCCTCCGGCGGTTTTTTTTCGAGCGGAAGGAGCATTCTTGTCCCCCTTTCCCCGGCTTGGCTCGGGCCCTGTTTCAGTGAAGAATCACTCCCGGGGGCTTCAATCTTGAGTTCTTTCCCCCTAGTTCGGTGCCCTGGTGGAGAGCGGTTTTTAGAACCTCGTTCTGTCCCCTGTTTTCGTCTCCGTTCGCCAGGGTCCCGCCGGTCTCAGTCGAGAGCAGGTCGCCCGACGGATCCAAGATGCAGACCGGTTGGGACCTTTGGACATTGCCCCGTCTCGCCGCTTCGAAACCACTTCCTTCTCGGGGCCCTGGAAGAGGGTACATGTTGATTTCTCGCCGCCATCAAAGAGTTAGCCAGGCCAAGGAATTTCGCACCTTAACAAAGCCTTTCCACCCCCTCGGCCCCCCCCCCCTGTCCGAAGCAGGACGTCAGAGAGGCGACCGTTCAGCTTCAGGCCAAGATGCTCGCACAGGCTCCAAGTAGGCCCCTAGCTTTCTTCCCCTGTGCCCAGGACACGACAGAACGCGCCTGCTCAAAAACCTCGCCCCGTCTTTTTCTGGATGCACTGCACGGCGACATGTAGCGCGTTCAGGTTGTCTCCCATCTTTTTTATGGTTGCCTGGAGAAACTAACTGGCCCGAATCCCGGCTTGGAGGATCCAGATGAGCTCTTTCTCCTTCCAGTCCTAAAGGTCACCACTCACAGTTGAACGAATCCGGGCAACCCTCAGTCGTACTGACCCCCGACACCCCTACGCTAAGGAGGGACCCATCCGGACCCCGTCACGTCTCACTCCGGTGCAAATGGACTCCGATTCACCAATTCCCTATTTCGCCACCGATGGTTTGCCTCACTCCCCCATTTAGTACTTGCAGAAAAGGACTGATCCTGGTTTGTTCGCGCCAAAGGCCCAACATTCCCACGAACTTTCAAAAGAGTATCATTTCTCATCCCCTTTCCTGGGAAAAAAAATTTGTGCTCGAGGAACCCGTATGAAACCCTAAGAGAGTCTCGCTCTCGTTTAATAAGGCGGGACACGTTCTGGGGAGGTGGCCCCCGTTCCAGCCGAACCATCTACGGATTGCTAGCTACCCCATATTTTTGCTGTCCGCGCACACCTTTCCCTTTGATTGTATGCAACCAGGGGTACGCCCAGTGTTCCCCAGATTCCTTCATTGGTGGCAAGCGCGTCCGGCTACCCCCTGCGGCCCCCCCTGGATCCTATCAGACCGTAACCTTACCTCCCGGTAATTTTTCCCTCTCTAGACGGTGGCAACTTTTTCAACTAGTGTTACCAAGGACTGTCTGACCCCAGGGAGCAGCTTACGCCGCTCCGACCGTCTCCCCCTGGTTAACTTGTCGCTTGCCTTTTCTTTTTTCAAATCGCCTCCCCAGAATTCGCAATAAGAGTGTCCTCTCAGATCTGCATTTTTTCCCTTCGTGAACTTTCCCTGAAAAGTGAACCCCTTTACATCGGAGCTTGCTAGACGGTTTCCCCTTGGTGAGTCCCATTTGATCGACCCGTAGAGCTGCCTTTGATTGCGTTGGACACATCGGGCCGACACCTCCCTTTCGGTGCTCCAGCGAGCTGACCTTCATTTGGCTTTTCAGGGTTTAAATCCCCAAGGGAGTCCTCCTTTTAGACATTCTTTTCTATGTCCCCATGAAGTATTGTCGATATCGTCTTCAGAACTCTTTCCTCTCTGGAAGATAGCGGGTTCATTCTTCTCGCGCTGGTTTTTTCCCGGTTTCCCCTATTCGCTTTGCGAAGAAAGAGTCAAAGGAAGCCCTCCAATCTGGCTCTTTTTCACTTTCTCCCGCAATATTCCACCATCCGCGACCATAGTTTCCCCTGTGAGTGATAAGCTGACTGCTCGGCGACCCCCTTGTAATATACAACCATTGGCAGCCACGGCGCGTCCCAAGTTTTTGTTTCTCGTTCAGGAAGTTCCTTTTCTGGTTACAAATGAGCCCCAAGCTTTTTCATTCAGGAGACAATTGCCGTGTTCTCGGCCTGCCGCTGGCACACAAGGTGATTTGACAATTTAGCAGACCCTCCCCCGCATTTCTTCCCCCATACGACATAAGCCGCCCTCCGTTTTCTTCTCCACGAAAGGAATCCCACGATTCGGCGCGGGATAGGCAAGACGGGCACTCTCCCCCCCCCCCCTCCTTGCATGGACATTCCGACTGTTTCCCAAGGTGCTGACGGGAACCGGCAAGGAAAGTCTTTTCGGCTTTGGAATCGTCGGAAAAGATCATTGACCTCCCCCCCCCCAACGTATTTATGTCCCATCGTCGCAGATCGCGTTTGTCGAACCGGTTTGTCTGCGGAAATGCGCAGCTTTGCAGTTTCTCGATCGACTTAGCCGCTATGGGCAAGCCAGCT
>Ga0179593_1485833_pt1 | contig 15739 bp, 20 predicted proteins | sample CZODoug2_1_08_16_FD_185931 | JGI IMG/M metagenome (GOLD analysis project Ga0179593, IMG submission 185931) | Vadose zone soil fungal communities from Angelo Coast Range Reserve, California, USA - CZODoug2_1_08_16fungal (PacBio error correction) | ecosystem: Environmental > Terrestrial > Soil >... | reverse complement strand
ATTGTAGGCCGGACTTCTTCAAGTATGTCTTTTTGTCGGAGAGAGTCTGGAACGACGAGAGACCTCTTCGACCTTTTCCGACTAGTTCTCTCTCTTCCTCTTTTTCAAAGGTCCCTTAACGGAACGGAAAGGCTCGGTGTTGTGCCCTGTAAAAGCAGGTGACTTCTGCCTTCGATTCTCCTCTGTCCTTCCCCTCTATGGCTTTCCCCGTCCCTGACCTTATAACTGAGTTCCTTCTGTAGCCGATTGGAATTGCGGGTGTCTCCTCCCCTCGTTTCTTTAATGTTGATTGATCGATTGCGGTTCATAGTACTCTCTTGTCGAGCGCGGAGCCTCAGGACATAGGTTGCTTTGCGTATGATTAATAGCTGACTCCTCCTCCCCCTGTCATAGGGGATTTCCCTGTTCTGGATTCCGCTACTCTCCCTTCGGCCCTTCTTTCCCCCCCTTTTATGGTGTAGGCTTCAAGTCCCTGACGTTGCCCTCCCGCGGGCGTTTTTCCCCGGATACCCCACGGAAATGGCTGTGCAAGCGAATTGACAGTCTCTCCTTTTTTTTTTCCGGAGCGCCAGGACTCCGGAGGAGCGCAATCAAACCAGCACCCTGTCGATCACGGGCCCACTCGTTTCCATCGTGATGAGAGCACGATTGCCATTTTTTGTTCCCTGTCAGAATCCTTGAGTTCGCCCCCCTTTTCAAGGAGCTGCTGAGTAAGAGGCGCGAGCAGGCGTTTGCCTCCCCCTTTTTTCCCTACTTCCTATCAAAGGTTCTAAACTTTCCCCTCGCCATATCCCAGTAAGGGACTGTTGCTTTCTTACAAAGTATTTTTCCCTCTGCCCGGGCACAATTCTCCACATCTCCAGGCGGCCCACTGATATCGGCCGAACAGTTGATCGGCCTCACCCAGACTGATCAGTCACCAACCTGCCCCGGTTGATCCTTTCATGGATTTGAAAATGGTATGTACGGCTCGTAGCAGTTTCCCCGTCCCCTGTCTCATTTGATCGCACAGGTTCCGATCCTCGGGGAGCCAAAGCGAGGTCCTTAGTCGTTTCTTTGTTTTTCCCCCGTTTAAGCGCAGCCATCTGAGACGTGCATAAAGATTGGCCCGTCAGCGCGTTTCTCCCTCGTCGTCTTTTTCAAGCCGCGATGCTTAGGTCGTTTCCCGGATTGACGTTTCGATCTGCCAGTCATCCAGAATAACCCCTCGTCCTCCTGTCTTTGCCTCACCCGTCAATTCCCAAGATGGCGTGTTTTTTTTTTTCCCCAGCTCGAAAACCCCCTTCCGTGGCCTTATCTAGGTCAACGGTGACCCCCGCCATAGCCTGTACATTTTTTTTTCTTTGCCATCCCCCGTCTATTCGGAAGCAGTGTTACTGTAAGAGCCTTACGATCCTCCCTAATATCATTGAATAGATCCGTCCAGAACCCTTCAGCCTTCGTCTGGCCGGTCTTCTTCTCCAGGATCTTTTTTTCTGTTCACGTGCTTCGGAAATAAGTGATTTTCCTCCCGGCGTTGTTTCTCACTTGCAAGGTTGGAAAGGTTTGTTTTGTTCTTCCTTGACTTATCTTCAAGTCAAACACGGTACCAATTAGGTTAGCCTTCGAGGGCCTGTCGCGAAATCCGTGATCATGACGTTCCGCAGACAGACCCCCTGCTTCTGGGTGTACCCGAGTGTTTTCCCGTGCCCTTCCAGAGACTGTTATGCGAGGAGCCCCTTTCCCAAGGCATTTTGTGCGGAATCTAGTCGAGCGTAACAGGACTGTTCTCAATTCCGTCGACGCCCCTTTTTGCTCCCTAAGTCGCAATGCATCCGCTAGGAAGTTTTTTTTAACTCCTCACTAAGGAGAGTGAAGGCCATCCCATGCGATCTGCCCCCTGCCCTTTTACCCGGCTTCCCTTTTTTTTTTCTCCTTACCCCCTCCCCCCCCCCGAAGTGCGAAAGCCTCGGGCGTCGCTTCCACTCGGTTCTCCAAAAGTCATTCTACCCAAAATCTCTCCTTCTTGCCTCCCCTCTTTGTTTGTGTTTGCTCTTCTTCTTGTGTTTCAGATTTTGGGGTTCCGAGTGAAAAGGAGCTTCTGCGGGTAGTCAAATTTTTTTTTGCATCGATGGAGCAGAAAGGATTGAAGGCTTGTCCACCTTATCCCCCCTCTCCGTATAGAGGGGTGATTTCTTGGCCTTTTCGCTGATTTTAATCTTATTTAATTTATAGCGGTGCAACTGGGCTTTTCCCCTTCTACCGTGTTTGTCCTCCGCCCCCCCTTGTACTTCTCTTGCAAGAATGGCCGGTTTCTGCCTCCTTTTCGAGCAGAAACGAACCGTCTCTCAGAGCTGTACCCCACTGCTTTCCACCCTCCCCCCCTCTACGTTGGGCTATGCCCCTAAGAGACGATACCTAGGAGCTCTCCAAGGCCGCGATCGATAAAAGGAGCTGGGGTCGCATGGCTCCCTTTTTTCTTTCCGATTCCCCCCCCCTTCCTTAAAAACCGACAGCTTTGACACCTGGACGCTCAAAGACGAACTGTCGTATGCCTCCATCGCCCTGGACTCTGCACTGTCCGGAGAACGCGCCATCTACAATTAGTGCCTCATTTTTTTCTGATCCCCGTCAAGTTTTCGCCTCACGGAGTCTCTTTACTTTTCCAGTCAGCGTTCGTCGCCAAATGAGCCGAGCCGCGTCGTACGCCGCAAACGATGGATATGTTCTTTTCCTCTTTGGACCTGTCTCCCCCCTCAGACGCGAACGTTCGATGCTTGGTGCGCACGCCTCAGCTTCGAGGGGCGCGCCAGTCACCCCTCCTTTGATCTAGTTTTTCCTTTTTTCGACTAACTCATCTCCTCGTTTGCCATCTCTAGGACGATGTGCCGTAATCCCCCCAGTCTTTTTTTACACGTCTCGACCTTGGCCCCAGAAAGCTTTTAGGACGGATCTCCTGTTTCTTCCGCGATTCATAGGAAATCCAGTCAGTAGAATGATTCTCGAGGCGTGACTTTTGCTCACCCTGCCTCTTTCTCTTTCCCTTGTCAGCAAGTCCTTTCTTAGACATTCTACACCTGCAGTCTAGGGACGAGTAAAGAATCTCAGGACATCATAGGACCAGGTTTTTGTAGTCTTGACTTTCCCCCCCCCCCAACCCCAAACCCAAAAAAACACCCCCAACAACAAACACACCACCCACCCCCCCCCCCCCCCACCCCCACACCCCCAAACCCAACCACACACCCCCCCAAACCCCCAACCCCACCCCCACCCCCCCCCCCACAACACCACCCCCCCTCCAAACCCCCCCCCAAACACCACCCCCCCCCCCCCCCCCCCCCCCCCCCCCCCCCACAACCCCAACACCCCCACTTCAACCCCCCCCAACACACAAACCCAACCAACGTTAGTTGCTTGAATGCTGTCCCTATTCTGCTGCCCCCATACTTCTCCCCCCTTTGAGAATGTTCTCGGAAGGTTGGACTCGATTTTTTTGTCCCCTTCTTGCGTCCCCTCCCCTCAGTTTTCGTAACCACTTCCCGGTAAGCGATTTTTATCGGACGCTCTTACGCCTGGAGGGTGGAAGGGCTCAATCCATCGATCCCCTCCTCCGTTTACCGCAGGCCTTCCGCGCGGCTGGAAAGATTTTTCCCACTGTGTTTGGTCCTGTAACTTGTGTAAGTCGACCACATGGATAAAGGTTCTCAGGGTAGTCCGCTTTTGGTCCAGCTTCTTTATGCTTGACCGATCCTTCGCCCAGGAAGGAAACACATTTCATTACTTCCTTTTTCTCTCGCCATTGCCTGTTCAGTAATATCCCCCCCCACCTCGATGTAGGGAACTGCAGCAGCGAACCCCCGTCTGAACGGAAGTCACTGAACGCAGGATCTCGTTCCCTTCCCCCTCCCTTAAGTCCCCCCCCCAATCTGGGCAGGTTCCAGTAACTATTCTTGTTCCAGAACCCCCAACACTCTGAGCCTACCGCGCCAGGGTCGCCCGGCGTATCTATTCCAACGCAAGAAAGCCCCTCCTCTCCCCACCCTGAGACCCTCGATGGCACGCAGACTTTTACAATCCATCAGAGGATAAAGAGCTCCCTTTTCTTGGTTAACTGCCCCTTTTTGCCTACGCCCCTATCTCCTCACTTTTCATATTTTTTAAGTAACGCTGGACTTTCTACCACATCCTCCCTGCAAAAGATTAGTTTTGCCACTTTCTCTTCCTCCTCTCTATCCCTTCCTTTTGTGAAGAAGTCTTTTTTTTCGTCAGACGCTCCTACATCTAGAAACTATGAAATATGTATGCAAGGCTCCTCGGCGTGCATCCTACCAGCCCAAGGTTCCTCTTATTCCCCCCTTTCACGTTAAAGAACTTTTCCCCCCCCTGGGAGCTGGCCCTTTTCGCTGTTCGCGAGATTACTTTCGAGATCGTCTTTTCCGCGTACTATTTTTCTTTGACCCTCCCAAGAGTGGCAAGAGTAAGAGTTCACAAGGACCCCCGAGCTCCTCATCGTTCGGAGGCCGGAATTTGATGGACCATCACACGACACTTCTTGTTTCTTCCCCCTACGTGCTCTGAAAGCAGTTCTCCCTTATTTTACCTTCAATCAATGCATGACCAGCTCCTCTTCTTCCGTGGGCAGATGATTCATGTCCTCTTTCAGTTTGGACAGGCAGTTTTCACCCTCTGCTCCACCTAAACGTCACCGATTTGAAAAATTCTTTTGTAGAGTTCTTCCTGGCCGAGGACTTGCCTGGTAGAAGACCCGAGATGCCACGTTACATTCATTCGCGTCCCCCCCCCCGTGTTTCCTCACGCTCCCCGTAGTGTCTTCGAGGGCCCGCGGTCTTCTACTGGACCCTTCGGTCCGGCCGTCCCCTCATTGATGGAATCCCCCATGCTGTGAAGATTTCTGGATGCCCCCGACGGGCGTATAAGGCCTTAGGCCCTCCCCTCCTTTTTCCCCTTTTTTATCTCGCTGCGCTAGCTTTTGCGATCCGAAAACCGAGGGGTTTTTTTTGCTACGTTTATTCCCCCCAGCGGACTGTCTCCATTGACTCTGCTCGGGCTGGCACTTTCGAGGCTTGTCCACCTTCCCCCCCACACAACCCGATGTTATCCGCGTGCCGGTTCCCCGTATAAGGGGACACGTCAGTGGACGCCAGAACATTTCTCTACTCTTCCCTTCGTTGGAGTGCCTTTCGAGATTTCTGCGCCCGCAATATATAAATGATGCCCGATCTATGGTCCCCTCGATGAAACGGCCTGCAAGTCAAGTTTTCGAGCGCATTCCCATCTCTTCCCCCTTACATACGTGTTTTTCGATCCCGGGCAATTTTCGGAGCCTTCTGATGGCACCCACCGATTCCTCTGGGTTTGTTCGCCGCATTTTTCTGCCCCTTAGTAGAGCATGACAACGCTTACTATTATGAATACTTCTTTTTTTTTCATCCTACGTTGTTGTTGTTAATCCCCAACCTTCACTTCTTCTCTTGCCCTCGAAGAACGCGCCACGGCTTAACTGGAACTGTTTGACATGGCGCCGACACAAATTTAAATGTTCTATTCAACCGTGGCTTTTTTTATCGGGTTCCCTCGCTATTGCACCCGCCGAGGAGGTCAGGCCTTTCGGAAAGCGTCCCGTGTCGTTTCGCTGTTCTAACATGTCTCTTCGATTGAGGAGCGCAGAATTTGCTTGCAGCGCCCCCCTACGAAGCCGTAGAGAATTTCGTTCCAGGACGTTTCTTCCCATCTTCCTCCCCCCTTGTGTTTGACACAAACTTCCTTGATTTGTTATTTGAGGTGGTTCCCCCCCCTCGAAAGGAGGCTATTGTCAAGGGGCATTTTTAAAGTGATGGTTAATTTACCCCCCCTCCTTCCATCTATTTTTTTCCGAGAGTATGTTTCTTTTTGTTAGAACCCGGGTATCTGTGGCGTCCTCTTCCCCCTTTATCCTGCTCCTTATTCAAACTACCAGGCTTTCTTCCTTAAATCCTGATTGAGGTAAGGAATCCCCTGCTCGACAGGACCAAGCCTCCATACATTTTTTCATGTTATGAGATCAAGCCTCTTAGAAAGTTCTTGCAACCAGCAGAGAACATCATTCGCGGTTCCTTTTTTCTCCTACCCTCCCTTCTCCCGTTCAAATAAAACCCTCCTTTACCCGGTGATCTCCTTAGGTGGAGAGATTCCAAGGGTTCCTCGGCCTCAGGCCTGATTCTGATTCCCCTTAACGTTCCTCTTTTCCTTCCGGTTCGGTAAGTCGTTTCCAGGAGATTCGTGATATAGAAAGTAATGTGGGAGACCCATGTTTCCTGTTGGTGATTTTGCCCCGACCATTCCGTTTTTCCTCCCCTGCAGAGCTTGGCTCCGGATCGTTTTGTTGGGGGCTTAAAATGTTTCCAAATCTTCCTCGGGAGTAACCGACACCCTGCATCTGATGCTGTGCATACTCTTTTACTAGCTCCCCGTCCTCTGCTAAGAGAGATCAGCCTACATTGGTGGTTACCTTGGATGGGTACTCTCAAAGAGATTGCGCTACTGATGCAAATGGTACTCGTTTGCTTTTTTTTTTTTGATTGGAGATATTTTTTTTTTTTTTTTTTGTTTCTTTTTTTTTGGGAGAGACCTTCCCCAATGAGGCACCGAGAGCCCAGAGGCCCGGATCTCCTCTACTCTCCCTCTCGAATACCTCACCCTTCGACAGAGCGCACAGACATCATACACCTGTGATACTGAGGTGGTTCTTGTGAGACTATCGAGCAGAGAGCCGGTTCTTTTTGCCACGGATCACTCGTGAAGACCTCCCTGCTCTCCCCCGTGGCGAGACAGGGAGCCCCAGTGCACCTGTGAGAAAGCTCTTAGATTCGAAACACGCCCGCACTCCCGTCACACATGACCCCGAGGCCGATAGGACAAGCGCACTCGACTCTCCAAGCGGGAGGAGAGAGAGACGACGACGATTTTGTCCGACGATCGGCGAGTTCATCTTCGTCGTGACTCGTATGGACTATCCGATCGGAGCCACACATAGAGACCATCCCTCTCTTCGCCTAGGCCGCCTCTAAAGCGTCTGGATCTAACCCTACGCCATCGACAAGGGGCGAGAGAGACAGCCGAGGAGTCACCACTTGAGATTCCGCACCACATCCTGTGCACTCTCGATCGAGAGAGCCGACAGATTCTTTCTCTCCTCTTCGCTGTCCTTCAGGGGCGCTCACTACCCCTCTTTTCTCACTCACAGCAGCGCGTGTCCCACGCGCCCAGGCGAGGAGACCTGGTGAGGAGAGGCACACGGGAGAGCTCCCAATCCTGAGCCGAGACTCAGTGCGCGATACTCCCCCCCCCCTCCCGTTCCCATCCCCTCTCTTTCCCTGTGCCCGTGAGGCACCGACAGTCTCCAGTGCAACGCCGACACCCCTCGACGTTAGTGTATATCTTGGCATGCGACTAGCCGCGCACGAGTGGTTTTCTTTTTTGCCACCAGGTGGACCGTGGTCCCAGACCCCCCCCCCTAGGAGTAGACCACTGCCGCGCTTGTGACATGCGCCAAGTCCGAGCGATGACTCAGAGGCAGGATACTAGGAGCCCTCCCCTCTGCCATGTCTCTGACGCCCCCCCCCCCCCCCCCCCCCCCCCTTTTTCGCGAAGCCCCACTGCTTTTTGACCCGCCCCCGCTGTACTTAGTCTTTCGTTCGTGTCTCGCTGTGACATGCTGCAGGTTTCGTTTTTATTCTTTTTTTGAAGCACTGAAGAAGTCCGAATCCCCTCGGGGCCGGAAGGTGTGTTTTTTCTTCCCCTCGATCCTTCCGTCGGGACCTGCTCTTTCGAGGTGGTAGGGTTGTATCTGCTGTGTTTTCCCAGCAGTTTTAGGAGGTGGGTTGGATACCCGTCCCTGGGACAAGAAGAAAATTTTACGTTTACCCGACATTTTTTTTTCCGTCCGAGACTGCCGTTCATGTCGATCATCCAGCAAATTTGACATCACGTCCCAACTTACCCTTTGAGCTCCGCAAAATGGAAAGAGATTGCACGAACGGACACGAAGCTGTCGTGCGTCGGCCCACCCCTCTTTTTCCACCTCCCCTCCTTCCCAATGGTAATGATACTCAACTCCTTGCATTCCCCGATATCAGATCGATTGATGGGACAGGAATACCCGGGAGTGTCACTCTGCGCGATCTCGTTCCTTCCACTTTCCCTTGTAGAGAAAACGCTCGCTAGCCCTTCTCCCTTTTGAAACAATAGATTACCAGAGCTAAGGCCTTCCGCGATGATGCCCCCCGGTCCTTCCCCCTTTCGGCTCTCAGCCGTAACCCACTGAGAAACCCCCCGGTCCAAAACCACGTGACTTTGATACGATGTGCTGTTTTTACCTCTCAAGATGATCGGCCGCGGTGTTCATGTCCGCCCTTCTTCTTGGACTCCAGAGTACTATAAAGCGGTTTTTTTCCCTCTTCTCCTCCCGCTAGAGTTGTATTGACGCTGGGCCTCCGCCTTTCCCTTTTCCCCCCTGTCCCCCCGAGACCTGCCCACTTTCACGATTGCTGGCATTCCGCGCCGTTTCATTCCCTCGATCGTCCGTGCAGAACCGAAGAGAGCCGTGCAGGACTTTATTCGCTTTTTCCTGCTCATCTTTTTTGAACAGGACCACACCGTTCCTCACGGGCAAGAGTGTTCTTAGACCTTGCGTAAGCCCTTCTTTACCCCTCGCTATCCCTAGGCTCGCTGCGCTGTAGATAGAGAACCTGGAACGACCTCTCCTTCTCCTTTAGTTTTTATCCTTTTAGCCTGTTGATCACAAGTGGGAGACACTCCCCCTTTAACTCTGAGGAGAGATCCGCTAAGAATTGAAGATCTTACTTCTCTGGTCTACTAACTCCCCTCCTTTTTATCCATAGGGCACCACTTGCAGCAGGTCCTCCGTTTCCAGTGCGCTGGGGCCATCCCACGGTTTTTTTCGTTGACCCCCCCCACCACTTCTCCCGTGTGACGCACGCTGTCTTTTCTGTCTCTTCAAGCACTGATTCTTAAGGTAATCCCCCCCCCCCTGTAACCTTTAAATTTTTTTATCATCTCTTTCTTGTTAGAGTTCTGTTCACTGCCTCCCTCCGGGGGATACCGGAGTGATGTTGTTACAAGCGTGCCAACCAGATCCATGAGTCTCTTCTTGTATTTACTCCTTTTCGGAGGGCATTACTGAATTAATTGTGTTTTTTTCCCACCTCTTTCCCCCTCGCCCCCTCCCACCATCTCTTTTAAATCCCCGTAGGAAGAAGCTTCCGAGAGAACATTCCCACTCAGGAGACTTGTCAACCCAAGGACCAAGTATTTTCAGGCCATCATGTCTAATTTGATAATGGCGGTACCGTTTCCCTTTTTCTCTTTTCCCCTTTTTCCCAATTTCTCTCCTCCCCCTTTGCAGAACCATACCCGGCGCCGCCCCACTGAGAAAACCCCCCCCGTCCTCCCCCCAAACCTATTCTCTCTTTTCTACCTCTCCACTTTTTTTTTTATCTCTCTTCTTCGTTTTTTCCGAACTTTTGGGGATGGTGAGCATTTTCCTCCTGTTTGCAACGGTTCTCCTTTACTTTGACTGACGCAATTAGGAAGCCTTCCACCGTTAGTTTCCCCCTCTCCACGAAGCCTTTCCTTTTCCTTCGCTTTCGAATTTCGTTTTTGTTTAATTCCTTTGAAATTTTCTCCCCTGCGGCAAATTCTTTCCTTCCCCCAAAAGGGTTTTTGGTTTTTTCTGGCTCAGTTTTTTTTCCTCTCCCAGCCTAGCTAACAAGCCCAATGACCTATTCACCTCCTCCGACATCATCCGAGCAAGCACACAAAATTAACCCGTCCCCTCATGCGTCTGCAAAACTCCCCCCAACCCATTCACCCCTCATCCTTTGAGACTCTTGAAGTACTATGATAAGAGGACCCCCCCACCCTTCTTCGCGCTTCTCCTTCTCCTTAACCTTCACTCACTTTACTCTCCCCCCAATACACCCCCCCCCCCCCCCCTCTTCCCTCTACTGCCACCGTCCACCTACGCCACAACCGCCGCGACTCGACCCACACACACATTAACCCCCTGCATTCCCGGATCCGGTATCCCCTCTCTAATACTCGTAACCACCCCCTTATACAATTCTATTAAGCCGTATTTCGCACCTCCTCACCCTAACCCACGCGGCCGGGGTCACCTCCCTCTTATCTATAACCCACTGGTCCTTAAGACGCTCCCAATTCCCATCTGTATATATCTATAAAATACATGATTCACCACTCTACTCACCCTACTCCCACCCTCCACAAACGACTCCCCCTCTAACCGCCCTCATCTCCCTACCCACAACTCCCTACCCTTCGTTCCCCCCCAACATTCATTTTCTCAACATTCATTCGTAATTAACCTCCTTACCTCCCACTCCTAGACCTAAAGTTCTCACTGCCACTGCCCCCTTCCTCCCGACCTTTACAATATACCCGTACCCCCCGCAACAACACCATACCTATCTGATGAGACCCCCCCCCCGTTTATTTCCCACACATATCTTTCCCCACTTCCCTCTTAGATTTCTCCCTCCCTTCTTATTATCAATCTCCTCAATAACATCTCTAACAAAATCCCCTCCTAACGTCGGGCCACCCCCTAACCCACCCCATCCACCCCCCTTCCCCGCATATCTTGCAAAACCCATATCATCTTAATAACCTCTCACCCCCCCTTCGTCGATAACCCCTCGCCTTCTTCCACCCCCCTGTATTCTCCCCTCCATACTACAATACCTGAACTCTCACTAACCCATACCCCCTACACTCACTTCCTTTTCCAAACGCGTCAGTTTTCCTCCTGACCATTAACCTTTCGACCTATTACATAACTAAATTCTTTCACCCATCTTCACCGCCAAATCTGCACCAACACGCTCCCCACGACCCTTTTCGCCCCCGCATTGACCCTTATACTCTCTAACCCTCACCCCCACAGTAAACCCAAATATCATAACCCGGTACCTCCCCACCGCTTCCCCACTGCTCCCCCGTCCACCCTTCAACAACAATCACCCCCATCGACCTACTTGACTGTTCTGCTTGATCCCCCCCCCCCCCACTCTTGAACACCTCACCCCCCTCCCCCTATCCGTCCCACCCACCGCCCATCATCATCAACCCTCCCGGCAGACCCTTACCCCACTGCCACGACCACCCTCCCTAGATCCCTCTCCCCCCTCTCCACGGCACCTTCCGTTGCCTCCACTCCTCTAACATCCCCTCCACACGGTCCTTAAAACTCCCTAGACGCCCCTCCATCCCCCCCCCCGACTCCGACTATCACCCCCCCCCACCCAACATATCACCCATTAAAAATACCCAACCGCCCTTCATCTACCCCTCACACATCATCACCCCCATTCGTGCCCGACCATTTAACTGTTACACCTACCCTTCTCCCCTCCCTGTACCCATATATACCTCCCACCAAACTCACTCCCCCTTTCCCCTGAACTAAATCCCTCACACACCCCCTTCACCCAAGGCCCCCAATCAGAGCCTTCACACTCGACTTCCTATACCCCATACCTCAAAAACCCAAAAACACGCGAGAACCTTCCCGCACACTCGCAAATTACTTTTTTTCATCTGATCACATCCATAGGTAGTTTTTTTGAAGGGTCACGATTACCCCTCTACATCGAAAATCTTCCCTACCTGGGCCCCCCCCCCCCTTTGAATACTAAAATGGCCCGTATGCCGGTATGTCCGTCCCCTCTCCCAAGAGAATAGAAGCTCAGTTGGAGCCATTCTCCTCTCTTACCCCTTTTCTCCTTTTTTTCCAGCGACGACAATTACTCTTCAGGCGAGTCTTATCCCTTTTCAGTTCATTTTGTGACAACACTAGACGCAGTGAGCCGATTCTTTTTTACGCCAGTTTACCACCCTCTGATACCTTCTCTTTTTTTTTTTCCCTCCGTTTAAAATCGCAACTTCCAGAATCAGTGTTCGAGTTTTTCAGACAGAGACCCCACTTTTCGTCGATGGCAGGTTTCATCACCCCCCCCCTCTTTGTCTTCCCTCTTGCGTTCTAAGTTTTCTATTCTCCCCCTTTCTCCCCAGCAAATAGAGCTATCGCGTTCTTTTCTTGCCCCGACTCTTATTTCGCACATCAGTCTTCCTTTCCAGTCCCCTGTTTCGGCTTCGAGTTTTCGATTGAAGAGGCCCTCCCCAGATCATATGAAGCATAATTCAGTATTCTTTACGTCTTGTCCCCAACCTTTACTTTTCCCCTTTCCCTGTACTCACAAAATGACTTTGACATTCCTGCAAGATGAAGTTAGGAGGGGTTTCGTTACATGAACCCCTCTCCAAAATCTCCCAAGTCCCGGTGGTTGTGAGATCCCCTAGTTATCTGAATATTTGCTCCATATTTTCGCACCATTCATTCTCGGCAGTTCTTAGAGCCAGTTTGTTCCCTCGATTTTCTTTCCAATTTTCGTTTAGCCGATCACTCTTCTTCTCCCCCAGTCCAGGTTCAAGCTCTTAGGACGCGCTGGGAAGAGCTTTTTAAGTCTTCCTTCGCCTCCTCCCTCTCTCGCTGATTTTTTGGCAAGCGCACATTTATCGAGGCTGTTCCCTATTTTTTTCCTCCCTACATCTTTTGAAACTTCGGGCACGTTCTACCCAGGGGGCACGGCTCGTCCTGGTCTATATGTTTTCTTGGGCCTGGGGAATCTACAGAACGGTGCTTTTTTTTGCCTCCCTTCAGAGGCATTGTCAGGGACCACCCCAAGGTTCATTCTCGTTTTTTCTTTTTCTCCATTTCCACGGATGGCTTACGACGCACCCCCCTCTCTCGGGCTATGAGGGAGTGAAAGCCCGCAGATTCACCCCACCTTCGGAAACGTTTTTTTCTCTCCCCGCTTACTCGGAACACAGCCCCCTTTTCCCCACTAAAATGTTGAGCCTTTCTTCTTTCTATCACTAGTCCCACTCACCCCCGACCAGCCTTCCCAACGATTTTTTGAGATCGCTTCGTCGTACCCTGGCTGAGCCTTGTATGAACCAGCATTGACACACCCCCCCCGCCAACTTCTCCCCCTAATTCCAAGGAGCATAACCTGCCCCCCATCATCTTTACCCGAGAGTCATGCATTCTTCTTAGCTTCACCGTTTCGACTCTACTGATCCGAATCCTCACGGACTTCGAAGGCGCGATTTCCGATTTCCTTCTTTTTCACAAACCTATACCTGTCCCCCCCCCTCTCTCAGCGACTTTTAACTGATGTTTAACCCGTGACTCTCCGGCTACTCCCCTGCCTCTCCCCCCCCCATGTGTCTCGACTCTATTCTCGAAAGCCCTCTTTCTACCTCCCAAGGAACGAGACCAACTTGAACTCGTCCTTGCCACCCTCTCTCTTGCTTTTTCTAGCCCCCTTTTTTTCCCTCAGTCGAATGTCACTATTTGAGACACCAATTTCCGTTCCACATTGGAGCTTCCCCTACCTTATCGTTATCGCCACCTTTCAATCGCTAATCGTCTTTTCTTTCCCTCCACCTTGGTAGTATCGTACTCCCGAGCCCGTATTTCTCAGGGTTAAAACGCCTTTCCCCATCGCCGATGCTCTAACCAAAAGAGATTCGGTTTTTAACCCGGCCTTGGTCTTCCCATCACCAAGGTCCCCTGAAAATTATGTGGTGGACGTGACTTCGGTCGACCCTCCTCCATTTTGTCTTCCCTTCCCCCCACCTTGCCTGACCGAGAAGTTGGAAATTGACTAGGCCGCCCCCCCCTTGGAAGCCCAGATAACTCCCCCCGCCCCAGCTCCTCGCACCTGCCCCCTTTACCTCGTTCCCCCCCTGGGCAGTGGGAGCTTCTACCATTTTGGGATCCGTTTTTCTAATAAAATATCTTCCCCTCCGAATATTTCGCCCGTTGGGACCTCCTCCAATATACAGAGACGTGGAATTACGAAGTCCAGTGAGTTTTCTTTCTTTAACCTCCAACAATGGCAGTTCACCTCCTCTTATGAAAATTTATCCTCCCGGTATCTATTTTTGGTTCGTTATTTCTTTGGGACTAGTCACTTACACAGTAGAAAAGATCCTACACGGTTTCTCCTACTACCCCTTCTTCTTTTCCATTTGATGTTGGAGCAAAGACTTTAACCGCGAGTCTCTTTTTTCCGGACAGACCACTCCACAAGCCTTTCAATTTTCCCGGGGTTTTGCCTCGTCCCCTTAGGAAGCCGCTCCTATCCCCCCGTCCCTTTCCCCAGAAACAAACCTCCCCTGGAAATTTTCTTCCTATTTTTTTCCCTTCTGTCAGTAAGTTGCCCCAACATTCCGACCGAACCTTTATATACGGCCTCTTCAGGTCGGTTCTCGTCCCCTCCGCGTTTTCCCCTCGACCTGTCACTCCCGAAAGGTCCTCGAGCTCCCATCTGGTCATCGTAGGTACCCTGACCCTTACTTTGCCCTGCCTCCCCATTCTTTATATGATAGTCATGGCCCCACAGAATCCAGACCCGTCCTTACATTTTTGAACTCTCAGGTCAAGGGGTTCATGCAGGTATTATGGGAAAAAATTGGCGTTTTCGTCTCCGTTTTCACGTTTCTTTGCTCCATACCCCCCCCCCTCGTCCTAAGTTCTTGTACTCTCTGGGACCATCCCTCCCGTTTGGGTTTTAGTTTTCGCTCTCTTTCATAATATCTTATTCTTTTCATGTAATACCCGTCACGGCGCTACAACACCTAGAAATTTCTTTTTTGTCACAATACATTCCCCGCAGCCCCCCCATGAAACTTGGTTACTTCTACACCGTGAATTCCACTGTGAAGATAGATTTTTGTACCATTGCATTCCCCGCCTCCATGCGTAAGTGTGGTATTAGGTCCCCTCTCCTTTTGACAATTGACTCCCGCTGGAATCCTCTCGGTTCCTTCTTTTTAAGTTTCACTGCCTAGACACCACCAGAACTCCGCTGATAGATAGTAGCTCAAAATTTGTCTTCATGTCTTACCTTTCAGAATTCTCTAAAACGTCCCCTTTGAAGGTTTTCCTCACCCCCAAACACTTTTCTTTTTGTTTTTCTTACGGCATATTCTTTTGTCGTCCCCTTGAAGATCCCAAGGGACCCCTTTCTACCTTCTTGGTTTTTTCTATCGTCTCCCCCCATTCCTAGCTTTTTCGGAGAAAAACCTGGACTTCTCCGTGGACGCTCTGAACGGTTACTTCTTCTGTCTTCCTGCCTTTACTGTTAGAACCCCCAACTCCCCTCGATTTTTCCCCGGATTCTTCCATGTCAATACAGGACTAGGGTACTGCGAACCGTCTTAATTTCCCCCCCCTATTCGTTTACGAAATTTGTATTCTGAGAACTACCCATAGAGCAATTGACCCGCTTGCTCATTTACTTTTTCATATTTTGTTACTTTTTCTTTCCCCTCATTATCCTCTCTATTATATAACACACTCCCTTTTTTTGTCAATAGGTGTCTTAGGTGGAGCTTGAAGGCTCCATTCTTTCCCCTCCTTTCCTTTTCTTTCCCCCCCCCCCCAGGAACTTTATGGTGTCTTTGGGTGTACTTTCCTACTCCGTCGCCCTGTCGTGCTATCCGTTAATTGGCGTCCCTACCTGCTCCCCCCCTCAGTGCGGTGTTATGTCCCTGCCCCCCAACAGTTCATTTGCTACGAGCACTTTGGTGCTAAGGCCTTCCCTGTGTGGTTTTTTTCCCTTGGGTCTCTGGGAACCTAGGAAAAGCG
>Ga0179593_1259477_pt1 | contig 15739 bp, 23 predicted proteins | sample CZODoug2_1_08_16_FD_185931 | JGI IMG/M metagenome (GOLD analysis project Ga0179593, IMG submission 185931) | Vadose zone soil fungal communities from Angelo Coast Range Reserve, California, USA - CZODoug2_1_08_16fungal (PacBio error correction) | ecosystem: Environmental > Terrestrial > Soil >... | reverse complement strand
TGTAGTTGTCTTTGCTTCCCCCAGTTCAACCTTTTCCTCTTTCTTTTTCAGTCCTAGGCCTCAACCCTCTTTGTTCTTCTTGGTTTATAATTCACCACATTTCCCTGCACCCATATTTTCTTTTGAAGCTTTTTTCCACTCTCATTCATATTTTTTTTTTTCCGTGTTCCTTTTGTCCGTCCATCGTTGCTCTCTCCAGGGTTTCCCTTTAATTCTCCACAGTTTGGACACCTGCAACCATTGTCTGAAGTCTCGTCTTCTGCCCCTTTCTTTCTTATTCTGTGCTTCCCCTTGAAAGGCCGCAGTGTGCGTTCCCAACTTGTTCCCGACGAGTTCTTGTTTGAATCCTTCCGGGTACCCTTAATATGCGTTTTCTTGACCCCTTTGCTTTAAAAACTCCTTACCCTCCTGTCCCCCCGGTCGACTCCCAGCTTCCGCCCCAAAAGTTCTTTTTTTTTCTGTGCCCCCTCGTTGATTTTTTTGAGTTTACGACAGTCCCTCCCCAGCCCAACGACGAGTGTCCATATACTTCCCGGTCAGATAATCTTCGTCCCTGAGGTTTGCTACAAGAAGATCACGACCCATTAACGTCCTTTTGCCCGTGCGATACCGGGCATTGTTTTTGATAACGCGTTTTTTAAACTTGCGTTTATCATTAGAGTACTTTTCATTGACGCTGCCCTTTCGACCCAGCCCCATGTCAACTTGACCTCCTCTGATTCTCGTCCGTGCGGTTTAGTCCTCGTTTTTGTCTTGACTTGAAGGGTCTGTCCCCCTCTTCATTCGACCCGTAAGTCTCCTTGTGTACAAAAATTACTTACCATTATTTCTTTTTCCATCACTCCCCCCCCCTTTCTGTTTTTCCAACGCCATTCCCCCCCTTATCCCCCTTCCCCCCCTCTTTTTTTACGATATATTGCCCCGTACATGGATGAGATTTTCGTGTTCCGTTCCATGCCGACCATTTTTTTCCGTGGCCGAGTAGTGTGACTTCACCCCTAGTAGTCTTACCATTCTAAGGATCTGTTTCGTCCCAATTTTCTCCGGCATTTTCTTCCCTCCCTTCTTTTCTAGCAATCAAGCTGGTTTTGCGACAGTAATATCTCTAGATCCGAGTGCGTCCACGGCTCCCCCCCCTTTCTCCTTCTCCTAATCTTTTCCTGCGTTCCGGTCCGAGATCTAAAAGCCTTTAGTAACAGCTCCCCCTCTCTCTGACCGTTATGTCTTTTCTTCTCTCTTTGATGCACCACCGCAGCTATCGACCTTCTGTCTATATTAAGCCGTTTTTTCACACAATTGTTGCCCCCTGCCTCATCCCCAATTCGTATCTTCCGGCCGGTTTTCCTGTTTCTCTCTGGCGTGAGGCGGCCAGCTCATGGTTCCCAGATACCCGTCCCCAAGGATCATTTTTTTGTGCCTGGTACCATCGGTCACCTTTTTTTCCACCTCCCTCAAATCGATTGCTATTTTTTTCCTCTGGATAAATGATTCTTCCTCCAATGCCATTCTTTTCCTTTCGATACAGCTTTCCCTGTATTATCTCCTTGTCCCCTTTTGTCTCACCGGCGGACTCAAGGATGACGTACGTCTAAGTTTTTTCTGTGGTCGTCTTAGGTTTTGATGTGTGTTGGGAATTTTTTCTTGTTTTCAGTGAGGGCTCGCATGCGCAATTTTTTGCACTTGAAGGTAAGTCTCAGGTGCCTCTTTTCTTTTTTTTTGGACGGCCCTTTAGGGGGGATGTGCTGATATGTTGTTTACCCCCCCTTCGAACGGACCCCTCTTTCCTATTTTTCGATGGTTCTCTTCACCTTGATTTGGTGTTACCCTCCCTTGGAGTCTTTTTTCTTCCCGTGACTACCCTGTCCCTTGTTCCCTTTTTCTGTATCCTTTGCCTGGGTTCTTTTCCCCCTCTCAGAGCCTTTTATGATTTATGTTTTGCTCTTTCTCCCTGAAATTTTTCTTGTTCCTCACCGTCACTTTGTTCCCCGGCGCAGTCCGCTGGAATCTGATAGTTTCCTTTTAAGATTGTATCGTTTGTAATTAGATTTTTTTTCCTGCCTCGCTCGGTTCCACCATCAGGAATGACCGTTTTAAACTTCTTTTGAGACTTCGGAAAAAATTTCAGCCCCCTTCTACAGATTATTTTTACCTTTCTTCGAGTGTTCACCCAAGGATTGGCACCCATTTCACAAGACTTCTTTGTCGAACGGGTGAACCTTGTTACCCAAACTTTCACGGTTCTTCCCCCTTTCCAGTACAGACGGACTCTTGGCTCTAGTTCCCTTCTTGCTTTAATCTTACAGGTTTATAATTCGTACCTTTTTCTGCTGTGCCTACCATTAGTCAATGTGAGATCCTGGTGGTTCCCACACGTGACCCTTTTTTTCATCACAGCTTGCAAAATTTCCCCCCTCATCATTAGGGACCCCCCCTCACAACTTGACGAAATCTAAAGTTGTTTCGCTTTTCCTAAATCATTTTATTCTCTTCAGTTATGTTCAGTCATCGCGTTTTCTCTTTTGAATTGGCCCCTCCTACCGCTCCCCGCTTTCTGGGGGTTCAAATTGGCTGTCCCTGGAGATCCCTCTCACTTTTCTCCTGAACCTGTCCCCTTTTTTTGGATATGGAGTACTTGGTTTGAACGTGCCAGACTTTCCCTCTTCTTCATTCCGGTGTTTTGTTTTTTTTCGAAGCTTTCTTCTCCTTCCTTTCTGGTAAATCCTTTTTCACACACACCAACCTGCTTTTATAGTTGCTTTACCCCCCTTTTCCCCGCATTCCAAGAACGCTTGGTACGTTTTTTCTGTTTCCCATGCCATTTCTTTTCCAATATTATGCTCAACTCCCTTACTCCCCTCCCCCCCCCCCTATGACTTTCAGACTTCCATCCACGATTTTGTACAGTTAATTGGGGATCCCTGCTTGGTCCATTTTTTCTCCTTTTTTTCTTTCCGTTCCCAGTGGGTCCTTTCCCCCTCGCCCCTTCTTACTCCTTTTATGCCTTTTCCGTCCAATTTCCATAACCCCTAATGCAGATCGTGACATATAAACCAGTCTGTCCGGGCTCCGGCGAGACCAGGTTGATACCCCGTTTTTTTGTAACCGCCATTTTTTCTTCGGTATCCCTCATTTCTGGTCTTGAGCACGCCCTGACATGGTCTTCTGTCCCCAGAAGCTCCTTTCATTTTTCTACTTTTGTTCCTCCTATCTTTTTTTCCCAGTTTTTTTTTTTGTTTCCCATCTAATACTTTGTCGACGCTTACTGTAATTTTCAAGACTCAAGCACTCAGTCCTCCGTCCTTTCCCCCTCTTGCACTTGCTCGTTTCCCCAATGGTCTTTATGTTTCTACCAAGCGAGTTCTCCCCCCCCTCTCCAACTCCTGCCCTCTATCTCGGTAGCGATAGCATTCTCTCCCACAGCACCGGCCCCCCCTTTTCGGGTCCTTTCGGTCCCGCACATCCGCAACCCTCCGTTTAACCCCATTTGTATTCTTAGCTATCCTTTCTAGCGAGTAGCTGGTCCTTTTATTGTGAATTTGTTTTTTTTTGTGTGGTTTTTTTTTTTTTTTGTGTGTTGGTTGGGGGGGGGGGTTGTGTGTGGGGTTTGTTTTTTTTGTGTTTTTTGGTTTTTTTTTTTTGTTTTTTTTTTTTTTTTTTTTTTTGGTTGTTTTTTTGTGGTGGGTTGTTTTTTTTTGGTGTGGGTTGGTGGGTTTTGTGTTTTTTTTTGGGGTTTTTTTTTTTTTTGTTTTTTTGGTTTGTTTTGTGGTTTTTTTTTTTTTTTTTTTTTTTTTTTGTGGTTTGTTGTGGGTGTTGTTTTGGGGTTTTTTGTTTTTTTGTTTTGTGTTTTTTTTTTTTGTGGTTTGTGTGGTTTTTTGTTTTTTTTTTTTTTTTTTTGTGTCTTCCACTTCAGCCTTCCCCCCCCATCAGTGGCATGAAAACCAAGGAGTCCATTTCTGATTCCCAATTTCCTACTCTCTGCACTTGAAGCTGACGCAGGTCTCAATCAACTTTCCAACACATCACTCTTCCCCTAGCATGCACTTAGCGCTTTCCCTGCTTCCAATTTTTTTTCTTTCCCCGCTCCTCTCTCTCCACCTTGCTGATTTCCCCCAATTCATTTTAACCTCTGGTATTAAGATTCCTTTTTTCTATTTCCCCAGCCAGACTCTGTAGTTGTCTTGGTGTTAACCTTGTTCACCCCTTATATTTACTCTCTCAACTCATTACCCCGTGTTGTGTTAGTGTTTTTTGCCCCACTCTTTTCAGCAAGACCTAATCCCATTCCCAGCGCTTATCCGACCCTTTTTTATTTTCTGTCATGGGGGTTTCACACCGTTTTGTTCCCACCTGTCTTCCGAGAAGGTCCTTTTTCCAGCTGTCTAGAGATTCGTTTGACACCCGAGCTAGATGCTCTTGGGCCTTATAGGCGTTTTTCCCCCGGTCTACCTATTGGTTCGGCTCCGATGTACGGTCCCGTCCGCCTTTGCTCCTGTTCAAGTGGAGCTCCAACTGTAATCCTACGTCAAGCAGTACCCCTCCTCCCCCTTACTGTTTCGCAACCCCTACATTTTAGTTGCGACCCCTCTTCAGGATTCTTCACCTTCCCTCTGTTCAGTATTTATAAGATATTCTCTCTTTATCTCTTTTACCCCGTCTTTTTTCCTCTTTTTCAATTGTCCTTCCAGTTGAGAAGTAACCCCTGCATCTCCTTTCATTCCCCCCCTATTCTGTAAAGTCCCACTATGGTATCATGTATCTGCACAGTTTTAGTTGATGTATAGACGGATCCAGTAAGGGTTCCCTTTGCCCCCTTGCTCAAGCTTTTATCATTGACATCCCTGCCACATTACCACGCATACAGCGGTTTTTCCCCCCTTCCCCACCGCGCCCCCTTTTATCCTCCGCTCATCCTTTCTTCCCACGAAGAGCTTTTCGGTCGAAAGTTCCTTCCGACTCCTGGGACCCTCCTCATTTTATGACGCGGGGCCCTTCCCTTTCCCCCCGCAAGTCATTTCAGCCACGGTTGTCCGGTCCTGTTAATTGGTTCTGGTGATAGGCTTGTAGCCAACCTCTTCATCTTTTCTCTCCCCCATACCTTGAATCCTTTTATTTCTCCTTCTTCTTTTGTCTTTCTTAAGTCGACCCCCCACACAACGGTATGCCCCCTAACACCCCCTATCTTGTTTTTTTGCCCGCTTGCTCTGGATCCCAGTGCGTTCGTTTCGAGTTTTTGCAGACCCATTCCAAAATAATAAGACATATTTTTGAGTTACCCCGGATATTGCTCCCTCCTTCCACCCTGGTTGGTCCCCCCTGATTTTTGGTTTACTCCTCCCCACAGAATTCTTTTCTTTAGCATTTTCTTTCATCCTGCCCACCTTAAATATGTTGGTTTGCTATTTTTTCTTCCTTTTCATTGCCAGGTCTAGACCCACTGACTGCACACCGTTGACCCACTTTGACCCCCCCCTGACGTTTCATATTCAGCTTTCCTTTTTTCACTCACCCTAGTTGAATTGATAGGTACCAAAATCCGAAACCTCTGTTTTTCTCGCCGAGGCTGCCCCCCCTTTTTACTTTTTCCGTTCACTGGTCTTCCACCTTCCCCCCTACCAGATCTCTTTTTCCTTCCCTTCTCACTTAAGGTTTTTTTTGATAGACCAGGGTAGTGGAGGTTTTAATTATTTTTCCCCACCTTCAATGGGCTTGGCCGCCTTTTTTATCCCCCTTATTTTTCTGCTTTTTAGAACTCCACAGTCCCCTTCCCCCCATATGTTGCTTTTGACTCTTCAAAAGACTTTTAACTATTATCCCCGGCGGTCCGTGGCATTTGGAGCGGGAAGTTCCTCTCTCCCTCCCGAGGGTCCCTCCCCTTTTTCGAAACCTTTCTCCCCCCCCCCAACCACCCCATGTACTTTCACGTCCATAGTTTTGCAGAAGGACCAGAAGCGGATTTTGTGTCCTTTCCCCCCCAAAGCACATCCGGGTGTTCCCCCCCCCCCATTTTGTCCCTAAGTCTTCACCCCCAGGCCTGGTTTTCACCCCTCCCCCAAATGTTCGATGTATCTGTAATTTGATCTAAACCATTTTTAGAGTAAACTGTACTCAATTTTTCCCCGCCTTTCCTCTGTTCCCGTCCGCAAACGGGGTGGAGGTGCTCCGTTTATTTTTTTAGTGTCGAACTGCCTTTCCATCCCAGACTTTCTTCCTTTCTTCTTTCCCTTCATTTCCTCTGAGCACTGTTTTTTTTTAAGAAATCACGAGTCCAGAGTCCCTCTTGACCGTTCTCGATTCCCTTGGTAACCTTTCCCCCCTTCCCTTTCATCCACATTCTCTTCATACCCAAAGTTTCTTGACGGGATACCCCCTCCCGCCCTTTGAACTTGAACACCATCCTATCTTTTTTTCCGTTTCAGGTCTCTGGTTAGAAAAATAGTTTCTTGGTTCTGGAAGGTCAGATTTAAATTCGACACCTCCTCTGGCAGGCCCCCAATTCCTTCCATTCTTCCGAAATCACCTTTGAAACCCTTTTCTTCCCCCCTTCAACTTTATCCCCAAGAGTTCTTGTAAAGGCTTTGGCAGTACATTTAACCTTTCCCCCCCCTCTATTGTTGGTGTCCGTTCTCCCTGGCCAGACATTGTCTTGACATATTAGTAAACATCTCTCGTTGAAGTATTATACTTTTAGCTAGTCCCCCCCTCTCTGGAAAGGTTATCCGTTTCCTTTCGCCCTCTTTTTGGACGTATCGGCTTTCGTACTGTCTGCGTTCCAGTGGAGATTCCCAACTTCTTCCCTTTCATCCCTTCTTCCCTTCCTCATATATCCCCGAAACCCCTCTTTCTACCCTTGTTGACCTCGAGGCAGTATTTTCTTATCTTTTTTACCCCCGACGTTTGAGACTTCTTCTTTCGTTAACTCTGGGGTGACCCACTGGGTTCCCCCCACCTACCCATCAATGGTTTATCCGGACTGGATGTTTCCGTGGGTTTCTTGCGTTGCCTATACCTTTTTCCCCCACCCCCGTCCCCCACTTTCGGCAGGTGTTGATAGTTACAGAATAAGGCATGTTTCACTCCCCCCCTTGAACTCCCCTATTGCTTTCTTTTTTTTTGCTGCTACCCATGCTCGAAGAATACCTTTTCCAGTCTTCGGTCGAGAAAGATCCCTATAGTTGTGCAGACCTTCCAGGGACGCCGTCATACGTCGCCTAATGCCTTGTCTTTCGTGACTTTGTGGGGCTTTGATTTTAATTGTCTTGGGGATAGATTTCCTTGTATCCTTCTTTCATACATCCGACTTCAAGAATTTTTTTTTTTTTTGGATTCATGTTTTTGTTGTTGACGGATGCTTGTCCACGTTCCGGAAAATATTACTCTCTTTCGCTGATCCCTTTTTTTTGTTAACGCTTTGTAGCTTTTTTCGTCCCTTGGACTCAGTTGATGTGTGCTACCGCTTGACTATTACTGGTTCGTTTTTATAACCTTATCATTCTTCTCGCGGGCTTTTTCCTTTAGTTGCACACCTCCGATTTTCAAACCTTCACATTTGTTGACCGGCGCATTCCGTTCCTGATATAAAGAGGTGATCCGGCTTGTAATTCCCCGCCCCTTGCCTATTCTTTCGCCCCCAAACCCTCTTTTCTATGACCCTTTCACCGGAAGGCCGCCCCCATGACAGACATTTTAGCTCTGGCCTTTCTGCGTCTCCCGTCTTTTGCGCCAGGTTTTCCAGATCCTTCCCCGTGCCGTTCCCCATTTCTGTTTTTTCCCCCCCTGTCATACCGTAGCACACTTAGTCAACGACCGTGATGAGGTCTTTTCACGAGCGCTTGAACGTTTTTTCCGGTACCTCCTTCTTGCCTCAAAGGCTTCGTCATTGAGTCTTGAGTCCAACCGTTGAAGCCGCAATCCCTTTTCCGGTGATTCCCCCCCCCAGTAACTGGACGCCCCGAAATTTTCCCTTTGCTTGTTCTAATCTGTTGTTCTTTCTTCCTTTTAGAATATATTGGTGCGCTTTGAATTTCCCTCCTCCCCGTACCCCTCTTTTTTGTGGCCGGACGGTTCCCCTTAGTTAAACCGTCACACTATACTCTTTTTTGAGGATCCTGGGAGTACGGTTTCCAGCGACCTATCTCTATTTTTAACACGAATTGTTTTGTTTGAATAGATATTTTCTGATTCCGCCTCCTTCCATCCTCCCCACACACCCGCCTTTCTTCATTTGGCTCTTTCCTCCCCTTTATCCACGTCCCCTGTACCCCACCCCTCCTCGCGTTAGGAGGTAATTCCCCAACTATCAACCCTTTCATTATGACTCCCCTTCCCTTACCTTATCCCTGATTATTCGACTTCTGCCACCCTTTCACATCTTTTTCTCCCTTTTTCTTTGGTTTTCTCCATGCTTATGCAAGGTGTGCATTTCAGCAACAAATGTCTTTTCCTCCTATCCCTCCTGTCCTATGGATGCACCAGACTCTTTCCTCCCATGTATACCCCCTTTAAGCTCCCTCTATTGATCTCCAACAGAGTGGTAGTTAAGACCTTTTGCTCCCCGTTCTTGACTGTTTTTTCCCCTTTCCTTTTCACTGCCCCTCTTCTTCCCTCCTCTGTTCTTCCCCGTGCAAGCCTTGAACATTCTACTTACCCTAACGATATGTTTCTGTGTGCTTTTTTTTTTGTTTTTTTCCCTTTGTTTTCCTCCCTTATTTTCTATTTTTACCCTTTCATCTCTTTCAGGCTAGCCTTTCCCTTCCCTATTCGCCGAAGCCCGTTCTATCTCAGAATTCAACTCTGGACTCGATTTTCAACTTCTTCCTTGATGACCCTCGATTTTCGCCCACCCCCCTCTCCACCTTCCCCCCCGCGCAATCCTAAGTCTCGCTCCCCCCCCGTCGAGATAACGCCAAGGTATACAACAATTCAACTGGACCTCCCCTTCGTACACCTTTCCATCGCGCCCCCAGCGTTTCCCCCCCTCCTCGTTCTCCACTTTAGCGTCTTCATAGAGGTCCTGTAGTCATTGGTTGATTGAACCAGATCATCTTCCCCCAATCTTTTCCTCCCACGTAAAAACTGATTCTTGGTCTCCAATGTACTACTAGATTTTACATTAGAAAGCGTATCCCCCCGCCAAACCCCCCCCACCTCACTGCACTCACCCATCGACATTAGAGTACCTCTGCTTTTGAGGCAGGCGGTTAATCCACGTCCTTTCACTCCAGGGATCTTTCTCCCACATTTTTCTCCCCCTTTCCCCTCTTGTTTTTTTTCGAGTATCCTGATCTTAATTCAGGCCACCATCAGATCTGATTTCAGTTGTTGTCTGCAGTTCCCCCAACATGGCCCCCCCTTCGGTCCGTCTTCCTTCCCTTACGGTCCCTTTTTTTTTTGCCATTATTTTTCACTATACCCTCAAAATGACTTCTGCTCTCCCTTGTCTTCGGATCCTTGGGCACTTGTTCCACCGGTGCTGACGAGCACGGACCCCGATTCCTCTAAGCTGCGGTTTTTTTACCTATATAAGACTATCCGTGCCTGGGCCTTTTTGGGGAACAATTTTCCCCTCCTTGTCCTCCGGACCCCTCGTACCCTTCACGACCCCCCCTGCCTTGAGCCGGTCTCACGGTATTTTTTCTTCACCGATTCTTCCGTCTCTTCCCTATAATGTTCCCCCACTCTTCGGTCCTTCCAGCCTTTCATTCCCGAAATCTCCCAGTTTTTCTTCGCATGAACTGCGTTTTCGAGATTGGTCCTCCCCTCTTTTCCAGCTTTTCTCCCCCTGTTTTTTCTTTTGAATAATTTCACCCCCTTATCCGTTCCTCCCCCGTACTTTCATTTTTTATCGCTGTACCCTTAAAAGATGGACGTTGATAATTTGTTGTTTTTTAGAACTTTTCCGTTGATGTTAGAATTCCTCTGGTTCACTGCCCCCATGATCCATTCCTTTTGTCTCCTTCCCTTCTACAGTCCATTTCAAGAGTAACCCCCGAGTTTTTTTTTATCCACCCGCCTCAGCGAGTTTAATATTTCCAGTTCTCATTTCCTTTGTTCTTTTGACCTGTCCTTGGTCAATCTTTTCTTTTCCCTCGCATTGTAGACTGCATTTGTTGAGTCCTTCTCCACTGCACGTTTTCATTTACGGGCACGTATTCAGTTGCTAGTTTTCTTGCAAATCATCTATATAGAAATGACCTTTTGCCTCCTTCTTTATACTCGTTGTTCTGTTTACACTCCTCTCCTCCAAAACCTTCCTTCTTCACCGTCCACCCACCTCACTTTGGTCGTTTTTTTTTTTCCCACTGAGCTCGTCCGAATCAAGTTACTACTTGTGACGTTTTTTTTACTCCAGAGCTTCCCATCATAACCTCCCCCTTTTTTTACCCTTCCGTTTTCACAGGACACTTTTGGCCCCCATTTTTTGGACCAACTTTTTTTTTTCTTTTCACTGAGCACACAGAGTCAGAGGTGGAAGAGTCCTTTTCCATGCGTCACCCCCTTGTTTTTGCTCCCTTTTTGCGTCCTTTTCTGGCTCCCTCGGGAGCTTTTCTTTTACTTGAGCACCCGCTTGATGCCCCACGGACCCCAGTTTTCCTAGTACTATTTTACTCTGCCGGCACTCATAGTGTGGAATGTACTGTGCTTCCCCCAAAATTTCCCCCCAAATAGTGTGATAGAACTGCTGACTCCCCTTTTAATGTTTTCCACACTGTTCCCCCCCCCCCTCCCCTCCTCTCTCTTTTTCCCATACTCTTGTGAGAGATCTTTGTGGTGGAGGTTTGCTACCCGTTTAATCCACTTGGTTTTCAGCTGTGCTACCCCAACACTTTATGTTTCCCCCATTTTAAATTCCCCAATTGTTGTTCCGAATGTTCCCTCCTCATTGTCCTTTAATAGGCTTTTTCCTGTTCATTTTTTGTTCTCATAGGGTAGCCTTTGAATTTTGCAAATTTGAGAACACCACCCCCCCACCTCGTATGCAGTCATCTTCTTCACTTCTCCCTCTTTGACCATTTCTTTTCTTTGTAACATCCGCCTCGTGGTGTTCCCAAACCCGTCAGTTAGGTTCCCCCCCCCTACTACTTTTTTGAACAATTGTTGACGTTCTATGTTCTTTTCAAACTCCCTCACCTACTACTTGTCCCCCGATTCTCATTTCCCAGTACGCAAACTTTTTTGGTTATTTTCCCTCGTACTTTTTAGGTCTTTCCAGACTCGTGATTAATTCAGGTTCCTTAAGCGTAACTCTTGACCGGGTTTTTTTGTGACAACTCCTTATCTCTCCTTGACCCGGAATCGTGCCTTTCTTTCTTTTCATTGTATACCGTGGCCCCCCCAGCGTTCATCCAACTCCTTTATCCTCAGTCATTGAGAGGTCCTTCTACCAGAAATTCATGGACTGCACCTCGATTATTTTCTCTTCTCTGTTCGTGACCCTCCTCTTTCTTCGTTGGTAATGCTTTCTTAGTTAAATTATTTCCCAGTTCAATGGCCTCACCCCCTCATTCCTTATAAAGCAATCCACGACCCGTTCTGACACTCCCCCATGCATTATCCCCCCCCCTCCCCTTTTTCTTTTGTACAGCGCTATTTGCCCGTACATGGCATGCCCTTCTTGGTGCGTCGTATAACTTGAAGAAATTTGAGAGGCCGCGCGGGTATCCCCCTTCCTTCTCTGCAGATAAGTGTTTTTTTCCTCCACTCATCTAGGGTCAGGTGTACCCCTTAAAGGTATAGCCTAATAGTTTTGCGGGCCCCCGGACTGGCTTCTTGCGGTACGCTGTGATTCCCTGGCGCTCCTTTACCTCTCATCCCCCCCCTGCTTGAAATCTCAGACCTCTTTTCAAACGCGTAGACCATTGCCCAAGGCCATGAGGCCACTTGCTGTATCGATGGATCTCCTTTTTATTTTCCCCCCCCCCAAACCGCCATCTCTTCCCTATTCATTTTTCCTTTCCCCTGTCGCGGTGGGACCCAACCCATTTGTGACCCCCTTTTTCCAAGGTTTGTATCCTCGCCCTGGTTTTGAGGCGTTGGCTTGCGGCACCACTTTGTTTCCCCAAACCGTCCCCCCCCGGTTACTTTGTGATTATTTTACAGAATAAGTTGGCAATGGTGCCCCCACCCTCCAAATCTACTTTCTTGATGTTCTATTTCCCTTCCTCATCTTCCCATGTGAACTGTCTTGTATTGTCCCCCTCTAAAAGTAAATTTCCCAGAGCATTTTTTGTTTGATAATCATGCAATTTCTGGCATCCTTAGCCTCATTGTGTCACTGGTCTTTCGTTCTTTTGTTTTCATTTTTCTTTCTCCTGCTTGCTCCCCCCCTCTTCGTCCGTCCCCCCCGTGTAATTGCTAATAATCCTTTTTAGTGATGTTTTTTGACGGATGATCTTGTTTCCACTGCCGTCCCGGACACGCTATCCTCGGTGCTACCTCCGCTCTTTTTTTAACCCTAGCGCGACCGTGAGACCGCACTTGTTGTCCTTCATGAGGTGATTTCTCTTACTTGGGCTAGCCCGATTTATCTTATGCCTGGAGTTGGAGTTGCTTTTCAACGTTCCCTCCACTTTTTTTGTTTTTCTCCGTTTTATGGTATGCGAGGTGCCGGCGTGATCGACTGTTCCCCTCCTCTCCGTGACTTTTTCTTATGCCCTTTTCACCCCCCCGTCTTTCCCCACCATTAGCAACACCAGATGATATCTTTCTCTATTTTCATTAATTTTTTCCCCGTTGAACAGATTTCTTGCTCAACGTGCTTTCCTTTGCTGTTCAAAACGTCATCCGGTGTCTCAACTTAACAGACCTTTTTTGCCGTCCTGGGATACAGCGAGTCTTTCCGTGTTTATTACCTTTTTCCTTCCTTATTTTTCTCCCCCTTAGTGCCCCCTGTTTTGGATTCAAGACAATTTTAGGAAGTAATAAATCCCCTCAGCAGTTTAACCCAAGTAAATTTTCCAGAACTCTCAATTTGGCCCGGCCTCCTTGTTGTGTCTTTCTTCCCTAGTGAGTCTTCCTCTTTTTGAGTTTCCTTGGCCATCCTACTGTACCACGATTGAGGGGTGTACATGGGAAGTTTCTACATGGAGTACTTACCCTGAAAGCATTTTTTTTTTCCCCCTGGAGTCCAGTGAACTCAGTAATCTTCCTCGCCTTCTTTTCATCCTCCTCCCTTTGTTGTTGATCTTTCTTCTTTCTTCTTCACCGTCCCCGGTAAATCCCCAAAAAACCTTCCTTTCGTGATTTTACTCTTAGAAGTACCTCCCACACCCCCCTCCCTCTTTTTTTTCGGTATTGATCAATGCCACTCTTTACCCCCCCTTAGTCCTTTTACCCCCCTTAGGAAGCAACCAAACCAGGAGTATTGCGAAACATTAAGAGGAAGTTACTTGGGTATATGCTCTTGACCATGGATTTGCAATTTCATCAAAGTTTTTTCCGGGCTTTCCGGCTTTTCCTACTTCATGTTCATACGGGGCCCCTCCCCCGCCGAGTCCTCCCCCCCGTGCAAGTCTGATGAGGACCCAATATCAGCTTCCGTTAGTACTCTGAAAGTGTGCTTCTGACGTTTTTCCCCACCTCACTTGCCCACGTGGCATCATTCTTTCCAGTCTTTCCTGTTTCACCTTTGTTTAAGCTGTTTCCAGGAGCGATGTTCACATTTTACCTTTTTTTCAGTTAGTTAATGGGTAACTAATGACTCTCGTTTACGGTCCCCTTCATCCTTGTGCCGCTTTTCAAGTGTCCTTCCCTCTAGGCCAACTCTTCCCCTCTATCCATTTAACTGCGTTATTTGTTTGCACCCCGTGTGGCATGTGATTGCCACGAGTATGTTTTTTCTCCCATTCCCGATCCCCCTTTCCCTTATATGTTTTCAACAAACATCCTCTCATCAGCCCACCCCCACCTTGAGGGTTCACGTACGAACCTTCTCTCCCCCCTCTTTCCCCCAAAGTCCTCGTTTCTATCCTCGTCTCCCCTCTTAATCTGTTCCTGTTCTTTCGGGTGCAACACGATATACAGCCAGCAGTGGCCTCCCAACCCCAACTTCTTCCATCTGATGCCAATGACCTGACGATTCCCCCCTTTCTCAGTCTTTCCTGCAATTTTCTCCCCCCCTTCCAATTCACACACCTCCCTCCAACGACCCCGATTTGCCCACTTTATCCTTTCCCTTATGCCCTGGACCTTGGAGGCATTGACCGTTAGCCCCGCGCCGTATATACTCAGGTCATCCTTATTCCCCCCTCCCCCTTCATCTTTCCACTATGTATACGCTCTGATATTCTACCTTTTTTGGTTCCCCCGACATCCTGAGGTGGACCCCTCCCCCCCCGGTGTTTTGCAACACCTCTGACTGTTTCGACACCTTGCAGTACGTTGTTGCGGTTTGCACCCCCCTTTATGACCCATTTTCCTTTCCTTCTTCTCCGACTTGGATGAGGTACTTTTTCCCCCTTTTTTTCCCCTTTGCGGACCAGTCCCTAGTTCTTTGACAACGTGATCCTATATACATCAAAGTGGACTCCTCAGGGTGTTCGGAACCAAATGGTCTCCCGTTGTAGCTGTGTGATCTATGAGGCCTTGTCACTCCCTCATCTTGCATTCCTCAATTGAGTCTTGTCCTTCCCCATAGTTGCGATCTTCTTTTGAAGTATATTTCCCTCCCCCCCCCTTCCTATTGCGATGATCCCAGCCCTTCCTGATCACTTCCTTAAGTTTTTTCTTCCCTCCCTTACTGCCTCGAGTTCCCTTGAGTGGAAGCCCTCGCGTTCAGCTTCCTCCACTTTCTCCCAGTGCATTAACTTCCCACCCCCCTCCTCTTTTTCATTCAATTTTCACAGATCGACCTTTCCCGAACCCGAGTTTTTCTTTGGATAATGATGGAGTCTTTTTCGTGATTTTTAGCATGTAAGTAATTGGGTTGTCACTCCCCCCTGCTCATTCTTTTTCCTACTTGCCCATTTTAAGGCCATTTTCTCCCCCCGGCATTAAAATTTTGAGGGCCACACGCGACCAATCGCTCGAGAAGTTGATGGTTTCAACTTTTCCCCCTTCTTTACGATCTGTCCGGGTCCTTTTCTTCCCTTGGACTGTTACCCCCTCCCCCCCCCTTGCTTCCGGCTTTCTGTCGTTCAACTTGCCGTCTCTGCACCAACCACTCCCTGACATCCGTTACTGGGGCTTGAATCTCTTTTTCTCCCAAAACTCCTTTAATATTTTTATTGCCCTTTACCTTTCCTTCCCTTCGCTTCTATAATCGTTTCTCTTCGACCTCCCCCCTAAAGATGAATTTCCCCCCCACCAGAATGTGACTGGGACGCTGATCTGGATACAAAGTGTCGGTAAGGTGACTCTTCTTTTATCCCCGAGCGTCAAGGTCCTTTCATACGTTCCCCTTCTTTACCGTCAGGTTCAGACTTAGGCCCCCTTTTTCCACCTGCGGCTGCATCCTCCGCACCAGAAATAATTTTTTCTTTTGATTCTTCTCCTATGAATTAAGTCACATATTTTGTGGTTGCTTTTTCCCCCTTTTTTTGAGACTCATTGTTACCTTCGGAGCGAGCCACGGACCTCTTCTCCCCAGCACACTGGACGTTGCGATTAATATTCCGATCCTTTTACCTCTTTGAATTGTACATTGTGGATATTCATAACCCCTTTCCTCCCCTCTTTTTTTTATTCTCCCTAGGTGCCAAGCCCTGGGATAGTGTTTTTACCTGGTACCCCTCCACCTACCCCC
>Ga0179593_1469067_pt1 | contig 15740 bp, 19 predicted proteins | sample CZODoug2_1_08_16_FD_185931 | JGI IMG/M metagenome (GOLD analysis project Ga0179593, IMG submission 185931) | Vadose zone soil fungal communities from Angelo Coast Range Reserve, California, USA - CZODoug2_1_08_16fungal (PacBio error correction) | ecosystem: Environmental > Terrestrial > Soil >... | reverse complement strand
CATTCGCGTTGACCGATGTCAAAGTGAACCATTGCCCTTTTACGAGCCTGGAGTTTTCATTTCGTTCAGTCAACCTATTCTAAACTTTTGGCTCGCCACACTTCTTTCCGAAATTATGCGATCCAGCCTGCAGAACCAGGTTCTTTGGCGTGTAATTCACCAATAGGGGAGGCGCTTCGTGGACCTGGCCAATTCACCCTTCTTGAAGCTCTGTCGCAAGTCCGTTACTTTCGTCCCGTTTTCAACCCATCTCCGGATGGAGAAAAGCCTCGCGGCCATTCTGGTCACACCGACCTCCGTGCCTAAACTCGCCCGAGTTTTCATTTTCTATACATAGTAGTCCTTGTGATCAGTTAAGGATTCAATTTTTTTAGGCTTGTACCGCCAACATCTCGCAGAATAGAACACAGTACCTTTGTTTTCCCTTGTATGCAAACTGCGGTCGTTTCGCAAGAGGGAAAGAAGAAGAAAGCAATAGACCCCGGGGTCCCAACGGATGCCTTTCGATATCCGCCCGTATCAAACTGCACCCATCACGACCAGAGGAAAGAGAATTTTAACCATACTGAGAATTGCTAGAAATTCCATCTTCCTTTTTGAACCAGTGTCTTTGAGGTTTCAGTGAACTCCACGCCCGTCCTTTATTCCTTCCTCCGTATTTAGCAGTTCGGACAAAGACCTCTTCACATGACTACGAGCCCCGCAATAGTCTTGGTAACTTACTGATCGCTGTCATCAGCATGCCGAGTCTGGATGAGAATAGTAGGCCCATGTAATCCGCCGGAAGATTTAGGCAGTCAGAAAAGCCTTTGCGCAGAATATTTTATCATGACGTCCTGTTCCCTTTACAAAACGGATCCCTCTCTTCCCAGTTAAGAACTGCCGATTGCAGTTGCCTATTTCTGTTAGTGTATAGGCATGTTGACTCCTCCTCTTTCAGTGTCCTTCCCTTGTGCGTTTCTTATCGGATGCAATGAATGATTAGTCCGACTTTGTTGACCTTTGTGTTTCCCTTCAATGAATAATTTTATCCCCTTCCTTTCGAGCCCAGGATTAGGATGGAATATTATGATTCGCGCACGGCGCGACGGAGACGAAGAGAACAAGCGACGCGCATGTCTTTCTCTTTTTCCCACTGTCTTTTTGTTCCCAGCCATTATTCCTTTAAAAAATCCCACCGCCAGAGTACGCTACTGGCTCTCAACCAACCTTCGTTCCCCCCGCGACTACGCCCTGGAGTCGCGTATTTGGACGCTGTGCATCTTACTCCCGATATGCGTCCCTCTTTTCCCAGCTACCAACATCTTCTTCATCTTTTCCCGCTCGTGTTCCGAATGACGTTTGCCCCATCTCCGGACAATCAGCACGCGGCCCCTTTTGATGCGTATCCCTCTGACAGCCGTGTCCCGACGTCTTCTTTACTTGGACCCGCGGTAGTCTTTAACTATTCCCCTACCTTGTCCCTCTTTACGTTTGAAATCCATCGGTGAGATGGAGAGTTTTTCCTCCTTCTTTATACCGCAATCTTCCCTTTACCAAAGTTTCGCGTGTTTCATACCTGTAATACAATTTGCCTTTTTGTATTTTTCCCCCCGCGTTTTCGAAACTCCCAATGGCTTTGCCCCAAAGGCCCCCCAAGGGGTTCTCTCTTAGAATGATCGTTTTCAGTTTGATCGATCTTCTTATTCTCTTCTCTTTTCTTTCGGGACGCTTCGGACCCGCCTCCTTGAGAAATTCTCTCACCCGGCACACTCTGCCCCCTCTTTAACTGCCGCACCACGTACGCCTACATGATCGGTCAGTGACAATGGATTTTGCTTCCTCCTTTCGGAAAGCCTTTCCGGGTCATGCTTCAGGAAGTGCGATGCCGGCGACCCAGTAACCCAAGTAAGTTTTGTTACACATTCCCTTCCCGTGAGATCTTTTCCTTCGCAACTTATTCAATTGTGTTTACTGAGCGTCCCCCCTTCACTTCGCAGGACGGCTCACACATCTTCCACATCCCCACTCGGGACTGCAAACCCGCTTTTCTCTTTTCCTTTGGATCTTTGCTTCTTTCTAGGAGAATCTGATCTAGTGGAGGCTGGTTGCCATCCCGTTTCCCACCCCCATTTCGCTTTTCCCCCCCCACTCCTTCTTTCCGCCATCTTAACACCCTGAATCCCTCCCCTCGTAAAGCTTATGAAACCGCGCATCCTTCACCTGATTGCTGGAAGTCCTTCCGGGATTTTAGTTTTTTTTTCTGCCTCTCTCAGACTTTCTAGTTTGTGTATCAGAGCTCGACACTCTAAAGCAACAACCCTCTTCTCCCTTGATTCCTCCACCTTCTCTTTTGAGTTTGAAATGGGCATTTTTTGCCCCCAAAAGTTTGCCATGTCGCCCTTTCTGGTAGGCCCCAGATCAAATGCTTTTACAATAACGGCATTTAATTTTGCTTTAGCAAGCGTCCTTCGTCTTTCGTAGTTTTCTTCACTGTCGATCTTTGTTCCTAGTCACAGGTAATGTCTCCCCCCTCAGATTCTTCCTGTTTTAAAGATGGATCGGCCTCTTGTGAAACACCTGTCTGATCCCCTTTCTTTCCTACTGGAAGTGAGCTCCACCTGAAGTATGTCTCGCTTTCCTTGTCCCCTTCCTTGAATCCTTTTACGTTTCTCCACTGCCCGCACGAATTTCTTTCCTCGACAAATCGCAAGAAAATGTCTCTCTCTCAGTTCCCTCTTTTTAACGACATTTCCCCCCTTTTTTTTTACTTTTCCCCAGTGCCCTCTGGGTCGTGATATAACTCAGCAGGTTTAGGATAAACGGTCTTCCAAAGTGGTACCTATAAGCGGTTTTTCCACACTTCCACGGTTAGCTGTGTACCTCCTTGTCGCCCATCCCGGATACCCAGCACGTGAAGAGGAGCGCGCTGTATACCCTGTCTTCCCTTTCCCGCTATGGTACTTCTACGTAGGCTTTCTCTCCCCTTTTTTTCGTGTCCCACGCTTTTCATGTATGATAAAACCCCCCTTTTTCTATTTTGTTTTTTCGCTCCTCCTTTTTCGGTTTTTGCCGATTCTTTGAAATTTTTGTTTATGAAAAGTCAGTCCCCCCTGCCCGCCTCCTGACGTCTCTCTCCTCCACCTGCGAGCAGATGTTATTCTGAACCCATACTTCGCCTCCCCCCCCCCCCCCCCCCTGTTAAAATTTGATTGGCGTATGTTGGGGTTTTATTGCTTCCCCGGTGTCACCTGACCTCCTTGAAGCAGTCCTGTCACATCTATGAGCCCGACCCCTCCCAGTTACCTTTGCTCTTAAGGTCCCTTCCTTCTCCTCTTACCCCCGCAAACTTTCTTTTCCATTTAAGTTTTTTAGAAAGTTGCGATGCCGATGGGTGTCACCCCTCACTCAGTGAGCATCCAGGATAGGAAAAGATAGGTGTATCGCCCAAAGAAATTATTAGAAAGTTTTTTGAATATCGATTATTCCTCCTCCTTTTTTTTTTGATCTGAGTGCCAAAATAAGATATTTTTTTTTTTTCAACCCCCTGGGTAGTGAAATAAAAAGAGATTCTTCTTCTGTATGAGAAAAGGTTGTATTCCTTTTGTCTTACAAAGATAGGACAGGAGTCAAGATGACAGGAAAGAGGAAGAGGGATCTGTTTTGTGGGTGGGTGGTGGTGGTTTTTTGTTTGTGTTTTTTTTTGTTTTTTTTTAGGTGGAGGGTGGGGGGGTTTTTTTATTTTTGGGCGGTGGGGGGGGGGTGTTATTGTTTGCGGGGCGGGGGGCGGTTGTTTTTTTCTGCGGGGGGGGGGGGGGGGGGGGGGGGGTTGGGGTTTTTGGTGGGTTTTTGTTTGTTTGTTAGGGTGTGGTTTTTTTTTTTTTGGGGGGGGGGGGTCTTTGGGGGGGGGGGGTTTTGGGGTTTGGCATTTGGGGCGTGGTTTTTTTTTTGGGTGTCTTGGGGGGGTGGGGGGGGGGGGGTTGAGGGGGGGTTGTGTTTGGGGTTGGGGGTTGGGGTTGTGTTGTTTTTTGTTTGGTTGGTGGGGTGGTGTTATTTTTTTTTTTGGGGGGGGGTTGGTGGGGGGTAGGAGGTCGGGTTGTTCTTTTTGTTTTGGTTTGGGGTGTGGGGGGGGGGGTGGTTGGGGTGCGGGGGGGGAGGGGGGGGTGGTATCGTTTTGGGTTGTTTTTTTTTTTTTTTCGGTTGGGGGGGGTGTTTGGCTCCCCGGTTTTTTTTTTTTTGTTTTTTTTTTTGTGGGGGGGGGGGGGGGGGGGGGGGGGGGGGTGGGGGGGTGTTGTTTTGTTTTTGGTTTGGAGGTCTTTGGGTTTTTTTTTTGTTTTTTCTTATTGGTTCTTATTCGGTTTTTGGGGGGGGGGTTGGTTTTTTTGTTTGTTGGTGGTTTGGTCTTCTTTCCCTCTAGGGGGGGGGGGGGGGGGGGGTTGGGTCGGGGGTATGGGTTTGGGGGGTTTTTTTTTGGGGGTTTTTTTATTTTTTGGTTCTTGTTTGTGGGGGGGTTTTTTTAGCGTTTTTGTTTTTTGGTTTTTTTGGGGGGGAAGGGGGGGTTGGTTTGGGGTCTCTGCGGGTGGGGGGTGTTTTGTTCTTTTTTGTTTGTCCTGTGGGGTTGTGGGTTTGGGGGTCGGTTTGTTGGGGTTGGTGGGGAGCTCTTCTGTGTTGTGTTTTTTGGGGGGGGAGGGGGGCGGGGGGGGTGGTGTGGGTTTGGGGTTTTGTGGTTTTTTTTTTGTGGGTTTGGGGTTGGGTGGGGGGTTGGTTGTGGTTGTGTGTATTGGGGGGTTGTTTGGTTGTTGGGGGTGCGGGGTTTTTTCTTCGGGGTTGGTTTTGGGTCCTGTGGTTGTTTGCAGTTGGTTTTTTTTTTTTTATGTTGGCGTTTTCTTTTCTATTATGTCTAATTTTTGGGGTTTTTTGTTGTTGGGTTGGTTTGTTTTTTTTTTTTTTTTGGGAGCGTGTTTTGGGAGTGGGGGTGGGGGGGGTTTGTGGTTATTGTTTTGGTTGTCGGGGGGTGGGGGTTCTTTTTTTTTCTTTATGCGGGGGGGGGGTTGTTTTTTTTGTGGGCTGGTTGTTTTGGGGTGGGGGGGGGGGGGGGGTGCGTGTTTTTGTGGGGGTGGGCGGGGGGATATGGGGATGGGGCGTGGGGGGGGGTGGTGTTGGTTTTTTTTTTTTTTTTTTGTTGGGTGCCCGTGGGGGGGGGTTCTTTTTTGGGGTTTTTGGGTGGGGGTCGCTTGGTTGACTTTTGGGGGTTTTTGGGGGGCTTTTTCTTCTACCTTTTTGTGGGGGGGTGGGGCGTTTTGTTGGGGGGGGTTTTTTTCGTTGTGGGTTGGTGGTTTTGGGCCGCCGTGGGGTTTTTTGGGGGGTGGTGGTTTGATTCTGGTTGGGGGGGGAGGGGGGGTGCGGTGGGGGGGGGGGGGGGGGGGTTAGGTTGTGTGGGCTTTTGGGTCTTGGTGTGTGGTGGTTTGTTTGGGAGGCGGGGCGCAGAGTTGGTTTTTGATTGTGTGGGGAGGGGGGGGGTGGGGGTTTTTTTTTTTTTTTTGTTTTTCTGTGGGGTGGGGGGGTGGGGGGGTGGGCGGGGGGGAGTTTCGGGGGTGGGTGGGGGGTGTTGAGCTTTCGTCTGTGTTGGTTTTTGGGGGTGTGTGGGGGGGGTTGTTTTTGGGGGGTGGGGGGGGGGAGATTTTTTTTTTTAGGTGGGGGGGGGGGGGTTTTTTTGGTGGGTTTTTCTTTTTTTTCGGGGTTTTTTTTTCTTTTTGGGGGTGGGGTATGTGGGGGGGGGGGGGGGTTGGGTTATTGGGGGTGAGGGGGTGTTTGGGGTTTGTAGGTGTTTTTGGGGTTGTGGGGGGGGGGGGGGGGGCTCGGGGTTGTTCGAGAGGGGTTGGGGGTTTTGGTTGGGTTGGGGGGGGTTCTTCTTTTTTTTTTTTTTTTGGTTGTGGGTTTGAGAGGGGGTTGGGGGTTTTTTTTTTTTTGTGGGTTGGGGTTTTTTCGGGGGGCGGGGGGGGCGGGGGTTTGTTTGGGGTGGAGTTGTGGGGGGTTGTGGGAGTGGGCGTTTTTTTTTTTTTTGGTTTTTGTGTTGGGGGGGGTTGTTTGGTTTTGTTTTTTGTGTGGGGTTTTTGGTGGTGGGGAGGGGGGGGTGTCTTGGGGGGGGGGTTTTTTTTTTTTGGGGTGTTTCTGGGGGGGTTTTGTGTTTGGGTTTGTGTTTTTTGGTTTGTTTGTTGGGGGGGGGGGGGGGGGGTTGGGTGGTGGGTTGGGGGGAGGGGGGGGTTTTTTGTCTTTTTGGGGTGTTTTTGGGTTGGGGTTTTGTTGGTTTGGTTTTGGGGGGGGGGGGTGTTCTTTTTGGGGTTTTTTGGGGGGGGGGGGGGGTGGGGGGTTTGTTTGGTTGTAGGTGGGTTTTTTTTGGGGTTGGGGTTTTGGTTTATTTTGGGTGGTTGGTTGGTTATTTTTTTGTGGTGTGTTGGGGGGGGGGGGGGAGGGTTTCTCTGTCTCGCTTTTGGGCGGTTGTATCTCTCCTTTCTTGGTGTTTGGTAGGGTTGGGGTGTGTGGGGTGGGTGGGGGTTTGTTTTTTTTCTGTTTGTTGTTCGGTTTTTTGTGTGGGGGGGTGTGAGTTTATTTTTGGGGGGGCGGTCCGCTTTTCTTTGGGGGGGGGGGAGGGGGGGGTTGGAGAGGTTTTTTGGGGGGTGGGTTGTTTTTGGGGGAGGGGTTGGTTGGCTTTCTTTCTTTTTTTTGGTGCGTCTGTGGTTGGTTTTTCTTGGGGGATTGGTTTTTTTTTTTTTTGGTTTGGTGTTGTTGGGGGTGGGGGGGGGGGGGGAGGGGGGGGGGGTGGGAGGGTTTGTGGGGGTGTTGGTTTTTTTTTTTTTTTTGTTTTTTTTTGGTGTGGTTTTGAGTTTTGTTTGTTGGGGGGGGGGGTGCGTTTTGTTGTTTTTTTAGTGTTGGGAGGTGTGGAGGGGGCCTCGTGGGGGGGGGGGGGGTGGGTTTGGGGGGATTGTGGTTTTTGGTGGTTTTTTTTGGTTTTTTTGGTACTCTTTTTGTGGTGGATTTGGGGGGTTGTGTTCTGGGTTTTTTTTTTTGGGTATTTTTGTTTGGTTAGGTGGTGGTGTGTATTTTTGGGGGTGGGGGTTTTTTTGGGCTTTTAGGGGGGGGGGTCGGGGGGGTTTCTATTATTTTTTGGGTTGGTTGTGTTTTGTGTGGGGGCGGGGTGGTTTTTTTGTGTTGTGGGGGGGTTTTTGTTTTTTGGGGGGTTGTTGATATTTATTGGGTTGTTGGGGGGGGGTGTTGGTGGGGGGGGTTGTTTTGTGTTTTTTGGGTGTGCTGATTTGGTGTGGGTTGGTGGAGGTGTTTTTGCTGTTGTGTGCTTTTCTTTTTGGGGGGGGGTTTTATTTTGTTGGTGGGGGGGGTTGGGCTTCATTGGGGGGGTTTTTCTGTTTTTTTTGGTTGGGGGTTGTTGCTGTGGGGGGGGGGGGTTTTTTTTTTTATGTGGGGGGTAGTTTGGGTTTTTTTGGGCTTTTTTTGGGGGTTTTTTTCAGGGGTTGGGGGGGGGGGGTCATGGATTGTTTTGTTGTGGTGGGGTCGGGTTGTTTTTTGGTGTTTTTTTAGGTTGTGGTTTCGGGGTCTGTTTGTTTGGGGGTGGGGGGGAGTTTTTTATTTTTTCTCTGTTTTTTTTTTTTGTTGGGGTTGGGGAGGAGGGGGGGTGGGGGGTGTTGGGGTGGGGGGGGGGGGGGGGGGTTGGTTGCGTTGTTGTGTTTTTTGGGGTTGGGTGTGGGGGGTGTTCTTGGTTGTCCTCTTACGGGGGGTTGGGTTTTTTTTGTTGTGGTTTTCTTTCTTTTTTTTTTTGTTTTTTGGTGTGCTGTGTTTTGGGTGGTGTGGGTTTGGGGGGGGGGGGGGGTTTGGGGTTTTTTTGTGGTGGGGGTGGGTTTTTGTTCGGGGGGGGGGGGGGGGGCGGTGGGGGGGGGTGGGTGCTGTGGGGTTTTTATTTTTTTTTTGGGTGTTTGTTTTTGCGGCTTACTTGTTTTATTTTTTGGGGGGGGGGGTGCCCGGGTTTTTTTGGGGGGGGGTTGGGGGTTGTGGGGGTGGGGGGGGGTTTTTTTTTTGTTTTTGTTAGGGAGGGGGTTTTTTTTTTGGTTTTTTTTGGGGGTGGTTGGGTTTGGGGTTGGGGGTTTTTTTTTGGGGGGGTTGGGTCTTTTTGAGGGGGGGGGTGGGGGGTGGGGGGTAGGGTGGGGGTGGGTGGGTTTGGTTTTTTTTTGGTTTTTTCTTTGTGTGGTTGGTTTTTTTGTTTGTTTGGTGTGGGGGGGGGTGGTTTTTTTTTTTTGGGGGGGGGGGTTTGGTGTTTTTTGGGGGGGGGGGGTGGATTTTTTTTTGGGTTTTTTGGTTTGGTTTTTTTTATGGGGGGTTGGGGGGTTTTTGTGGGTTTTGTTGTTTTGGTTTGTTCTTCTTTGGGGGTTTTTACTCTGTTTTGGGGTGAGGAGGTGGGGGGGTTTGGGGGCGTGGTTGGTTGTGCGGGTGTTGTTGTTTTTGGCGGGTTCTGGGAGGTTTTTTTGGGTTTTTGTTTTTGTTGTTTTGGTGTTTGGGGGGGGGGGGGGGGGGCGGTGTGGTGTGTGGGTGTGTCGGTTTGGGTGTTTTGGGGGGTTTTTTAGGGTTTTTTTTTGTGTTTTTTTTTTTGTTTTATGGGGTTGTTGGGTTGGGGGGGGGCGGGGGAGGGGGGGGGGGGGGGGGTTTTTGTTGGGGGGGTTTGGTGGGGGGGGTTTGGGGTTTTGTTTAGGGGTAGGGGGGTTATGGGTGGGGGGTTGGGTTTTTGGATATTTGGGTTTTGTGGTGGGGGGTGTGGGGTTTTTGGGGTGGTTGGGGTGGGTTTCTGTTTGGGGGTGGGGTTGGTGTTTTGTTCTTTTTTTTGTTTTTTTTGTTGGGGGGGGGTAGTGTTGGGTTGGGGGGGTGGGGGGTTTTTTTTTTGGGGAGGGGGGGTTTTGTTTTTATCGTGAGGCGGGGGGGAGGGTGTTGTTGGGGGGGTGGTTTGTTGGGGTTTTTTTTTGGGGGGGGTTTTTGGTTTTTTGGGTTTTTTTTGTTGGGGTTTTTGGGTGTTTTTTTTTTTTTTGCGGGGGTTGGTTTGTGGGCGGGGTAGGTGTTGGTGTTTGGGTTTTGGGGGGGGGGGGGGGGTAGGCGGGGGTGGGGGGGTTGTTGGTTTTTTTTTTTGGTGGGGGGTGGGGGTTAATGTGTTTTTTTGGGGGGGGGTTGTGTGGGGGGGGGGGGGTGCTTGGGGGGGGGGGGGAGGGTGGGCGGGGGGGGGGGGGGGCGTTGGGTGGGGGGGGGGTTTGTGTTTGGGGTTTGGGGGGGGGGGGTTTTTTTTTTTTTTGGGGGTTGTTGGGGGGGGTTGGGGTTTGTTGGGTTTGGAGTTTTTCGGTTGGTTTTTTTTTTGGGTGGGGGGGGGGTTGGGGGGGGGTGGGGGGGGGGGGGGTGTTTTTTTTTTTTTTTGGGGGTTTTTTTTTTTTTTTTTTTGGGTTTTTTGTGGGGGGGTGTTGGGGGCGGGTTTTGGGTTTTTTTGTTGTCGCTTTTTTTTTTTTTTTTTGGTGGGGGGGGGGTTTGGGGGGGGGGGTGGGTGGCGGGGGTTGGGCCGGGGGGGGGGGTTGTTTTTTTTGTGGGGGTGGTTTGTTTTTATTTTGTTGGTTTGGTTTTTTTTTATCTCCAGGGGGGGGGTTGTTGGTTATGTTTTTGTTGGGGGTGTTTGTGGGGGTGGGGGTTTTGCTTTTGTTTATTCGTGGGTTGGGGTGTTTTGTTTTGGGGGGGGGGGGGGTTTTTTTTTCTTTTTGGTTTTTTTGGGGGTTTGGGGGTGGTTGGGTGGTGTCTTTTTTGTTGTTGGTTTTTTGGGGGGGGTTTTTTTCTGGTTGGGTGGGTTTTTTTTGGGTGTGGGGGTTGGTGATTTTTTTTGGTTTTTTGGGGGTGGTGGTGGGGGGTGGGGGGGGTGGTTTTGGGGGTTTTTTTGGTTTGGGGGGGTGGTTTGGGGGGGTTTTTTGTTCGTCTCTGTTGGTGTTTGGTTGTGTGTGTTTGTCTGTTTTCTTGTTGGGGGTTGCGTTTTTACGTTTTGTCTCTTTATACGCCTCGTGGGGGGGGGGGCGGGTTGGGGGGGTGTGGGGGGGGGGGGGTTTTGGTTGTTTGTTTTGGTTTTTGTTTTGTTTTGGGTTGGGGTTGGGGGGAGGGGTTATTTTTGGTGTTTGTGTGCAATCTTTGGTGGGGGTTGTGGGGTGGTGTGTTTTTGGTTTGGGTTGTTGTGTTGGGGGTGTTTTTTGTGGGAGGGAGTTTTTTGTTGGGGGGGTTGGGGTGGGTCGGCTTCTTTTGTGGGGGGGTTGGGGGGGTGATGTTGGGGTGGGTGGGGGGTTGTTTGTTGTTTGTGTTGGTGTTGTGTGGTTTTTTGGGGGGGGGGGTTTTTTTCTCCTCATGTTTGTTTCGGGGGTTTTGGGTTTTTTTTTTTGGGGAGGGGGTGGGGGAGGTGAGTATGTGGGGGGAGAGGTGTTTTTTGTTTTTGGGGGGTTTTTGGTTTCTTGGTTCGGTTTTTTTGGTTGTGTAGTTTTCTTGGCGGGGGGGGGTGAGTCTTAGGTTTGTTTGTTTGGGGTGGGGGGTGGGGGGTTGGGTTTTTTTGGGGGGGGGGTTGTGGTTTTTTCTTGTTTTGGGCTTTTTGTTGTTTGTTTCTTTTTGTGTGTCTGTTTTTTTTTTGGGTTTTGGGGGGGGGGCGGGGGGGTTTTTTGGGGGGGGGGGTTTTTTGGGGGGGGGGGTGTTGGGTGTGGGGGGTTTGGTTTGGTTGTGGGGAGGGGGCGGGTTGAGGGGTTGTTGGGGGGTTTGACTGGGTTTTTTCTCGGGGGGGGTGTTGGGGGGTTGTGGGCGTCTTGGTTTTTTTTTTTTTGTGGGGGGGGGTTTTGTGGGGGTGGGGGGGGGTTTTTGTGTTGTGTTTTTTTTTTTTTTTTTTGTTTGTGGGGTGGGGGGTGGGTGTTTTTTGGTTGTTTTTTTTTGGGGGTGGGGGGGGGGGGGGGGTGGGTGGGGGGGGGGGTGTGTGGGGTTGGGGGGGTTTGGTTTTTTTTTGTGGTCTTTGTTTGGGTTTTGGGGGGGGTGGGTTGTTTGTTGGTGTTGCTGTTGGTGGGGGTTTGGGGGGGGGGGGGGGGTTTGGTTTTTTTGGTGTTGGGTTTGGGGGGTTTGGTTGGTTGTGTTGTGTTTTTTCTTTTTTTTTTGTTTGGGTTTTTCTTTTTGTTTTTCTTTTCCCCTGGGCTATAGCGAGAATAGGTGACGATCAGCGAAATCGTGGGACGAGTCCAGGGGGAGATAAGATGCTGAATTTAAGGTTATGCTCCCAACATCTCCACCTCAACGCAGGTCTTTTGACGAGCTGTTCGTTGCAGAATTGGAACAGGTAGCCAGGGCTGAGCATCTGTGTCTTGGTGTTTGTTTTTTTTTTCTGGGGCTGTGTTACTGACTGTAGAAACATAGCCGAAATATTCTCTAAATAATAGGTCCAACGACTTTCTTTTGGGTGGACGAAGCTGGGAGTAGCTAATTTGAATATCCGACTTGCAGAGCGTCTTGGCGATCCATCGCACTTTTTCAACTGTGCTGGGTTCTCCGGATTGGGCGACAGCCTGACGTACCCATCGAACTCTTGCCCACTTTTTCCCGCTGCTAACTTTTCTGTCCCCGACCTCACGGTGGCGCTCGAAATTTGTGATATATCACGACTGGCGAAGGTGCTGGATTCCCCCAAGAACGGGCTGGCGGTTACCCTTTGACTCAACGGCCATTGGAGACCCTTTTCGGCGCCTTTTTTTTGTTCGCTTTTGCCGGCAGGTGGTATCCGTACCCGAGGACTGAAAGGAAGAGACCCCCCCCCCCCTTTGAGACACATAATTGACCAAAATTTAGTTTTTTTCTTTTGTTTTTTTCCTGTTCTTCTTGTTCTTCTTCTTCTGTTTTTTTTTTGTCTTTTATTCCAGTTCAGATGGCCAGTAAGTCGACACCAGTTTGTCACCTAGTACACTAACCATCGACTCATCTGCCCACACCCCCCCCCCCCCCCCGGTGTTTACATTCCCTGTGAAGATCCCGTCAAGAATCGTCATTCATCGACTACGCTGAGTGAAACCGGCTTGCCTCTGTTCGGAGAAGGCGGCCTTCGCACCCTGTCCTTTTTTTTTTTTCTTTACCAGGTCCTGGGGGGCACCACCTGTTTGGTCGACACCCCATCTTGATCACTGTGCCAAGGCTTAGGACCTTTTATTAGTTTCCCAGGGAGAACGGTGCGCGCTGAGAGTCCTATTCGATGTCGTTGCTACTCAATAACCTGTCGAATGTCTTCTCGTGTAACCGGCCGAATTCCCCTACTCCCCCCCCCCCCCCCCCTGGCCGGCCTGATGTTTTTTTGAGTAAGGTTAAATTGATATACGTATTGCGATTAGTGACGAAGTGGGTATGCGGAATTAGGACGTCGCTGGCACACCCTCCGGTCCTGCCGATTATTAGCAGCTAAGACGTCCCACCCCCCCATTGCCCGCAAGGGTGTTATTCTACTCGTATTAACTCCCTTGGACTAGGGATTGTCTTCTTTCGAGTCATGGTTCTGGACTGCCTAACACATGGCTTCATTTTTCCCCCTTCTGTAACCGCTCCGTGCGGGGTAATGCTGTCCCCTAAGACTTCCCATTCGCACCATGCAATAAATAGAAGATGACCCCTTTTCTTTTTCAAGCATTTCTCATTTTCATAATTCCCTTCCCGGCCAGTCTCCAGTTGATCAGTTTCCCTGTCTTTTCTCTCTTGTGGAATGGGGTTGTTTTTTTCCCCATGTCCCCTTCTCCTTGTTTCCCCAAGAACTTTCCTCACTACTAGAGATATATTTTTCCCGTGTGATTTAAATCTAGGGGTTCAGTCTCTATGCCCGTCCCTTGTTCCTCTTGGGGACCAACCTTGCTTTTCGCAAAATCGGGCCAAACTTTTTTCTGGTCCCTTTATCCTTGCAGAACGAATTTTTCCGCGCCTTTTCTCTGAAATTTATTCCCCTCTCTTCTCCAACCCCGCTCTTCGTGACGTCGCCCATTTCTTATGTATTCTTTTCACCTAAAGTGTCTACTACTCTCCCTCGTTCAGTCTTTTGTACTCCTCTATTAGACCAAAATTTTCTCACTAAGAGATTTTTCTAGGGGGATATGTTCTGTTTTCCTGAATTTTCCCGATTCCTACTGTTTTTTTTCTATGCCTTATTCCTTCCCCCGGCCATATCGGGCGACTTACTGCGTGACCTGTTCCCAAAAGCGACAACTCCCTAGTTCCTCCCGGCGAGGACCAGTTTTTTTCGCGAACTTTCTCCTCTTTTCCCCTTGATTTTTTCCATCTCTGGCGAACAAACGATGTTGGTCGCCCAGGAAGACCTTCGTCGTTGCGCGGTGCACAGTATCCGTCGCCCGCCGCGTCTAACTTTTCCTTTGCCCGCATCCTTTGGTCACCTCATGCAACATGGCTTTCCCAAACCCAAACAACTCCCGGCCTCTTTTGCCGCATTCTTTAGCTGCAATCATTGACGTTGCCAAGTAGACTTCCTAGGCGTAGTTACCTTTCCTTTTGAACTATCCGAGCCCTCATAAATATCCTCCCCTTTGACGTCAAGCTCTCTTCCGAAGGAAACAGTTCAGAAACCCCCCCATGATCCTTCTATCCCCTTCTTCCCTTGCGGTTCCCCCGGCCCCTCCTCAGCGGCAACACGCGGTTTTCCGATTACGCTTAGTTCATGAAGGATTGCTAGGATTTTCCCCTTCCCCTTCCAAGTTTCCTTTCCTGTAGGTCCCCAGGTGCCAATTGGAAGGGTTTCAGTGCCAGTAAATGGTGGAAGGTTCCCTACCCCTGCCTCTTTCCCTCGGGAACCCCCTTGCTCTTGTGAGATAGTTTTACTCCCTTAGTACTTTTACGAGGGGAATTGTTTTTTTTTTGTTGTTTTGGGTGGTGCGCCTAGCGTTCTCCCCGCAGGCTAGGGTTCTTTCTCGTATTTTTTTTTTTTGGTCTCGTTTTTCCCTTTTACGACCTGCCCTTTGCGACGAAAACCCCAGGTCCGCTCGCCTGTGTTTTTTTGCCGGGACCCGCCTTCGCTTCAATTTCTTCACCTTTCGAGATCTTTGCGAGTGTTATTGCGCTTTTCTGCCAACCGGCGGCGTTCCTCCGTCCCTTTTTTTTTTACCGAGGACTCCTAGCAGATTCCCTTCGTCGCAAGATGCGGGCCGAATCAGTCACTCGTCGCCCATGACAATGGGGTTCTTCCCGGCTTTGCGCGGTCGGCTGGCTTTTGAGTCTTAACTCTGACAGATACATGGGTAGACTAAGTGGTTCCATTTTCCTCCTCGGTCACTCCCCTCTATTCTCTCTCCCTCAGTTTTTGGATGTCTGCTCGCTTGAACCGGACTTGTCCAACACAGTCCACTGGAGTCATACCTCCAATTTTCGTGAGTGACCACCCGCTCTCGCACGCCCACGCTGTCCCCCCCGCACTTGTGCTAGATTCCAGCTGGTTCAGAGGCAAACCTTTGTCGATGGTGTCTCTACAACGGTTTGGGGCCCTGCTCTAAAAATTCTTTCGGCTCTTTCAATAGGATGTTCTTAGGTTATCAGGTCGTAACTTCCGTCAGTTTAATGATCCATTTCCAGTTTAACCACTCCCCCTTGTAAACCTTTCGAGTTCCTTCTCCTCTTTTTATAGACTCTTTAGTTAAGGGTGTTCCGTTGTACCTTTCAGTCCCTTCTTCTTGTACCCCCCCCCAGACAGCTAGACCTGGCCCACTTTTAGGTGTTTTTACTTTAGTTTTTTCAGGGGTTTCGACCCCATCCCCTTCTCCCCCCCACCTCCCGTTCCTTTCCCCCCATAGTTCTTGATAACTGCCCTGCGTATCCCCCCCTGACACCAGCTCCGGCTCCCCCCCCCAGCCCGACTTTTTTTTTTTTTCCCCCTAGTTCTCTTTTTCCCTCCAGTGAGAGGCGAGTTCCCTCTTTCAGGGTCCCTGTCTCTTCGAGATCGGTATTTTGAACCCGTCAGCCCCCGTGTCCTTCCCTCTCTCCCTCTTCCTTTTTTTTTTTTGGCCCCCAATGACCAGCCGTCCCCCAGCTTTTACTGAATGGTCCAATTTAGCATGCAGTTTCTGAGAACCAGGCCCAAAAAGCCTGCTTTCTGGTCTATGCTTGGCAGCCCCTTTGGTTTACGATTTATTTTCTTTTTTTTTGTTACTTACGGAGGCTCCGGTCACCGCATGTCCGATTGATGGGGTTTTCGTTTGACGCACCTTTCCGCCCAAACTTCTGTCGCCATTGTTCGAAAGAGACGATTCGTGTCCTGCGGCGGCCGGGCTGTCCCTCCCTGAAGACCTGCTCGGCCGGGCGCTTGTCCCTGGAGCCCCGGTTCATGTTGCGTCGATTTGGGTTTGTGACGGTCTGTTTTAATTTAACGACCAACGCCGGCAGTTGCGTTTCTTCGACAGCCCCCCAAACACCCCCCGCTTTTTTCCTGGTTGGGAATCATTCGGGGTTTCCACCACTTCCCTCCGCGTTCTTCGCCGTCGCGCCACCACTCCTTGCTTTTTCTTCTCTCACGGAGAAGGGTTTTGTGAGTTTTGCCCTCTTCCACGTCCCGTTCTTACTGATTCCGACTCGCCTCTCCACCCTCGCTTCTTATCTTTTCCCATTTTACGGTCCTTGACCACGACACAACCAAGAAGCCCACGTCACTCCCCCTTGGCATAATCGCCCCATACCCACTG
>Ga0179593_1420055_pt1 | contig 15740 bp, 17 predicted proteins | sample CZODoug2_1_08_16_FD_185931 | JGI IMG/M metagenome (GOLD analysis project Ga0179593, IMG submission 185931) | Vadose zone soil fungal communities from Angelo Coast Range Reserve, California, USA - CZODoug2_1_08_16fungal (PacBio error correction) | ecosystem: Environmental > Terrestrial > Soil >... | reverse complement strand
CTCCCCAATACCTTCTCCGTTATACTTCCCCATTTTTAATGATTGTCCAGGAGCCGTACAGGATCCGTCTGCCTTTTCCCCCAACTTTCGTCTTGATGCCTGACTCTATCCGGCTTCTGCCCTCGTGTTAAATCCTCCTAAGGTGAAGAATCGTCTTTTTTTCTTCTCGCGCGTCCCCCCCCAGGCCCAGACTTTTTTAGGCCAGATCGAATTCCGTTCTGCAGGCGCAATTCCCTTTTTTTGCCCCAATCCTTCCGGACCCCCTCCTCCCCAAGCTCTTTCCCCCATTCCCCAGCCGGGATCATCTTCTATATGAAGAAAGGACGGCGTCTCGTGAAGGCCACCACCTGACTTTTGTTTCCGAACCTTATCTCTGAACTCCTAGTAGGTATTTCTTGTCAGTTTCCTCTTCACCACTTCGGACTATAGAGGGCGCGTCTTCCAGTCTGTTTGGTATGCACAAATTGTTCGACAAGCTCGTCCGCGCGATGTCGGAAGGTTTGAAGTCCTTTTGCGTCGACACGACGGTTGTTGCCTTGGTCACTCCCCGCAGGCGCTATCCTTTGAACTCCCTCCTTTTTGGCCGCTCTTCTAGGGAGGAAGCCGTCCCTTTCCCCAGCACCAACGGCCCTTTCGTCTTAACTCCCCTGCCAGTGCTCTTGAAGACAGCTTTCCAGTCCTCACCTGATCATCTAGGCTTTTTTTTTTGTCCGCCTTCCGGATTTTAGCACCTCTCTTTGGGTAAAGGCAGTCCAGGTTTTGCTCTCCTTTTACCTTTGGACGGGGGCGATTCCTTTCGGTCTGGGCTCTTTATGGCCTATCTCTAATATAGGCTCGTTAGCTTCCCTGTAATGCAATTTTCAGTTTCGCTGTCCCGAGTTGGGGCGTCCCTTTCTCTCCCTCCTCATACCTTCCCGCGCCTAAGAATAGCATTCTTGTTTAGCGTTTGTTCCAGGCGAGCAGAGCATTTTTCTTGTGTACCCGCGGCATCAACGGTTTTTCCCCCCCAGTCTCTAGACCGCACCCATCGAGCTTCATGACAGCTTTCAGCAAATCGGAGACCACCCCTTATGGTCGCACAGCGGCTAAACCTCCCTTTATCCTTTAAATCACTTTTTTCCCGACGAGACTTCTCCCTCGAAACAATTCCCCCCCCCCCCGCATGCCAAGAGCCGCGAGTTCTTTCCCGCTCCCCTCTCTCGGGGAGACTCCCCCCCCCCTACATCACCAGCTCCGGTGCGACTTCAGTGGCTCTTTTTAGGTCTTTAGTGAATTCCGCGGTGGTTTCGCTCCCCCTTACCCACCCCCCCATTTTCCCCATCACAACCAACCACCTCCCTACATTCTGGTTTAAGCATTCCCTTTTTGCGTCATAGCCACTTGCTCGTGCGAGTCCTGTCCAGACCGATAAGGAGATCGTTTCACTCATTTTTTCTATTTCCGCCCTTACGTTCGATTGGTGTTAAGTGTGGGAGTCCTTTTCTATTCGTATCCCCTTAGCCCATGCTTACAGAGTGGGTTCCGTACTTTCCCCCCCAGATAGCCCTCACTATATTCTCTTCCCTCTTGTATATTTCCCTTTGGTATACTGAACCCCTTCCGTTAAGGCCGAAGGGCCTCTCCTTCCAAAGTATTTCTGCTTTTTTGCTTAGACTCAACCACTTTAGCAGTTTTTTAAGTTTGCCAAATGCTCGGTAATCTAGCAGCTGTTCTCGAGACTTTCAAAATAACATAGTTCTATCTTTCCAATTTTCTTTACGAGAGGTTTCCAAGTCAGTTCTTGCGAGGTGACGACGTCGCCTCCGGGGGTGTTTCCGACTTCATACTGGTGTCTTTTTCGCCGGCAGGCCGCCGCTTCTGTGGCCCTTTTGAGGCAGCTTTTCGGACAGTCTTCCAGTTTTTTGTCCTTACTCCTTCCGCCGGCCTCTGAACCTCTATACTGGGTTCAGCGCCCAGATTCAGCAATGCAGCCGCAGCCCTCTCCTCTCAGCTCTTTATTTTTTTCCCTCCCAAAGCAACCTTACCTCCTTTCTTGAGTAGTTCCACGTGTTGGCATAGTTACTTCTAGATGAGGCTTCCCCCGAGTTGGTTTGGCTTCAGTTCTTTTCAATAGTCTCCCCACATCTCTCTCCGGTCTCTCTACGAAAGAGCCCCGGGATAGCAATGGTTGGGTTTTCTCGCGATGTCCTCCTTTTGGTTCCTTTTTTCGCTTCTAAGTGCGCAGACTCCTTTCCCAGGTCGCATATCATGCCATTTGAGGGATGAGATGGTTTCCATTCCCTTCTCACACACCCCGGCTTCTGTCGAACCCCCTTCTGCATCACTAAGACGACCTAAGCCCCCACAGCTTTTTCTTTGTACATGGACGACTCCCCCGAACCTGTGGCCAGATCGTGAGGAGCCTGATCTTACTTCTCCCTTGGATATGGCTCCCTTTTTTTTTATCTCCTCCTCTTCTTCTTCCCCTCTTCCGTACTATGACTACCTGTTTCCTTGATTAACGCTGGAGACCCTCACAGCTTCCAGTCCACAGAGGCATCACGGGCCATTCTCTATCGGACACTCCCATCTTGTGATAATTTTTTAGTCGCTTTTGGAAATTCCTTGGCCCCTCCCTTCGCGTGGTCCCTTTCCCGCTTCTCTCAGCCGCCCGTTTGGGGACTTTTTTCTTTTCATCTGGGGTCGCCGATTTATTTCTCGTTTTTCAGTGCTTTCCCTAAAACTAGTTCCCCCTTCCTCTCCCCAACCCTTCCGTTCATTGAAGCATAGCATCCGCGACTTTCCCCTAACTTGCCAGAGGTGCGACCAGTTTGACTGATTCGACAATCCCCCGGTTGGCGATCAGCCGACGGTTTGTTGAAAAGGCGGCCTCCGTATGAACGACCTCCTCTCCGCCCCCAGCAGGTTTCGTCCCAGAACCCGCCCGCCCCTTCGCCCCCAACACACTTTGCTCGGCGCCGAATGGCCGTCTCTCCCCTCTATCGACTAATTTTTTTTTCCCCCCTCCGCTGCTGCCCTAACCCTTCCTAATCCGACTTTTCCTCCTAACCCAAGCTTCAGCCACCCCCCCCATCATCTCTTTTATGTCCCTCTACTTTTTTTTGCTTTTGCGATGAGCAGTGTTCCTTTTTTTTGTGCTCCGTCTTTGGTGAGCCCGCTTTGGCTTTTTTCGCGCCGTCACCGGCAACAGGCAAGGCCCGCTCTCGGGGCGCCTGTTTCCTCATCGGACGCGAGGCTTTGATTTTGATTTGGTTTGGTCCCCCTGGGTGGCCTCGCAACCTGCCCCTGGTTCGGCAGCTTAGTCCTTCTGCCCTGTTTTGGTGTTGACACGAAGTAGTACGTCCCTGTCGTCTACCTCTTTCTGGCTGTTTCCGCCTTTTTGTTCTGTAGCACTCGCGCTCAGGATTTATGAATCTGTCTTCTATGGCTTTTCCGGTATTTTTTGTTTTAGATTCGCGGGAGCACACGCTTTTCGTGCGGGCCCCTGATCCGTACGCGCTCCTTCCGCGGTCCGTCTCATGATCCTATCATCACATAACCCTTTCTTTCTATGCAGTTTTTGCGGCACCGCGCCTTTTTCTTGCGTTCAGAAACTTCCGTACGTCCATGCGTAGAACACTCTGATCCCCTGAAGGTTTTCTTGTAGTTACGAGCATATCCTTTGCCCTGGGGACCCAGCCTCGCTGTTCTCCCCCCCCCTGCTTCCCCCCGGCCACCCAGTTAGTTTTTGGCCCTCGCCCTCTTTAGGTCGTAGGAGATCAACCCCGGTTCTCCCGAGTAAAGGCTCCTCAGGGGGATCTCGCCCTAGTGGCCCACTGTTTGTCTTCTTGTACCTGAGAACCTCGGGCCCTTCAATTCTTGGCGTTGCGGATGTTGCTCCCGGCCAAGTCTTTTCCTGAGCAACCCAGAGTTGGTTTCCTCCGTTCACCCTGCTTAATCCGAGCCCCTTTTCCGGCTCGCCGTGATGAGGACGGCAGACCAAGGAGACCGTCTGTAAGTCCTGTACCCCCATTTCTCACACCGTCCTCCCCGTTTTCGCACCCAGACCTTCCCCTCGCCCCATCTTCTTCTTCCACCTTTCTTCTTATTTTTTCTGGATGTATTTACCCCCAGCCAGTGAAAAATCTGGCGACATCGAATACATATAAAGCCCGCTTCACACTCAATCCCCTTCCCCTTACGGTTAAGGTGATGCGGGATGACGGGTTTTTCTCGCTATTCCTTGCCTGGAGCTGGAGTGAGTCCTTCTCTGCAGAGTTCCCCCCTTCGGCTTCATCCCCTTTGATTCCTGAGGTCCTTATATTCTTTCATTATGGCCGATAATGTCCGGGGTTCCCTCCCAGAAGGGCGCCACTCTTGCTCAGAGGCCGCCCCGTCAACCCCTTCCGGTTTTAGCCCTTCCCCCGCTGTAAAGGCTCAGTTGTCAGAGTCGTCCACGTAGCGGTTGAAAATGCAGTGATCTGCCCCCCGGTTTAGACTGCACAATGTTCTGGTTGGTACTTCGCCTCCTTTCTCTTAGTTCTATTACCTTTCCGTTTCCTTTTCAACTTTCGCCTTTTGAAGCAGGACACACTTACGCCCTTTGCTGATTCCTTCTGAGGTTCAGCCGGCCCTCCCCTTCAATTGACGTTCGGAGTTCGCCCAACTCCCGCCTACCTCGTCCATCCTCCCCTGAGAGTTCCTTTCTCTTGTTTGTCCTGAAGTTCCCTGCTTTTTTCCCTAGACCTTGGCTAAGGTTCCGACCATCTCCGTCCCCCCGTTCGACCCATCACCTCTTGAAGCCAAATTTTCGCTAATCCTGTCCCCCCCCCACACTTATTTGATCTTATCTGTTTTATGGACCGACCTCTCTCCGGGTTGAAGAGAACCCCTGCCTGCGGCACCCCACCACCTTTTTTTTACCCCCTTTGAAACTTTTTCGTCTTGATTCCCCTCCCCCACGACCCCCGGATGTAAGTTCAAGCTGCCTCTACCCAACTTTCGCTTTGCCCCACGGAAGATTTTCTTCGGCACTTTTCCTCAAGGTTCGGCGAGGCTTTTCCTTATGAAATCGCCCCCTTCCCCCTTTTGGCAACCCCCATGGTTTTAGTTGGTTCCTTGGGCGGTTCCGGGTTTCTTCGTTTGACCTGTTCTCTGCTCTAATTTTTCTCCCGTTCCGGCAGGTTTTTTCCGCTCGTTTCTGAAGTTCTTCCATACAGGCGGACTCTTGTTCGGTCATAGATGCGTTTCCCGGGTGGCTCTTCCACGGCCATTGGGCGCGGCGCGCGTGTGGCAACTTCACGCCGGCAGAGCTTTTCTTTGGGATGAGGGCGTCTTTCCCGCAACTGAGTTCCCGCTTGCACTGGCTTAGGACTTTTGGTGGCCGCCTTCACCTACCTCTCCCTTTTCTAGTTTAGGTCCTGTTTCGATGTTTCCTTTTCTGCCCCCGCAACAGCACGGTCCATCTGTTAACTCTCCCTTCCTTTTTGTCCAAAGAGCGGTTGATGGCAGTCCGCACCGCCGATCTTTGTTTAGGAGCTGGACTTCTTTCTCTCCCTTTTTCAGTTTGATGGGGACCTGCTTTTGTGTTTGTGTTTGCGAACTTCTGGACCTTCCCTCTCCCCGAATGAGGCCCCCCTGCTTGAGTTTACCCCTGTTTGCGGTATCGTTTTCCACCCGGCTTTGCCCCCCGGTCATTCGACCTCCTCTTTGCACGGTCAGATAGTCCCCGCATCGTCTTTTTTTTGTTTCCAAAGTTGATAACAGCCTCCCCTTTTCCTTGGCAGAGTCCTTCCGGAGTTTTTTTAGCTTTTTTGGCATCTTTGCCCCTCAAATGCTACCCCTCCTCTTATGTTTTCGGACTCTGTAGATCGGTGTTCTCATGGACATGGTGTTGGCCCTTCCCTCTTTTTTTTGTTTTCAATTTGAAGGATCCCGTCCCGTATGAGCCTTTTCAGGTTTTTTCTTTTCATGACTTTCCCGGTTTTCCCTCTTACCGCGCCGACAAGGATGTCTCGCCTTTGAAGTTCTTGGCCGGACGATCTAGCCGACCCCAGTCTTAGCTTCTTTTCGTTTGCGTAGGAGAAAATAGCTGCAAACCCGCGGTCATTTTTTTTTAAGCTGAAAGTACCGACGTTGTCTTGGTCCCGACGGGCTTTGATCATGTTTTTCCTCTCTTCAATGTGACCTTTTTGTGACTTCCTTTCTCAGTCCGAGCGGTGATTACCCTGCTCTCTTTTACTCATCTTTTTCATAGAGCCCAACGCGAGGTCAGTAATGACTTCCCCCCCCTCACTGCTCCGACTTCACCTTGATCCTCCGACCGTCGTAAACACCTTCTCCTTTTTCGCTTTTCTTCCTTTCTGCAGTTTCCAGAGGTTAGCTATTTTTTCGCAGACTCCGCTCCTAAGCTCAGGTTCGGAGATGATTTTAGGCAATTCTTGTTTCTTAACTTAAGATGAATTTCCGTTTCTTCTTCTGACGTGCGACCCTTACGTCCTAACGAAACGCCGCCCTGGGCTTTTTCCAGACCAGACGGGATACTTAGCTAGGCCAGGCGTTGACATCGTTCAACTGGAAAACCCCCCCCCCTGTCAATTTTTAGGCTACCCCCTTATATAAAGGCCCTGATCACCACCCTGAGCTGGTTAGCTTTCGGTGGGAACTCCTCTTCGACCCCCCCCCCCGAGGCTCAGAGGGAGCGGACGGCTGGCTGAGCAATTGAGGCTTTTTTTCTTTCCCATTTCCCAGATACTTTAGCCTTCTGGAGGAGTTCAGTAACCGGTCTGGAGTCCCCTCCCCTGTGTTCCCTGATTGGGAGGACCCGCACTCCCTCTTTTTTGTTTTTAAACTCAGCCTTTGCCCAATCCTGTCGGTTGCTGCCTTTTCTTCCATCCACCTTTGGCGTAGCCATCCCGCAAATCGAAGAACGCGTCCTCCGTACCCGCACATGATCCTCCGTCGGTGTTTCTTCCTTCTGATCTTTTGCCCGTGTTTTCCTTCCTTCGGTTGGATCGCCTCTTTCTGTTTTTTTTCCCGCTTGACCAGGATGGGCGACCCCTTCTTGACGAGTACGATGACTAGATTTCCTGGAGGTTTATCTGCCACGTCAGACCTCCATTGCCCTGTGACATTTTTTCTTCCCGCAGAAATACGCCCCCTTCCCCCTGCGCTCAGATAATCGAAGAGCGCGTTGGCTCCCCACCAGGTGAGCACATTTTTGAGTGGTCCCCCCCTCTTTCCAGGCTGATTTGCCCTCCTCTCTCTCTAGTACCCAGATCATTCCCCGCCTTATTCCCGATTAGCCTTCTTCTGACAACCTTCCCTTTTCTGAATCTTCTGACACTCCTTTTCAGAAATAAAATTCCGAATACCTCCCCAGAAAATGTATATTCCCCCCCACCACAATGTCTTTCCCCGGCCTCGCTTCGAAGTTTCCGCGGCACTTCTTCTTGTTTTTTTTTTCTTTTGAAAATACTTTTTTTGTCCCTCTTTCTGTTTTTTTTTCTTTCAGTTTGGTAGAGACAGATGACTTTAATCAGCGTCTTTGGGTAGTCCTAAACCCCTCCCCCACCCTTCCCCCAGACCCTTTTGCCGCAGGCCTGTGTGTCCTCGTATCAAAGGTTTGGCATATTTAAGGCCCAGACCTCTCCTGCGATCTACAGCCCCTTTTTTTCGATAATGCTCATCGCCTGGATAGTTGTCCTCTGCCTTTCTTATGGTAGGCCCGTAGCCAATTTGGCATCCTTTTTCTTTATAAGGGGAAACTTAGCCCCGTCACCTATCGGCCCCGTCTGCCGCTTTGTCGCCGTTTTTAAGTGTTCTCCCTAAACTTCCTTTCCCGCGTCTCCTACCTCAGCAGGACCCCTCCTCCATGTGGTCTTTGGTTCACTTCAGGAGAAACTGCGCAGGTTCCCTGAACCTGTGTCAATCTCCTCGATTTTTTTTGTTAGGTAAACCCAAGCAAAATTTTGGTCCCTTAACTTTTTTCCTTTCACGCGCGGCGTCCTTTTGCGACGCGCTGATCCTTCCCTTAGGTTTTCTAGTCTTAATTTTAGTGAAGTTAGCCTTAGCCGGCAGCGAGGGCGACCCCTCTAGTTGAAGGGCAGAGGCCCCGGAAACTTGATCTACCCCCATTCCCTCATCTTCCCTAAGGCTCCTCGATCTGCTTCCACCTATCGTGGTGGTTGCGCGCCCTATGTCGAACCTCCATTGCCCTTGACTCCCCCCAATTATGCATTCTCCTCTCCCTAGGCCTCCCCGCATACTCACTTCCTTTGTGCCTGGTAAGTTTTTTCCCTGCGTCCCGTGAGATGATTTCCCGGCGACATTCTTGGGGTTCTGGTGTCTCCGTGCCTAGTCCTCCCCCTATTAAGTCCTCCCCTTTTCATGCCGACTCTGGCTTCCTTCCCTTTGAGTGGGCTTATTTTTGCGAGGTGGGTCTGCTGTTCGCCGCCGTTGGATCCTAATCCAGGGAGTCATTTAATGCATTTTTCTTGGCTCCCCTCTCTCCCCACCCCACGGCTTGGTTTTCGTACGGGTCATCAGTCTTAGTCTCCTCCGCCAACTGACCACCGTGCTAGGTTCAGTTTTCCTCCGCCCACCCCCTGTCAATTTTTCCAGTAGCGGGCAGCTCGCTCTTATCGGTCGGCTCTGAGTTTGCGCAGTGGCTGACTTGGTGTGCTCACTCCCTTCCTTATCCCCCCTCGGACGACCTTCCCCTCGTTACTAGGGCCTTGGATTCTATTTCGACCCCCCGCTCCCCCGTTCTTTCCCGTGTCTCCCGCTGTCTAGCCTTATACGGACAAATTAAACCCACCTTGGGGTGATAATATTTTTCCTGGCCTCGACCCCCCAATACCTTGCGCACCCTCCAAGTTTCTTTTTCTTCATTGCGCTAATCCCCGCTTTTTTTTGACCTGGTCTTCTACCCTGCTCCTCTGGCGCCTTTCTCCCGAGGAGCGTCTCCTGAGTCGGCTTTGCAATCACCTTTTTTTTCCTCAATCGCTTCCCCACGCCCGCTCCGTTCCGACGCCTCGTCCAGCCATATCCTCAACCCTTCTCCCCCCCTCTTTTTTACCCTCATTTTCGGTCCCTCCCCGAACCCCATGCGGTTTTTTTTCTACTTTCTTCTGTTCACCACCGTCTTCTTGCCTCCCCGTGCCGCCGCTCTCCCCGTCAGGTTGCGCCCTCCCCCACCTACAGACGGCGCCACCAGCTTCTTCTCCGTTCTCTTTCCCTTAGCGTCCCCCTTTTTCCCCCCTTTTTCCTTTCAGAGCGACGCAGCCGGCGTTCTCTGGCCACCCGGGACTGCGGCCCTCGGCCTGAGCGGCGACCCCACCCCGTGCTCACTCACCTCCTTATACTTTGACCTCCCTCCTTTTTTGTTGTTTGTTCTCTTTTGCTTGCGAGGGGTTTCCCTTGTGCGTGTGCGAGTTCTCCCGGCCGGGTGTCGGCCGCGCCGCATTTTGTTGGCAGTCTTCGGCCCTGCAAGGACCTATTTTTGCCGCGGGTCGCTTCCTCCTCCTAGAGTGGTTTCCGGTCTGCTTTGTCTGCGAAACCTGCTTGGGTCTTGCGCGGCTGCTTAACAGTGCCCGGCCGCCCCTTTGAACACCCCTTGCGTTAGAGAACCTGCTGGGTTTTTTTCTGGTCCCTCCTTCGTTTCCCTCCAACTAGGCCGGATCTGTTTCTCTTTCCAGCCTGATCGATTTTTTTGTCATTATAAATTTAGTTTTGATCAGGAGATGTTCTGCCCGCTGTTCTTTCGTGCCGCGATCAGTCGACCGTTTTTCCCGTCCTCGTTGACGATGCCCGCTGGCCGCCTTTATGTTGAACACGGTCACCCCCCGGGCGGGCTTAGCTGCCTCGTTCCGGCCACCATGCACTTGGACGTGAGCAAGGAACGGGTCCGGCAGGCGTCGCCACCCCCGTTTATCCCCCCGAAGGTTTCTTCCTTATCTGAATACCAAGCGGGATGCCCCTTACCTTTCGCGTTTGTCCCTTTCACCTACGGAAAAAATGGTCTTCCTCTTTTCCTAGATAGGGGTTAGGCCACTTGCCTTTCCTTTCATCCCCCCAGCTCTTCCACTCCGCGCACCCCCAGGCTATTCAATGGAAGACTAAGTCTCTAGCATGCCCCTAGGTTTTCCCAATTCTTTCCCCCCTGAGGCCCCCTGGTTTCACCAAGTGAGTGCCTTCTGAGTTTCTTAGTCTGTCCTGGCATCATTTCTATCGCGAAAAAGCGTTTGTGTAGTTCCTTCTTGCGATAAAATGCGCCCCTCCCCCCTCCTCCTGACCTTCTTTTTTCGCCTTTGCGTAGCACAACCCGTCTTTCAGGCCACCACATAGCAAACCTTTCGATCGACATCCCCCAGCCTTCTTCTACCTCCTTGTGCAACTTCTTCTCTGTGGCTGATTTTTAATCAATCACCCCTGACCCCCCCTATGCGCTTTTATTCATCTAAAGTAATAGTGCACAAACCCCCCTCCCCCTACCCTCCCCATTAGGTTCCTTCTGCTGGTTCTTAATTTTTCTTGTGTAACGACCTTTCCGCTCTGCGATGTTCTTCATTTTCGAGGAAAAATCTGCCCACGGTGACTAGCTTAGGGAGTTCCTTATTTTGAAGAATCGTGACCTGTCGATCCCTGTCCGGGCCTTTTTCCTCTGAACTGTCCCTGGACCCCCCCCTCGCTGCGCTAGAACCCTCACCCGGATCCGCGAAGACCAGTTAAGGCGCCCGTGCGTTCCCAGCCGATGTTCTCCCAAGTCTGCGGTACCCCTCTCGTCCAGCAAGGTTCTCTTCTCCAGTCTTTGAAATTCGCTCGATGTCCTTTAGATTAACGTAGGGGGTTGGTTTTTTCCGGGAAAAACTGGCAGTGTCTCGCAGGCATAAACAGTCTGCAGTGATGAGGTCTGAGGTATCCCCGTGCTTCCCCTCCTTTATACGCGTTGATCCCCCCCAAAATGAGATCTTCCCAAGCGTGATTAGTCTTTGATTACTGGCTATCGTTTTCCCCCCATGACGTCCCGGCCGTTTTATTTCCCTAAGACCCTTCTACGGTACGTACCCCCCCTTTTCTAATTAGAGCCCTTAACCACCGTTTCGGACTCACAAATCGCTCTTCTCTTTCCCCCCTTCTCCCAAAAGGAGTGCGTCCCGTCCCTTTTGATCTTCTTCGATTCGCCGCCTCCCCTTTCTTAGGTGAAACTGCCTTGCCCCCTTTTTTTCTGTAGACAGTCCCATGTGTGGTTGATGTTGGCTTCGAACCCCCCTCAACTGTATTCGTTTGTAAACATCTCCATCCGGATTCTCTTTTTCATTCATTTATCCCCCGGCGGCGCGGTCGTCGTTACATAAGCGTTCCTTGGCAAGGCGATGGTTGGTAATTTTTGTTCAGTGGCGGCTCCGGCGGCTTCAGCTCACTTTTTGTTGATCTTTGCTTAACGACTTTTTTTTTCCTTCTTGTGAGAAAGGTCATTTTTCTCCGCAGGTGTCCAGAGAGGATATATGTTCTTTTCAAATCTCCCCGGATTACGTTCAACGCGGATTTTTTAGTCAGTGGCCCAATTCCACCTTGCGCAATTACGTCCTTCTTGGGAGCCCACCTGCGTTCGCGCGGGAAAAGCTGTGGAGGATTTTGAGCGCAGGGCCTGAGCCCGTCCGATTCCTCTTCGAGGAAGTGACTACCATCCTAATCACACCTCGAAGTTAGTCCCCACTAGTACCTATTGACCCGCGGTCGCCCCCCTTGTCAGGCCCTCTTCCCTCCTTTCAGGCGATCCCTCTCTCTTCCCGGAACATTTCGAGTTTCGATCGGCAGCAGTTGTCCTGAACCCTGGCTCTCTTTTTTTCTCGTTTTCGAGGCCCGACTTTCCCTCTCAATGTCCTTTGGGGACCTTTTTTCGTGTTGCATGGAGAAAGTTCGACGGAGCACCCGTAGGGAAATACCTGCCTTCCCCCCCCCCCTTTTCTTTTACCACCCTTTCATACTCTCTTCTGTTGTTGTAGACCCAAATTCTTCACAAATAGATGTCGTCACGGTATGCCATAGCCCCCGTAGACCATAGCTTTCCCGAGCTTGTTAACCCAAGTTGCTTTTCCCCCGACGCTTATCCCGGGTAAGTAGAGAATCGTTCGACTTTCAAGTTTTGTGTGTCATTATCGTTCTTTCCCCCCGCCTCTTTCTAAGAAGTATGTTGTAAGGAGAGTTGATCCCTGGTTTGCTCCCCGGATTTTTTTTGCTTCCAAGATTTTTCCTGTTCTATCCTGAATTGGATCCCCCTTCGTAGTTCTTCTGAAAGAGATACGAATTGCGTCGTGGAGTAATTCCTTAGCGTGTTCGCTCTACCTCCGAGAAACGGAAGTCGATTCTCCTTCATCAAGGATGGACTTTTCGCCCTCGGTACCCTTCCTCGATCTTTCCCGAGGGCTTCTCAATCGCTTCCACACGCTTTCGCATTGGTCAGATTTTCCCCAAGGAATTTTAAGGTGTCTTGGCCGACTGGCTGCGGGATCCATGGTGCCCTGCCCCGACATCCTTTCCTTTGACTTCTATCATTTCCAGTTGGTGATTCCTCTCTCCCAATCCCTCCTTTTGTGTTTCTCGCTCTATCCCTCCCCCGACTGCATGATCCACTCCCACTGGGAAGTTTGCTCCACCCATGGATCGCAGCCTTCGTCTTTTCATTAGTCCTGGAGAGAAGCTCTTTCTGCGACCTTACCCGTTTTTTTCCTTCATTTCTGACTTTTCTTCTTAGTTTACTTGGTGTCTATGGCCCGCGTGGAGTTCATTCTCTCCTCTCTGCTTCCTGTTCGGATGCACCCCCCCGGTTAAGATCCCGGTATGAAAGCAAACCTCTTTTTCCCTCCCGGGCTCGTCATCCATCCCCCCAACGCGGTCCTTCTCTCTCATCGAGGCTCACTTAGGCGGCCCCCTCATGGTTTCTCCCCCTTCTCTCCCGATGATAACCCATATCTTTTTCTCCGATGGCTCTGCCACCCCCCCCCTTCTGCCTTATCCGAGGGTCGACGGGCCCCAGTCTCTGCAAGTTTTTTTTGTTTAGTGAAAATTTTAGACCCCTCCCGTGCTAATGGTGCGGAATCTCTTCTTTCCGTCAAGCTGAGTTCTCCTGGTTGTCCAGGACTGTCGAACAGACCCCTTTTTCCCTCTCCTTTACAATCTTTTGCAGCAGTCCGGTCTCGGGCCTGCCGCGCCGTTCTCCCCCCCTTCCCCTTTTTTGAAAACGTATTCCCATAACGGCTTACGTCCGACAGCCAGGCCTGACCTCAACGAATATCGGCCGTGCTTAACGCTTTTTCCGCCATCGCTTTCCATATCTATTTTTCTCTCCTTTCAGAGGGAATGTGGACCCCGCTTCCTCGGACATTACTGATGCGAGGACGATTGACGCAGGAGAGGTAGGCTTTCGACTGTCGCCCTTGCGCATTTTTTTTTTGAATTTTTTTTTTTGTTTTCCCTTTCCCCTAACTCCCTCTTCCGTCCCGCGCGCAGATATCGACGATCGCTTTTTACCGTCTAGCGCGCCTTGACAGTTTTCCCGTCGGCAGTCTGCTTTGACCCTCCCCTTCCTAGTTGACCGACCAGATCGTCCTGCTGCAGGCCCTTTGCTTCAGCACCTCTTCTCAACCTTGCCGGTCGCCCTTATTTTTCAAGGTAGTTTCCCTCCCCACCCCATCCCTAACTCGTCCTTCCTGCCTCCACTGCACCTTCCTCCTTCCATTGTGAGTTTTTATTTAGTTCTCTCTCCTTTCCCCCCTCTCCTCTTTTCATAAAAGATACGTGCTCCTCGTGTGCTTTAGACAGTGTAGTTAGTCAGCGGACTCCCATAGGGGTTTTTTTTTAGAATCCCCCCTACCCCCAACACCTTACCTTCGCCCAGACCCCTGTGTCGCAGGCATGTGTTACTCTCACTTTTGCGCGTTCGATTACTTTTTCCAGCCCCCGATCCGGCGATCCTCACCTTGCATACCTTTTTTCCGATCCTCCGACGCCCCTCTTTTCTTCCTGGTTGCTGTTTTCTCTTTTCTATTTAGAACAGTAGAACTGGCGGCTCTCGGTGAAAGGTGCGTTGACACAATATAGAATTCACCGCCGCGGCGCCGCTGGGATCGCGTCATTTATGGTATCTCCCCTTAATTCCCTTCCTTTCCACCTCTGCTACCTCCTAATGCACCCCCTTCCCAAAAGTTCGTCATGGTTCGGCCCCGGCGGCGACCAACTGCAGCCGGTTTGCCTGACCTGCCTCGGTTAATTATCGATGGCTCTTTCCTTTAACCCCATCCTTCCCCTCTCTTTTCCCCCTTGGCGGTGAGCTACGCGTCTTTTGTCCGAAGCGGCTTCCAGACGCCTTACCTTGCCATTGTGCGAGTCTCCCCTCTCGTGTCTCGGGTCTTCGAAGGCCTCTCTTGGCGAACTTCGTTTTCATGGTCACTCGTCACAGGATTCCGCCCCCACGAATTCGTCGGAAGTCTCCTCCTCTTTTTTCCCGTAATCTCTGTTTTTTCCGCTTCAGTCATGCCTCCCCTCCCCCCCCCCCCCCCCCCCCCCCCCCCCCCCCCCCCCCCCCCCCCCCCCCCCCCCCCCAGCTATTACCCCCAATTTAGGCATACGCTCCCGGTTTCCCTCCTTAAGTCCCCCCCTTCCACCTTAATTGCTTTCTTTTCTTTAATTTTTTGCACCCTTTTACTTGTGAGTCTTTTGAGCGCCAGTTTTGTTTTTTCTGTTGGCAGTGCCCCCTCCTCCACCTACTTTTGCAGCACAGCCTTCGTTTTTTTTCAGCAGGGCTTTGGACGTGCGCGCGAACGTTTTTCGATTGTTTGTCTTTGGGCCTGCCCTGCGGCTTTTCCTCCAGCCAAGGCGAAGAGCTGCAAGTTGAGGATGGCCTCTGGTGTCTTCTCCATTCCTACCTACCACCCCTTCCGGGTTTTATTACCCCTTTCTGTCGCTCCTCCTCCGCAACAAGATTAAGTGCCTTTTCTGCACGACCCAAGAACCTGGGCATCTTTTTTTTCGCTCCTTTCTGTCTCTGCGCTCATGAGCGGTTGCCTCCCCCCCGAACTTTTTTTTTTTCTCCCCCAGCCGGCACTGGCCGTCGCCTCTATCTCTACTGTCCTTTTATGTTAACCTTCATCACGAAAGCTTCCAGTTCCATGGCATCCCGCGTTATGTCGATCCGGACACGCAACAAGGTTGTTGGATCATCGTGGTCTCCGTCCCTCTGCCCCCCCCTTCGTCGCAAGGTCCCTTTTCGGTGGCCGGCACTTCCCTTCTCTCTCACTCCCGTTTTGGGAACTGTTTCCCTATTTCTCGGCGACGGGGTTCACTTCGCCGATGAATTGATGCGTCGAATTCGCGGCGGGGCCCCCCCTGCAATAACAGTCCTTTTCATAGCTACACCACTTTTTACGCCTCCTCTCCCATCGCCTTCTTCCCAGATTTTCCTTGCTATGTTCTCCAGACTTTTCTTACCGAAGACAAGCCGGTTAGGAGCCCGCGAAGATCGTGTTAAACACCTTGCGGTCCCCGTATGCCCCCCCCACCGTCAGCCGCGCCCCATTCCTTTTTTTTTTCACGTAGCCACCGCCCTCCCTGCTACAACAACTAGGAATAGGACTTCGCCTTCCAAGAATATACTGGCCCTTGCCTGTTGCGTGTTAGTCGTTCGACGAGAGTCCTTTCGGCCTTCAAAAATTTCAGGCGCCTCTCCCCGCCCGGAAAACCTGCGAAACCCCTAAAGCCCC
>Ga0179593_1401808_pt1 | contig 15740 bp, 24 predicted proteins | sample CZODoug2_1_08_16_FD_185931 | JGI IMG/M metagenome (GOLD analysis project Ga0179593, IMG submission 185931) | Vadose zone soil fungal communities from Angelo Coast Range Reserve, California, USA - CZODoug2_1_08_16fungal (PacBio error correction) | ecosystem: Environmental > Terrestrial > Soil >... | reverse complement strand
GAGTCTTGTGAGATTCTTTTCTTGTCCTTAGCTGATAGACCCCGCTCTCCCCTTGCATCCTGAAGCGATCCTGCTCTTTTTTTGAAAGTCTGTCCCCCTTACGAATTGATGGAGCTTTCGAAACGGATCGGGTGTCCAGTTGCTAGCACTCCCTTTGCGTTCTTCTGCATTCTCTGGTGAAGGCCCTGCCTTCCCCCTTATTCGGAACAAAATTTTAGAGAACCTTCTATGATCCTGTTTCTCCATCCTGATGATACCGCGAGGGCCTCCGGTTCCTTTTTGTCACTTCCATACCTTTCCATTTTCAGTTTAGGGAGAAAGATCTGGGATTTTCTCCTTACTGAAGAAGTGCAAACCTCCCTTCCCCATTGAAATCTGTCCGTTTTTCTCCTGCAGTGGTTTCCTGTGGTCAAGTTGGATCCGATTTTTCCAATTTTCCCTAAAATGTTTTTGCCGGCGTAATGCTCCTGACCCCTAAGGTTTTAAGATGTGGCCACGCTCACTTTTTTTTCGGTCTTTTTTTCGCCTTTCCAGGGCAACTCAATTGGTACCTGTCGTTGCATGGATGTTTTTCCCCCGAATTGAAGGATGCCGTCGTGACCGTGCTCCTCCCCGCTCTCTTGGGATACGCCAACTTCTCTCCTCGTATGCTTTCCATTGCCTGAGGACCCTTACCTTGGTGAGCTGCTGGCTGGTGTTTCCAAACCTACTCTCGTAGTTCCGTTCCCTGTTGACTAGTCACGGTGATGTGTAAACTCGATGCCACCCCTTTTTGTTTGGGACATCTTTTCCGCTCTTGCGATCCGGATTTCCGTGACCCTTTTTCCAGACCTTGACCTACACGGTGCGCTTCCCCCCTCATGCACCCATGGACCGGAGCTGTTCAGGGTTGCTTTTTTTGACCTAAGACGTAACTTCCTTGAACACTTGGTTCGCTATCCAACGGCGTGGCACCGCAGATTTTCCTTTCAGGGCTAAGCCGCCCGTATCTCCCCCTTTTTCAGCTTTTTTATTAACATTTTTTCCCCCTGTTTCCTTTTTTTGCAAATTTTCTCAAGTAGCCCTCCGTCTAAAAATTTTTTCCCCTTTTTCGCTTCCCCCCCCCAATCTTCCTTTTTTTTCTCAACCTTTTCGAATTCCTTTTTATCCCCTTCCTTGCATCGTGGGCCCCTTTTGAATACCCGTGAACTTTTTTCCAGCATTTGGTTCAGAATGACGCGAGGCCGGGTTTCGCTGCTGCGTTTCCCGGCCAGGCTTCCTTTTATAAGTGTCTCCGTTGCATGCGTTATTTTACTTTTGGTCGGCGATGTTGGTGGTTCCTATTTGAATTGTCCCCCCGTGAGAGTTCTTTTTCTCCTACTTTCCCGTCTCCCTCCCATTGCAAAAATTTGGTCTCTCTTTTTTAGCCTTTTATTCGGTGAACTTTCTTCGCACTCTCGCCTCATGGATTAGTGGTACTGGTCTTTCCGCAGATCTTCTTTCAACCCCTCTTCTATTGAGCTCACGTCCCCTGTATCAAACCCCTTAAGCCGTGCCTTTTTTATAAGTTTATTATATTCTGCGTTTTCCTTGTGATAATGAGAAATCTAATTGCCCGTGTCGGTTCTTCCGGTTTTTTGTCTCTCTGCCGATGCAGAGAAATTCTTTCTTGTTTCCAAGCCGATCCAAGATTACTTACCCTTATTCACTCCCACTAAACTTTGAGCCCTCAGTTCGTTTTTTTTTCCTTCCCTATGGGCCCTTCCTCGCCCACCGTGAGTTGCCCCCCCCAGATTTTTGGACGATCGTCAACCACTTTTCCCCTTCCGTCTGCAGGAGACCTTTCCTTTTTCTGCATGTTGTGTGACCATTCGAGGAGGAATCGGAAAGATTTTTTTTGTCACCTTTTAGCGGAATTTGCCTATCATGGATTTTTTTTGTTATTCCTTAGTATTTTTGCCTGTAGCCCTTTAATTGAAGCGCCTTGCCCTTTTTCTTTCCCCTTTTGAAGAATCACGTTCTTGTTCCTCTGGAGATGATTTGATTCCGTGCTTTTTTGAACTTCGGCGTAGGATCGATGTTGGGCACAAAATTTCTCTATTCCCCGAAGCGCGAAACGTTTTTCACCGCTCCCTCCGGGTTTCCTTCAATATTTTCAACCTCAACCCCCCTTCATGATCGAACTCTTGCGGCTCTTTCCCCCCGCGTTCTCGCCTTAGGGTACCTTAACTTATCAGTTCTCCTTTTTCCCAACTTTTCATGGATATTTCCCCCCCCCTTCTGTTTGTGTGCTGACGTGGTTTCCTTTTCGGGGCGGTTTTGTGTTTATTTCCATTTTTCATGGCAGTTAGTGTGAAAAATGCGTCTTACCCAGATTTTCCATTGGTCGCCCCATTTTTCTGCCATGTCGCCTCGGTCTTTTTCTCTCCCTATAGCCGCTGATTCCTTTATTTTCTATGCCTGGTGTTCCTTTTGGTTTTTAGTTTTCGAGAAAAGATGGTCCAGCTTTCCTGCCGCCGGTCCAACTAGACGAGATTGCCTTCTTTTTTTTTTTCAATAGCCTCGTTTATAGGAGGATGATGCTTTCCTTATTCCCAAAGATTGGTTTGACCCCCTCCCTCGTCTTGGTAATTTTCTGTATCCGCCTTAATTGTGGGCCCCCCTTTTCTTCAGCCATCCCCCCTTTTTTCGTTTTTGCAGTAAAACTTTTTCTGATGAGGGTCAAAAGCCGGAGTGGCCGTCGTTGTTTCTCTTCGACTTATTCTGAATCTTTGCTTAGATGTTAGTTTTTAATGAAGTCCTTTCAGGCGTTCCTGGCCCTGCTTTTTCAGAGTTTCATTCTTTTTGAATCAATCCCTCCTCTTCTTTTTCAGTCGAGTGATTCGATCTTAAACCCCGACTCAACGGCGACCCTCATGCCGCGTTCATTTTTTTTCGGTAGTGAGTTAGCCCCTCTTTCTCCTTTTTCCGCGCGGGATTTGGTTTTTCAGTCGACGCGATTATGAAGTCATTCATCTTCAGGCGAGTCCTCCTGAGACGAGGTGGACGAGCGGCTGTCCCCGCACCTTTGACTTCCTTTCTTTTCGGGGATGGAGGCCTCCGTTCTTCGTCTCTCATATCTATACCTCTCTTTTGTTTGTTGTCGAGCTTTCCTTGCAATCGTCTCCATAAAATTCTTCCTTCCGATACGATTTGCAACGTCGTTTCTTCCCCCCATTCTTTCCCTACTTTCGCGTTCGAGCCTCCTGTCGTCGACTTCCTTGGACCCTCTTTCTGCCTTTTTTCCCCCCCTAAAGTATAACGCAGAATCAGGAGTAAAACCCCCCCTGCGGCCTCGCCATACTCCCTTTTTTCCCTTTGACATTCATTCGGATTTACTTGTTGAATTTCGCCGCTTCGTTTTTCATCCTTATATCCTCTTGAAGATTGAGCTTGATGTATTATTTTTTCCCACCTCTGCCCCCAGTTTTCCGATTCTTTCCCTCGTACGTTTCTGCCTCTCCTCCATCTCGATCGCCGGGTCACTCTAACTTCTTAAAGATGTGCCCTCGGCTTTTTTTTTTTTCGAAAGTTTTTCATCTGGCCCCTCTCTTTCGCCTTTCCCCCTTTCCCCCCCCCCTTTTCATGCTTCCCTCCTTTACCAATTTTTCGTGTCACCATCTTTGTGACCTACTTCTGAAGCATTCCAGATCCTGCTCCCGCGTCCAGTTTTCTATTCAGCACCCACTCTTCCCATCTCTTTCTGTGTTTCCGGCAGGCGACCCTCTAATTTTACCTCTTTTTTTTGCTTCCCCCGTTTTCCCCCTCCCGGAACTCCCTTTCTTCTTTTTTTTCGAGGCTCTCTCTAAGGCTACCCCTCAGTGTTCCCCATTGTGCTGGCCACTGCGACCCCTTTTCTGGAAAAGAGTTTTGTGCCGAATCATTTTTCCCACACTTCCCTCACCCGTCAACCCCCATAACTATCCCCCCCCCCAATTCATCCACCAGGCCCCACAACTGAACTTTTTAATTTCGGCCCCTTCCTCACTTTTTGTCGAGCCCCTCCTTCATAATCTTTCAGATGTCGATCTTTTTTTTTTTCACATCTTCGGCCTGAGTTTCGATTAATTCCGGTCGTGGTTACGATTCGGGCGTCAGCCCGGGGCGTCTGTCCCTTTCTCTCTCCTCGCTCAATTGTTGCTCCCGCCTCATACTGACCGGTTTTTCCCCAAAAATCATTTTTGGCACACTATCCTCCCCGCCGCCCCGGAAGATTTTACCTCCATGGGTCATGCGGCGGCCGTTCCCGGCGACCGTCCCCCCAACGCTGTCAGAAACACCTCCCCCCGCTTCCACACTGCTGCATCTCTCCCCCCTTTCGTCTCCCCGCGAATCACACCCTCTTCCGAGCTCAGGTACTTCTTCCTTCTCTTTTTTTGAGTGCTGCTACCCTCCCGCTCTGAACTGACTATTGGCCTATGTGCTTTCTTCCCTCTTTAGTCCGCACTGTGTCTCCTTTACGTTTTTTCAGTGATCTTCCCCTCATGCGATCGTTCCTGGTCCAATCAACGGACGGGCTTTCCGCAGCTTAAGCCCCCCCCCTTCTGCCACGAGTTGCCCAATTCTTTAGTCTTTCCCTTATCTTCGCCCACACGCTACACTCTTTTGTCCCTGTCTTTTTTTTACGTTGCTTTGCGTTCGCCGCTTTCTTTCCCTACTTCCTCTTTGTTTCCGCGATCTTTTATACCATCCGTAATGATCTTCCTCCCCCTACTTGCCCGCCGTCGTTTCCCGCATCCCAATTTACGTCCCCACCTTTTTCTCCCTCCCAATTTTTCCATGATTTGGGAATGGTCTGCTTGACTAACTCCTGAAGCCCGTCTTCCCCCCCCTGTCCCCCTTCCCTCCCGTTTGCCAACATCGCTAACGCCTTACCACTCCTTCACACTTTTCCAGTCTTTTTCTTTTTCCGCCCTGCCGCGCCCAGCATTTTTTTCTCCTCCCCTCCTTACTCGTTTTTCTCGTTTTCCACTTGGCGTTGGCGTCTTGGTATTTCCCTCCCACGAGGCAGAATGCTTTTGACATTTCCCGGTAATTATGCTGAACACGGTTTTTGGCCCTCTATTCCTACCTCGTTGTACCGCAACGGGAATTCCCCGTTATTTCTCTGACTTTTTTCCCGTCTTGCAAATTGCCCCGGTCCATTTTGAGTGACACCTTCCAATGACCCCGGAATCTTCCTTGCGCTCCGCTTTCCCCCTTTTTCCCCCTTAGTCGTGCCACGCCGTTTGTGTCGATTCCTTCCTATGAATTTGCCTTCTGGTTTTTAATCACTTTCATGCTCCGTCTCCCTTTTTGTCATGTAGTGACAGGTTTTCGGAGTAAATGTGCTTTCAATGTCAGTGCACTCAGCTCTCCCTATCTTCCAGATGAAAATTCAATGGTGTTCGTGTCCCAAGACCCCCCCTTTGCACGAGTCACAACTCAGTGCACTTTTACCAAACTTTCCTTCGCGTTTTTTTCCTTCCGTGTTCCACTCCGGAATAGCACCAACCCCCCTTTCCTTTTTCTTCCCAGGCCATGTTGAAGAACTGGCTCGAAGTTTTGATTATATCCCCGTCGTCCTTCTGATCTTAGTAAATCTTTCCCGACTCAGTCCGTTTGAAAGATTTCACTTTGATTCCACATTCGTGGAACGTTCTCAGGCGCACCCCCGTAGCAAGCGTGATACTGTCCCCCCTTTCTAACTTAGGAGATTTTTTCTTTTCGTTCCCACAGTTGTGGAAGTAGTCACATTTTTTCCTCATCATCCCCTGTTTTCCCCCCCTTCTCCTTCACCTTGAATTTATTCTCCTCTTCCTTTTCTTTAATTCTTCGTTTCTCTTTGGTTGCTGCGTCCCGCCCCCATTAGAAAAGTGATTTTCCCCCTAGCGCTGCCGCTGATTCAAGATTCCGCAAGACTTCTCCATGCTTCTCCTTCATCTATCAATTTTTTTATTTCTCAATTTGTTGTTCTTCTTCCCTTTTTCCTCTGAAGTCCACGTTTTTTCCCTTCACGCTCCCCCCCCTGTAGTCACCCCTGCTCGACGCCTCTGATTTGCACTCTGCTTTTCCCCGTGCCGTCAGGATTTTCTTCAGATTTTAGCGCTTTAGCTCATCTGGACGCCATCACATTTTCCTGTTCCTCCGATACTCACTTTTCATTTTCCTCTCCTTTGTGTTTTATCTATCTGAGTATTCTTCTAGGACTTTGCCGGTCCGGCCTGCTTGATCGACTCCGCTAACCCTTCCTTTTCTTGATCATGACGGCGGTGAAAGCGATGGTCCAATCCGACCGTTTCCCCGTCTTTTCCCGAACCGGTGAATGGGTGTTTATTTTTCACTACCGTGGCGGCCGACTGTCCTGCCCGGTGTCTTTCCATTGACCTCCCAACTCTTCCCTTCCCCCCCCTCTCTAGGAACCATCTCCTCTCCTCTGCGTCAATTTTCCTATTCCACCCGTTTTTCCGGCGGTCTGGAAGTTTTCACCATCGGCAAGTCGGGTTCCTTTCTGTCCTTCCTCCCCTTTATATCGAAGAAGTGACATACCTCACTTAGACATCCGAAATCCGTGGAGTTCTTCCTAGTGTGACTACCCTTTTCATTTTCTCCGGGAAATGTCCCACTCCCCACACAGTTTGCCTTTAGAATCTGGCATCGTACTTTTTTACGAGGTGCTCTTTTCTTTTCGGCTTGTTGCGGCCTTTTTTCCTTTCCGTCATGGTGAAAAGAGTTTCTGTGAATAGTGCAACGACTTCGGTGCGGATGCTTCAGCAGATCTTTCATAGCATGGATTATTCCTCCCAATTGGCCTCGGTGCCAGACATTTTTCGGCCGGGACAACACTTACCAGTTGTGGTGTGATTCCGGTGGGACCCCTCCTCATTGACTGCGTTGGGAAGTTCATGAGTGTTTATCTCACCGGTGAGGGTGAAGATTCCCTTTTCCCCCCCCCCCGCGATTGGACAATCTGGAACCTATTGCTCTAGTTTCGTTTACACCGTTCCAGAACGTGATACTTCCACTTCGCTTCAACGAAATTTGCCAACCAGGATTACTCTCCTCTTGAAGGGGTTTGCGGGAGACTAGACTTACACCTTCGTCTCCTTTATCCTTCCTCCCCTGCTTTGGGACATCCTAATGGGAATGCACAATTTGATAAAGCTCCTTCTCGCACTTTTCTCCCTCTTTTCTTCTAATTAACAGGTTCCCATGTTCACGAAACCCCTTTCTCTGGTGTTTCAACGGTTACGCACGTATTCCCAGTAAAAATGTGAGCGGTTTGATTTTTTCCCCCCTTCCCCAACCATTATTCCCTCCTTGTTCCCCCCAGTTTCGAAATAATTCCTGAGACCCCCCCAATCTGCATATTTTGAATTTCCCCCTTTTCTTGACAAATAAAAGGTCCGCTTTCTGATTTGACGCTGAGGATTGGGCGGAGTATCCCGCTGCTGGTCGCTCCCCCTTGGCTGTGTTTCTCCTTTACAAGCTGGCGTAAGTTGATGTTTCGAGGCGCGTTATTCGTGTGGTGGCCGACTTTTGGTGAATTGCCTTCTTCTCTGGGATTTCCTTCTCTCCCTCTTTGCTTACAATTAACACCATCCTTGCAACCATTTAGTGACCGCCCGTTGTTTAGTACGTTAATTTACAACCGCCACGTCGGCCCGTATTGAGCAGCTCCTTCGAGTTCCCTCCTCCCCCCACCTCTATTACTTTGTATTTTCGCCGCTATCGGGTTTGCCCCCCCGGCTGCCTTTTTCAGGCGCCTGCGGCGAACCAGCATAGTTTCGGCCTCCCAGGCGAGTCGCCCCGATTTTTTCTGAAGATACGAAGAACTTTTTTTTCCCCGTTTCGGTAAAGTCAGGCTTCTTCCCCCCCGATGCCGGTTTGATTTTTTATCAATCCTTTTATGTCCCCTGCAAGCTTCGCCTGATTGGCATAACATAATCCCAGCCACCTCATCCCCCAGGTGCGGAACTACGCTGATCCTATGCCCGATGTCGTGGCCTTTAGTCTTGTGACTCCTTCGGCGATCGGCCCCAAACTCCATCCCCTTCTCTGAGTTCAGCTCGCTGAATAGTTGTCCTGCTGGGCGGAAGATGTTGGATCTCTTGATTTGCGAATCTTATTTTGTTTCTTCCTCTTTTTTCAGTGATCGTGGAATGTCAGTTAAGTGACTTTCCTTCTCAGGACCACTGTATTTTTTACACGATCCCCCGTGAGGTTGAGTTGAGTCGTTCTTCATTTCACCTTGCCTGGAGTTTTTGACCATTACAGTAGGATGCGTGGATTTGCACCCCTGATCTGATGATACTTTTACCGTTTCCGACACGTCCTGGCGCCTTTTGGACGCCTACTAGTGAACCTCACCCCCCTTCTTCGATGAAACGCAGGCCTTCCCTTATTTTTCACCTCCCAGTATCGCTTCTTGGTACTCAATAGTCCTTCTTATCTGACTTCACACTTGCTTCCGTCTAAATTCTCTTCCCTTTTTGGTGACGGGTGTTTTGATTGTGATGGGTCTTTGTCTGTGATTGCAGGTTCATGGATTGATTTTTGACCCCACTTCGTGGGCACAGTTCTTTCAATTGTTTTTTTTTTCCCAAGAGTGTTCCCATCCATTCTGAATTCATCCACTTACTACTTCTCCGCTATATGATTGCCGATGACGGCGTTTCTCACCCGCGTTTTTTAGCTGAGGAGAACCGCTGGCAGACGAGGGGATGGTGCAGAGGGAAACTCATGAGTATCCTAGTTGGAGTTATCTGTTTTTGGAAATTTTCCCTTTGTTTTCGTATCTTGTATCGCTTCCCATCTTCCTCCCCAGATTGTTGCCCCTCACTCATTTTGGAATTTTCTTCCTCCTCAAGTTCCTTGTGGGCGAAACTTTTCTGTTGCCTCGTTTAGTTGTACGCGCCCCTCCCTTATCTTAGTAGTCGTCGGCAACATTCCTCAGTCTCTTCCTGTACGTTGCCGAATAGCGGTGACAGCCCCCTTTCGATTTAGGCGGGAGTACCTGTCTCATGGAATTAGGAGTTGACTTAGTTCTTATTGAGTTCACTTTTCTCTGGAATAAGAAATCGCTGGCCGTCATAAGTTTTTCTTATCCATAAGATTCCCCCCTACCTCTGCCGTCCCTCCACCTCCTCATATGAAGGAATTTTCGTAGGTATTTCGTTCTTCCCCTCTTTCCTTCGAGTTACTTCTTCCTTTGTTGTATATAATTGGTGTTCCTTCCCCAGAGATTCGACGGGAATTATCCCCCTGTCAGGAGCGAACTTCCCTGGTGTCTCCCCTTTCTCTGGCTTTAGCGGATGGATTAACCCTTGTCCTTCATTTTCGTATTCTGAACAGGGGTATTGATGTAACCCGCGTTGATTCGTTCTCCTTTTCTATTTTTTCCCCCCCTGCCTTTTGTTTCGAGTACTAATTTCCAATCGCGTTTCCCCCCCCCATCCCCTAGGATCCGAAACGGAAGTGAAATTCTTCTTTGCTTTCCTCCTCCCTCACAGCCTCGTCTACCTACTTCTCTCCTACCTGGATTAATATTCGTTTCTATCGCTTTATGCATGCACCGCCAGTTCTCCCGCCTCAGACAGTTTCCTTCACTTCCCCCTGATTTACTCGTCGAACCTTCCCCTACCCCCTTCAACTATAATGGCTTTAATCTTGTTCTTTTTTCGCATATTGGTGGCCTCCCTTTCTCTCGTCTGTCCCTAGCGATTTCTTATTAACGCGAACCCTGTGAACGTTACTCCTTCCCCCTCTCCCTGTTCCTGTTCACTTTCGCTCCAGGTCCCGATAACTGACCAGCCTCCGTAAACTCCGGACCGGCCTTTTATCCAGCTACTACGCACCGGGACGTTTCACTGACCAACCTTTCCCCGCTTGCGTTTCCCCCCGTTTCCCACCTTCATGCCTAAGAAATTCCAACTCTTTTAACAATCTTTGCTGACCTGCAGTCCCTCCTCTTTCCCTCCCCCTCTTCCAGTTATATTTCTGCAACATCCCCCTTTCTTTTCCTTTTCCTGGCGTTTTTTGCCCGCGCTTCCAGTTCCTCTCTCCACCACCCGTTTTTCCCGCCGTTATTCTTTTCTTTCTCCTCTTTTCTAGCGCAGGCTAACATTCCGATGCTTTTTGACATTGGGCCATGCGACCCTTGAAAATTTTTTTAGTACTTTTAATACGGAAATTGAAGTCATCCCCCCCCCTCCCCCCTTTCCCGAACCCCACCTTTTCCCCCTCTTCCAAAAAGGAATCTGACATTTCCGGGCCGCAGTTTCTTTTGTCGCCAACCTTTATATACTTAAGGACCTTGCCCCCCCTTAAGGGGGGGAACATCAGTGCCGGACTTTGCTTTTTCGATCATTACGGGTTCGTGTTTCACGATTCTTGTCGTCCGCTTCTGTCTGTTTGTTTCTTCTTTTTTCTTTCCTTTTTCCCTTTGGTGTGCTCAAGCATCCGACTGGTTTCCAAAATCCCTCATTTTTACATTTTCTTCCTCCCTTCCCGATCACTTGAGTATGTAATCCCCCCTTTTTTGGTCGCTTGTCAATTCGCGCCAATAGCCCCACCCCCCTCCCTCCTTCTTCCCTTCCCCCCCAAAATCCATCTGCGGCACCTTCGAATCAGATGCCAACATCTTACTCCTCTCCTTCCCACCTCCGACATAGACTCCTTCAGGATGGTTCTCGTTCCCTATTCTTCCTTCCTATTCTTTGGGAGGGAGTAATTTTTCCTGCTTTCCGCGGGGTAAGTGGTTTCTGGGCATTTTTTTCTCAGTTTGACCGCTCTTTTACTTTTCTTTTAAAGAAACAGGAGGTTCCTTCATCGGCAGCTCCGCCCCTGCTTGAACTGAAAGGACTTTTGGGGTTTTTTTGCAAAGTAGGCGTATCCTTATCCTTACCCACTCTACTTGCCCCTGAACTAGATTTTTTCCTTCCTTTTGGTTCGACGACGGCGTCCCGGACAGCGGGTTTGCCCCGCCCCCTCTTCGGGCAAACTACCTTCCCCACCCTTTCTCTGCTTCACTCTTTTTCCGTCTTATCCCTCCCCCTTTTCCCCCTCAAACACGAGTACGAGCCACTTTTGTATGATTTGGGAATTGTTGCAAACTTATATAGCCCCTTCGCGCCCTGCAATTCAGATTCAGGCAAACACTTTCGCAGACCCGTCCTTTTTCACCTTTCCCCTCGCCAGCTTATTCTCGGCACATCCCCTTTTTCAACGCCATAGTTCTCGCTGCGTCTCGTTATGACCAAATGCTTTCCCTTATGAAAGGGTAATGCCCCCTGCAGCATTATTGAATTCCTTATTATGCGTCCCCGTTTCCAGTCCTTCCGTGATTTAATCATTTTGTAACCCTTTCCTCTCCCCCCTCTTTTAGCATTGAAGGGCTACGTGACTAATTGCACAATAGCGGAAATTTTTGCCTGACCTTCCTTTTAATTTACAGGAAACCCTTGCTCCTGGGCTTTAGCATTTCTTTTCTTCCATTTTTTTCGTGTCCACTCCTTTTCTTCGTTCAGATTCTCTTTGTCCTTTCGATTTTCACGCCAAAAAAATGCAATTTTTTTCCGTAATCCATTTGTGCAAATGTTTCCTTCCCGTTCGGAAGTCTCTGGAAACTGTGTATTTTCCTCCTATTTAGCCCCTATCTTTCCTCTGTAACACTACCTTTGTTTCTCTCTTCGTTAACCCCGTTGACTAGTCACACTCAGTTCTTCCCCAACTTCCCTTCCCTGCGTTAATTTGTGTTCTTCCATTTTCCACCCCCAATGTCAGTGGTAAAGTCACTTCACTTCTTTGTCTCCTATCGAGCTTTGTTCTTCCTCCTTCCTCCTTTCTCTCTCTTTTTTCAGTTCCGATCCGCCCCCCCCCCCCCCCCCCCCCCACCACACCCCCTCCCTCTTTTGACAAAGATTAAATCCTCTTTCCCCCTTTTCACGGCCTTTGTCGCAGTCTCCCCGCTTGCCTTTGTTTTCTTTCGTCCCCATCTTAAAAAAGTAGCGGATGCCAGATGCTTCCCGGCCCAAACCGTTTTTTCCCTTCTGTTTCCCCTTCTTTATCACACCCTTCTTTTTCCAATCTTTCATCACCCTTTACTTGCACTTTCTGCAGTAGACTTATTTCTAATTCTTCGATTCTCAGGATTTCTGCCTCCCCAATAGTCTTCTCTACCTCCGGTCAATCTTGCCTTCCCAGATCCCTTCTGTCCCCCCCTTTTTCATAATGTTTCCGCCTTCCTGTTGAATGACGCTTCATCCATCTTTTCTTCACGTTGTAGTAAGTGAAATAAGGACCTCATCTCAGCCCCCCAGGGATGGCTTCAATTAACAACGATCAGCGTTCGGCCAAATCTCTCCCCGTGGTTTTCTTTCAATCGATCATGCGTAGCCCTGATCTTCCTCTTTTTTTCTTGATCTTTAGCGAAGAATGCCTTTCCGACAAAGTTTGCTCCGATATCTTCATCTCTCCCTCTTTCCTCATCCGTTTTTTTGTTTTCCTCGTCTCTGTATCCGGATGCCAGTCATTTTGAATTCCCTGAAGTTTCCTTCGCCCGATCTGCCCCAGTCCTCCTTCTCCGACCGACTCGACGCTGCAAGCTCTTGGTCCCCCCCATACGCTTTTCTCTGTTCCGCCCCGGAGGGGTTTCCCGTTGGTAGTCAGACCCCGTGGCTTCCTCCTTAGGTCATCGGTGCTTTCCATTTCTCACAACCTTCTCCCGTGACAACTTTCTGAACCATCGCACCTATCCTCTTTCCGGTCCCAAATTCCTGATGAATTACTCGTTTCAGGCGGGCTGTTTTCCGGCAAGAAATTGTGTGGATTCACCAGTGACCTTTTCTTTCGAAGTATTGGGCTGATCCCCTCCTCATCGAAGAAGTGCAACCCAGAAGGCATCCCCGTCCTCAATTCCCCTTTTTGTCATTTTCTGCCGACTTTTTTGTTCACCTCAATTTTTGGGAGTGGTCTGAGAACTTTTTCACCCCTCCTTCCCCAACGGTTGCAGGTAAGTCATTGTTCCCCTCCCCGATTCTTTCATAGGTGGTCTTTCAACTCTTCGGGGTGATGAGCTCCGTTCCAAGTCTGTTTTAAAGAGTGGTCTTTTCCTCTTTCAACGCCCTTCATAGCGAGATTGACGTATTCTCACGAGACTTTTTCCGTCAAATTTCTCTCCTCTGCTGCCTCAGTTCCGTCCTTTACCCGTTGGCCCCCTTGTGTTCTGATTTCCCCTTTTTTGCACAAGAATTACTCCAGTGCTTTGGACTTCCCCTGTCGTTGTGCCTCGTCAACGGTGAAGCTTAGGGACATCGAGGCAACCCCCTTTTTGATTGACCCATTGCCTCTTTCTCTGATTTTTACCCACGTTCTTCCCCCCGAAATGATCCCTACACCGGTGCGCTTAACCGACAATTGTCCCCCCCAATGTTCTTTCCTTAGACAGCGGGAATGGTGGGCGACCGCAGAAGTCCCCATGTTGCTGCTCCAAGCTTGCCTTCTCCCCCCCGGCCCGTGGCCACGCCTTCATTGTAAGCAACTCCGGGTTCTAAAGAATGTTATGCCTTTCCGATTTTTTTAAATTTAAAGTTTCGTTTTCCACTCCCCCCAAAAGGGTCAGATCGGTGCATTTAGCAAGTAGCCCTGTCAGGCTTAAACTTCCGGTTCGAGTCCTGTTATTTTACAACCCTTCTTCTTCCCGACTCTCCTTCCAAAAAGTTTCAGAATCATTCCCTTCTAATTCAAAATGCTTTCCTTGGTAATTTTTTCCTAACAGTGACCTCCCCCGGACCCTCCCTTTTTCTCAGCCCCACTATGCAGCTTGATCGGGACACTTGATTAACCCCTTTTCTCTGAAAGTTTTTCTTTAGAATTAAGATGGAGAATTTTCTTTTCTTATTTCTGATCTTTGGTGGAATTGAATTTCTGGAATTGCCTTATCTTTTATTTCCATTCTCTCTAGTTTTGCGCGCCCATTCACCACACCCCCCCATTTTTTCCCCCCCCCACCCCCTTTCTCGCCTTTTTTTTTTTTTCGTAAAGTTTTCTGCGGGAAACTCGTTAGGCCCCCATTGCGCGATCCTGATCGTTGGAATGGGGATTTCCGCCACGCAGCTAGTTAGTTCAACCTCTGCCTTATTGACTTGCGGTCTTCTAAACCTCGCTTTTCCCTGTTCATAATTTTCGCCGCGAATTGGTATGTTTTTTGAGCTGACTCTCTAGCGCTTGCCCCGTTTCCTTTCATTCCCGTCTATGGTGTCGCTTTCTATGATTCCTTTCATCGGATTGGTCCCCGCCCCTATTTCTCTTTATTGGCCCCTCAATAAACCCCGCACCAATAGCATTCCCCGGAACTTCGCTTGACTTACTCGCCACCTCTCTTCCCTTCCTTTTATTCTACTCGGTAAAACTCACCTGTCCCTCTTGAAGATCTTCCTTTATCGTCGCTACCATTTTTTGCCTTGGCAGGCCCTGTTTTCCTCGATTCGGAATTTTCCTCCTATTTGTCTTTCGCCGCACTGATTACGTATTTGGGTTCTTCTCTTGACTCTTCCCTTTACGAATTTCCCACGTGTTATTCCCCCGCTTCCAATTTCCTTTGGTAGTTTGCGGCGGAGGTAGACCCTTGAGGGAGTGGAAACCCCCTCGGCTTTTGTATGAGTGGCAGTCACCCCCACTGTCGTAGAGGACGAAGGTCGAAAGCCGAGACTCGGGTCCTTCCCGCCGTGAACCCTCACCCCCGTCCCTATTCCCCGCCCCTCAGTCCCCTCCTTGAGTTCACCACCGCCTTCCTCGCATTAGTTCTTCCCATCTCCTGATGGCTCTGATCCCCATTCTCCCTGCTTACCCCCCTCTTCCTTTTTTTGATGGGTCGCATTTGATGGGTCGGGATTTTGTCTTTTCTTTTTTTTATGTGAATGGAGTGAAAAAGAGTCCTGCCCCACCCTTTTTCCCCTTTTGTGTTTTTTCGCAGTGAGACCCTCCCCCATTGTTCCTAGGATGTCTCGCGATGTGGCCTCCCGATCTTCTTGCCTATTCGGGCCGTTGTGGAAACAACGGGTTGTTTCTTTGAGAGACACCAGCTTGTCCTATCTGTTTTCCGCCTGACCGAGTCTCCGAGATTGGTCTCTTGGTGTTTTTGGACACATACCACTTTTCCCCCGTTTTTGATGTTCTTTTCTTGGATCTTTCCTTCCGCTTGCAGCAAATTCTGTTTCACGGTGAAATCAGTTTGGTTCCTTTTTCCGTATTAAGTGAATTGTTGGCACCCGTTTTCCTCACCGCCTGTCGTGGTACCGTGCAACCTCTTTGTTCTTGGACCTTTTAACACGCCGGAGTGCTTAGTTTCCGCTATGTTTGGAGGCGTAATCCGAGCGATCGGGCGGAATGCCTAAGCAGTTGCCGGCTCGAGTGACTTTTCAGGGGAAGAAGCCCACTTCTTTGTTGGGGTATCAGTACGAGCTGATGCCCCCCCTCCTGATCACCCGGAACGTCGAACACCTCCCAATTCCTCTCCGTTGTTTAGTCTTTCGGTAGTTTTGAGTTCTCTGCCGCCGAGTTCGTTTCTTCTTCGGTATAACTGGCGGTGCCTGGACTCAGTTCTTTGACTTCACCAGTCCCCATGTCAGTGCTCGTAACCCTCGGTGTTTTTCCCTCTGGGACGAGCTCTTTTTGCCGTCACCTCAGTCCATTTTTACCGTGTATTTCGGATGCCGTTTGATGTGAGGACGCCTTTCTTTCGT
>Ga0179593_1600466_pt1 | contig 15741 bp, 13 predicted proteins | sample CZODoug2_1_08_16_FD_185931 | JGI IMG/M metagenome (GOLD analysis project Ga0179593, IMG submission 185931) | Vadose zone soil fungal communities from Angelo Coast Range Reserve, California, USA - CZODoug2_1_08_16fungal (PacBio error correction) | ecosystem: Environmental > Terrestrial > Soil >... | reverse complement strand
CACTCAGGAGCTCGGTACCACCCCCTTATGTTATGGAGTCCGAACTTTTTCGGTCTCGCGCTCTGATCCTCTCCCGCGATCGGCAGGAGCCCGGCAATGAGAACCCTCTTTTTCTTTTCCTTCCTTTCTTTTCTACGACTTTTTTTTTTTTTCCTCGCGCCCTTCCTTAGCTCGTTACTCACGACTCTCTTTCGAGGTGTCTCCTCGATTTTCAGCTACCCCAAAAAGAAGGAATCATTGCGTTTCTCGTTTCACCAGTCTTCCGCGTTTCGAGACCAACGAGCGCATTGAAGACATGTTAATACATCCTTCTAGTTTTTTTCCGTCCGGTTTTTTTTTTTCCAATGTGAACTGGTGTCGTCCCCATTCCCTTGCGATTCTCCTCGTTTCCGGTTTCGTCTACCGATCAGTTTTTGTAGATTCCTAGAAGATGGCCTACGATTCCTCCTCCGCAGTTTTTTTTCTGAGCGACCTTACAGTTACAGTTGTGAGAACGAGGGTTTCGGAGATCATCATCATCTAGCGGATCAAAGCAGAAAATTTTTAGATGTCCTTTTTTTCTGGTTTTAAACCAAGACCTCCTTCCCCCATCGCCCTTTTTTGTAATTAATAGATTGGATTTCTGATGGTCATTTCCTTCAAACCCAGCGCCCCCCCTTTTCCAGTTCCAACGACCTCGTGGTCTTGGTCTTTTCCAGTAAGGCAACCTCCATCACCTATTTTTCTGACCTTGTGTTACGTATCTTAACGGGTTGAACCTTGCGCAAAACTCGCCGCGATGAGAAGAGATTCTTTTTTAGCCCTTGGAACTTGTGGACTACCAAAATATGGGACCTCCCCGCTCTTTCCTCTCTAACGTTTGTCTTTGGCCTTCTTTTTGTTGGCGTGCTTCGCGCAGGTTTTTAGGGCGGCAGCGCTGTGATCTCCCCCCTTGGATTCTAGTAGCAGATTTGCCCGGATTTTTTTTAAACTAGTTCTTACCTTTCTCCAGGGTTTCCATTCTGTCCTTCTGTGCAGACTTGGAACGGAGGTTTGAAGTTTCAGATTCTTAGCTAATTTGTTTTCCTGTACTTTCCCCGCGGGGTCGGTACTGACTGCCTCACTCTGTTTCCTATTGGGCCGTTTTTTTTTCTCATGCAGGACGAGTTAAAAGGAAATCTAATCCCTCTTCTCGCCATTTGAGAAGCCCCTCCTTCCTGGACAGGGTGCGATTTCCGTCCTTTCTGGGTCTCAACTAAGTAAAACAGCCCCAGCTCCCTCTTTCTTCGTGGTCCCCTGGTGCGGCCGACGGTTTCCCAGACGCAGTTGGGACTCAGAAGGTCTTCTGACAGATTTCATTCTCCTCCTTTCCCCGTTTGCTTTAATTCCGCAAGCCCCCATTTGATTGTTTCCCCCTTTTTTTCGGCTCTCCCCGTAACCCTCCGGGGGGATGTAGGAATATGAGAGAAGACCGTGGAGAAGGAAATAACTCCCTCATCTCGCCCCCTTTTCCAAGGTCCCTTTTATTGCCGACTACAACACTTTCCCTTCCCTCCGTGGAACTTCCCAAATGGCGATTCTTTGTCTTATCCGATACAGGGTGAAAAACGAGCTCTTCTCATCACCTCCCTTTTTCCTTTTTTTTCTAGGTTAGATTGCCTCTTTTCTTCTTCTCTCCTGCTGAGAACCCCGACAACTTCTTTCAGAGGGAGCTAAGTACGAACGTTTCCCGATTCCTTCCCTTGGCCTGCGCCCCCGCCGCTGGCCTAGCATTATTCGTCCCCTCGTGGACCAATCGCGGTCTGGCATTTTCCAGACGAATCGGTCTCTATCCGAGGAGTCTGTCCCGAAAGACGAGTCTGTTCCAACGGTTTTCCTCCTCAAGGCCTAGTCTGTCTCTTTTTTCTCTCTTTCCCAATCGAGCGACTTTTAGCGCACTAGTGAAGCGCTTCATCTGCCTTTTTTCTTTTCTTCTGATTGAGTGTCCCTCCTTACGTGGTTCTCGCGCGCTTGTTTCACGAAGAAACTTCTCCGATCCGAGCTTGCCCTCTTTCAAAATCAATCTCTGCACAACCGCCCCTCGTCCGCCCTTAATTTTAAGGACGCCCCTCTTGCTTTTTCCGCCGCGCCTTTTCCGGAATGTGTTTGTCTGATTAGCAGGTCAGAACTTTTTCTCGGTCTCCCATTGTGGGACGACTAAAGCACTCCCAGGAGGAGCTGATTAATTATGTGTCCCGGTGACCGCGTCCTGCATTCCCCCCTCTTCTCCCCCGGAAAGCCGTGGTCTTCAGAACTACCCCCCTTCCAATCGCCGATATCCCTTCAGTAGAAGATTTAATACCCTTTTCTCGATTAGGTCGGTTGACTTCCCTTTTAGTCCTTTGAAGAAGGGAGAGAGCACCAAGTAGTCAGTGCTTACTGGGAGGTTAAAACCCCGTAACTACTACTCCTTAACGTATTTTCCAGAACCCCGAAGAGAGCCTAAGTTCTTTCAAACTTTTTCCCCTTCATTTCGGCCTCTCCTTTTTGTTCGATAGCCGAGGTAAGGATCCCTGATGAAATTCTTTTTAGTTTTTCTTTACCTATTTCTGGAAGTCTTGTTTTTCTTCTTCTTTTCATCAGGTTTGAAACCCCTTTCTCGGAAGTTCTAGCTCCGAATGCCAGAGCCGAATTAAAGTTCCGTTAACCCTCCCCTTTAACCCTAGAACTTTTCACTCCTTGCCTAAGATCAGAAGGGAAGGGATCGTACCTCCTTCCCTTTGGCCTCCGGACTAAAACATCTTTTTTTCCCGAAGTTTTAACCTTGAGTCAAAAAGAGTTAACCCAGTCGAGGTAGCAAAAGGACGAAGAGAAACGAGTGGAGGGATAGGATGCCGGACCCTTGAGGAGACCGGATGAATGATAGTGCTTTTAGAAAGGGGAAATGTTCCCCCCAAAATCCTTTCCGTATTTTTAAGGAATATCGTTGGAATGGGAGAATACGTCGTCTACCTGGTCAGGAAGATCCAGGTCGTTTAATCCCCCTTTTTATTTCAACTCCCCCCCTCTCGCACCACTCTATTTATTTTAGTGAAAGATCTCTTTCAACGTCCGTTCTTGAATTCCTCTCATAGCCCGAGAGCGGGGTAATATTCTTAGAGATGCACACGTTGAGATCGACCTGAAACCTTTTCTTGAGGGGCTACTGACCTCTAGGGATTCGCGGTAGAGCTCTTTCATTCCGTCTTATGCTCCTCCCATCTATTAGATTCCTTTTATTCTAGACAGACTCTGGAGCTCCCGAGAACCGATTCTTTCTTATTTCAAGTCTCTCTTTTCTTCTTGAAGAAAGATCTGTCTCCCCGCACTTCCGCTTCCCCCCTTACTTCGTACTAGTTTTAAACGGAGACGCATGAGCTACTCTTTGATCTTTTTTTTCTTTTTTTACCGTTTCAAGAAGCTGCACACCGTATAATTTTTTGACTCTCTTCATCCGATCAGAGAAAACACAAGTCCATTAGACCCATGTTTGAAGGGAATGGAGAGTGGGAAAGTTTGTTACTTCTAGACTCCCCCTCCCTCGTTTAAAGCAACGTTTTTCCCTGCGGTTAGACTTTTGCACAGTGAGCTTTGACCCCCCCTTTTTTGTTTGTCTCAAAGATGAGAGATCCAAGCTTTCTCCAGGGTTTTCTTCTCCATGTTAGTAGACGTACAACTAGTAGATATCGAGCGAGATACCTTTTCCTTTCCTACCCCCTCTTTATGTTGTCCTCACAGCCATAAAGTTCGTATTGAGGAAGGGTGCGTCTTTCCCCCTTGTGCTTTCCGTTCTGTGGACTTTCTTTCTTAAGCCTTTTCCCCAGTGCTGCCATCCCAAGCAGTCTTCCCCAAGTATTTCACGTTGAACACATTTACCCGCAGCGAGCCATGCCTTTTTTTTGGTGTCCGTTGGGAGAGGTCAATTTGAAACTCCGACGGTGATCTTCCTTCTTCCTTTGATCTCGGTTTCGCGCCGTGGACGCAGAGAGTAAGCCGAGCCTTGGTACCCCTCATTTACATTCACAGCTTCCCTTTCCCACTCCTAGGTTCAGGTTTGATGCGTGAACCAAGACAGCAATAGTGGAATCCCCCCCCGCTGTAGGTCCTTGGTCTCCACTTCCCTGTTGGAGTCCGACGGACAAAAAAATCTTAACGCGCACTTTCTTTTCGGCGGTATAATTTTAATGTTCGAATACGGAAAAACAATGGGTGTTACTCACTGTTCTCCTAGCTGTTATACACTCGCCTTTCCAAAGGTTTGAACCAAGTTTTTCCCCATAATGGTTTTACTGCCCTCCCACAGAAAAAGCTGAGAAGAAGCCCACTCGCTCACCCCCCCCGAGTCACCAATTGAACCCCGTTCCCCAATTGGTCCGGACATCCCAGAGTTGACCCTTTCTTCTTGACTGCATTTAGAAGGATAATAGACTCTGAGAATCTCTACTTTTGGAGACGGCCTTCTCCCTTCCGACTTAACTTTTTCCGAGAGACCCCCCCAAATGGGCCTACCACGACTTTTATGACTTTCGTCATGGTATCGAACTTTCCCCTTTATTATGGTAAGTTTTTCCCCAACTTGGTATTTAGATGGGGATTTCCCCGATGAAAGTCACTTTCCCTCCCCTTTGCTCAAAGCTCGGGTGTTATAAGAAAAGAGAGGTGCGCTGGCGTCCTTCACAAAGGGTCTCCTTTCCCCTCGGCATATAGAGGGTCAGATAGAGAGCCCGAGATGTTTACCCCCCCCCTGTAGGGGCGTTCTCGGGATAGTGCCGATGAATAGATAGTCTAATCCTTCTTTCATCGAAAAAGCCCTGACCCCCTTTTGAGTGTCACGCAGTTAAGTAGGAACTTTAAAACCTCGTACCCCCACTCGGAAAAGATTCATTTCGCGTTTCTCCCCCCCCGCCCTCAGGGGATTGTCCGCCCTGTTCTCCTCCCCGGAATATCGGCTTTTTCCGCGAGCATAGATGGAATCGAACATCCGTTTCTCCCCTAGTAGTTCTCTTTAAGCTTCATTTAGCCGCGAGTGATGAATAAAAAGAAGTTCATTTAAGCACCCCCCTAGACACCGCAACAACTTGTGGTCCATCGCCCCGGCTCTTTGGCGCCCGTTATACCGACGCGCGAGCAAAACGGTGCAGCTCCCCCCTCTTCCTTTTTTACTTCAAAATGAGCGCTGGTTATTTATTTCATAATCCTTTTAGTCTAGATAAGATCTCGCCAGGCGAATGGTACAGGTAACCCCTCTTTGGTTTTTTTGCCCCTTTGATGTCGAGAGCTTCTACTTTCTCACTTCCCCTTTTTTCCGCCCCCCCCCCTCTCGGTACGGGCGGCCACTGAGGAACAGCACGGGGAGGTGCTAAGTTTTTTTAAGTGTGCGTACCTTCTGCGTGGAGGCATCATCTCGCAGAGGCGCGTCCGAGCACGTCCCCCTCCCTAACCTCTGTCTTCGATTCACTCGATGAGCGAGCGGCCAAAGCCGGGAAGGCTTCTTTGTTCCTTTTCTTCCACCTTAGGACATTCCGAGCGATCCCCTCTTTCGATCAAAACGAGCGCAATGAAGAAAGCGGGGAGCCCTTTTCGGTGGTAAGGTCCCCTGTTCGTTAAGACTGGTGCCACTGTTCTCCCCTCCTCACTTCTTTTCCCTCGTCTGTTTAGTCTCTTTTTTTAGTACATGGCTCGAGACTCTTAATCGAGGAAGGCGAGAAAGGGATCCCGAAGTACATCTCTCCCCGGAGCCTATAGCGAACTTCTTCTTCTTCCAAGACGAGGGACCCAATCTCACCTTTCGTCCCGTTCTCTTCGTATTTCGGGTCTACCTGTTCCTACCTCGAGCAGAAGGGGACTTAATAGATTGTGCGCTTCTTTTTTTACATCGGACCTCTTGGACACCATACCGGCCTTCGTGCGTATTGGCCAAGTACTTCACAAATTCTCCAGCCCCACCTTGTCTTCTTCACTTTGTTTTTCTCGGAAAGGATTTAGGACCTATGTGAGTTGAACGACAACTGACCTCTAGTCGTCGATTCTTTATAAGCGATGGTCCGGTCCCCGATGTGTGTCCATAAGTTCTACTTTAGTTCCGGCGATGAAATTGTTCTGGTTTTTTTTGTTGGCGGTATCCCTCCGTATTAGAAAGCTGTTGCGGCGGGGCTCGAGGGTTTTTCCCAAACATGATTTTTTCTCGGCACTGGGAAGAACAGATTTTTGGATTGATTTCAACGATATTCGGGTCGGTTCCGCACACCCAGCGGTTGGCGTATTAATTCACTTTAGGATGACAAGGACTTCATCAGACTTTCCCTTTTATGGCAGTGTCAGCACGAGGTCCTTTTCCCCCCCCTGCGGGCGTCACCTGATGGAATAGAGTTCATCAAAATGAAAATCAACCCTGTTTGGCCAACTCCTCACTGAAAGGACTCCCGTAACGTCCTCCCTAGCTTCTTTCTAAGACGAAGTAAGCGTTGGAGGGAGTAGGCAGAGTCTACCCTCGGGGCGTTCCCTTCTCCCTAAGTCAACACGTTCCGAAGATTAGCGCTTTCCGTGGTGGTCACGGTACGTTGACGCGCCGTTTGTTTTTTGACTCTGCACGTAAGATATATATATTTCCCCTCCCCCGTTGATCCTTCAAAATTCCCCGCAAGACATGAAGTGATTCAGGTGGAGTGTCCCGACACTTCGCGATCGCCATTCCCTGACCTCCGGTTAGCATCTTTCTTCGACGGGGTCCTCTGGACTTACCTCCCAAGGGTCTATCCTAAAACCAAGAGAAAGGATTTTAGCAGATCCCCGTGGTTCTCCTCCCAACTTGGGAGTCAGAACTCCTCTTTGACCCCACTTGATGTCCACCCAAAAAAAGGATTGAGTGTCTTATAGATGGAAAGGACGTGCAACAAAGCTCCCTTTTCCTACATTGCTTTTTCGCCTTTGCCTTGTCTCGAGGCTTTCATCCTTCTTTCTAGACGGGGCAGCGTCTTTTCTAATTTTTGTTTCATCTCGGTTTTCTTCGTCTTGACGTTTTCAAAGGTCACTTAACGGGGTACGGAGGAAAGTCTCTCGTCCCTCCGTCTCGCCTGCCCGCCCGATTCTCTCTTCCCAGGAACTGACTAGTCCTCCCGAGGGAGAGGTAAATATAGTGTTCCAGAATCTGTTTAAATCCCCTTTTTTATCTAGGAAGCTAAAAGTTTGCACTCCCGCTTCTCTTTTTGTATCCTCTTTCATCGTGACCCCTCTCTCGAACGGGAAAACGCTTATCCTCTTACTCTTTCCACTGATAACCAGTTCCGCGTGGCGTCCGCTCCCATTCCCTAAAGACTAGGACGGACGCTTAAAAGCTCTCAATATTTCGAACATCACATAGCGGACCACTACTTTTCGCGTTCCTCCGAATATAGTAGGAGAAAACGCCACGGCCGGCTCTTTTTTTTCCAGGAGGGGAGTTTTCGCCTTTTCGGAAGCAGAGATTTCCCGTACCCGGGGCGAAGAAATTCTCCTCTGAGACTAACCTAACCGGCGGAGCCGTTTTCAGGGGGCGACGAGAAAGACGGCGCCCCCCTCTGGCTCATTTTGCTCCTTTCCTCCTGTGGCTTTTTCGTTCTGTTCCTTCCCTTTGGTTCCTTTCCTTGCTCTCTCCGTTTTTTCTTCTCCCCCTTCTTTTCCTCCTTTTTCTTTTCAGTACTCCTTTTCTTTGTTTCCTTTTCTTGTTTTGACGAAGTAGGGAAAGATCGTCGGACAAATGCCTTTTTCTTCGAAATCGACCACACAGGACAAAACTTTTCGACGACTCCCGAGGAAATTCCTTTTCCCCGGTCGTTCTCTTCGTGATGGGAAGTCGCCCCCCCCCGGTGGACGTCTCTTTTTTTATCCCCAACTTCGCGCGCTCCTGATGAGCAGAGAACTTGGGGCGTCCCTCGCACGAATTCGCCCCCAGCAACACCCAGACAAGAAGTCAGGGCATTAAAGGGAGACCGTCACTCCTCCTATCCCACCTTTGTTACTCGTTTCTTTCTGTGCTCTATTTTTAGCCCATAGTGTTGCCGAAAGAAGTTTTGAGCTTCGCGCCCCCCCCCCCCCTTTTTCCACCTCCACTTTCTATGGTTGGCTTGCCCCGAAGCCCCAGGATCGTCCGCGTGCAGAACGTTGACCCCGCCCTTTCTCCTACCTGCGGATGACCCTCTATATTCGACGGGCTTGTGCTCAGGTCTCGAATTTTGTTTGGTGGAGGCTTGACTTTCGAAGTTCCTGCTTCCCTGTCTGCATAACCTGCTTAACCCGCGTTCACCTTCGCCCACCTTTTAATCCCCGAGATAAAGGAGTGGTTTAGTGCTTCTTCGTCCCCTTCAATTTCTCTCCGGGGCTGACCCCCCTTTAACATCCTATGCTCGAGAGAGGTGGGCGGGGCCTGGGTCGGTCATCTCCGGGATTTTTGCAACCGCGGTTTTCCCCGTTTCGCTTCCTGATGGAGAGGGTCACTGATTGGAATCCCTCCTTGTGACGATTTCGGGCGGCTCCACTCTTGCCACTAATTTCCTCGCGTAGAGAGAGTGTGTACTCTTCTACTATTTGCTTTTCTCACGAGTATAGAAGAGTTTACGTGACTTAGTTTTAGGCTCCGTTGTTCCCTTTTTTTACCCCTCTCCGCCCCTCCTTTCCGAGTCATACTCGAGGGGAACCGAGGAAAGATAGTGTAACCGACAGAGTCCGGTAGGAGTTTTCTGCCGCGGAGTGCTCGTGTTTGCCCCTAGACTTCATCCTGGAGACTGACGGTAATCGTGGAAGGTCGACGCTGTCTTTTTCTTCTTGAGTTGATTCTTCTTTCTTTCCCCCGTCTCCTCTCTCCCGCCAAAAAGACCTATCCACGGCTTTAGAACTCTGGATAAGGTATTCGTTGTTTTTTTCCTTCATAGAAGTCCACGACTCGTTGCAAGAACTTTTTTTCAACGCAGCCCCCTTTGACAAAAAGGCGGGGTTTTTTTTCTTTGTGTTGTCTGCAAGACCAACGTCGATCGTAGACCTTTCCTTAGCGGCAAGGGTGGCGAGAGTCTTTTGCCGTCCCACTCGCAGATCCAGCGTCGGAGTTTTTTTTCTCGCTCGGTGTCATGTGGCCTCCCCAGAAATAAAGGGAATGTCTTCGTGGCCATCCAACCCCCCTTTTCCCTTTTTCCGGCGGAATTGGAGATTTTTCTCGCCAGAGCTTTTTCGCCCCCATGAGTGATGTAAAAAAGCAGGAGGCCAACCGTAGTTCGTGACCACCCCGACCAGTCTGCTCCTTGTTTGACCTTCCTCTTTGAACCAAATCCCGCGAGGGATATCGACTAGCCTACCCCTTCCCACTAGTTTCCTTTTCCTCGGTTGCTTTTCCGCCAGGAGTAATTTTACGGGGCAGTAGACAAGCGGAACCATCGGTGGCCCTTGAAAGGTGAGAGGTCTTTTTTTCTTTCCATTCATCGTGGACCTCCACCTTGATGTCGTGATGGCAATCCTTCTCCTACTTAACTTTCCCCCCCCCCCCCCAAAAAGACGTGACTAGGAACTTTATTCGGATCTCCCTCCCCTTTTTCCACCCCTTTTCCTCACCGTTCCCGAAGAGCCTCGTGATCAGTCCCATCTTGCGGCGACGGGAATCACCGTCATGGTTGGATCTCTCCCACAACCGCACGTTTTTACAACGTCTCCCGCCCGGAAACTCCCCGGCCAACCCCTCCAAGAGAAAAAAGTTATCGCCTTTCGTCGTTTTTAACAATGACGTCTTCCGCGCGTTTCCGCGTAATAGATTAGCAGCCTTCGACTCGTTCTCGCTAGTTTTCTCGTTCTTCCCTTCCGAAAGTAAGGTCAGAGAGCAAAATCAGTTTCACCAATCTTTCCCTTGTTTTGCTGGGAGAGTTCGGGACTGTCCCGACAATGACCCCCTCAGACCTTCCCTTTGCAAACTTGTCCTTTTTTTCTTTTTGGAAAGATGCCCCAGACACCCCCTTTTCTCCGTCGTCGGAGGTGCCACGGGGTTCCCCTCTGGCCTATAGAGACCCACCTTGGGACCGCGCTGGATTTGGCTTTAGAGCATTTTTTTTTTCGTCTTAACTGCGAAAGGGGAGGAGCCTGGTTGCTGCCTCGATGATTTCCTTCTTTCTCTGACATGGAGTCCCTTCTACTTCCCTTCTTTCGCTTTATACCGAATGATTTCCAAGAAAAAAGGTTCTCGGAACGTGTCTACCCCCCAGTCACCCCAATGAATATGGACCTGTATTTTTGTTCTAGAGTTCTTCCCTCCGTATGGCGTACGAGGGGACAGTTCCCCACCAGGAAGCTACTCCGTCGGTTTGGCCGCATGCTTTTCCCCGTGTTTTTTTTGAGTCGGAAATGTAGAGCTAGCCGCTAGCTCGTGATGCATCCCACCTTCGTAGGTCGCCCCCTGATCACCTGCACAGGTCCCCCCCAGCGTTTCTCTTTTCGCCTTTTTTCTGTGGGAAATTCTCCCTCTGAAGAGAGCCAAGAAAAAGGTTGCCAAGAGCACACAAATTTGGCCGGTTCTCGAACTGCGGAGGAGTCCTCTATTATTTTTTTTGATCTCTTCCCCTCGAAGGCTCTCTTTTCCCCCCCCCGTAATATTTTTTTTAGATGAACAGGTGGATGAGCGACTGTAGTGGGATTTTTTGAACCTTTTCCTTTTTTTCTGCGACTTATCGAGTAATGAGCCCCGTTGGTCTTTTCTCTTGCGTACTCCGGTCGTGGTAGATTCACTTGAGAGGAGCCTTTGCGATCGGAATATCTCACCCCCCTTTTGACAGAGTCTGCTTTTCGGTTGTTTTTTAGACCTTCTTCCCTCGCTTCCCAGCCGCCCCTTTCTTTTTTTCTTCAAAAGAGTCACCTAAATGAGAGGCCCGCAGCGGTAACACCCTGCCTCGACCCCCCGCATCCATAGGCGATGTTTTCCGGTTTGCTCCCTTTTTCGTGGTTCCATTCATGATCACTTCTTCTCGTCTTGAAGGGAGAAGAGTAAGATTGAGTAACTGAATTCAGAGCGCTTCCCTTGCGACGGAGACTCTTAACGCAGTTTTTCTCTTTCTATTTTTTTCCTAAGATTAGGCAAGAAGAGATCACTGGCTCCTTTTCTTCCCCCCAGTGACCTATTGGTCACGAGCGGGGCACACTCGCTCCTTTCGAACCTTCTTGTCTTGAGGCTGGTCATTTTCTTCGACCCCTAACAGCTTGTGACCAACCGTCCCATAACCTTCGTGGTGGTAGACAGTCCTGCCCTAGCCCCCCAGCAGGTTTTTTTTCTGAACCGGGTGGTGCCCTGAAACGGATTCCACTGGTTGGATCCGACCGCGCAACGGTCCTTTCTCTTTCGTTTCTCTCAAGACTTTCAACGCGCGTAAAAGAGGGGTTGACCTACGTCCACGCTTCCCACTCTTAGTTTCTTTGTTGTTAGTCGATGCCCCTTTCGGTTTTGGATTTTTCCTTTTTCGGTCCTCCTCGTGTTGGCGGCGGGTGAGGCAGCCGCTTTTCTGTCATTCTCAATGACGTTTTTTTTTCGGCATTTTTCGCCCTCTTTCTCTTTTCAATCGAGGTAGGGACTAGGGGCGATCGGTTTTTTTTTATTTCCCCCAATTATTTGATTACCCCTTTCACTTCCTTTGGAAGTGTCAGATTAGAAGATCCCTTGATTTCGACTGGCGGGGTTCACTTTTCTCGTTTCTCATATCCCCCTCTTACCTCGGGGTGAAACCGGATGTCCGCTGGTCGCTACGGAGTTCCCAACCAGCCTCTTTCGCTCATGACTCCCCTTCCTTCAGATTTCTAGTACATAACGCTCCTTTGGGGTAAGCCACCCCCACACGAACTGTCTCTCGTTCGTGGTTCTAAAGGACATTATTCGTTTGCTCCGGTGCGCCAAGATTTTGTTCCTGGTTTCCGGTCCCTTTCTCCATTTCCCGAATAAGGGAAAGAAACGTTTTCCAAGTTGGATCGTCCTGTAACCTTGCCCCAAATGATGAGGCGGGTGGCGGTTTCCCCTGCCCCCCCCTTCCTTCGTCCCCCTCAGGGTCCTCCGGGGGGATGTCTTTGCTCGATTGATCGGCGTCTTGTTTCTCCTCCAGGTTCGCACCCTTTTGCTTTTTTTTCCCGTTGGAGTCTCTATAGTGGTTTCTTGCATACACGCCCTCCCACCTGGTCCCTACCCGTTTTTTTTTTTTCTTTGTACCAAGTTTTAAAAGTATTGTATTCGATCCCGCTCGGACGTGACCCCGTCCCCCTCCCATTAGAGGCTTAGTTTGGGGATAGTTTCAGTTCCCTTCCTTCTTTTCGCTTTCCAGCGGTGAAGGGGACTATACCGAACCCTCTCCTCTGGCTAAGGTCGTCCACTCCTTCGGGTTCTGTTTGTATAGCTCTCCTAGATGTAGAGAGATCTGCGGCCGTCATCCTAGGCATCTTGTTGGCCAGCCCGAAGTTTCTTTAGTGAATCCGCTGTCTTTAGAGAAAGCCAGCCCCGGTCAATCAGGGTTTTAATTTTTCGTACCGAGTTTTTTTGTGCATACAATCTTCCGCGGGAAAGTTAAGCACCTTCGCGCGTGTGCGTGACTTTGTGCCTATCTCCTCCTCCCCCTTTTCTTACGCCCGAGTCGGGGTAACGATCCTACGTTGGAGCTGCGCACCCGAGTATCAAAGTCCCACTCTTTTTTTTCCGCAAGCTCCTTTTGCCAGCTTGGAGAAAATCAAATAGGATCGAGAGTGGAAAAAGCCCCCCCCCTTGCTCCGCTCTGCCTTAGGAGTGACCTCTGTCCCCGTCTCTCTTTGACCTTCAAGGAGGTGATGAACCTGTTTCCTCAAAGGTAGCACAGCACCTTAAAGGCATCAATTTTGCGAGAAAGGGATATATGTCGCCCCTCCTATACCGGAATGATCTCTGGGGCCTCTTCGTTCACAGGGGAACGAGTTGAATAGTGGAGCCGATCTTTTTTTTTTCACCACGGAAAGCCGGGAGGATTCGTCCTCCACCATTCAAAAATAGAACCCTCTCTGCCCCACAAGCGCATTCAGCTGTCCTGGAGTTTTTAGAGACTGGTATTGTATTTTTTTTCCCGCTGTACCTCGGCCGGAAGTAAGGATTTACTTCGATCAACCCTTAGAGCGCCGACCCTGGCGCATCTCCCTGGACTTTGGCACAGCTTCAAACTAAGAGAAAACCCGCGGACGGCCCCCAGAGTCCCTAACAGAAGAAGGTCCCGGCCCCTCCTCTCTCTCTTTTCAGACGCCCCCGGGTTTGGGGAGAAGAGAGAGAGGAGAGGGGAAGCCGACCGGATTCCTTCGGAGTGCCTATGCCATCCCTTTTGTTCCGGGAAGAGCGTCCGACCAGGGTTGAGAGGGGACGCTGAGCTGGTGAGGAAAAAAGAAAAGGTTAGGCCGTACTGGATGAGCGCCGAACTCGTTCCGCTCCTCTTGGAGAGAGAGAAGCTGCCCAAAGTGATTTAAGTAAGACGGGGACCTAAGGGGAACCTAAGAAAGTCTTAGAAAACGCGAGTTAGGAAGAGCAGAGTGAGAGTTATGAGGGCACGCCCGGTCTTTATTTTGAAGGGTCTTCCTTCGACTTATAAAATGAATTAAGAGGTCGACGAATAGTTCCCCAACTGCGTCCACAAGACGTGAAAAGTTTCAGTATCAAATCGTACCACTATCCTCAGTGGTTAGTTTTCTTGTAAAAGAGTTATAAATTGCTTTAGATTATTCATTGTCTTTCCTTTCCCCCTTTTCTACCTGACCATCCCAAGAGTCAGGGATGACAGAGCGGGACTGGGTAAGGTTTTCTCAGCGTCTCGTTGACAGGCATTCTACCCGCCCCGAAACCCAAGGTTAGGGACGCTTTCAAGGGAGGGGTTTTTTTCCATATTGTTCTCTTTTTCTTTTCTAGACTTCCAATCTTTTAATCCCTTAATTTTATTTGAGTTGCAGGAGCTACTCAGCCCCTATAGTCTTTGAGCCGTGACCAAAATCCCCCGAGGCGTCCTTTCTCGTTCCTTTTTCTTTCGGGAGAACGCTTTTTCTGCCTGCACACGAGTCGAAGATTTTGCTCACGTCCCTGAGTCTGAGAGGGATTCTTTTTACTCTATTCCCCTAGCTTTATTAAGATTCTTCCAAGAGATTGTACCTTTTCATCGTCTGTCTTCGATTCGCCTGATGGTTAAAGAGGACCTTTGTCTGTCTTCCCTTTCCTCCCTCGGATTTCTTTGAAAGCTTCGTATCCGAAGACCGGCTAGTTGCATTCTCGAGACGGTTCCCCTTCATAGGGCGGAATAGTTTGCTTTTTCCCAGGTTTCTATAGATAATCCTTCTTTTTGAGGGTTTGAGGTTCGCCCTGCTCCCTTCTCTCGAGCGCGTTCCCTTTTCCACCTCGACGGCCAAGGAGAAAGCACTCTGGATGTTAAGCATTTGGTTCCCTTCCTGTATCGGATAGAATCCAATTCAGTTTGACCCCCCCTTTTGTTTCCCCTAAAGATGCCCAACGTGAGGTTGCACCGGTCTTCGTCGCAGACCACTTTCTCTCGGGCCTTCTCCTTCAACTTTTCTCGATCCTGGGAGGAGTGGACCACAACTAGTAGATCTCTTTCGTCATCACCCCCTTTTGCCCTTCCTTTGCTGACCGCGCTTTCCATTGCGACTCACGTCATGGTATTTGAAGGTGCCGTCAGAGCCCCAGGTGAAGGGCTGTTTTTAGGCTTCCTATTCTTTATCCCCTCTTGCGATCACAAAAGGACTGCTCCCACGCCTGCCAGATTCTTGTTACAACCCGAAAGCGCGATAGGGCCTGGTCGTTTTGACGTATGAGTCTGTGAACCCCGCATCTCCGTCTAGAACTATCTACCATCCGTACAGGCGTCCGTTCCTGGCCTTCGAATTCCTGAACGACATTTTTCCTGGGAATTTTTCGGAAGTAGACTGTCAAAGTCAGTGGCCGAAAGTTTTCTTTCCCTTGTTTATGAGCACCGCAGTCCGTGGAATCCCAACTCTGTGAGTTGAACTTATCACAAGGGCGATGCGAAGTACGACCACCACCCGTAATTTGCACGGGAATCGTTTTCCCATACTGTACGCACACGTTTTCCACCACACCCGGCCCCCCCCCCCCCCCCCCCCCTCCCCCCCCCCCCCACGCCACCCCCCCCCCCCCCCCCCGCGCCGACCACCCCCTCACACTCTCCCACCTGATATGCGGAGCTCTTATTTGCAACAAGCTGGGGTCCTGTCTTTTTCTCCTAGCCCGCTGTGCGTTTTGGTGGCAGCACCGTCTTACAGAGCCGAGTACTGGGTCTCCAGAGCCATACGAAGTTTCCCGTTGACGTTGCTTTTCGGTCTCTTTTATTGTTTGCCCATGCACTTTCCGCGACACGATCATCACATCATGCCTTTTTTCGATACCTGAGCTCCCTTGATTCCTCCAAACGCTTTGGAGCCCGTTGGGACTTGACACATCGGACCCCCTCTTTAAGTCCATCTTCTCCCCGCCTTTATACCGTTTCAGCGTACGAGTGAGCTCGGTTCGAACTTGCACTGATTTTCGGACCCCTTTTTTTCCCCGTACTCCAGCGTCACACCAACACTGCTGGTGATTTGAATTATGCATTGCACCCATCTAAGAACTCCTATCCCTGTCTTTTTCGGTGCCCCTTCCTTTCGTGTGTCGGGCAGCGGCCAGATGGGTCAATGCCTGCCCTGTCCCACCGCTTTCCCCCCCCCCCCCTCTTTTATCTAAAA
>Ga0179593_1424667_pt1 | contig 15742 bp, 14 predicted proteins | sample CZODoug2_1_08_16_FD_185931 | JGI IMG/M metagenome (GOLD analysis project Ga0179593, IMG submission 185931) | Vadose zone soil fungal communities from Angelo Coast Range Reserve, California, USA - CZODoug2_1_08_16fungal (PacBio error correction) | ecosystem: Environmental > Terrestrial > Soil >... | reverse complement strand
ACCCTCGCGGAGGCTTGCGGCGTGAGGTTTCCTTCCCAGTTCCCGGACTGAGCCGGCTTTCCTGCGTCCCGACCCTTTTAAGATTTTCACGCCCGGTGCCCGTTCTGCCTTAGCAGTATGATCCGGTCTTTTTTTGTCAATGAGAGTTGGCGCTTTCGACCTGCGACGGGTCTCTCAAATGCAGGTGAAGCGTGGGAAACCAACGTCCAGTTTGCGGTGCCTCATCTTCCGCACTTTGTCTTTGGTAGCCTCGAGGAGAGGGGTGTTTCGGATGGAGCCTACTTTTCGCCGCCCCGTCTCAGCCGGATACACCCCTAATAGAGAGCCTTTTTCGACAGCTCCTCTCGCGCCTCCCATTTTTTCTCCCTCCCCCCTAGTCTTTATCCTCTTTTGCAACCGAATTTCTAGGATGGTCCAAGCTCACTTAAACCTCCCCATTTTCTTGAGAAACTGTTCCTTTGAAGCGTCGACCCGGTCCAGTACGTTTTTTTTTCCTTTTTTTCTGCTTGAGGTTGGGCTTGTTGTTTTTTTTTCCCTAGTTTCTTTTTTTTTTCTCGTGTTTGCGGTCCCCCCCCATATAAGTCAGCAAACGCGCCAGCCTCTTCCTCTTAACTATCGACCTTCTGCCCCGATCCTTTTGCATCGCATTCTTTCAAGCGCGTTCCTTCTCCGATCCTCAAAGGCGATCCTGCTTTCTCGCGAGCCATTTCCCCCTTTTCCTCTTCTCACTGCTACGACTAGGCTTCGGCGATGAGGACCTCTTCTTACAGGGGTTGAGACCGATTTTTGTTCCCTTCCTTCTCGGCCGTTTTCCCCTCCTTTCCAGAGTAGGTGTGAAAGCCGTACTGGCCTTTTACATTTTCCCTCCCTCATGCGTTTTTGAGATCTTATCTCGAGACCCTCCTCTGGAGGGACGCAGAAGCTCCTCTTTTTTTTTTTATCATCTTTGTCTTTCATGCCGGGTCATTTCCCTGGGTTGACCCGCTCTCTTGAGATCCCCCCATAGTAGGACTTCCCCTGGATCGGACCCTCCCCTTTCCTTTGAAGTGCTGCCTGGGGTCGCGAGATTTTCCCTAAGTGTGAGTCCCATCGTCCGTCCCTTTCTCAACCTCCTTCTCTTTTTCCGATGTGGATGCCTTTACCCTCAACCTGACTTATACGTCTCACTTCTAGACCATGTCCCAGCCTGTACCAAGTTCTTTAAAAACCGCTTTTTCGCATCTTCTTTTTTCTTTTCTCCCCCTTTCGCCCCCTGCGGGAGTCGGAGAACCCCTTCGTTGGGGTCGTCTCCCTCTCGTGTCGTTGCGTCATATGATATCAGCTGCGAATTGTTGGCTTCTGGCTTTTTTTTTTTTTTTGGGTAGGAGGGGTCACTGATAGCTTGCTTTCCGGAGGCGACGCTTGCTTCAGGTGTGGACTCCTTCTTCAACGGGCTGAGTTTCGAACTACCCTGATTTGGCCTCCCCCCCCCGGTCCCTGGATTGCTCGCTCATATTTTTTTTTTGAGACGGTAGGAGGGCAGAATTCCTCAGATGCTTTTCATGCGTCCCTTTCTTTTCTATTGGACTCTTTTACCGTGCTGTTTCTCTATCTCCAGTTTTTCAAAGATCCTTCAATGCCGCAGCAGTTTTCTTCCATTTTCTCATAACGTGCGGGCGGACACGTATACCTTCGATCGCAGTCGCGGAATAGAGCTAGGAAGGATTTTTTCTTCCATTTCGTCTCAGCGGGGCACCCCCCATCTTCCACGTCCTCTTTTTTTCAGTCGAGCGGTTCTCCTTGACGCGTCCCCCCGGGCAACCACATTCCCTGTCATCTGATAGAGTATGCCGCCGCCGTCTGCATCCGATATTTTTTCAGAGTGGTTTCCCTCTACCGTTTTGGTTTTGGGTTGTTTTTGGTTTTTTTTTTTTTTTTTGTGTGTGGTATGTCCGCGTAACGCTTACGCTCATCCCTCGTTTTCCCAGCGTTTTTGCGGTATGGTTTTTTCCCGGATGTCCTCCTTTCCTTTTCCGCCGTTTTCTGAGAACTCTCTCCCTTCCCGTTCTATTGTTTCCTTTGTTCATGACAAGCATTTCCGCGTCATGGTTCGCATGGCCTTCCCCCTTGTCTCCCTGGATGTTCATTTATCTTTTTCTTTTACAATGTGATTTTTTTCAAGGACAATTAGCGCGGTTTCGACCTTCTTCCATTCCTCCCCCTGCTCTCCCCGACACCCACACGGCGTCTTTAAACATTCCCACCTAGGAAGGTTGAGATGTTCCCCTATTCTTTTTTCCCCCCAACGCCATCTTAGCTTTTCCTTCCGGCACAGTCGCTTTTGGGGAGGAAGAGGAAATTTTTTTTCCAGAGTCTTTTTCTACTTCCCTTCTCGGTTCTTTTACTTTCCAACGGTCCGATGTCGCGGCATTCGCCCCCCCTCATCTTTCCCTATTTCCCGGGTTCTCCTTTTTATTCGGTCCTTACTCGTTAGCACGAAGAACACTTTGCGACACTCTTTTTTTTGTTTTCCCCGCCTGCTCCCCTCTCTCTGCACGCGCGTCCCGGAGGATCGTATGTCTTCGGGATCTCTCCCTTCTTTTGGCCTTTTAGAACTGCGCGGTTTTTTCCTGAAAAGTACACTTGACAGGAATTGTTTCCCGTTCCTTCCCTTCCTTTCATGCCAATTTCAACCCTTTAGAACTTTTCTCAAGCTTGAGGAACACTTCCTCTATCCCTCTTAACGTCCCTTTTTCGATGAAGGCTTTCTGTCGATATCGTCTTTCTCCTCTGTTCCTTTTTCTCTTCTGAGGTTTCTTTTCTTTACGACCTTTTTTCCTCCTACTCTGATGGTGGCTTAGGCTTGCCGCGGATTCCAAGATTTTTTTTCCCGTCTCACCCCCATGCCCCCTAATCCTCTCTTCCAGGTTATAAGATCATACCTCCCTGCACCAGAGTTTTTGACAGGTCCAGCTTTGAAGTTAGCCCTTTTTTTGCCAGGTCGTCCTTTGCGCCGGACCCTGCCCACCCCTTTACCCCTCTTGGCCTCGCTCCCGGTCTTGTTCTTTCAGCAACCAATCATGAGAGGTAGGGAGCGCGGTCCGAAGGTGAGTCTGCTTCTCCGAACCGTTGTCCTCCTCTCACGCAGAGTTTCTATATTCTCATGAGAGTCGCTCCTTGGATTTTTTTTTTTTTACTGCACACCAGGCTTTAGCGGCGACCTGCTCCGATGTACAGCGTCAACTCTCTCCTCAAAATCCGATCTGCTTCGATTCCCCCCTTTGTGTCTTTGCGCCTCTTTTTCTTTTTTTGACCTTCCGGTTTTTCGAAAGGCCTTTTAGATGGGTCCCCTTCAAACCTTGTTCCTTTTGTGTTTTCCCGATCTTTTCCCTATCGTTCCTCCCTTCATCGTTTCATTTTTCTTGTTTCCCGTCTCTCTGAAGAGAAGAGAAGCTTCCTTAAGTTCGCCCCCCACCCACATCCTTCGCGCCCCGTCTTAGATATCCATCTTTCAGACAAGTTCGGTCTGCTCGTCCCGATCCTCTTATCTCCCCCTTCGTAGAAACCGCCTTATCCAGCGTTCTTAAGTTTCGATGGACCTTTTTCTGCCCTTCCGCCGTTCAGCTGTTCTCCCCCCCAATTTCCCTTTGTATGAAGTGCTTTTTTGGTCGCTTTTTTTTGGTGAAGCTTTCATTTTGTTTCCCTTTTTTCGTCCCTTTTGATTTCCTTCGGAGGAAGGGTTCAGCATTTAAGTTCTTCTCTGCGCGCTCCTCGAGAAATTCCCTTTTCCACCTTTTCAAATGTTTTGTTTTTCCATCGTTTCTCGCAGCACGCCAAACTGCTTTTTTCGGTCAGGGATCCCCCCGATGCACCGGTCCTATCTTATGCCCCGTCCCCTGAATAGTCTTGCGATGCGCCCGCGCCTGCACGAAACTTTTTTGAGCCGGTCATCTAATTTTTTTAATGGCCGCCCGAATCCTCCCCTGTAGATCTTTTGAAGCAGCCCGTTCTCTTCCCCCCTCCTCTGTTCCGCCGCTCCGTTTGCCTCTTGCGAAGTCCCTTCTCCTCTCTTCTTCTCTTCCCTCAGGGAGCGTTGACTTTCTCCCCTTCTGGTGTTTTCCGTCCATAGTTTTTCTGCCGTGATATTTTTCCGAGAGAAGGGGTGTGGCCCCCCGCTCTTGATGACATACGCCGACTTCTGGCCCCCAGTCATTGTTGATTCCCGTTGCCGGCATGCTCTTGTATGATTTGCGCCGTGAATCTTCCCCTGCCCTTCCTGGCCATGGCCCCTTCCCCTATGAGATTTTCCCATCCTTTTCCGAAACCGGCCCCGTTCGAGTCAAGGCCTGATGGCAAAACTCCCGGAACCCTGGGGATACGCTCCGTATTGTATTTCTTCGGCAGCTATTTTTTCCGTGTGATCTCGTCGTCACACCTTTTCTTTACGTTTTCTCCAAGAGATAGTGATGTCTCCTCGGTTTCACATCTATTACTCTTTGTTCATTTTCCCTGATCTGCTCGCGTATCACGCTTCCTCGCATTCCCCATTTCAGACGAATGACCAGGCTGGTTTTTTTCCGTCTGCGCCCCCCGGCTTCTCGTAGTTCAGCCTTTGATCGAGAGCTCGTTCAGGACGCTCTCGATTCCCGATGCTTTTATTCTCCTCTTACATGTCGCCCTGTCTTTGCGATTTTTCATATATAATGATGTGTTGGTGGAGAGCGAAAAGACTGTTCCCTTCAATGTTTTTTTCTTTGCAATTCCTTGCATCATAGCTTTTTTCCCTTAAGTATGCTTAAGCAAGAGTGAGTCTCCTTTTCGCCCTTTCCGCTCCTCTCGCTTCGCGTCTGCACAATCGGGCGACCTCGGGTGAGAAGACTTTTCTTCTCGCCCCGGGAAGAACACCTGCCTGAATTTTTTCTTTCCGAACGGTCTTTCCGATCGCCCCTAGCCCCCTTCGTATTGTTAGCCTCTTTTGTTGTAAAGATAAAGTTCCCTTTTTTCCCAGCCTCGGTATCCTTGTTTTGGTTTTTGGGTCCTATGCTGCTTTTCCTTTGTCTGACGTTTTTCTCCTCTCCCCTTGCCGTGAGAAGGGTTCGTCACCCTTTTCTTTTCCAGAACGTCGACTTCAATGCTGGATATTCGCCATCCTTTTGTCAGGCTTTTATTTTTTTTTTGATAAGGAGAACGCTTTCTTTTTTTGCACCTGTTCCCTACATGCTGCTTCCTCCTTTTTTGGGGACAAGATCTCGGTCCGTCCACACATTTCTTTTTCCCAGAATGCCCGCTTTTAGCCCACCCTCATTTTTTTCGCCCCCCAATCTGGCAGGAGTGTCAATCCCCTTAAAAATTTCTTTTTCCTGTCGAGAAGCTATCTCGTTCCTAGAGACGGCCCGTCGTCCGGCTTCGATTCCTGGTTTTCTTCCAGTAGTCATCCGCAGTCTCCTTTATCCGGGCTAAACGAGGCGAAAGTTCCCCCTCGGGCTGCTTTTCCCCTGAGCGGTTCTGATGCCCCCCCGCATCGCCGACTCCCATGGGCAGCATATGCGGACGGTCCTCTTCCGTTTTTTCAGGAAAACTTCGTCCTCTGACTTTTTTCTCCCCCGCTCTCCTTCTTCCCCTTTCCGAGTAGCCACCGTTCTGGGGATGTTCGATTGCTCCGCTCTTATTTTTCCTTCCGTCTGGTTCCTTCGACTGCATTTTTGATCAAAAGAGAAAATGTCACCGGCCCTGCCCCTCGCCCCTTCCTCCAAAACCTGCCGTCTTTTTCCCATCTTCCCCTTGATTTTCTTTTTTCCCGCCCGGTTCTTTCTCCCTGAGATTTGCAATGAGTCCTTTTTTTGTTGTCCTTTCTTCGGCTTTACGCTTTTGGATTCGGCTCGGTTGATCAATTTCATTGAGCAAGCTTTCCGTTGCATGAATTTTTTTCGTGAGCGTTTGGCTTTCTTCTATTTGGCCATTTTTTATTTTTTTTTTTTTTTTTTTCCCTTTTTCTATTTTTTTTTTGTTATCTTTTTTTTTTTCCTGCGCGGACATCTCAAGCTCCTCTTACAACCTTTCTTCGCCCTCCCAAATATCCTCTTTTTTTCAACTCACTTGACGAGGAACCCCTTTGTTTTTTTTCTGGTCCCTTCTCTCCCGAAGTTACTCGGTGACCCGAGGTCTTCGGGCACCCGGACGAGGCCCTCGCCGGATCTTCCTCAGGTCCACTGATCCTTTGCCCTTTAAAGAAACCTCATTTTTTTTTTTTTGTGAAGGGGACTTTTTTTGCTCCTTCCCGGCGCCAGTGCTTTTCGCATCGACGTAACTCAGGTTATCTACCTTGTTGAGAAGATTACTGAGTATTCACCCTGCGGCCGCCTTTTTGGGAAGATTTTTTTGCGACGGATTACGTGCCTCGGTCCCGGACAGCGTCAACCTCTTTTTTTTCCCCCCTGCCAATCCCAGATGCCTCCAGTTTTCGCCGATCTTTGTCTTTTTTTTGTTGTGTTTGTTTTTGTGTTTCTTGGCCTCCCTTTAACGAAGTAGCTTGCGCCCTTTTCCCCCTCTCCGCCTTTTTTCCCCTTCTTAGAACTGCACTGTCCTTTGGCTTGGTTGTCCTCTCTCCTTTGACTCGTTTTTCATTCGGGCTTCGTTGTTTTATCGAGAAGTGGTGTTGATCGGCTGCGGAGAAGATTGTCCCCCCTTTCCCGCGTGAAGAGTCCCAAATCCTACTCTCCCCTCCCCCCCTGTCAACAGGACTCTTCTCTAGCCTCGCAGCAATGTTTCGCCGTCTATCCGATTATCCCCTCTGATATCGAGCCACCTTTCTTCTCCATCGCGTCCCCCTTTTTGAAGGGACATTGATCCTGCCATTTTGACTCCTTTTAAGTTTCTAACAGGTCTCCTTCAAGTGAAGTTGCCGGAGTCTTTTTTTTTTGTTTGTCCCAGACCCTAGAGTTTTTTGTGACCGGGTAGACGGTTCCAGCGCAGTGTTTTTCACCACTTCCTTCTCTGGCCGCCGTCTCCCTCCTGAGCCCCCCTCCCCCTTAAGTTTGCGCGTATTTTTCCGTAGTACGTCGCCGCCCAAACTGATTTTTCCGAGTGGGTTCGACTCGACGATGACTTTCTCTCTTATGCTTTTCATAGATCATGTCGATCCCCCCAGTCTTCGACTTTCAAGGAAAACTTGCATTTCCCTGGTCCCCAATCCGAGACCGACCTTTTTCCTCCTCTTTTCTGGTGACCCTTCGCAGATTCCTTAAGCCGTCCGGGCGGAAAATTCTGCAGACGATCTACGTTTTTTCTTTTTTTGGATCCTGAGGATTGTCCCCTCGTGTTCATTTTTCTTGGAACAGAGAGTCCCTTGATTTTTTCGTCAATAGGTTGTTTTCTGCCTTTCCGGCCCTTGAACGCTTGCTATTTAGCACTCCCCTCTCCCCTTCAGCACAGTTTTTTCCTATTAGTTGAACTTAGGGATGGTGCATTCTCCGTACCCTTCCCTTGCTTTCACCTTTCCCATCTTTCCTTCAGACATCGCTGCGGATCTTTGTGAGTGCCGGACCACCTTGCTCCTTCACCCTTGATGTCCTACGTCATCCCCTTTTTGACACGCATTTGACCCCGTAGGATTAAACAGCTCGTAGTTCTTTCTTCCGGCTTTGCACCCTTTTTTTTTCCTTCACTCGTTTTAGAAGCGAAAACAACCTTGAGCGCTACGTCCGAAGCCTCGTGAAGCCTCTGGACCCCTTTATACCTGCGCAGGAAGTTGCGTTTCTGGCTCGTCTTCTCACCGCTTCTTTCTCTCTTCCTTGAATTTTTTTCACTCCCTTTCCAAGGGCGCGAAGCCCAAATTCTTTTTGCCTTCGATCGGCCTTTTATGCTCTTCCCGTCAGACTTTCCTTTCGTCCGAAGCGTCAGGATGATCATTTTTTATGGCATGCCGTATCCCCGCTCTCTTTTCCCTCTCCGTCCCTTTTTTTCCTCCTTTTGTGTTCTATCTTTATCTGCCTCGCCCTCTAAGGCAATGCGTCAGCTTTCGATCCCTCATTCTCCTCCTCCGTCAGGGCGCACTTATAAGAGATCTAGTCACAGTTTTCTCGCGAGTAGTGAATTGCTCCCCCGTTTCCTTCGTCTCCGCGGCTCTCCCCCCTTGGTCTCCCTTTTCACCTTTTTTAATAAAGCTGAAGCGTTTTGACGGACGCCGCCGAGCCCGGGACAGCCCACCTTTCCTCATGAAGACCTCTATTTTTCAGCAGTCGCGCCACAGAACTCCTTTACCACACAAGCTTAGAAGAACTCCCCCCTCTCGGGCGCGAAACGATTTTTCACAGAAGTCCTCTCCTTTCAATAAGGAGATTGTCCTATGGGTCACGCTGCTTGTTCCTTTATTTCCTTTCTTTATCATTACTACTGTTTTTTCCCCCAGTTGTGTCTTAGATTTTCTTTTGAGCCCAGCCGCCCCCCTTCCCCTTTCCTCCCCTCTTGGTTCCTTTCGCATGAAATGAGGATTTGAATACGGTACAATCGCAGGCCTGTCCTTCTACATGCCTGATGCTTTTTTTGATGTAATCTTGGTTCTTTCCAATCGGCTCCCTTTTTCGCGCGGTCGACGTACTTCAGGCGACCCTCCCTTTTTCTGAACCAACCCTTTCGTGAAAGCTCACTGCTACATTACCCGTAAGGTTCTCTCTCTCAATCAGCTCGTCTTGCCCCGGATACGCAATTTCCTGTCCCGTCTACTTCTTCTCCTCCCCTGCTTCAGCACGAGGAAATTTGGTGAACCCGAATTTTTCTGTCCTTCTACTTTCCGGGAACCCCCCCCCCTCCTTGAGGAGGTGTATATGGCTCTGGTCATAGAATTTCTATTCCCTATGCGGCTCCCCTAGCTGCGCTCGTCCGTCGCTAATTGAAAAGAAATCTTTTTCTTCTCCTCTCCTCCGCCCCCCCCCTCCCTAAGCGGTTGGACTGTCTGGTCTTGCTCGATGTCTCTTTTTGCATCTCCTTGATTTGTAATTACGGGCTACTTCGGCGCAACCTCCCTGACCCCCCCCTAACCTTCTTCTCGCAAAGCAAAAATCTGAATCGCCATCTCCCTCCTCGAAGGACCAGTCCCTTGTTCTTCCAGTTCCGGCTGGCCCAAATGTCTTTGAAGCGTAGGCTTTCCCCCCTCTCTTTGTTAAGGCGTTTTCCGGCCTCTTTCTTTCCCTTTAGAGTGATAGGGATGAGCTCAAATTTTTGCGCCTCTATGCTTTTCGCTGGGATTTTTTGAGCGGGTTCTTCTTTCTCTTCTCGTCCCCTTTTCTTTTTTTCAGACCATCAACCTTAGCCTCCCACCCTTCTCCTCCTTTTTTTCCAAGTGATACGTTTCACGAGATCCCCCCCCCCAGCCCGTTCAAGGTTTAGAGCTGCGAACCCTTCTCCCTTTCGGGACCGCGCCTTCCCTCTGTGCGGGCCCCCCCCTCCCCCTTTCCTCCGCGGTACGCACGACTGTCCCTCTTTTATTTTTGAAAGCCAAAATCATTTTTGAGTTTTCGTTGTTATAGAGGAGGATGTGTTGCCGGACAGTTGCTGCATCTTTGTCCGCTCCTCTTTTCCCCCTTACTTGTCTCCCTCCCTTTGTGGTTGAATAAGAGTTGAAAGCTGTCTCGGTCTCTTGACCTTCCCTTGCCGCGACGTGATTGTGCCGTGCGCGGCCTCGTCCATGTTTCAAATATATTCTGACCGCTTCCGCGAGGGCCTCGTGTTTTGACCAAGATCCTACGTTTCCCGACTTTCCTGGTTTCCTCGAACCCAGGGTTCTCTTGGACCAACTCTTCCTGTTTTTCTTTTAATCGATCTCCCTTTTTCCGTTTTTCCCCTCCTTAGGACTTGGAGAAAGGGGCGCCTGGTCCTTCCTATTTTCCCCTCTCTTCCTTAAAAACCCCTCACTTCCCTAGCCCGTCGGCCCCTTTCTTAGAGAATGATTCAACTGTCTTTCGCCTTTTCGAATCTCACTTCTCCCGCCGTCGTCTCGAATATATACCAACATCTCTCCGGCCCTTCTCCCCTCTTTGACGACACACTTTTTTCCCTTATGAGGAGCCTTTGGATCACGTCGAAGAGTCTTGCTTTGTTCTTTTTGCGTAAGTTTTGGTCAACTGCCGGTGTTTATTTTCTGGTTGAGCAACTCTACCTTTTTTCCCCGTAGGTTAAAGTTTGAACATCCTTTTCTTTGGTTCATCTCTTTCTTCCGATCCGGTTTTTCGAGTGCGTAGGTAAGCTTGACCCTCTTTTCGCCAGCCGAGGTCTCGTCTCCCTTTTTTGGATCTTTCCCTAGGACCTCTGCTACATTCCCGGGAGCTTGATGCGGCCGATTCGTCCCTCCCTCCCTCCACCCTCCTACTTTTCTCATAGGGGCCTTCGGCCCTATCCATTAGTCTCCGTAGTACTGATTTTACCCTCACCTTTTAGAAGAACGTTCATTTAAGACCCTCCTGCCTTTCCCGGACATTCTTGCCTCCTTCCTCTTCTTTTCCTTCTTGAGGATTTTCGTCGTGACCTTCCTCGGTTCATTTTTCTCTCCGGTATCTACGCCGCTCTTTTTTTTCTATTTGGGAGGCGTGACTTTCTCCCCGGCTCTCCTTTCGCCGCCCCATTTTACGCTTGAACTACTACAGGAAATCTCATTTTTTGTCACTTCTTTCGCTCGATTTCAGACAGCCAGTGAAGCGGATGCTTCTTATGGCGTCTCCCACATACTGTTTGCTGATATTTTCCGTACCCCCTTTACCCTGCAGACTCTTTCCTTTTCCCACTGCAGGGGACGGAATTCCTCAACCCACCGCTCCTTTTTCTCGGTATCCTTTTCCCCTTTAGGATCATCTCCCCAAATCCCGCTCTCGTGTTTTTCTCCTTTTTAATCACCATCCCCCTTCATCGCCGGCTTTGCGTAAAGGCCCGGAGGTTACTTCTTTCTTAATGCCCAGGTCCCGCGTCTTTTTCCCAGGGTTCCCTCTCTGCTCTCTCCGTGACTTTCCTTGTGGCATTCTTCCTCCCCGTGGAGTTTTTTTTCCTGATTAGAAGGAGCACTCGCGGGATGAGCCGCATGCATCGACATGCTCCTTCTTTCGTATCTCGCTCTTCCCTCCTCTCTCTTTTTTCCCCCCCCCCGTTGTTTTTGTGATGTTGCGCTCCGGTCAATGCCTTCGGCACTTCCGGTTTCCTTCCTGCTGGGTTTACACGTATACCTATCGCGATTCCGCTTGCTTTTACTGCCAGAGCTGCTGGAAGCCCGGCTTGTCGGTCCCTCGTCTCCTCCCACCCATCTTTCTTCCATTTGGCTCCTTTTCTTCTTTCCAGACCTCTTTCAAGTCTGACGACGAGCTGGACTCCACCCCATTCTTCCCTTCCTCTAGTATTTGCCATCCTGTGGCTCAGACAGATAGAGTACAGAACCGATTTTTCTCCCCTGCTTCTTCTCCCTCCCGGCTTTTCCCCCTCCGTTTAAGACGCGGCGCTCCTTCTGAGCGGGTGAGGATACTCATTTTGCCTTCTGTCCTATCAATCTTTGCTTTTTTTGGGTTTAGTGAGAACCCGCCTCTCCCCATCCGTCTCGTAGCGGTCAGCAATGAGCTTCATTTTTGTCGCCCGCTCCACCTCGCTTCTTCCCCCGGTGCCCCCTTCCTTTCTTTTCCGATCTTTGCTTTCCTCAACTCGATGGCCAGTTGCTTTCATCTCGGGTTCCGTCGTCCCGTCATCCACACCCCCCTTTTCAAACAATCTCGGCGTGATAGCTTTTCCCCTTCCCCCCTGAAACCTATCGTTTTCCGCGGATCCCCTCCTCTTTCCAGTATATCTTCCCTTAAGTTGCCGGATGGACCTTAGGCTATTTTCCCAAATTTTTCGTTTCAACAGACCTTTGTTTTCCCCCCCGGGATACTTTCAGGGAGAGAAATTGCGTTTGCCCTTTTCCCGATTTCCTCTTGGTCTCCCGTCTCCCCCCTGTGAGGATAACCAACTCCTTCAGTTGGAACGGTCTCCTCTCGGTGCCTTCTTTTCAGTGAGAGATCCTCCCCCCCCTTTTTTTTCCCTTGCTCCTTTCGCCTCCCCCTCTTCCATAAGAGACCACGTTAGGGTTACCGGTAGTTTTTCCTCTTTCTGCTTGGCAGATCTCCTGCTTTGGTCTGCTGATTTGTTTCTCTCCCCGGCCCGTCCTGCCCCGTTTTTTTGTCCTTCCCCCCTTCAAGCACCTGGCCCCCCATCTCAACCCGTACCCTCCCGGGGGATCCTGTGTTCTCCCTTTTCCGCCCGCACCCCCTCTGAACGATGGCCACGATTTTATTTACGAGGCGCTTTCTATTCCCTGTCCTTCTTAGATTGACAATCGGCTCGTTCTCTCCCCTAGCGATTCTTCCCTGTCGGCTGGAACGGGATCTCCCTCTGATGCTTTTTTTCCTTCCCTTCCGTGCGGACAGTATCGCTCTTGCTACCAACACCTGACTTCCTCCCAGATAATCCCTTGTTCTGTCCCACGGTCCTCACTTACACCTGTCGCGTTTTGACGTCCACGCTCCCTCCTTTCCAGTTCTTCTCCCCCCTGCTCATGGGACGTACTTTTACCCTGGGCCGGAGTTTGTTCTTTCCGCACTTTTCTCCCGTTGATTTTTTTGCTTTAACCTTCCTCGTGGAACGCTTTTCCGCAGCTCCTCTTCTCCTCCGGTTTGCTTCCCGAATTCGGCCCCTCCTTTCCGCCTCTCTTTGACTTATTATTTGTTGTTGTCTGATTCTCGGCGGAACTTGTAGTTTTGGAAGACCATTCTTTTTCACGTCCCTTCGCTTTCCTTTCCTCGTCAAGGGTTTCCCCTCCATCGGTCTCTTCTCCTTCTTAGCCGTGCATTGGGCCGTAGCCGGCGACGTTTGTAAATGACAGGTTTCCTCTTAACTGCCATTCTCTCCCCCACCTTTTAACACGGGCTTTTTGTTTTGGTAGTCATCCCCTCCTTCCTTTTCCTTCCTCTGAGGGATTAGCCCGTTTGTGATCCCCTTCCCGCCCCTTCGCAGTTAAGCCGCAATCATTAGTTCAGTCTCCCTGTTCATCGTCCTTCTAAAGTCATTCTGCTCGCTTGACTCGCTGCGGCGCGACAACGGGCCTCACTCGCCTTCCGTACACTCACGAGGAATACTCTTCGCCATTGCCAGTCACGTTTCTGGTAGTCATGTGCTTTTTGAAGCTGGACTTAGGACGTTCTTTCTTTCTTCTTGTCGCGGAAGGAAGAATGGTTCCGCGGTTTGTCTCCCCCATCTCGTAAGTCTCGGTCTGTCTCCCTCTCAGCTTCTCGTCTCCCCCCCCCCCTTCATGGTTTGATGAGAGTATTTCCTCGAGGCGAGGCGCTCCCTCCCCCACCGGATATTATCGCTCCATGTTTCTTTTAGCTGAAGTCTCCTATTTCCCCCTTTTCCGTCTAGGTCCTCTGAAGAAGACCTGCGCACTACCTCATCTTTCCCCTGACCCCCGTCTTGGGGCCAGTCTCCTGTTTAGTCCTTTATTTTTTTAGCGCGGTTTTCCTCCGTTTGCCCCGTCTCTTACCTAGCAGGTGAATTTGGCTCAAGACTTGCTGTTGCGCCTTATGTGGACGCAATTTCTTTTTTGTTGTTAGCTTGGTCGCTTCAAACGTGTTTGTCCCCTCTTTTCTGCCGAGGGGGGGCCGGCGGTCTGACCTCTCCGTCTCCCCCTCTTTCCTTCCTCGATGTCTGAGATGTAAGGGAACTTTCCTTTTTGAGGTGGTGGCATTTCCGCGCACCTTTTTCTTTTCCTGATTTCCATGCGCATTTGTCCTTTGCACCCTACCTTCCCATTTTTTGAACACTCACTCCGCTTTTATACGTGTCTCCTAAAATCAATTAATCCTATAAGTCAGACTTTGTCCACAGACTTTTTTCTTTTATGTGTCTCCTCCAACCATCACTGAGCTTATCGGATGATATTTTTCCTCCTCCGTTATTCTTTCCCAAATTTTTCTCGGTGAGACGCTATTTCTGGAGACCTCGCTTCACCTCTCCCCCCTTGATTTGTTTTTCCCTTTCCTCACTTTCCGGAGCGATTATTAGGACCATGTCGGACGCCTTGCTCCATTTTTGGCCTTCCCCCTTCTTTCAATTAATTTCGGCTCTTTCGCCAGCCTGATAGGTCACTGTGCATCTCTTCGATCAGTGTCGCCGACTTTTCTCTCCTTTTCTTCGGCCCTCCCGAGATTTGCGTAGCTTCTTTTCTCTTTTTCCTCCTTATTGTTTTTCTACTAGACTTCCTCTTCTCCCAGTCTTCCCCCCTTATCGGCCCCTCCTAAATTTTGTCCTCACTTTTCCGTCTTCCAGATACGCTCCCCTTTCTCCTGTTTTCCTTGCCCTTTTCTTCCTTCTTCGCTCCTGAGGTGCTCGCACACCCGATTCCAAGGAGTCGACCTGGTCCTCCTTCCCATGCGATCAGCGTTTTCCCTCCGATCGATCCAAATGACGGTTTCGAGCATAGTGATTTGCCTTTTTTTGAAAGACTTCGCAGTTCCCCCCCCCCCCTTCCCTCCTGATTGGACTAAAGATGCTTTAAGATTTCAAATCGAAGACGCCCGGCTCCCGACTTCTCTCGGTTTTTTTTTGCTTATCTTTCCTGTCTTGTTTTAGTAAACGGCCGGTTTTTTGTTTTTTTTTTAAACCCGTAGCCCTCCCTTCTTTCTCTTCTCCCTCTTTCTTTTGTAATAATGGTAAGAACGGGTCGCCTGTCCCCCCTCGCATTCCTGCACGGTGCCCTCCTGGTTTTTATTTCCTCTTCTCTTTCTTCTTCTAGATCTATTGAACACCCATTTCTCGGCTTTTTCTTTCCACCTGACCCTGCACCTCTTTTCCCTTAACACCCCAATCGCTTTCTCTTGAAATCCCTGAAAACTAGTCCGTGTCCTCTCCCTTCAATGAAATTTTTTGACACCCCCCATCTCATAGGCAATTCTCGGCGTTTCTTTGGCTTTTGCACGGTGCCTTTTGTTTTTCAAAGTAGCCCTCCCTTTCTTTTTGCCCAATATGGAACGGCGATGTTCCTTTCTGCGGCATCTCCGTAATCCCCGATGCCCGTTCTATTCGGACGGCATTTGACGCACTTGAACCTTGTCCGTATCCTAGACTTTTTTTTCTCCCTCCGCTTTCTTTACTGGTCTACCTTTACATAATAGGTGATTATGCTCTTCGGGCTTTTCGCATATGGGTAGCCCCCGCGGCTGTTATCAACTTCTCACCAGGTTAAACCTTCCCTGACGAAATTACCCCCTAGGCCAGGCCTCCCCTCTCCCCTTTTCCAACTACCTCGACCGGTACTGTTTTTTTTGCGGTCACGGTGTCCCTTTGCGCGTCTATATTTGCTCCCCCTCTTCGGCTTCTTGGAAGGTTTATTCCATTCTAGGCGTGATCATCTTCTTTCCTTAGCCTCCTCTCTCCCCGAGAATCTCGGGCTGCCTGCTATTGGGTTTTAGATTTTTGGCATTATTTCTCCCCCCCCTTCCCCATCCTCTAGAAACAACTCGCTGGCCAACTTGATACGTCACGAGATACGTCACCCCCCTCCCTTTTTTTCAAGTCTTTTTCCTCCGGTTCAATCTTTCTCGGGAAGGTGGGACCCTCGCACGCAGGGCCCAAACTTTTTGACGGGACCCCTTCTACAGCCCCTGCTCTTTCGTGATCATAAAAAATTTACGCTGTTCTTGTCGCCGTCCGCGGTCTCGTCGGTGGGTTCCCCCCCCCAATTGCGCCCGTCTACTAGTGT
>Ga0179593_1421410_pt1 | contig 15742 bp, 24 predicted proteins | sample CZODoug2_1_08_16_FD_185931 | JGI IMG/M metagenome (GOLD analysis project Ga0179593, IMG submission 185931) | Vadose zone soil fungal communities from Angelo Coast Range Reserve, California, USA - CZODoug2_1_08_16fungal (PacBio error correction) | ecosystem: Environmental > Terrestrial > Soil >... | reverse complement strand
CTCGCAAGTTCGTATTTCTCCCCCTTTCTGTCCTCCGAGTCCCGGCGCGGCGGTTGAGCTCCCCCCATATATTCGAGGTGGTTCCCTTTTTACCCGTTTCAAAACTATGAAAGAGACCACTTTCTTCCTTTTGAATCCTTCTTCTCTTCTCTGCGAGCTGAGAATAGTATCGGTAACTGCCTTCGTACGAGCTCTCTAGAACGCATACCATCGCGGCTGCCCCTGTTTCGTGAGATGGAGAATCGTCTCAACAACGTATCCCTCGTCGAAACAATTCGTTTTCGTTTTAGGTCTTTTTCTCCTTTCCCTCGCCTTTAAGGATCTGGAGGCCCCTCGCGGAGCGCGCGCATTGACTTGCGCGGAGATACGGTGTCTCGTTCATCTTTTGAGCTCCCCCCAGACTCCCGACGAACTGAGCTGCCGTCGTGGGCCTTTCCCCCTCGCAAATTTTTGTGGAGGAGTCCCATCTCCCCGCTTCCCTGTCCTTGTTTTGGTAATGATGAGCGTTCTTCCTGCGCTGTCATGGAGAGAGTTTGGAGCTACCCGCCAATACGTACGCCCCCAGCGTTCCCGTCTCATTTTTCGATGCGCTCAGGCGTACCGTTCTTCGGTACAGGTCCACCGGTCACCCCACCCGTTGAACTGTCCATCAGCCAGCTCTTATGCATCGGGATTCCCCGCTTCGTCGCAGTTCCTTGTACTTTCTTGTATATAGTTTTGCATGCCCTCTCGCGCATGGGTTGCCAATCCTTTCGCCTTTCCTTCGTCCGTAGAAAGTTACTCCGAGCGATTTCCTGGCGCCTCGCTCGGCTCCGTCGCGATGGGGATTTTATTTTTTTTCTCGCCGCGGTTTCGGCGTTTTTTTTCTCCTTTAGCGCCACAAGGGACCCGCCCCCCGTTTTTTTTCGCCGTCACAATCTGGGATGCAAGACTGTAGGCTCCACACCGTTTTTTCACCGGAACACCAAGACCCGGTTTCCCTCTTATGAGCAACGAGTCTACTCCTCACTTGATGAGGTGGCTTTGTCGAGCCAGGCTTTTCTTCGGAAGGATTAGGATGACCCAGCCACAGTTCCCCTTTACTGCCGAGTTTATACACTCAATATGACGGCTCCGCAGACTTTCCGAAGTCCTCATTCTTTGCGACGCGGTCAGCTTCTGGAGTCGATATGTTTTTTCCTGTTCTAATCGTAAAGCGACTTCCCTCTTTTTCGGGCCCACGACTTTTCCCAGAGTGCTCCTTCCCCCCCTTTCTTCTCGAGGAGCTATTTTTTTCAATTCCGTTGGGCCTCCCCCCCATTGCCCCTTTTTCTTCCTAAAGATATTATGTACGACTCTTCTGTTTTTTCCCTGCTATTTTAGTGTCCCCCCCAAATTTTGCTCTACTTGCCGCCAAGACCCACCTGCACTCCCCCTTAACCCCTCCCTCTGGCGGCGGGCGAGGGCGGTAGTTCTTACAATTTTCCCTTTTCCCCCACCAAATTTGAAGACAGAGATGACAGTTCCCGCCCCGTAAAAGTTTGAAGCTGCTATGCCGGCCTACTTTTTCCATGAATTTCTCCCCACTCTCGTCCTACTTTTCTATGCCGAATTGAGGCGTTCGTCTCCCCCTACTCCCCCCCTTTGAGGGAGGGTGAGAAAGCTTTTTGCTCATTCTCGGTTCTTATTTCGCACACCCTTGCCTCCCATCTTTCTGACCACTTTTTTTTCGGTGTTTTTTTTTCCTCCCTGCATGGAGATGCGTGGATGAACTACCTTCACCCCTCTTCTTTCACCATGGCGATGGATTTAGAAGGAACCCCTTTTAACTTCCCTCCCCTTTTTTTTGCATAGCCCGCAACGCGCTTAGTTTCCCCCCGAACTAGCTATATGGTTGCCCCCATTCCGCATTTTTTTTTCACCTGTCGAACCGCACTTCTTCCTCAACTTCGCCAGACTGCATACACCTGTTTCACCCAATCCTGACGACCGACACAATATAGCGTTTACCCCCCGAGCCCTTTCTCGAACCTTCTTCATTCCGCGCTGTCGCTTTACCCACCTTTCTTTATTAGATTTTCCTTAATAACCTTTGCGTGCCGGTGACAAAACGCGAGAGGACCCAAATTTTTCCCCCACAGTAGATCTTATTACCTGCAGCTTAGAGCCTCTTTTCAGGTCCACTTTGAACCTTCCCCCAGCAGGCCCATAATACTCTCGTTTCTTTCAGTTTTTTTTTTTGCAGCCTGAAGCTGGGAACAGGAAGCTCCGTGAGGCACGTGTCCGACAGAAATAGCGGAAGCATGTCCACCCCCATTTTCCCCTGGTTGATATAGCCCATTTCTCCTTCCACATTTCTTATCCTCCGAAGATGTGTGTTCTTCCTACATGAAGATGGCGAGGGGTGATCGATCCGTTCCCCCTCTTTTGTCTTAATGCAAGTTTGTTTCTTGTCTCCCCTCCCGCATTTTCGGGACTGCAATGACGGTTCCCTTTTTTTTTAAAACCTTTTTCTGCAGGCAAACCCCTCTCCCGGTCCAAGAACGCATATCCTTCACCTCCCCCCTTGTTCGGGCTATCGATTATTCCATTGAGGCATTTGCCCTTCGAACAGTATCTTTTTTTCCACGGTGCTCTCAAGTCGCCTCGGAGGTTCTCCAAGCTCTCCGGAAAGGTTTCGTAGCAATTTGATCTTGTTCCCCCCGAGGCAGTAGTTTCCTTCTCCCCCGGGCGACGCGATTACCGAAACTCCAGCCCCAGCCTGCTACCGACCCCCCTGACTTTTCGTGTACCTGTTGCGCCCACTCCTCCCGCTTCGTCCTCAGCGTAGGACTTTTCTCCCCTTTGTGATAGCTTTTCAGCGCATTTTCGCCCCCATCCCTTCTCCCTTTCTTTACGTTGAAGGGGAGGTAAACCTCGGTCTTCTCACTGTAGTCCTCTGGCTGCCCATGTGGTTGTCCTTCTGCTGCCCCGGCCCTAAATCTCGTCTTTGGAAGTGATTTTGGACCTTTTTCTTTTCCATTTTATACGAAAAGGGGGTTCAACCCCCCCTCGCAGGTTTCCGATCGCGATCCCCTCATTCATTAGGCGTAAATGAAGATATTTTCCTCCTCGTGCCTCAAGAGTCTTCCGCCTTACCCTTACCTTTCCCCCTTTTTTAGAATGAGAGAGGTTTGCCCTCTCGCCCCCTGTCTTGCAGGCCGCCTCGTCCTTCCCATCTCTGGCAGTCCTTTCTTCAGTAAGATGTCGCTTTCCCTTGACGGCGCAAAGCCCCCTTTTCAGAGCGTAGACCTTTGCTCTTGAACTTTCAGCAGGTCTTTTCCGTTGCCGGGGAAAGTTTCATCTTTCCTTGTTCCCACTCCGCGGAATTTTTCCCGTGTTTTGAATCAGGATCCTTCCGCCCGTAAACTTCCCTTCTGGTTTGGAAGCCCCGAAGAATTCAGTGTTCGTCTCCCCCCCCTATCCCTTTTCCTTTTCTGACCTCCCTTTCCACTTCCCTTTCTTTTGGTCGATCATTCGGTCCCGGTCATTGACTCCCCCCCCCCCTTGTAAGATAATATAGTCTTGCCTCCCCGGTTCGAAAAGCAACACGTCGTTCCGCTCACGGTTTTCCGTTTCTACGGGAGACGTTCCCTCTTTCCTGAAGGTAAACACGTTCGGAGTTCCCTTAAACTCCACGTGACTGCAGTCTTCCCCGCGCGCAGTTCGCATATTGGCAACCACTTTTTTTTTAAAATCAGAAGAGAGGTCCCCCCAGTTCCTCCTTCCGTTGACGCTTTCTCGCAATTTATTCCTGCGCTGGGATGGAACCACCTTGCGCGATAGAAATGATCCCTACTCTCCCGGCGGGTGATTTTAGCCTTTCTCACCCTATGCGGGAGAGTGTTTCGTATTTGTGAGGATGGATCATTGTCCCGAAGCGCGTCGCTAGTCCGCCCACCCGCGTACCTTCCAAACACCAATTCCCGCTCGCCCCCGTTCCTTTCCCTTATGAAAGTAGTATGTCCTCCCTGTTCCCATGATCAGGCGGGATTCAGATCTTCTTGTCGTGACTAATTGACGGCAACTAAACATCCGTATATCAGAGCAAGGTCGCCCCCTGTCTTTTTTTAGAGATCACCCGAGAGTATTGGCAGTTCCCCCCCCTTCAACCCTGAGCGAGACTCCGATGAAGTTTCCTCTAGTGAGATAAGTATGTCTATCTTTCCCCCCTCTTTTCCTTCCCCTTTCATCCTAACTCTCTCGGTTTCTTCCCTGTTATTGCGTTCGCTCTCCTTTGTCCGTCGTCAAGCCCTTTATCTGCTGCTCGGCCGAGAACGCTTTTTCTTTGTCCTTAATAAAGTTTTAGCGTCTTTTTACTGCCTTCCTGATCACGCGAATGAGAGGATGGCCTGGACTTCCCCTCCCAGGGAGGAAGGTTTTTTCCCCCCTTCGATTTTCTGGTGAAAGACTGGCGCCTCATGCTCTTTTTTTCCCGTTTCCTCAGTGGTTGTTGTTGAGACCTTCCCCGTCTTCCCCATGCAGTGGACCGCTTGCCTCTTACGTGGTTGCAGAGTTTAGCTTAAGAGTTTCACCCTTTTTTTTTCTTAAATGGCAAGACCATCGGTCCTTCGGCCCGTCAGGTTTTTTCCTCTTTTCCCTAAGAAAAACTAGACCGCGAGTTGAATATCCTCCCAGCTCCCCCGTTGTCATCTTCTCTTTCCCGCTTTCCCTACTCACAAGCGATAAAGAATAAATAGATTGCAGCCCCTCTCCTGCAATCGTAACGCAAATTCAATAACACCTCCTCTCACCTCCCCTCCTCTCCCCCTCCCTCCCATCCCTCCCCCTCCGTCCTCCCCTTCTCGCCTCACCCTTCCCACTCCCCCCACCCCCCGACCCTACGCCTCAACACTACCTTCCCTCCCCCTCCACCACCACACTCCCCCCTCCCCACCCCCCTACCACCCCCCCCTCCCCTTCCCATCCCCCTGAACTCAGCATCCCCCTCCACCCCCCCACTCTCCTTCCCTTCTCTCTCACCTCCTTACCCCCCCCTCTCCTTCCCCTTCCCCCCCCTTCAACCTCAACCCTCCTCCCTTACTCCCCGTCGCCCTTTCCCTTTCCCCAAACCCACCCGCCTCCCCCCCCCACGCCTCCCCGTCTTCCCTCCCTCCCCACCCCCGTCCCCCCCACCCTCCCCGGCCTCCGTCCGCACCCCTACCATCCCCCCCCCATCCCTTCACCCTTCATCCATTCTCCGTCCTTCCCCTCCTCGTTATCCCCTCCCCCATCCACCATATCTCGACCCCGCCTCTTTCTAACCCCCCCCCCCCCTCCCCCCCCCTACCCACTCCTTACTCACTTCATATACCCCGCCCACCCACACCCTCCCCATCACCCCCCCCTCACTCTCCCCCCCCCCCCCTTCTGACCCCTCACCCTCCTCCCCCCCACCTCCATCCTCCCACCGTTCTCCCCCTCCCCCCCCCCCATCTCCCCCCCCCCAATCCACCCACCCCCCCCACCTTCCCCCCCAAACTCCCCCTCCCCCCCGCCTCTTTCCCCTCACCTTACCCCACTCCTCCACCCCCCCTTCCCATCCACCCTACCCCGCCCCTCACACTCCACCGCCCTTCCCCTCCCTACACCTCTCACCACCTTATTCCATCTTATCCCCCACCCCTCCTTACCCCTCCCCTCCCCCCCTGTCCCCTTTCGCCCCACACCTTACTCCTTCTCCCCCCACCCTCTGCCCCACACCCCCCCCTTCCCCAACCCCCCACCCACTCCCCACCCCCTTCCACCCCCCCTTACCCTCCTGCCCCCGCCCCCACCGCTTCATCTCGTGCCCCTCCCCTCCCGCCCCCCCCAATCAACCTACGCTCTCCCCTCATCTCACCCCCCCCCCCCCGTCCCCCCCCACTCCTATCTAGCTCAACACTTGTCTACCCTCCCTGTCTTCCTGTCACCCCCCCCTACCCCCCTCTCCTCTCCCCCCAACCCCCCCTCACTCCCTTACCTCCCTTCCCTCCCCCCCCACCAATCACCTCCCCTCCACCCCCCGCCCCCAACTCCATCCCCCTCCCCTCACCCCTACCCCTGATTCACCCCCTTCCCCCCCCCCTCCCCTTCCCCCTTTCCCCACCCCCACTCCCCCACACCCCCCCTTCCCCTCCCCCCTCCCCCCTCACCCCCCCCCTCCCCTCCCCCCCCCCCTTCCCCCCAATTCTTCCCTCCCTTCCCCCGCCCACCACGCCCCGATCCCCACCCCCCTCTCCCCACCTCCCTCGTTCCCTCTCGCTTCCCCTCCCACTCCCCCCCCCAACTCCTCCCTCCCCTCCTATCCCCCCCCACACGCCCTCCCCCCACCATCCAACCATCCTTCCAGCTTTTCCCCTCCCCCTCCTTCCCCCCCCACCCCCACCTTCCCCGCCCCCCCCCCTACTACCCTCCCCCCCACCCCCCCCCTTTCCCCCTCAACCACCCCCGCCCCCTTCCTCCTCCTCATTGCTCCCCCCCACCATCCCCCCCCCCCACTTTTGAACCCCCCTCCGCCCTCCAACCCTCCCCCAACCCCCCTTCCCCCCCCACCCCTTTCCCCACCCCCACCCCTCTCCCCCATTCCCCCCCCCCCCCCACCACATCCCCCCCCCCCTTCCGACGCACCCTCGCCCCCTCTCCCACCCCCCTGGAGCCCTCCCCCCCCCTCCCTCGCCACGGCCCCACCCCACCACTCCCGTAAAGCCCCCCCCACCTCCCCCCCCCCCCTCCCCCCCTTCCTTTCCGCCCGCTCTTTTTCCACCCCCCGACCCCCGCCCCCCCCGATCCCCTCCCTGTCCCCCCCCCCTACCCCCCCCTCATCACCTAGTTCCACCTCGCCCCCATCCTCCCCCCCCCCCTCCCCCCCCCCCCCTCTTATTCCCCACCCCCCCCCCCCACACCCCCCCCCCTCCCCTACTTAACCCCCTCACCCACTCCCAACTCCCTCCATACCTCCCGTCCCTCCCCCACCACCCCCCCCCACCCCCCTCCCCCCAACGCCTAACTCACCCTCTCCCCCCTTACGTCCCTCTCCTTGACTCCGGTCACCCCCCCCACCCCCCCCCCCCCCCCCCGCCTTGCCCCACCCCCCTTCGACTAAGACCCCCCCCCCCCCGCCGGCCCCACCCCCCTTCACCCACACCCCAGATTCCCCTGGTACCCTCCCCCCCCTCTACCCATCCTCCCCCAGACCTCCTAGCCCACTCCTACCCCCCCTCCTCCTCCCTCACCAGTCCCGCCTGCCACCACCCTCCTCACCCCACCCCTCCACCCAGGACTGCCACCCCCTCGAGGCATCCCCGTACCCAACGCATTCCTCCCCCCCACACCACCCCACCCTCTCCTCCATTACCCCTTCCCACCAATTCCCATCAACAACCGCCTCTCCCCTCCCTCTCTCCTCGACAACTCCCAGTCCGTGAATAAGAACACTCATCTCTTTCATCCTTTCCCCCCCCCCTATCCCCAAGGCCCCATCCTTCACCCAGACGCCGCCCCCCCTTCTCTCCCCCTCAATCATCCTCCGTCCCTCCGAACCTACATCACCGTTCGCCCCTCCCGCCTCCTCCCCCCTTTCCCTCCTGCCCCCACCACCCCCCCCGGCTGCCCCCCCCTGCATCCCCCTTATCCTACACCCCCCTCCCGATTCCCCCCTACCCTTTCCCAGCCATACCTTCCCCCCTCTTCGTAGTCATCACACATCCACTTTTCCCCGAAAGTCACTTTATTTTCACTCTACATCCCCCTCCCCGCCCCACTCCCCCCCCCCAACCCCCACCATACCATACCCCACCACCTCCCCCACCACTCCTAACCCCCCCTACGCCCCTTAACCCCAACACCTCCCTCCCTCCCTCCCCCCTCCTCCCCCCCCCCGTCCCCCCGAAAACACCACCCAAGCCCCCACACCACCCCCCTCCCCCTCACCCTCCATACTTCTCCTTTCACCACACCCCCCCTCCATCCCCCCCCCCTCCCACCCTCCCCGTCTCAAACTCATCGTCCCTCTACCTCCCTCACTTACTCTCCTCATCCCCCCCCCCCCCCCCCCACTCACCAACCGCTCCCAACACCTGCCAGCTCCCCCCTCAGCACCCCCCTCTCACCCCTCCACTCCCCCCGCCACCCTCTCCGCCACCCCCCCCTACCCTCAACCCCCCCCCCACACCCTTCCAACCCCCACGCTCCCCCCATCCCACCCCCCAATTCAACCGCCCCCCGCACCCCCCCCCCTACCCCCCCGTTATCCCCACCCCCCCCCCCCCCGCCCATCCACCTCCCCCCCCCCTGACACACCCCCCCATCCACGCCCCCCACCCCCTCACACCCCAGACAAGTTCCCCGCTCTCCCCCCACATGCCCCCGCCACCTTCCCCAACACCCTCTCTTTGATGCCCATACTGCCACCCACCCCCGACCCACCTACCCGCCTCTCCGCCTCCCTCCTCTTCCCCCCCCCCTCGCTCAGCCCCCCACACGCAACGCAACACCCCATCCTCCCCACCTCCCCCCCACCCCCCCCTACACTCCCCCCCTCCCCCCCCCCCCCCCCCCATCCTGCCCCACTTCCTACTCCACTCGTCTCTCCTCTCTTCCCCTTCCTCACTCCCTTTATCCCTCCCCCCGTCCCTACCTTTCTCCCCTCCTCCCTTCCCCCCCCCTCCCCCACTACAATTCCCTCCTTCCCCTCTCCTCCGCCCACCCCCACCTCCCCCCCCCCCCTCTCTTCTACCCCATTCCCCCCCCCCCCCCCTCAAATCCCCATCCGACCCCTAACCCCCCCCCCACCCAACCCCCCCCCTCCTTCTCCCACCCCACCCGCCCTTCCCCCTAGCACCCTCTTACTCCCCACCCCCCCCGCCCTCATCCATCATTAACCCGACCCCAACTGCTTACCAGCTCCCGGGACATTGACCGCCTCGATCCTTCCCAACCTCCCCATCGCTAGGCGCAGAGGCCAGCACGCAAACCCACCACTACTACCCACCCCTCTTCCCTCGTCCCACACCCACCCCCCCCCCCCCCCCCCCCACCCCCCCCCCCCACCCCCCCACCCCCCTTCCCCCCTTTTCTCTGGACGGTCTCGAGAAGGTTTGACGACCCCTTCCATTGGTCAATTCTCAGCGCGCACGACCATTGGGCGAACCTTTTGCTTCGTGTGTTCACTTTTTCTGGGGCAGTCACGTAGGTGCGACGTAACCTGAATCTGCATGCCGACGGTTATCTCGCTTCTTTTTTTTTCCCTAAGTTTTTCTTTCCATCTTTTTGCGGCCGGCGCTCTTTTCGTCGGGTTTTTAATGATGAGAGTCTTGGGATCCCCTCCATCCTCTTTCCTGTTGTTTCTCTGCCGGCCTTCCCTACCGCCGAAAAAATCCTTATCCCCCCCTAATCTTTTCGTAGCTCAGGCGCCCCCCCCCATTTGCCGTATTAGGACCCTGCGAACTTCTTTGCCTCAACGTGAAGTTCCATAAAGACGCATCCTGTCTCCTGTTCGTCTCTAGTTCCTCCCCGCAAGGTCCTTCATTGTCGGTCTCTCTTGTTGACGAGCCTTTTCCCAATCGTAGAACCGTTAAGTCTTTCCGAGGCACGTTATCGCCGCTATGCTAGTTTTTTTTCATGGTTCCCCTTCCCTGTAGGGCCCCTCGATTTCCGATCTTGGTCCTCCCGTCGCCTCCCTTGCGTTCTTTGTTTTTCGCATCCTGAACAAGGGCCGGTTTAGTTCGACTAAAACTCGGTTCCTTTGCCTCCTCTTCTCTTAACCAAAGTGTTCGGTCACTCGCTTCCCGCGCGCCCAACGGCATGTCTTTTCCGAGGCTTTCCCCCTGAACCGTCGTGAGACGCCTGAATGTGCGTTCGTTTTCCCACCCCTGACATTTTCCTTTTTTTCTTGAAGCTTCCGATGAATTTCCCTCAGACGATGTCTGACGACCAGGCTCATTTTTTCCCAAGGTCCGCGGATAATTCCCAAGCCCTTTTAGACTTTTTTTGAGCCTCTTTGAAGAAGCTCGTTTTCCCCAGTCCGGCTTTTCTTCCATTGCATTCCTCCTCGAACTCTTCCCCTTGATTTTCCGTGGGGTACTGGGCCGCCCCTCCCCCCCACGCGGCTCTTTTATGTCCCCACACCTGCGACGAGTGTCTTGGAGGGAAGCTCCCGTTGCTGCTCCCGCTGGGCCCTTTAGTATATCTCCTTTTCTCGGACGCTTACATGTCTCGAGATCGGGACCGGTTTCTTTTTTTTTTTTTTGGGTTTTTGTGACACTTTTTGAAACAAAAGTGATTCTTTCCCTTATGGACCCTGCAACCTGTCCCCCTCCTCTTCTTTTCGGGGTCGGGAGGGCGCAGTGTGCCAAACAAAAGGGCAGCCCTTATTAGGATACCCCGCTTTTCCAATCCCACGTACCTTGTATGTAGGCACCTCGACAAATGAGCATGACCCCCTTTTCTCCCATTTCCACTTGCTAAGCATTTTCGAATCTTTCGCGTTAGTAGCCCAGTCCCCTCTTTTTTCGAGGGTCCTTCTCCATGTTTTGTCGACCTTCTCTCTTTGTTCGTCGAACCCCCCACGGTGCTTACCTTATCGTCGACGGTCCGCTGTCAACGTCCACTGTCCTTGGCTAGCTTCCCCCCCCCCCCGTCCTATCCCATTGATCGCCCCCTGCTTTTCGCAGTACCACTGGAACCTTCTCTAATTTTCCTCGTAGGAAGAGCCACGCGCTGCCGCGAGTCCCCGAGATATTGGGACATTGCCGCACTTTTTGAGTTTGACCCCTTTCCCGCCCTTTCTTCCCTACAGGCCGCCATTCCCCCATTCCACAACGGCCTGAGAACGCCCAATCGTTTTCCTCTAGCGCGCTCACCTCGCCAGCGTCCGCTTGTCGAGGCATCCTTTCTCCTTTTCCTTTCCCCTTCGGTTCTTCCGGGACATCAGATGGACCCACCACTTGCACAAACTGTTTTTTTCTTTTTTCTTCTCGGCCGATATAGTCTTGGTTCTGCTTTTTTGCCGGCAAACCGCTCTCGGTCCCCTCTGTCTCTCTTCTCTCCTTTTTGTTTTTTGTTGAGAGGTGCCCCAGCCTCTTTTTTTGATTTTAAAGTGGGTCAGTACTCCCCCTCTATCTCTCTTCCTTCGTCACCTCCGTTTTTGCCAAGGTGTGTCTCTCGCCTGGGCCACCTTCTTTTTAATTGAACCCCTGAAGTCCTGTATCCTTCACGCGGGCAATGACTGGCTCATGTGATTCCCCGCTATCGCCCGTCTATGTGTGTTCGTTTCTCCCCTTTTCTTTAGCGAATTATGCCGTATTTGCCTCAACTGCGGTTCGAAATGTTTGTCAAACCCTCCCCTCCATGTCACTTTCCGATAATTCCTGTCTTGTATCTTTAATTCTCAAGCGCGTTCCCCTCGCCTGATTATGCCATTGGACTCGAGAAGTCCCTTTTTGTCTCTCCTCAATAGTTCCTGCCTTCGCTACCTGCGGAGTCGCCCCTCCAAGGCGTTCTCTCTGTAAGGCTGCGCCTCCCCTGGGAGTGACGAGTCTTTTCAATTTTGCTCTACCGCCCCTCATTCGCGTAAGCGTGCTCGCCCCGCCTGCTCCCTGAATGTTTTTTGAACTGACACAAGCTTCGGTCCCCTCTTCTCAAATGCTCCTGCCCCTTTTTCCCCTCTGAGCCCCTTTCATGTATTGAAATGACCTTCCTCTGGGTTACGGTGAAGGGGAGTTCAAACCTCTTGTTTTTCCTTTCAGTTATTTTGAGGGATGCCCCCTTTTTTTCTGCTCTTGGCGCCGCCCCCTAACGAACATCTCCACGTCTTCTTTTTATTCTTCCGGGATCCGTTTTTCATGGTTTGCACGCAGTCCATAACGGGTCCAACCCCCATTTGCCCCTCCCCCCTAGCTTTGCCACGATCAGCCCCTCCATCCGCTCGCTCATTAATAGCGGCGACTGAATAATTGGACCCGCACTTCTCCATCGTTTTCCCGACTTCCTCTTGACACCAATTTCCAGAGCAATCTGCCGCCGACGCACTTTCTTCTTTCGTTTCTTTTCGAATTACTCCCGTGGAAGTCTGAGTTCCGGGCCCCCTTTCCTTGTCCTTGCCGGCTTCTCCTCGGCCTTCCGCCATGTCGGATTGCCAAACGTTCTTTTTTTTTCGCTTTTTTTTTTCGACCCTTAGTGTCTATGAATTGTCCTGGCTTTTCCCTCCCGGAGGACCTGTTAAGTATTTCATTTGCCTCTCTTCACATCTTTTGCTTGGAGTTTCGAGCTAGGAGCCGACCCACCTCCCCTCCCTTGTTGGACAGCCGACCACCTCTAGCTTTTCCCCCTCGTTCGTTCTTTTAAATAATCCTACTCTGAATTTCTGTCACGATTCAGTAATGGTTATTTCTCTGACCCCTCTAATATTTATTCTTCCATTTAGTCGTAACCTTCAACTTTCCCTGAATCTCAGGATCAAGAGTCACTTTTCGATCCCCCCAGAAGGGGAGCCTGATCCTTTTCCCCCCCTTTTTGATTTACTTAGAGAGGACGCAAGGACCTCCCTAATCGACCGATAACGTGCTAGACTACGTGCTTCGCGGTGAGGCCCAACCATGCTCGAGCGTTTCCCCCCCCTAATAGCCGCGAGCTCTCCCCTGGGGTCGACGATCTCTGCCTCCCCCTCATTCCGTTTTTTTTCTTCTGACCCCCCCTTTCAATTCTTGGCGCCGCTTTTCCCCGGAAATAGAACGTCCGGCGTTCTCCTCTGGCTCGGAAACCCTAGGAGGGCCTCTTGAGTTTTGGATTTGCGGTCTCGTACGGACGCGCTGACCGCCGATTCCCCCTGCCTCCTATGTTTTGCCAGGACCTTTCCCCACCAATTCCCGATAGTCTCGTGCCCCTCCTTTCCCGATGGCCCACTTTTTTGACTTAGGTGGCCCCGACGGCAAATTTGGCTTTTCTTTCGATAGTCGGACTTTTTCATCCTCCGTGACTTAGTACGCACATCCCTTTTCAGAATTTACTGTGTGGCGATACCCTCTCTTTTGACAAAAGAGCCATTCGATTTCTCCCCTCCTCTCCGAATGGTTTCAGATCGAGATTCTCCTTTTTTCTTTTTATCCTAGGTGACTATTATACAGTTCACTCTACGTTGTAAGGGTGCTTGCCGCGCTTTTCTTCTTTTCCCTTGAGATTTATTTGGTTCATATCATTCTCACTTCGGAGGAGGTCCGAGTTTCCTTTTTTCAGACTTTTTCCTCTTTTTCTGGAAAATTTGTTTTTTAACTTTTTTCGGCGAAGGACGATGCGTGAGGTTCCATTCTCTTAAAGCTCGTTCTTTTTCAGACATAGGCCAAAGACCTCAGTTTCTACCGTTGGTGTGGAAGACAAGCCTCATTCTAGAGGAGTGACCCCCTTTTTCAGTGTTGTTGTTGAGAGAGATGCAGTCAGAGCAGTAGTTTTTCCCATCTCTTTTAAGATGAGTTTTTCCCGGAGTTTCTCCTTCAATATCTCTTCGCTGGGTGATCTTTTCCTCACAGCGGTCCCCGGCCCCTTCCCCCCACGTTTCTAAATTCCCAACTTTCGCCAAACCCTCGCCCCCCCGAGTTGCTCTAGAAGCTTTTTTCTTTCTTTCTCGACTTAGACGGACCGACTGCAAAGGGGCTCTCCCTCATCCTACTCCTTTCCCGCCCAGTAGTTTTTCCGTCGGTGGCTAGCACGCCCACCTCCCATAACGTCCTTCTGAAAATTAGTCTCGAGTGATAGTCTCGAAGCAGGCTCCCGAATCCGGTCAAGGCTTTGAGGTCCCTCTCTTCGCGCCTCCCCTTTGGGCCCCGCTGAGGGATACTGTCATGTTGGGGTCGACACTCTTTTTTAGTACCCATTTAGACGATCTGAATCTTGTGAGTTTGGCCCGGCTCTTCAAGGACTTGTAGTCCATTTTCTTGGTGGTTGCGAGGAGGCTCCCCATTTTTTATGAGCGTCTTGGGTCCCGTGCTCCTCCCTCTGCTTTCGCTCCTTCGCCTCCCACCTTCCGATCCTACGCAAATACTCCTCCTCGTCTCCCTGCGAAGGCTGTTCTTTTTCGTGAAACATCCCTTAGCTTAAGTTATTCTACTCCTCGCGTGGCGCCACGCATGTGACTTTCTTCACCCACCAGCTGCAGGCTTCGGATGCGCCGCTCTCTTCCCTCTTTTCCAGGCTGACTTCTCTAGGCTTATTTCTAGTTGTTGACCCTCTCGAGCTGTTTTTCCAATGTCTCCGTCTCCTTCTGTGTCCTTCGAGGTTATCGTCTCGCTTTCCTGGGGTCATCGCTAGATACTCTCTATTTTTATACCCTTCTCCCTTCCTTTTTCCGGTGTCCTTTTTGGGGTTGAAGCATGGAGCGCCTTTCCACCCCTTTTGTGTCTTTTTTTTCAAAATCGGTTTGCACCCTACCTAGTTATGTTCAAAACTGTCTGTCTCTCGACCTTTTTCCCCCTCCCTTCTGTCGTCCGACTTTTCTGTTTCCATTGAAACGTCGTTGAGGCCTTTTCCTTCTAGGTTCCCCCGGATCTTTTGATTTTTCCCGCCTCCTTGCAACCGAACCCTCCGCGATGTCTGCAGCTCTCGGCATTCTCTTTCCCCTGGGCTTCCGACGGGACCCCCGTCCCCCTTCCCAGGAGGCGTTCGAAGTCAGAAGGTCCCGTCGGGCTTCGCACTGTAGTCCCTTTTGACCTTTCTTTTTAGAGAATGTCTTCCTCCCTCAGTAAATCCTGTACGGCTGTCCTTGCTCTTTCCTGATTTTTTTGGATCGAGGTTGTAACAACCCATACCATTAGAGGCGCAGATGCGACATTGGTCTTTTGAATGTCTATTTCCGTTCTGTGGACCTAGCTTTTTTCTCCTTCCATTAATTTCGCAGCGGCTGGTCTCTCTTTTTTCAATGATCTTTTTTTTTTTTCACCCTTGAAAACCCTTCTTAGCTTTTTTCATTTACATTTCCTTACGCACTAACATCCCTCCCCCTGCATCTTTCTGGGTAGGCGGCTGCCTCCCCATCCTCCCCCCTCGATGAAGCCTTCCAAATTTCTAGACTCCCGTCACAGGGATTCTTCCGCCCCTATTTTTTTCCTTTCTTTGAAACTTTCTGGATCCCCCTTTTCTAAAGTCTCCCTCCTTTCTTATGCGCTGAGGAGTTCCGTTTACAACTGCTGAGTTGTCTTGGTGACAGCTTGGCGTGAATTGCTTCTCCGTTTGGTATAGTAGCACCCAAACTTTTTCTATCTCGCTCCCCGGCCTCCTTCTCAGACATTGAATAGACCCGGTCTGCTGATTGTTCTCCCCCCCTCCCGAGAGCCTTTTTTTCTTCCCTCCGTTCAAAGGGAGTGCTGGAGTTAGCAGTCACAACCTCCCCTTTTTCGTGATTCCCCTTTCCCGCAACTCCTTTTGGGGATGTTACCGACCGCATCTGGGTCCCAAGCAGTGGGTTTCTTTTCACAATTGTCTGAACTCATTGCGTCGCCCCCTTCCTTTCGAATTCTCAACATGCACAACGGTCCTGTTCTCAAGCCCCCCTTTTCTAGGGTTCCCCGGATGAGACTTTTTCCATTCCCCCTCGTATTCAAGAGCTTGTTGGGTCCACCTTTTTCGAGTTTTCAGTAGAATTTTGTTTCTTCTGGACCCGCCCAGCGAGATCCCCCCCCCCCCCTCGATTTATGCTAGCCGCCTATCCGTTCTTGTTGTTTTTTTACGAAAATTGAACAAAGTCTGCGCTCGTCTT
>Ga0179593_1306986_pt1 | contig 15743 bp, 12 predicted proteins | sample CZODoug2_1_08_16_FD_185931 | JGI IMG/M metagenome (GOLD analysis project Ga0179593, IMG submission 185931) | Vadose zone soil fungal communities from Angelo Coast Range Reserve, California, USA - CZODoug2_1_08_16fungal (PacBio error correction) | ecosystem: Environmental > Terrestrial > Soil >... | reverse complement strand
TAGGCGGGCGAGAGTGCTAGTTAACGATTTCAACCTCTTCCTGCCAGTTTAGGGTCGCCGTCGTAATAGGCTTCCATGCGGTAGGCGCCGGGAACGTAATTTTTCTGAGGCCACCCGGATGATTACAGATTTTTTCTTCTTCCAGGAGAAGCGTGGCGCCCCGTTACGTCTCCTTTTCCCTCTTTCCAGCGTGTCTTCCTCAGGACCATAGATATAATGCGTTTTCCCCTACGTTTACCCCTTGCCGGGGAGGAGGAGTGCTGCGTTTGCCGGCTCTGACCAGCAGTTTTAGTATCCTTTCCTGTCCCCAAGGATTACTTTGTCCCCCCTCTTTTCTAGTAATTCGGTTTCTTAGTGCAGACAAGTGAGCGTGCTGCCGCTTATCAAGGAACACCACCCCTTTTCCTCTTTTCTTTATTTGAACCCATCTCCTTTTCCTTCCTTTTTTTCTGGGTTTTGAGGACAAGGAAGTGAACTCGGTGATGAGGCGGACGGGGCTTTGCCTTTATGATCCCCCCACTCAACACACCTCCTTTGACAGGGAGTTCAGTTTATAACGACCTGAGTTTCTCCCCACCATCCCTATGCGTTAAAGGTGAATTTTTGAAGTTCCTTAAACGTCCCGTTCCATCAGAAGGATCGGCCGAATTGGGAAGCTTCTTCTTTGGAAACCAGCCCCAGACACATCTTCATTATCATGCAAGAGTCTCGCTAGCGTACGGGATCGTTGTAGAAAGGAAGCCAATGGACCAATTATCACCATAAAACACCACCACCACTGGCGGGTTTAACCACACCCGGGGACAAGTTGGCGGCGTTCCTGTGACTCTTTTTTTTCATTTCTCCTGTCGAAGCGTACCCTTTATTACACCCCCTCTCCCTAAAAGGTGCCGGCCATGGCCGCGAACCTAGTCATCGTTTTAGATCTCTTTTCCAAATCCTTCTTCAGCTCCCTTAGTGGGTGGAAGAGGGAAATCCCGACGCACTCCGGAGGCATCAAGTCGTCTTCTATCCCCAGTAGGTTTTGATTGCCAACCCCCCCCTACCGGTCAATCGTATTCTATTGCGGGGATCATGCCGTGGTCCTTATTACGGCCTCCTTAGTTCTCTAACCCGTCTGTACTTCAGGAGCGGACAATACTTCTGGCGGACACGCCTGCATAGGGTTTTTCGTCTTCAGTTCTTTCCAGGGCCTTCCTTATTGATTCTTGGAGTTCGCGTAGCTTCCTTTTATGGCCCGGACAGGGGTGGCCAAGGCGGCGGAACCAGGCTTTCCCTCAGTTCAAGTTCCCTTCCTTTCTACATAGCGCAGGCGGCCCGAAGCTTTCCTCGACGCTCGTCAGGTTTCTCGGTTTGGCTTAATTTTACGTTCCTGACCTTGCTAGAGCTTTTCTCTTACAGACTTCGTCCTCTCGACACTGAACTGGTGCATTGCGCGGCCCCTTTCCTGCACTCTGTTGTACGACCCCCCTGAGCGACCTCCCCAACTTCCCCAGTCTTTTTACGGCGGCAGCCGGTAGTGGTCAGGGCAGTGAGAAGGTTTCCCTGCGCCAGGTCACTTGAAACGTCCCCTGGTGAAGAGGGTATAATCCCCTAATTATGCCTCTGAACCCGGAGGGGTTCCAGCCCCAGCGCCCCCCGGCCCTAGACGAATTTCGAACTCCTTTTGTTCCTTTCAATCATTCCAGAGCAAGGTCAATTCTTCTGTACCTCGTACACATGAGCGGCCTGCCGGGGGTATCGTCGGTGCCGCTACTGATGACACCCGCTTGTGAACTTTTTCCCCTTTAACTTTTTGAGTCCTCCCTTTCTTGTTGACCATGTACGTTGATGGTATACGCTCAGGCGCCAGGATGTCGGCGGAGAAGTCTCTTTTTGGCGTTGGACTCCCCTTTTGAAGATTTTTCTTACTCCCCCCCTTATATTGTTTTTTACTTTGCAATCCTCGCTCCGGATCTTTTCGGCCGTCAGGACGTTGTCCTTCTTCGTGGTCTGAGGGTTTTGTGACTTCTTCGTTTTCTTTTAATCGTTCCCCGAACCTAGTTACAGGAGTTAAGGCGGTCACCTGGTAAGGTTTATTACAGTCCTCCATAGAGCTCGTCCCTCTTTCCCTAAATGAATTGAGCTTGTCCCATGATAGTTCGTTTCCCAGGGTTTTTTTCCTTGTGTTTTAGAGCAGGACTGGAATTTGGAGGGCCTGCGGGGAACGGTGGCGGGGCCGCGCCAGTGAATTTCTTTATTTCTTCCCGGTTGAATCTCTCGCTTTGTTCTCCTTCATACTTGATTAGGCGGCACTCCTGCAGGTTGGATCTTGACTCTTTTTCCTGTAGGAGACCTTTCTCCCCCTCTTTCCTTTACCCTCCGTTACGATCGGGCACATATCCGCGGCCATAGAACGTTAGCCTTTTTTCACGTCACCAGATAGGAGTGCTTCCCTTGTGTCTACTTTTCCCTTGTTCACTCCCCCTGAATGAACCTCTCATTATTCCGCTTGCAAGGTGCGGACTCTCCGACGACGCCTTCCATGGCTTCGAAATACAGCTTCACCCCCGGTTCTTTCCCCAGTAACGTCGGCGGATAGTTTTTGGTTCTTAATTGGCGGTGGCGGCACCGTCCTCTAAAAGAGTAGCCGGTACCTCCCCCCCCATTTCGTTAGACTTTCCCCTCCTTTTTTGTTGTCGGCCTTCTTTCTTCTTCCCTTTTGCAGGAATTGACGGCACGGTTACGGAAGATCACTGGGTTTCAGTTATTTTCTACCAAAGCCCCTTGCCTTTCGAACTTGTTCTTTCATACCTGTGGAAGCCTTTAAACTGCCAGTCGTTGCCCACACATTTTTAACTTTATTTCAATGTTTAGACATTTCCTCCGACTCCCCTCTCCCCCAATGAAATCACCTCCGGACGGCACTAGTTAGGGAAGGACGGGCTCCCCGATCTTAGAAATCCTCCTCCCTTGTATTACAAAGACACCCCCTCCTGAAACTTCTTCAAACCGCCCGGGCCAAGCTCGGTCACCCTCGAGCATGCACTCAGAAAACTTTCCGCCTGAGCCTTCGAGTGGTACTTCCCCATCTCCCATGCCAATTCGATACACTCCATTCAAGGGGTCAGCAAAGAACGCCGAACACCCACATGGATCACCCAACGTCACCTCCGGAAGACTTTCCTTACTCTCTCCAGCTTCATCCTCTTTGCCCAAGCTCTTCCACACCATCCCCCTCACGCGGGCACACTCCGGTCATCTGGGCGCGCCAGATCAGGGGCCCGCTTCAACCTCCCCCATCCCCAGAAAGGGTTTTTCTTTCCAAAAATCCCCCCCCCAGGCCCCAGGATGCCCGCCTGGACCCGTCCGCTAGGGGACAATTATCCGTCTATGCTGGCGTTGACACACCGATATACATTGTCAACTAACTCCCTGAAAAAAAGACGCACCCCCACCTTCCCACCTTCTCTCCCCTTCCCCCCCCACAGTGCAGATACGTCCCCCCAGTTGCCAACCATCGTGAAATGGGGTCATACACCCTCCCGAAAAGTGTTTTCTCTTTGCCCCCCCTCTTTTTTTTGAGAAATTCCCCCTCCCGATGAAAGTGTAGGCCATTTTTCATCTCTTTGTGGATTTGAGATTAGGGAGTCTCGTGGGATGATGAGGCTGGTTTTGCAAAGGCTTTCCCAATTGAGACAGGGTAACCCCCCCCCCTCCCCCTCTTGGCGAATTGCCCGGCGGCATCCGTACCGCGTAGTTCACGGGGACGTGAGATGTATTGCTTTCCCGCGGGTCAGCCTCATCGGTTCCCCCCCTTTTGCGGGCATGCGCGGGCATAGTTCCGGCTGTTTCCGTCCCTACTGCGGACTTTTCTTTTGACTTCCTCCCCCCCGTCCTTTCCGTTCTTCCGGATACGCCTCTCCACCCGTAGCAAGGAGTCCAACCTCCTACTACAGTGCTTCGCAGCACCAATCTTAGGAAATATTCCTTTTCTTCCGATCTGTAATTTCTTCTCCCCCTCCCACCTTTGTTGGTTTGAGTTCTATATTTTCTCCCCACGACAGACATTCGGCTGTCCCAGGATGCGGGGCTTGGGTTGTAGTTTGGGTACGCCTTCGTTTCCTTTTGAGGGTCTTTCTTCCGGAGGCCCGCCCCCGTCATTGGATTACTTTCGGTCCCCCTCGCTGCGACGCCTTCGGTCGGCAGCCGGCCTTGATGGCCGCTCGGACGGCCCCCGGATGGCCGCGTGACCCGCGTTAGTCGCGTGAAGAGCAAGTCCCACGTGGTTCAAGACTAACGTAGAACCTGCGAACGGGCAGGAAGGGCCCGGGATAATGTATCCTTTGGCTCTGACCCCTGGGTTTCCTTTGTCCCCCGTCCCACTCTGCGAGAAAGTCCCGTCCCTGACGACGGCACCTAGACTGGCTGTACACTACGAGTGTTCCAGCCCAGAAAACCCGGTCTTCACAGGACACCCCCCCACACTTTTCCTTCTTTGGCCCTCCTCTGTTTGACCAACCTTTCGTTCTTGGCGAAATGGTAGCGATCGCACTGGGTTGTGTGTGGGTGTCTTGTTAGGATTTTCGTCGTGCTCTTCTTTCATTTTAGCTCGTGAGTTGTCACCTCTGGTCAGCAGGAGTCCAAGGTATTCCCCCGCCATGTTCATGAGTGTAAGAATGTTTCTTTCTTTTTGGCTCCCTTTTCCCCTTTTTTTCGTTCAGAGAGGGTTTGCCCCTGCTTCTTTTATGGTGCGCGCCCGAATTGGTGCCGCGGTGCGGTTTTCCTCCACATTCTGTTCTTGAAGGAGCTGCCTCCCGGGATGGATGATTCCTTTTTTTTTTGGTTATCAGTTTGAGGGTTCGGCGGTTCTTCTGGACCCCGATGCCTGTAACGTGAGTCCTTTAATTCCAACTTCATCGGCGCTGGATTCCGCAGTTTAGTTTCGAGTCTTTTTCTTCCCTCGAGAGGGCTTGCCGTTCTTCCCGATGGAGGCGGTCGGGTAGGCCGGGACGGTCGGCTTGTCCCTCCTTGAGTTACAGCTGATTTTGGTGTCGCTTCTTCTCGGCGCCCTCCTTTTCCCCTTCTCTAGTGATGGTTCCTCCTAGGCCTTTGGCCCTGATGCCCGACACGGGCCAGTAGCGCCGTGCCTGTTTCCCCCCAAACCCCCTACCCACGGGCCCCATTGTCTGCCGGAGTCTCCGACGGATCATCACAAGCCCTCTTTTCAAGGTCGCCCTCCCTTCCTGTCCCTCTGACAAACCCACCCCTCGTCCCTCTCTTTGAGAAGGACTTGGCCGCCCCGATCAAAAAGAACCGAACCGAGACGCCGGCCGTTCCGGGTGCCAAAAGGATATGACGGTTTTTCTCTCCAGTTCCTGTTCCTCTTTTCGGATTTGTAGCCTGGTTAATCTTCTCTTTTGGCTTTAGGCACGCTGCTCGGGCAACCCTGACTCTCTTCCTCTCTAGGGTTCCCCCCTCGCCTCTCCTCCGGTTAAGTGGATGTCAATCTCTTCTGATGCCAAGGCCTGGCCGTCCCTGTGCACGCAAACAGTCTTTGAAAGTCCTCCCTCCACAACAGTCCTCACACGCGAGTCACGGCCGGCTTACAGACTCACTCTTTCAAAAAGGGATCTAACCCATTCCTTTCATTTCCCGGAGATTCCCCCCCATTTTTTCACAGCGGCCCTCCTCTCAGTAAGTCCTTTTCAAGGGGGATGGGATCACTTTTTTTTTCTACCTGACCCACCCGAAAGAAGAGCGCCCAGGCTCATGAAGTGCGTGCCCCTATACAGATGGCCCCCGCACCCCCCGTCCCCCCCACGTCAATCAGATCCTACCGGGTTTTACTTAACTCATGGCACGCCTCGATTCCCTATTCCAAAGATTTCCTTCCCCACGGGCTTTCCCCCCCCTCCAGAAGATTGCTCATTCCCTGCATCACAGCCTGGACGGTCGGAATTCCACCCCTTCTACCGTGATCCTCGTCCAATGTCCCTTGCCCGAGACCTGCTCTACTTCTCAGCAATCTTGAGGTCAGCCTGCTAGGGACTTAGCCAACGAAAACCTATTGAGTAGACAAGCCCCGTTCCCCCTTGTTCCACCTTTTTTTGTCACCTTCTTCGTCCCCGTTTTGACCATGACGACGCCGCGCAGCCGCAACGGACCTCAACGAAGTGGTCTATGGCCGTCTTTTCGGAATTGCCCGGCCGCCAGTTTTCTCTTCCTTTTCCCCAGGCCGCGACAGGTTTCCTTCGGGCTGAAGTATTTACCGTCCCCCAGAGAAACCCTGTCCTTGTTACCTAAAATGGCGCGGCCCCCTGAACTCCGGCTACATGGAACCCTCTGAACCTCTGTTTTCCCTCACTTCTACAGAGAGACAGTAGAGGTGCATACCGGTTAGCCGGTCTCTCTTGCGCGCATGAGAAGTTTCAGTGTCTACCCCGCCCCGGCTCATGGCAACCGTCCGATCCCTAGTAACAAGTCAGCCGCCCTACAACCTCCTCTCCGTCCCTGGACGAGGGAGCTTATTCGTCCCAGAGATTGCTTTTTTGTAGAGATTGACCTGCGGGAAGGCTGTCGGCAGCGATTATAAAGTCCCTTGCCAACGTCATGAGATCGCTAAGAAGTCCGCAACCTTGTCATATGGAAGGGCAAGGTCGAGGCGGAAGCTCCTTCTTTTTTTCCACCACCATATGGTGACATGCCACGAGTTTATACGGCATCATGGTTCGGAACTCTGCTTTTCCTTTCCTCCCCAATTCTCAAATGTCTCAAATCGGAGGAGAGCACACCGCAAGAGTGGGAACCCCGGTTACGGACTTGTCCCTTTTCGTCCACCGGACAGCGCGGCCGACATGTGCTGCCTCTTCGCTGACTTTTCCCAGATGTTCCCCTTTGTCGATAGAGGATCGCCGCTCTACACGGACTCCCGTCTGTCCCAGGATCCCGGGACGGAAACTTTGCCCTCCTTTTTTTTCCGACACCCGCCCTTTCCTTTCATTGATGAAGCTCCTCCCCCCTTATACCTTCTTGTTTTCTATTGCCCCCTCTCTTGACTGGACTCAGCACGGGGAAGGAACCTGCAGGAGGTGTTCGAGGGGAAACTCCTGGTTTATTAACAACTGACCCAGATACCAAGCGGCACGGAACGCCCTTAACTTACCTCTATTTGCCCTCTTTTTCCCTTGCGGGCCTGGTACCACTTCCTATAACGTCAAACGGCGGGGAGTTCTTGGTAGATCCCAAGTGGCAAAAGTACATCAAAGGCCAAAGCAATATAAAGACCTTTCACTTTTTTCTCCCACAAGAGAAAGGAAGGTTAATCCCACGGCCGGTATGGTAGACTAGGTCCGCCATTAGTTTGATCCATGACTGGACTAGTTTTACAGGCAAACTTTGGACACATGAGAGCAAGGGCCCTTTGAAAGGCTTCCGCTGAAGGACGTTCCCGCCTGATGGTCCGTACGTAGCCACACGCTCCCGTTCGGCGATGGAGAGATCTATGCAGGTCCTACTTGCAAGGCTCCCCCCCCCTTTCCCTTTCAGAATTTTAAGATGATACGGGTTTTCTTCGGATCAGCCCGTCTCCGCAGTTACGGCCGATCTCGGCGCATAAGCAGCTTGGTGGAATCTTTTTATGACCAGACAGTGTCAATGTGGCAGGTTCAAGCCTGTTACCCGAGCGCTATACCCCACATCAGAGAGGTTTCCTTCCTCATTCCCTTGTTTGCTTTAGATATCGATGGGAGCACCGACCTCGGGGCGCATATGGGTTGACTCTTTTTCTTCTTTCCCCTTTCTGCTTTCCTTCTCCTTTCCCAAGCTCAGGGGACCGGCAGACTTCTGTCGCGTCCTAAACAAGGTCGCTTCGTTTCCCCCCCCCCCCTCCCCTGCGACCCCCTTATGGGCGTCAGCGGACGCGCAGCCTGCTCATGCGGCGAACCGGGTAAGTCCCCTCTCCAGTTTAGTCTTTTTCCCTTTTTCAGGGTCTCGCCCGCTTATACGTTTGCCCACCTTGGCCAGTACCCTGTGCTAGTATCAGGGCGTGTTCGGCAGGAGCGCGAACGCGTCTCCCTACTCATAATTACCCTCAAGCTTCGCAACTTAGAGCTGCCAATCCGAGATTACGGCTGCCCCCCCCCCCCCTTACCCCCTAGTGTGGGGTGTGGACCGGACCGTGCCCTGAGGATGAGGGAAGTTTCTTTTTCAAGGGGCAAGGGCGAAGTATATAGTACTTGAACTAGAACGGCCTAAACCAAGGGAATTTTTTCCTAAAGGAATCCATTTTTTTCCCCACCAAGTTAAATAGAGTAAGCGCCGAGTTAAAGCAAGGACTTTAGAGGGAGGGTAACTTTTTCCGGCAACCCCGCTTTGTGGTCGCCCCCTCTGAGTTCGATCAGAAAGTATTTATTCCCCTTTCCCTCCCGACTGCCTTTTTCCATTCGGCGATTGACAGGAAGCAGAAAGAGACACCACCCCCCAACAACCCTTTTGATTACAGGTTTAGAGAGCCTCCCCCTTGGTACGGATTCATTTCCCCCCTTTTTCAAGTACCTTATCCCATGCCGAAACTTTTTTTACCATGTGATCGTTCCCTCCCCCTTTCTCACTTCTTGAGCAGGAGAGTCGACCTGCCGGGGAGCGGGGACGAGCCAGGCCGCAGCTAGGCATACCCCCCGTTCCCCTTCTTCCATCATGTCAAATTCGGTGCGCCAATCCTTCCAGCCAGCGGTGATCTGGTTTTTTCCCTGTCTTATACCCCGGTTTTCTTTTGGGGGAGTAGTCTGGCGCCGAGTAGCCGGCCCATGCTTTGGCGGACGTCCCTCAGTTTACTGCCTTTCCCCACCCCCTCACTTACGGGTTTTTGTGCTTGTGACCGAGCGCGGACGCTTCGGATTCCCGGCCAGCCCTTTTTCCTCTGTTTTGTTCTTCTTCTCCCCCCATCTCGAAGTGAATTTTGGCAAAGCCTACGGTCGCCGCGAACCCGGCGACACCCCAGCGCATTCCCCCGAAAGCCCTCCCCCCTGAGAAGGAGGTAAGACCCCACTCCTCGAGCCCAGCGCCAGCCAGGCGAGGGGGTCCTTGGGCTGACCTTTGGCTTCTCCCGATCCCTTCCCTTTTTTTTCAATTCCTCCCCCCCTTTGACTGGAGTTCCCCCCACCCTTTCCTCCTTCAGGCGAGGCCGCAGCGTGGCCGACCGTCGAGATAAGGGCTCCTACCCCCATCCTCTGAGAGCGGTTCTCGAGAAATTTTTTGTGAAGGTCATCGCCGGGAGCCAGGAAAGGCCGCGCCAGGCACGACAGGAATTTTCTTCGATTTCCCTAAGGTTTCCTCTTCCAGACAGGTCACCCTTGCGGTCCTCCCAGCGCCCCCGGGGGGCGAATTGCCTCGAAGTTTTTTGTGACTTTCCTTCCTTAAAGAGAGTAAGTCGTTCGAGTCAATATTCCCCCAATTCCCCTTTGCGCTTTGGTCTTTCTCGTCGGGACGGACGATCTGTGTCCACGAGTGGGAAACCGTCCCCGGGACCTGTTACCCCACTGTCTTCCCTTTGATGGTACGGTCCCCTCTGTCGTCCAGGATGACTCTCTTGCGTAGCGGTCGCGGTTAAATTGAAGATGATTTTCGCTTATTCCATGTTTTTCCTGCCCATACGGACTATCGTAGCTGTTTACCCTTTTCTGTGAGCACGGCCGTGGTCTGTTTGTTTGAAGGAGTTGCCCCTTGTTTCTTTTTCTTCCTTCACTAGACACTGGAGGGGCTAAAGGTAGGTCACATGCAGCCCTAGTCTTTGGCGGAAAAAATATGCTAGTGGCAGGCAGTCTTGTATAGGTGTTTTCTTTCCTCCCGCTTTGAGTCCCTTCCCTTTTTCTTATTTTCCGGGTGGCGGTTTTCTCCTCTCTAGCCGTGGGCGCGCTGCTGGCACCCCGTTTTCTTTGCCCGCGAAGAGGGCGGTTCTGTTCTTTCTTTCCAGTCCCGATGGAGCTCTTCTGGTAGCGAACCATCTCCTTCGGCTGCAGGAACGTGGCGCCGGCGTCAACAGATGTTTGGGATTGTCCTTAATCAAGCCGGAAGGTGATTTTTTGCCATTTTCCTCCGCTTGTCCTCACGGGGAACCGGCGCCGTCTTTCACAGCGCTGACGTCTCTTCTTTTTTTTTTTTTTGCTAACCAGATGGACAAGAACTCGCCTTGCCATAATAAGATTTTTTTCCTCGGCCCACACATGCTGACTCTACCGTCAGCGGATGCCCATTCAGTTCCGTTGCCCAAAAGGATTTGGGGGCCTGTTGGTTTTATTCCCTCTGCTTTGTCGGCCCCACCGTTTCGTCGGGTGTGCCACCACGTGCCCGGCCTGATATAACTTTTTCCCCCTCGGATATTTGTGGTCGTAGGAGTAGTTCTAATGCGTTTTTGCAAGGTTGCATCCATGCGTCCTGAACTGCTAGGGAATCCGTTTACAAGGATGCTCCGTCCCAAATAACCCCCTCCCCCTTCCCTCTTCTGCATCTCGAAATTCATCGTTTGACCAATACAAAGAAGGTACCCCTTTTTCTTGTTGAATTTTGCCGATATCAGCCTTACCTCCTAGTTTACTCACCTGCCCTTATAACACGACCCGCACAGGCGTGCCCCCCGCCGCTGAGCCTGTAGTCTATAAATACCCTGTTCCCTTTCCCTCAAAAGTAGTAATCCGAGCCCTTCGTGGTTCAGGCCATCCGAGTCAGCGCCAGGCAATATCTCTCCATCAAAGACCCGACGCACATCCCCTCATTTCAACCCCCAAGTTCTTTTTCTTTACCTACTCTGATCTTCGCTCATAACGGCTGTGCACCCGCTGAGACACATCGGGGTCCTCCTTCCCAACGATGCGGTCGAAACGCTTCCCCTTGCCACATTTTTGAAGAAGGGGAAAAATATTATCCCCCACTACCCGCTTTGACACCGCCCTCCGTCCCCCGCTGACCCGCAATCTTAAGATAGTTCCCCTTCCCAATTGTCATCCTTGATGTTTTGCCTTTCTTTTACACCTCACCCCTCTATACAGGGACTTCCTAATCCCCCTTCCACTCCTCCCCCTTCCCCCCCTTTCATCACGCCCAACCCATGTGCCGACCTCAGGGAAAGTTTCCTCTCCCTTGCTTCCGAACCCCTTTCCCCTGCTCCCTCCCCTTTTTTGTTTGTGTGAGCCCGTTTTTTCCCGTCTCCGTCCCGATCTTTTCGGTTGATCTTTTCTTCAGATCGTCTGCTCCTCTTTTCCTCTTTCCTTCGACCCCCTATTTCAACCCCGTTCTTCCCCGCTAGCTGATCACCTACCCTTTGAGGAATTCTATCCTTTCCCCAGAAGTTTTTGCCCCCTTTGAACTTTTGTTCCCCTTTTTAGTTTTGTGTCCCTCTGCACGGGTCAGCGCGCGGGCAATCAGTTGAGACGGCTCCGATTTCCCTCCTTGCATTTTCCAGGAAGACTTAACTGTTTCCATTGGTCCCTTTCCCCTTTCGTGCCTCGGTCCCGTCTCCTTCCGCGCACCCGAGACAGTTGCAGGGACCTCCCCCCACTAAAGTTACACTTCGAATACCGTTTTGAAACTCACCCACCCTATTTTTCCCCTTTTTGTCTTCTCTTGCGCCTATCTGTTCCCTTCTTTCCTTTTTTTTGTTTAGAGAGATGCGCGCTCGCTGCAACTACATCCCGAAGAGTTGGGGTTTCCTTTTCTGTTCCTTTCCGTTTTAATAGATGAGGTGGGCTCTCACTCGTCCTGTGTGAGAGGAGGAGCCCTTCCTACTTTTTTTCCCTCTCTCTGACGGTTCTTTCCCTCTCTGTCGTTTAGCAGGATTTCCGTCCACCGTTATTGCCTCGTCTGGTTCCCTGTCCAGTCCCCGAGCCTCGGACCTCTCAAACCTCCCGGTTGCCCCACACTTCCCCCTAGACATTTTTTTCCCTTTTTTGGAATTCCCTCCCCCTTGTGTGGGGGGGCTGCCCGGTGACCGGGGGGTCATAGGTCTTTCTCCAACTTTCTATCCGCCCCCCTCTCCCCAGACTACTCCTCCTCCCTACGTAACCACATACCAGCTGTGGACGTTCGGTCAATGTCTGGCCAACCCTGCCGGGTATTCACCATTAACCAAACCCCCCCGGGGCTCCTATCGTTTCCCGATTTTAGGTTTTTTTTCCCAATTTAGTGATGGAACTTAGGAGATAGTAAATTTTTGTGTGGAAGTGAGTTCAGGTTTATTTTAGGGCGTGTTTTCCTTCTGTAGGAGTTGACTCATGGTACGGCGTGCAAAATAATCGTCCAGCCACAGGTAGTACACGTTTTCATGGGAACAGTCTTTTTTCACTGCGTACTTGTTTCAGCTTTGATTGTGTTGCTTTTCCCTCACTTAGGTGTGGTCGAGCTTGTTGACCAGCTGCCGATGAATTTTTTTGAGCAAGCTGACGGAGGGTGAAGTTTTTTCGGTATGGTTTCAAAGAGGGTGACCTCCTTTCTTCTTCCCAGTCTTCTTTCTCCCCTTTTTTTTGGTGGTTTTTTCTCTTTTTCTTTACTGACGGTATTCTTGCATTCTTTTTTTGGATTTGTTTGGTCCTTTCTTTTCCCTGAGCCGGTCTGATGGCCTGTCCCAAAAACGGTCCCATTAGCTCTGAATACTGGGCGTCTGGGTAATTCTCTTGTGATTCTGCCCTTGACGATGCGGTCCGGTGGGGCCCACTACAGGGGTTCGGTTTTTCTGGCTTCTGACGTTTCTTTTTTTCTTTCTCCCCAGGCTCCCTCAAGAACCTTCTTCATTTGGCAAGGTGTGTCTCTTCTTTCGGCCTGGCCACTTATAGGGAGTTATGAGTTTAAAATTTTTTTCCGCCCTGACCCTGTCCCTTTTTCCAATGATCAAGACATTTTCAGATTACTCACTCTGTGAGAACCGGCCCAGGTGAGATGCCGGACAGTTCCGTTCCTACGCCTAAGTGTTTTTCCCCCGAGCCTCCTCCATGATTCGACTCCCCGGTAGAAGACCTGTTTTTTCAGTGTGAAACCCACCTTACTCACTGAAGGCCTCCGCAGCAAGTACAAGAACCCGCACCCTGAGACTACCTCAGTCCTTGTTTGAAAAGCACCCCTTCCTGTCCTACTTTGCGTCCAAGCCCCCTCCTGTCCTCGCGTTTTATATCCGAGTGCCCCCGGAATCGATGGTCGGTATGAGGGAGGTTTCGGCTACTTTTTCCCTTTCCCTTTACCCAAGCCTCCCTAGCCGAGATGGTAGTGCCGAAGGTTGATAAGCGTCCTGCTGCCAGCGCGGAGGAATTGATGAGACCACTCAAGTTCCCGTCGGAATCCTGCTGGCTTTCTCCCCTCCTACCTTTCCCCCCCCCCCCTCCTTTTTCCTGCCGTGAACCCCAAAAGTACTGCCCCCTCTTCTCCTCAGCGTCGGAATTCCAGGCAGAAGCCCCCCTGTAAGGGCCTACACCTAAAGCCTTTCCGGGAAATACTGATAGCCTCCACTTTACAAGTAAGACAATTCCCCCCGACCACGCTTCCCAATTTGTTGCGTTCCCCTGCCCCATGCTGAAAGCACCTTTTTCCTCAAAGGTCTTCCCCCCTGTCTTTGGCAACTTGCAACCCACTAGCAGCGATGGGCCGGCACCCACGCAAAGAATTGCGATCTCCTTACCCTTTACTTTTTTTTTCCGTTTTTTGAACCTACCTCTGCGCGGCCTGATTTACCAGACTTTTTGACCTGGAACTCCTTCACACTCCTCACAAGACCACGCGCAGTGATAACCGTGCCTTGACCCGCTCGTCTAGTTCTAGTTTCCCATTTCCCCAAAGTCCCTGATTCCCCTGTCCTCAGGTCTTCAGACTACGACCCCCTTATTTTTTTTTTCTTATTTTCTGGCGCCGGAAAGTCCCATCAAGACCAAGTGGGTCAGACCGAGCTGAGTCTACACATGTTCCCGGACTTTCCCTCTTTGTCCTCTCTCCCTGCTCCCCGGTTCTATTTCTTCCTCTGCGTCCGAGAAATTGTAACGAGGACAAAGTCCTGGCTCTGTATGTCTTCGGTCCGCCGTCCTCCGCCCCAATTCCGTCTTCCTTCCTTCTTCAGAAATTTTTGCTTTCCGCCCCTTGTCCGACCAATTCCTGTTTTTTTTCTCCGCCCAGTATGGAATGTATACCCGGATGAACAAGGATGAGTGTTCCGTGCGTTCTTCTTTCCCCTCCTCCTTTCCTCTTTCCCACTTCTTTTCACCTCCCCTTTTTTTAAGTAGCCCAGCTGGACTGTCGCCTACCGCGAAGCCAGGTCCCAGGCCCTCTTCTGCTCGATCAACTTCACTGGCCTGTTCCTTTGGCCCTAAGTTGACCCCTTCTTTACCCCTCTCCCCTGGCCCCCCTTTTTCGACGCAGGTCAGCCCGCGAATCATTCTTCCCTCCTCGACTTTATGTTTTTTCCTCGATTTCTCCCTGAGTATTATCTTTTTTTTTCCCTAAGGCGCGCTTCGTTCGTGGAATGGCGGCTGTCGTCGGTTCCGGGAGACCTCCTTTGCAAATCCTTTCTCTCCTGGCAATACCCTCACCTCCTCCAGTAAATTTAACTTTCTCTTCGTTTTAATCCGGGACGGTAAGAATCCGTCGGGTCTCTTCTTGAGACAACCTCATCTTTCTTTTTTGTCCCCTTAAATCGCGTTCCAGATACGACTAGAAGGGAGTCCTACCTCGTCGTCGCCGATTTCCCTTGAACCATTATAAATTGTGTTCCTAAAAGAAACAGCAGCGCTGAACGTTTTTTACTTCATCTGTGTTAGCCCACCCCCAGATTTTGACAGGTTCCGCCTTGAATCCGGTGCGGCCTGCCGGCCCGAGCAACCCCGGCCGAGTAGTAGGCTTCTCCTCCCCGGGTCTCGCCTATTCCCTCCCGTTTTTTTTCCAATTCCCCCACATTTTCCCTCCGTTTTGGCGGGTGAATACCTTTAATTTCCTCTAATTAAATGAAGCGGTGGGCTGAAGTGCTCCCGTATAAAAGTCGTCTCCGTTTTCGACCGCGACTTTTGGTACTTTTCCCTGCAGCCCCTGCTCCTCGTGGCGGACTCCTTCATTTATGGCTGGCGATGTTGCCAGACGCGGGGCAGGTCCCCCAAGTCGCCGATCCTGACTGATTCCCGGGCCGGGGAAATTCCTGCACTTGCCATCTATGGCGATATGGTTTTTTCCCTTCCCTTCCTCGATAAACTGAACTATCCCCCTTTCTCACACAGGGGGGAGTTGCTGTACGAGCAGCCCTTCCAGTGTTGAGCCTTCCCCCAACCCATCCCCCTCCAGGGCTTTTTTTGGCCCCCGAGAAAGGACGGTTTTTCCAGGGGCTGGGTAAGCCAGACCTGTTCCTATGTCTTGATCCTGTCCCGTTTTATTGCCCTGTTCCCCTCGCTATTGTCTTCATTCCTTCTTCAGAGAACCGCGACTGTCCGGAGCCTGGTGGCAGGACTATACGTGTGCGCCGGATTCCCATACTTTTTCCTTCTTTTTCCTTTCTTCCCCGTACGGTAGTTTTTGGTTTTTCCCCGCTGAGAAGGAATGGCCTGCTTGACTGCGCGGCCTGGCGCCGTCGTTTCGGCTACGATCCATTTCTTGTTCTATATCTCCGGACCCTGGAATCTTTCCGTTCGTTTTGAATGCCCTCGTGTCAGCATGAAAGACCGACAATGACGCGCGCCCACCACCAACTCTCCGTCCCCCTTCTCTTCTACACCTCTTTTTACTGCCCCTCCTCCTCTAAGATACCA